>ERZ1370068.7966-contig-6852_pt1 | contig 53962 bp, 92 predicted proteins | sample MGYA00561227_ERZ1370068 | MGnify/ENA primary metagenome ERZ1370068 (study PRJEB38410, sample SAMEA6850437) | metagenome | study: Metagenomic assessment of the ecological functions of the soil: analysis of the soil microbiota associated with the... | reverse complement strand
GTAGCCAGCGCTGCGTTCAGTTACGTATTGCTCGATGCACCTCGGCACTGCGATCCATTTCTTGCCGTCATTGGCGACAGCGCGGGATGTTTCGTAGAAGCCGCCCTGGCCCTTGCCGAGTTCCTCAGCGATGTCGCTGACGTCTATGACGCTCTCGCCGTAAAGTTGCCCCCAATTGTTGAGGACGCAGACGACGTCGGGGCCTGACCCCGACTGGATCGCCGAGGTGACGCGGGCCTGGATGTCGTTGGCGTTGATGGTCTCGATATTGAGCTTTATGCCGAGCGCCTTCTCGCCCTCCTTGGCGATTTCGTTGCGCAGAAGCTGATCTGACGCCGGAACGAAGTCGGTCCAGCGCAGCCAGTGCACCGTGGTGGCTTGCGCATAGGCAGGCGCCCTGCCGGCCGCCAGGATGCCGGCCATGCCGCCCACAAGCGCGGTACCGCCCTCTGAGGACGTTACGTCGGGTTACTGTCGTCATGCATTCCTCCCTCGATGTGTCTGAGCTGATGCCCTTCGGCCAGTCTTACGCCGGCTTGGAGTCCCTTTCAGTCTATCGCGCCTCCGTGGTTCAACGCATGCGCACGTTGTCGCCTGCGCAATACGTTGGCTCGATGATCATTTGTTGGTGTTCCACTTGCAGCGCCGTGGTGGCGAGTTCGCCGCGAAACAGGGTGAATTCTTCGCAGAGCAGCGGCGCGATTACATCGTTCCCAATCGTAACGGCGATACGACCGGCGGCCTGGATCGTGTCGGCGCTGCAGCCAGCGCATGAACCCTACCGTCATAACGGTCCCTCCCGCGCAGCGACGGTATTGCCGTGGCCAAGCGGGTTTTCCCGTCTTATATGAAGTTCGGTACCGGAAGCTGGCGCAGCGTCATTGTCGCCCCTCGCAGCAGGAAATCAAGTGCTAGCTTTGAGGCGCCGGCCATGGTCTCACTTCGTGAACTGGCCGGCCACCAAAAAGTATCGAACCTTGCTACGTAAGACGCTTCATCTGAGGCGACTACAGAATCGCCCATAGCTCTCTTTGTGGGTTCGCGACCAATTGACGAGTCTCCTTTGGGGCAATCGCGCCAGGTCGCCGGCGGGTCCGAAGGGCCGCTTCGCACCCTTCATTCCTTTCTTCTGGGGGATCTGGTCCTTCACCAAGAGCAAGCCGGCGGCAAAGAGCCTCGCTGGCGCACCTGTCGCAGCGGAAGGCAATCGAAAAGATGGTGGCGCGAGCGGAGAGGCCACGACCTTCCGGCCTTCGACAACCTGACGACGCTCAAGACCTGGTCCGACGAAGGACCGCCGAAGGGCACGCTCTACCACTACCCGAATCCCTACAACCACCAGATCCTATCGATCGCCGCGCAGCCGGCCCCGCCAAGATCGCAGTGCAGATCTATTCCCAGGGCCTCAGACGCGCGTTTTAAGGAGCTTGCTGGATTGAGAATGGCCGACCTCACTGATTGAGGAGGCACCATGACCGAAATTTCAAGCATCGCCGCAACTGCCTCGAAGCGCGTCCTCGACTTTCTGCGAGACATACCGGCGATGATTTCTTTTCGTCAGTCTACTGGTTTGCCTTCAGTGATTTGACGAGTTCGTCCAACTCCTTGAGCGCTAGCGCCGTCTTCCGGGCTCACCGGCTTCTGACTCTGCAGCGGGGATCGGTCCGTTCTGCAGCGCGCGCGAACATGGCCCGCGTGACCGGGATCGGGCGCATCCCGTGGTCCTGTTCGCAGACCAAATCGAACTCCGGCTTCGCTTGCGAGTGACAGGCGAAGCAGTTCGAGCCGAGGCGATTGTTGACCTCGGCGAAGCCCCGCGTAAAAATCTTCGAGCCGTTCTTGTCCACGTCGATAAAGAAGAACTCCCAGTCGTGGGTCTCGGGATTGAATCCCTTCTGCTGTTTGATCATTACCTCGTTCGGCATCAACTGCAGGATCGAGCCTTCCGGATAGTCACCCTTGCCGGCTTTCGCGACGGCCGCCGCGTCGCCTCTACGTTTCCGAGGAGGTTGTCGACGTAGAAGTGGCGTACCGGGGTCATGTCGGTGATGCACTTGAATGAATTGTCGTCGACTTTGACTTTGGGTTCGGATGCGTTGTCCGCTGCTTGCGCGGCGGCGAGCAGGCAGGCACATCGTTGCGGGCAACACTAACAAGGTTGATACAACCGGACGTGAAAAGACTGGCCGTGGCACTTCTCCACGGGGGTCGATTGGTCCGAACGCTGCGCCGCGCCCATCCTCGCTCGCAGAGCATAGTCCTCGCCTAAACCTTTCGACTGAGGATTCTTTCATCACAACTCGTCCGACCTGCGCCTCTTGCAGTGCAGCGCGAGGAGCCCAAAGCCACGCGGATCTTGGTGCGATGCCGCAGGCGACATTGATGCCATGTCGCTGTGGGCCGGACAGAGCGTTGGTCTCGTGTCGAAGCCGCAGTCTGCCGCTGATATCGTGCGCGAAATTGTGGAACAAGCTGATTCAATTCTTCGGCGACTGCCGTGATGACCCTAAGGGTCAAATTGAGAAGTCCGGCGCGCAACTGGGCAGTCCACTTTACCCTCAAGAAGTCTGGCTGCTGGCTTTAGTCGCTCGAGCCGTGTCTTCCTTTTTCTGCCGCCCCAATCTGAACTTCATGTAGTACTCAGTTAGCTCTTCGGGAATCATTGTGCATTTCGTTGGCTTCTTTTTCGAAGGCTTGCCATCGAGACCGAAGTTCTTGCCAATTCTGCTCGTTCCGCGCGTAGGTCTTTTGGCCTCGATCGCCTTGATGATTGTTCGACAGGGGCGCGGACAGCGAAAAAGATGTTGTTAGCGTCAGCTATCATCGGACCTAACCGCGCGGTGGTTAGGCGGCTTCGAATGTAGCGATCTGCTAAACTCCGAAGCTCCGCCCATACGTGAGCCCGCATCCGCGGCAAAGATCGGCATCCAGATCTTCTTCGGCTACGGCATAACTGGAGCTTCTGCCCGGGGCCAATTATTTTGATTGGAGACTTTCCGTTATCCGGTTCGGCCCGCCAAGATCATCGCATCCAATTCGAAGCATGGAACCGAGTGTTTTTGGAGAACCATCGCGATTTCTGTTGCCTGAATTTTAAGAAAGTATTAAGTTTACTGTACACCCCATCCCGTACTGCGTATGGGGCTGATTTGGTTGAGAAAGTGTCGCTATTGGTATCGGCAAATGATCGCTCATGACTACCCGATCGAACAGTCAAACGGACGAGTGGCGACAAACGCTCAAACGAGCGGCTGGCACTTGTGGACGGTGATCATTCCGCGACGATCGATCTCGGGAAAGCTCGTTTCCGGACAAGTCTGGCGACGACGCCATGGCGCGAAGTGGGCTTACACGAAATTTGTCGAATACGCGGATCGGGACATCACAGGGGCGGGTGCGCGGCACGAAAGCGCCAATCCGGTGACTTTCGACTACGACATGGTCAAACCGGCGTTGAACAGTGTTGATCCGGTGATCCTCCGCTCCTTTGGTCCAGGCGATGAAACGCAGGCCCGACGCCGACTGGCGGCAGCCGGCCTTGATCTGACCCGCGCCCGCGACTGCTGGCCGGAGTCTACCATGGAGAGGTAAAGCTGTGAGATTTATCATTCTGATGGCGCTGCTGGCGATCGGCGCCGAAGCAGTCGCTCAGCGGCGCTGCTGCCGAGTGCGGCCTCGCGTTGCACGAGGCGCGAGGTCGATCTACTCGTCCAGGGTAATGGACATGGTCGTGAGCTTGGCAAGTCGCGAACGCGGACCGGCGTTAACCCACGGGCGAAGCCTCTGCTGCAGCCTATGGCGCTTGCTCCGATCACCTCTCCCGCATTACGCCTCGCAGACGGTCTTTGAGCGGGCGGACCAAATAATCAAGAACCGTTCGCTCGCCGGTGGGGAAAATCACGTCCGCGGGCATTCCAGCTGACAAACGATCCTTCACGAACGATGGTATGTCGTCCACGACAACTTGAGCAAGGAAGTACGGTTGTTTGGTCTGTTCGTCTACCAGGCGATCGCGGGAGACACTCTCTACCTTCCCACAATGATCGGAAGGATACGCGTTTGAAATGATGAGAACCTGACTTCCGCGGGCATACCAGGCTGGAGGTTTTCCGTATCCTGTGGTTGCACGTGCGCCTGCACAATGAGGGCGTCGTGCTCGGGGACCACGTCGACCATGGGCTCACCCGCTTTGACTACTCCGCCAGTGGTAAAGACCCGCAGATTTTGTGCAACGCCTGTGCTGGGAGACAAGATGTCCACTCGAGACAGGACGTCCTGCGCGACTCTTACTTTCTCACGAAGATCATTGATCTTCTGTCGCGTTTCGAGCATCGAGTTGGCAACATCCTCCTGGAACTTTTGGCGAAGTTGCCGGATCTGCAGACGCGCTTCTTCGATGCCGTTCCGGGCCTTTGATTCATCCGCAGTTGAGCGCCCAATCAAGCCTTCCAGGCGGCTCCTTTCGCGCTCGAGCGCCATCAATCGACTTTTCTGGGTTAGCTGCTTTTCAAACAGGTAACGGACGTCAACCAATTCTTCATTTACAAACTTGAGCTGATTGGCCGTTCCGCTTCGCTCCTGCTTTAGACCTTCGATCTCCGATCGATATTGATCGATCTTGGCGTCAAGTATTTGGACCTGACCTTTGAGAGAGCCGCTCCTCTCCTGAAACTGAGCCACTTGGTCGGCAATCGCCCGCTTGACGTTTGGATCGTCGGCGCGATCAAGCAGCTCCTGAGGAAATGCTATTTGGTCCTGGCCATCCCGTTCGGCGATCAAACGCGCTTCCTGGGCGATCGCTGAATCCAGCTGGTTTCGCTGCAGCTCATATCCAGCCTTTGGCTGCGTAAGGTCAGTCGGAACAAGACCTGCCCGGCTTGCACGTGTTGTCCCTCGCGAACGCCGGATTTCGCGAACGATACCACCCTCCAGATGCTGGACGGTCTTGCGGTTGGTTTCCGCGGACACAACTCCCGTGGCGGTGATCGCACTATCCAGCCGAGCAAAGGCAGACCATCCACCCAGAACGAGAAAAGTGCCGGCTATGACGACGTAGCCGGCTATGGCTGGGACTCTCCAGTCCGGAACGGAGTTCTTCTGCATCGTCGCACCTATCGGACGGCTGTTGCACCACTGGCGACCGCCGCGATTTTCGGACCGCCCATCAATCTAGAAAGCACCTCAACGCGACCGCCGAACGCCGACACCCGTCCCGCCGCAAGCACTAGCAACTTGTCCACCGCAGCAAGCATCGCGGTCTTGTGCGATATAACGACAACGGTCGAGCGCGCTCGCTTCAGCGCCTGGATCGCCTCCATCAGGGCAGCTTCGCCTTCCGAGTCCAGGCTCGCATTTGGTTCATCGAGTATCACGAGCGGTGGCTTTCCATAGAGCGCGCGAGCCAAGCCTATACGCTGCCGCTGCCCACCCGACAGGGCAAGTCCGCCTTCGCCTACCTGGGTATTGTAACCATCGGGCAAGCCTTGAACCAACTCGTGAACTCCAGCCATTTCGGCCGCAGCAAACAGCTTCTCTTCGTCATGCTCGCCGAACCGGGAAATGTTTTCTGCAAGCGTACCGGAAAACAACTCAATGTCTTGCGGAAGATATCCGATATAGGGGCCAAGCTGATCGCGATTCCAATGAGCCAACTCAGATCCGTCAATTCTGACTTTCCCAACGGCGGGTCGCCACACCCCAACCAACGCTCGTGCCAAGCTGGACTTACCTGCTGCGTTCGGACCTATAATTCCCAAGACCTCACCAGGCTGCAGAGCGAAGGAGACTTCCCGGATAACGGGCTCCTTTCCGCCGGGGGAATTACGAGAATATTCTCGACTGAGATCAGGCCTTGGGGCGGACGAAGAGCGATTTTCTCGCCTTCCTCGGGAAGCATTTTCACGAGATTGCTTATACGCTCGTATGCAGAGCGAGCTGCCAGGAATGTCTTCCATTGTCCGACGGCTATTTCGACCGGGGCAAGTGCGCGCCCCATGATGATCGAGGCCGCAACCATTGCGCCTGCCGAAGTCTCCTGATTGACCGTCAAATACGCACCAACTCCGAGTATCGCAACCTGGAGAAAAGCTCGAACGAACTTGCTGAATGCCACAAGAAAACCGGCCCGATCACTGGCGCCCGCCTGCAATTGCAAGCCTTCACTATGTCGATCGGACCAACGGTCCCGTAAGCCCTTCAGCATGCCCATGGCATAAAGCACGTCAGCGTTCCGGAACGTAGCTGCTGCGTACGAATGGGCCAGGACCGAATTGCGAGAGGCGTCCTTCAATTGATTACGCGTCAATAGCTCGTTGGCCAACGCTAACGCAAAAATGAGCAATGCCCCACGCCGGCCACGTAACCGAACCAGGGATGCATAATGAAACATCCAGCGACGAACACAGGAACCCAGGGCGCGTCGCAGAACGCTATGAGGCCTGTGCCAGTCAGGAACTCGCGAATTGTATCGAGGTCTCGTAAAGCCTGCGCCTGGTTTGTGCCCGGCTGAACAATCGTGCCGCGCAGGACCGTATCAAACAACGGGCTCTTTGCCTTGTCGGCGAACAGAAGACCAAGCCTGACAAGGATGGATGATCGGATTTTCTCCAGAGCCGCATACACGATCAGGAGAAAGCCCGCGATGATGGTCAGCGCAACCAGCGTGCCGATGTTTCGACTGCCCAGAACCCGATCGTACACCTGGAGCATGTAGAGGGGCCCCACAAACGCCAGCAGATTTACGAAGAAGCTAAAGACAATGGCCGTTGCGAAGCCAGGGCGAATGGCCTTGGACGCGTCGGCCAAAAAGATGGACGTTTAGACATGGGGGACTAGCTTCCTGGAGGCTGGTAGTCTGAATGCCTCATTGAAAATATTTCGACAGCTCTGCAGCCTTCTTGCTGCTTCGACGGCGGCCGCGGCAAATCGACTGTTAACTCCGCTAACTATCAGTCAAGTCATAACAATGGCTGATAGGCTTGGTCGATTTCACGTCAGGGCAGTTGCGGTGTGGTGCACATCAATTCCGACGATGCCGAGCGTCGAGCCATCCGACATGCCCGCTTCGAGATCATGTTGAGCCTGGTGGTCGAAAGCCTGCATCGGCGCCGCTCGGTTCCAAAGCGTTGGCGGTCACATCACCCAGCAGGGCGGTCATCACCGCAACGGGCCGGTCACATCACCCAGCAGGGCGGTCACATCACCCGGCAGAGCGGCGTAGTTCACCTGAGCGGCCGGCTCGCCGATCTCGACGTGACGGGCGCGATGAAGGGTCGTAATCGAGATGCGCGATCGCTGTGGTCGGCGCCGTCGAAGATCATGCTGAGCGGCCCGGCTCGTGTCGGTCGACGTGACCTGGTTCACCCTGAGCGGCCGGCTCGCCGGTCGGCAGTGACGGGCACGCGATGGTCGTACCCAGATCCGCAGTCGCGCTGTGGTCGGCGCCGTCCAGATCATGCTGAGCAGCCGGCTCGCCGGTCGACGTGACGGCGCGCAGGCGGGTCGTACCCAGATCCGCAGCGTCCGCTGCGTGGTCGGCGCCGTCAGATCATGCTGAGCGGCCCGGCTCGCCGGTCGGCGTGACGAGCGCGATGGTCATTGCCAGATCCGCGGTCGCTGTGGTCGGCGCCGTCAGATCATGCTGAGCGGCCGGCTCGCCGGTCGACGTGACGGGCGCGATGGTCGTACCCGAATCCGCAATCGCTGTGGTCGGCGCCGTCAGATCATGCTGAGCGGCCGGCTCGCCGGTCGACGTGACGGCGCGATGGTCGTATCCGAATCCGCAATCGCTGTGGTCGGCGCCGTCAGATCATGCTGAGCGGCCGGCTCGCCGGTCGACGTGACGGAGCGCGATGGTCGGATCCGAATGCGCAATCGCTGTGGTCGGCGCCGTCGAAACATGCTGAGGAGCAGGATGGTCCGGCGTCGGATTTGACGGGGCGGAGGAACTGACAGGATTGTGGGTGACGGTTCGTTCAACCTGTTCGCTGGCGGCAATCGGTAAGCCGTCACCCTGCTGCGGGCGAAAATCCGCCAGCTTCAGAATCGAGATCATTCTCGGCACGGAATACGTCATGCGCGGAAGAGGCAGCCGCATTATCGTGATGAGATGACTCGGGATGGAGACCAGACGGGTTGGCCACCAGGCCGGCAATCGCCGGCTCGTTGACGTCGTGAACGGCGTCTTGCCCGTCGAGATCGAGCGCCGCCGCAGTCAAGACGGACCGATCATCCGTGCCGTGAAACGCCTGAATATTTTGCAGCAGGCTGTCGCCGGCGACAGCCTGCTCGATCTGGACCGTGCTCGCCGTGAGCCGGCTGTGCATGATCGAGTGACGCGAGGTCATCAGACGGCTTGCTAACCGAACTGTCTATCGCCAGGCTGTCCCAAACTGAGGCGATTACGATTGCGGAATATGTCGCCGCGAGATCGTGACGATTGAGAAACCACCCGAACGACTTCTCCGGCCGGCTGCCGTCGTCGGCAGTCGCATTCAGTTCACTGCTCTTGACGTAGGCCGTGACCACCAAGGCGGCCAACAGTGTGGCGGGATGCAGAAAAACGGTCGATCGCGACGAATGCTGCTTTGGCAAAACGTACGGATAGGAATCCAGCAACTCCCGCACCAGCGTCTGGAAGTTTCGGCCGCGAAACACTGCTTCGGTGAAATTTGAAGCGACGACGTATTCGCCGCCGATGCGGGCAAAGTGAACGATCACCTCTTCGTCGTCTTGCCGGAAGAAAACAAACCAGGGCTCGCCCTCGTCGGTGAGCCCGCGGTCTGTTGAAATCCCAACTCCGGATTTTGTCAGGGCATCTTCCACCCTGTAGAATTCCGCCAGCTCTCGCTGATTCCAATCGCCTCGCTCGGAGGCCCGAAAGAAGGAAAGAACCTGATTACTTTGCAACATGAAAGTACTCTGCCCAATGGTGAACTGGCTAGGTAACAGGAACCGCTCATAGTCGACGCGGCCAAGCTCCCCAAGCTCCCTCAGACCGGAAAGTACAATCGATCGAAAGTGTTGATGCCCCTAGTGCCCCTACCTCCGAGGTTTGCTCTTTCCGAACAAGATCGAATAGGTGACCGGATCATAGCTCCTTAGGAGATTTCTGACGAAAACTTCGGCTCTACGCCCAAAACCTCGGCCCACACCAAATATCGGTCGGGGGTATCCGGCCGCGCCCTGACTCCAATTGAGAGATGAAGGTGTAATAATTCCCCCCACCTTCTCAGCCATCTGGCGCTGCGACAACCCCCGCTTTTCCCTCAGCTCTTTGAGCCAGAGACCCGCCTCTTTACGCAACTCGACAACCTCTGGCGATGAAATTTGCTGCTGGCTCGAATACATCACTCCCCCAATGAAATTGCCCTGAATCACTGGCCGGCGGGGCGTGAAAGAAACTGTCAACCGTGTATAGTGTTTTTGCTACCAATTGTAAATATCCATGCCGCCTGGAATTTCTCCGTGAGAATACGGACGTGGGACCGCGACCATCCGGAAGCTGCTCGAGCACGTCGTCGACCAGCCGCAAACGCAGCAGCAACGCGGTTCGCAAAGTCGCCCGCCGGCAGTGGCGCCGGCGGGATGACCTTCTAGCCCAACGATACGATCACCGGGTGAGTTTTGTGAGCTAACACGGAGTAGCCGCAACGTTGTCGCGCGGCTTCCACTCTCTTTCGCCATCATCATGTATCGGAATTGACGAGCGCACTTGGCGCCACGGCTAGAGCTAATCGAGCGGACGTCGGCGCAAATTCGTTAGCGGCAACGGCCTCGCGCTGTTGGGGCCTTGGGCTTCTAGCCTTTGGTAATGCGCTTTTGTCCTGCAGCGCTTCAACGATTACTCAAGCTAAACGACAGGTTGGTCAGTAGGGTTTTCAAAGCTTGTTTTCCGACAGCAAAGCCAGTCAATGGCATTCGGTCGCCAGATCCGGCAGTGATCGGCTTAAACATTGGCATACGTCATTAGGCCCTTGTCAGCGCCTAATGTGAGTCAATTTCGCGCAGCATAACGGGCCCGGGAAGGGTTTGAGGCTGCTTTACTTCGTTCCGGGACTAATCCTAAAGACTAACCCCCAAAGATGTATGAACGGATTAGGGCAACCTGCGAACCAAATTAGGCCACTGCGAAAATCAAACTAGGCCACAAGGGGTTAAAGCCAGGCCAGTACCCTCTCCACCTCACAAGGAACAGACCGGGAAACGAGAACTTCCTGCAACATGCCAGTCAGCCAACCGGCGGACCGGACTAGTCCAAAAAGCGAGTGATGGAGGGCGCGAACCGTAGTTCCATCGCGGATTTGTTTGGATACTGCTCCCTGGGGAGCGGGAAAATTCTGTTCGGGACCCACTATTTTATTCGGCGGGTTACGACACCCCCGGCCGCGACAACCTCGGCGAGCGACCACTCGGGCACCGCCTCGCGGATGGCCTTTTCCAAACGCTCGACGCGCTCGCTTTCCTGGCGTATCCCCTCAAGTAGCTCTTCGAATGCGATGCGCTGCTCGCGATGCTCGAGCTTCTGCGCCATCAGCCAATTCATGTGGGCTGGCCCCCACGTCGTCTTGCCCGGATAGATGCGTCCCAGCCGCAGCATCAATGACGAGATCTGCTGGCGCTTGCCCTGGAGGTCCTTCTTCACTGCCTGACGGGCGCGCGAGAGATCGCGCATGGCCTCATGCCGCTCGTCCGGCACCCACACCGCGGTGAGCCTCGCCCGCGCGCAACAGCTTGGCGAGGCTTACCGCATCGCGCCGGTTCGTCTTCACTCGGTCGCCGGCCTTCTTCGGAACGAGCGAGGGAGCCACCACCAGGCACTCGTGGCCGAGGCTCTTGAGCAGTCTGTAGAGCCCATATCCTGTCGGCCCTGCTTCATAGCAAAACGTCAGATGACGGTATTTCGCTGCAAGCTTGGCCACGAGCTTTCGGATCGCCGCCTCCGTGGCAGGGAACTCCCCGAGATACCGCACCTCGCCGCCACGGCCGCCATCGGCAATTGCGATTGCATTACGCGATTTTGTCACCTTGTCAGCGATTCTGCGAACATTCTGCCCGCTCGCTCCGGCGCTAGCCCTTGCACATCGGCGGCGCACCCGGGCGCCGGTCGGCACGCCGCGCAGGAAAGCTAGATCCCGTCGCCGGTGATCGGGATCGAGCGCGGCGAAGCTGGGAAACCTGCATCCCGCCATGCTGCGCGCCAGAAGATGCCGGGGCGTATCGAAGGTGAAGCCCAGAGGCACGATGCCCGGTCGACCAGCGATCCTCGGTGAGTTTCAAGCCGGCATTGCCGGTCATCGCGGCGGGTAAGCGCACCGAGGCCGCGATATCGGTGCCGAGGGCTAAGAGCGCCGAGGCCTCGCAGAGCGAGCACGCCGGCCCCGCTCGACGAGGCCGCCGGGTGAGCGATGGCGCTGTCGCGTCCCACGGATTGTGCGGGCTACCGGAATGCGCGTTCACTCGCCGGTGCCGCCGAAGATCAAATTCCACCATGTGCGTCTTGCCCATCACCGTCGCCAACTGCCGGCGCAAGATTGGCGTGACGACCGGGCCGCCGATCTCGAATTTCGGCGGCAAGCGCCGAGGCGAGCTTCCGCATGAGGTCCGGAAAGCCCGCGATGGCGAAGAGATCAAAGGCAACAATTGACGATCCGGCACGGTTCGCGCGATCGAGAGTGTGGGCGCCCATGTCGGGTTAACGAGCCGACGCCACGCTTGGCGAGGCGAAATCGACTGGAGTGGTCGCATCTCGAAGTGTGGTGATGCCATGCTGCGCAGCTATCTATTCGAAGCAGCCGGGGTTCTGCTAACGCGCGTCCCGAAATGGTCTACCGTGAAGGCTTGGGGGACGAGGCTCGCCAAGCGCAACGGGCTCCGCAAGGCCAAGGTTGCAGTCGCGCGTAAGCTCGCGGTCATTCTGCATCGCATGTGGATCGACGGAACCGAGTTCAACTGGTCGAAGAAGGAAATTGCTGCCTAGCGAACGAGAATACCGAGTTCCTGCCAAACGGCGGGAAAAGACGTCCCTGCCGGGACGATGGCGATGGTGAGTTCGACCGATTTTGTGCGAGCGTCCGAAAGGGCGACCGCGATTGCAACATTGAACCGCCAGCGTCACCTTACGCCATCATGCGGAGGGTTCACCCCTACCGCGCGAGAGAACGAGTGGCCCGGCAAGGATGATCGTTGGGGAAGCTTCTGACACCCACAGACCCGGAATTAGAGAACGGCCCCCGGATTGGATCCCATAGCGCTTGGACAGCGCCCTCAGGCTCGCTTGACTATTTTGTATTGCTCGACGGATTGCCTCTGTCGTTGTGGCGCAGCCGTGAAGAACCTGTCCCATAGCGTAGTGGCCCTAAGTTGAAATAAAGACTGGCCTATTTTGATTTGGGAACGAAGGCGAAACGGCTCCGGAGATTCCGCTTGCGTCGATGGTTAAAGAGGTATTAACTTCACTGTACACCAGACCGGGGTATTGCGTACCGTTCTCAGTGTAGGTCCCCGCTCCGGTTCCCCCGGAGCGGGGGTTTGCCTTGAAGGATGGAGGAACGAATGGAACGGCTGTACCTGGGCATCACTGTTGCCAGCACGTACACGCTGGTCGCGATGGCGCTGATTCTGGTGTTCAGTACGATAAGGCGCGCCCGGTTGATTAATGGATCCGGGGGCAGCAATAGCAATGATCGAGGTCATCACCGCATTCGCTTCTAGTTCCGAGCATGGCGGCAAGACCACCATTACAAGACCGCCATTAAACGAGAAGACTTCACCACCGAACAAGTAAGCCTTTATTCATTCAGACCGCTATTTCGAATGAGCCGGATTTCAACCGCCCGTCGAAGTGTTCATTTGCGTCACGTCGGGAGAGTCATATGAGGCGTCAATCTTTTGCAACGGTTCTTATTGGGAAGAATATTTTAGTCAGAGAAGGTATTGCCCGAATCCTGCGTGCGGAACATTTCCGGATCCTGGCTTCGGTATCAAGCGTTGATGAATTGCCGAGCACGCTTCAATCGCTCCAGCTGCTGTTTCTCATTGTCCAAGCCGGAGATGATTTCGATCTCGCGGTAGAACACATCGGACTTGTGAGAGATCAGCATCCGGGCGGACGCATAGCGATAGTGGCCAATCACTATCGGCCCGCCGAATTGGCTTTGGCATTTCGGGCGGGCGCCAGCGGCTATTTCGTGAACGTCAACTCCTGCGATGCGTTCATCAAATCTATCGAACTGGTGGCGATGGGTGAGACAGTCTTCCCGCCGGCATTTCTATCGTTCGCCCTCGATACCAAAAGTGACCACGGACAGCAAAGCAGCGCTACCCGATGAAAACGAGCGGGCGATCTTCGTCACCACGGAAGACACGATCGCGCCGCAGCTCTCGCCGCGGGAAAAATCAATTCTGCGCTGCCTGGTCGAAGGCGATTCCAACAAAAGCATAGCCCGAAAGATCGATATCGCCGAGGCGACGGTGAAGGTCCACGTCAAGGCGATCTTGCGCAAGATCCGGGTCCAGAACCGGACGCAGGCGGCAATTTGGGCAATGAACCATGGGGCACTGGCACGTGCGGAACTGAGCAATGCCCCGCCCTCAGGCCGCGACATCGACCGACGGATGCCGAAGGCCATCGACGTCATCTCCAACGTCAAGCAAATCGAGGCGCCTGGCTCACGTGAATTGATCAACGGCCAGGCTAATCACGTTGGAGTACCTCGCATCGCCAGCCTGTTCCGCAAAAACCTCAGTCGAGGGACGTAGCGGGCGAGGCGGCGCACCAATGAGCCGTGCGCCGGCTTTGTCTGGCGATGGCGGCACGCATTCATTCGGTAGGCACACCGATTTGGTGGCCCGTCACTCTGCGTCTCCGACGCAGGCCGTTCAATCCGGCCTTCTCTGCGTTAAAAGTCGCGATAAAATCCTTAGTCTTCTCAACTGATCTAGGAAAATCGAGTCGTTCTTAAAGCGAAAACTCGGGAATCGGAGTCGTTCTTAAGGAAATCGAATCGATCCTAAAATGCGACCGGCATCAACGCACTTAGCCGAGTCGTTCTTTCGTAGTCGTATAGATGTGAAATCAGGGGCTTATTGACCGTATTTTTCTACGCCAACAGAAATCCTACATAACCTCGGAACGACTTCGTCGAAAATAAGCAAGTCTTCTCGATGGCCCTTACGACAAGCGGCCGTGCGACGGTGCGCTTGCAGGTTTGCCGGTGAAATACCGTCGCTCAATTGGCCCAAAGTCCTGCTCGTCACCCGATCGCTAGCAACGAAACCTGCTAACGGCGGCACAACTGTCTGCCAGTTTCTGCATTGGGTGAAAAAGCTGATCGAAGCGGCGAACGTTCGATGTCCGGCATTCCCTCAACTGCGGACCTTCCCCGATGCAACGATCACGTCAGCTTTTGTGCCACGGTCGATGCCTGTTGGCGGTTCGCGGCGGTCTTCTATGCTTTCAGCCATAGGCGGTAGCTCAATCTGAAGTTGCATTTTCATGTTTTCTTTATGCTTTCCCGGTAGGAGAGCTGGGCGGCGGAGAACCGCCTCGCCTTGGCATCAGCGAGAACCGGAGTCTGGATGATGGGCCAGGAGCAGCACGATTTTTTCAAAGTCAATTCGCTGACCAATCTGGACAAGGCGTCGCCTGTCGAGGGCACGATTGTTTGGGATGCACGGCGCTCGCTTGTGGAATGGCGCAATGCTGCTTGGGGCCATCGTGCTCGGTCCGCTTACATTTTCGTGGAGCGCGTTGGCCGTCTTTATGATCACGGCGGGAGTTACGCTTTGCGCCGGCCACTTCGTTGGCTTCTCACCGGCGCCTCATTCACCGCAGTTTCGAGTGTCCCAAATGGCTGGAGAGGACGCTGGTCTGGCTTGGAGCGAACGGCGGTGGGCATGGTGGGCCGCTGTGGACCATTCGCGTGCACGACAGCCGGGATTGGGCGCAGCGCCAGGCCGACTGTCATCCGTTCCTCGCGCACCGCAGAGGCTTCTGGATGGATGGCCTGCTTTATCTCCATGGCCGGCTTGTCCTGGAAGCATCCTCCGGGTTTTCGATCCTGGCCCGGGAATTGGCGATGATCCCTTCTATCTGGTTTCTCGACCGCACCTGGATGTTGCACCAGATTCCTGATCGCTCTCGTTCTGTATTGGCTGGGCGGGTTGGCCCTTTGTCGTGTGGGGCGTCTTTGTACGCGTCGCCGCCTGCACGACCATGCATTGGGGAATATCCTACTTCGCGCACACGCAAGGGGAGCAGGACTGGACCATCTGACGGCGCGGTGGTCCTAGGCGCCACAACGTGCCGTTGATGGCTATGTCCGACGATGGGAAGAGCTGGCTACAATAACCACCACGCCTTTCCGGGCTCTGCGCGGCACGGTCTCTATCCCGGGCAGATCGATCTCGGCTGGGAGTTCGTGAGACTGCTTCGCGCGCCTTGGCTTGGCGTGGAATGTTCAGGTGCCCGCGGAGCTGCCGCCCCGTCCCGGAATAAGCCCTGTCCGCGCCCGCTCGCTTTCAGTCTGCGCGCCCGGCCAGGCGGAAATTTCGGGAGTCCAATTATGACGACCGCTGCTGAGGCCCTCGCCGCTTGTTATGCGGCGAATGGCATAGAGGCTAACCCTGCTCGCACTGCGACATGGATTTGCAACATAGGGCCGGTGTCGGTTGAATTTCCAAACTGGAAGTGGCGGCGAGACGCCGTCACTCGGCACGACCTCCACCACATTCTCACCGGCTATCCCTGCACGATGACGGGAGAGATGCAGATGGCGGCCTGGGAGTTTGCCGCCGGACGCTACCGCCACTGGGCGGCGACATTGTTCTGCCTGCCCCTGGCGCTGATGGGCGTCATATTCGCACCACGGAGAACCGTGCTGGCGTTCAGAGCGGGTCTGGTCTCGACAAGTCTCTATGGCTCCGAACTGGATCTCAATAAGCCGCTCACAGCGTTCCGAGCGGAAATCGCGACGCGCGGTGCCCGCCGTCCCCACCAGTTATCCGACGAAAACCCCATGAACAAACGCGCATGAACGTGCACGATCTACATTGAGAAACGCCGATTTTGCTCGCATTTTCCGGCAGGGTGCTGCGCTCATAACGGTCTGGTTGCGGGTTCGAGATCCTCCCGGGCCCGCAATAAAATCAGGGCTTATGAGAACTTGTGTCGCGGAGCAGCGTCACCGCACCAGGAGCACTCCAGCTTTTCGCTTGGCTTTACGAAGCAGCGATCCATTCTGTATAACTATCGCGAGCACGCGACATCTTGCGGAGAACTGCCACGAAAGCCTTCTTGCTCGCCTGCGCGACTGCCCTCGTTGTGGCGGCACTTGGTGTCGTCGTCGCTTGATCGCGTACAGGAACCGGTCGAGCAGGCCTTTCGCGACGACTGCCGTGCGGCTTTAACGACAGCGTCCGAACGACGCGCCTATTCCGCCGCCGTGGCGGGCGGTCGGGACCGCGCCTCGTTGACACCGGTGCGGGCATTCTGCTCTTCCAGCCAGAGGCTGTGGTGCTCCTTGGCCCAGTTGACGTCTACGGTACCCGTCCCCATCGCTTCGAAGGCACCTTCCATCCCGATCGTGCCGATGTAGATGTGCGCGAGCATGGCCGCGACGAACAGCACCGCCACGATGGAGTGGACGATCTGCGGCGAGCTGCATGCCTCTCGACTGCCGGTGCACGTAGAACGGGAACATCAGCACATAGCCGGCTGACCGCGACCGCAGCCTCCGCCGATGCACCACGATCCAATAGATCAGCTTTCTGGCCGGCATTGAAGCGATAGGCGCGGCGGATGGTCGTGGCCGATGATGCCGCCGCCGCGCTTGATCCACTCGACGTCGACCTTGTTCGGGATATTGCCGCCGATCCACATCAGGAAGATCAGCGACGACCCCGATGGTGAACGGGAAGCTCAGATAGTTGTGAGCGTATTTCGCCCACTGCGACCAGTCGGTGAAGGCCTCGGGGCCGATCAGCGGCAACAGCAGCGGACGTCCGAAGGTGATGTTGAGCCCGGAGAGCGCCAGGATGATGAAGCAGGTCGCCGTCATCCAGTGCACGAAGCGCTCGAACGCCGTTGAAGCGCACGATGACGTGCGCCCGGACCGCCCGCTCTCGAGCTGAACCATGCCGCGGGTCGAGATAGAAGATCGACGAGCACGGCGAGCATGCCGAGAATGGCGATGCGCGCCGATCCAGCGCAGCGTCACCTCATGGAAATCGCGCCAGTCGCGGCCCGCCGGCTGTTCGAGCGACGTCGGAGTTCGTGATCGGGAATGCCGACGCGGCCCTGAATCCGCTCGAACTCGCTGCAGGAGCTGCTGCTCGTTCACCGCAGCTTGCGTCGGTCGGATTGACCTGCTGTGCGCTGCTGAGCAGGCGCCGGACACGCCGACGACCAGCAGGAACGCCAAGGCGCCGATGAGCCAAGCGTATGTAGTCTGCAAAGCTCGCCATGAGCTCCTCCCGGATATCCTCGCTGCGAGCGCCGCTGCGCGGCCTTCAGGACGTCGATCGTCTCGCGATAGGCGGTCTTCCAGCCCCAGGCGCCGGAGCCGTAGCCGCGCTTGATCACGCGCTCCTTGTAGATCTGGGCGATGATCTCGCCGTCGCCGGCGAGCAGCGACTTGGTCGAGCACATCTCGGCGCACAGCGGCAGCTTGCCTTCGGCCAGACGGTTGGCGCCGTACTTCTCGTACTCCGCCGTGCGTGCCGTCGGCTTCCGGACCGCCGGCGCAGTAGGTGCACTTGTCCATCTTGCCGCGCGAGCCGAAATTGCCGACCTGCGGATATTGCGGCGCGCCGAACGGGCAGGCGTAGAAGCAATAGCCGCAGCCGATGCAGAGGTCCTTCGAGTGCAGCACCACGCCGTCGGCGGTGGTGTAGAAGCAGTTCACCGGACACACCGCCGCGCAGGGCGCGTCGGTGCAGTGCATGCAGGCCATCGAGACCGAGCGCTCGCCCGGGCTTGCCGTCATTGATGGTGACGACGCGCCGGCGGTTGATGCCCCACGGCACCTCGTGCTCGTTCTTGCAGGCGGTGACGCAGGCGTTGCACTCGATGCAACGGTCGGCGTCGCAGAGGAATTTCATCCGTGCCATGGTCGTTGCTCCTCATGCCGCCCGATCTGGCAGAGGGTGGCCTTGGGCTCCTGCATGCCGGTCACCGGATCGTAGCCGTAGGTGGTGAGCGTGTTCACGCTCTCGCCCGAGCACGATCGGATCGGTGCCCTTCGGATACTTGCCGCGCTGATCGACGCCCTGGAACCAGCCGCCGAAGTGGAACGGACACCAGGCGACGCCCTTGCCGACGCGTTCGGTGACCAGCGCCTTCATCCTGGCCTTGCGAGCTGCTCTCGGCGCCCGTCACCCAGACCCAGCCGCCGTCCTTGATGCCGCGCTCGGCGGCATCGGCCGGGTTGATCTCGATGAACATGTCCTGCTGCAGCTCGGCGAGCCATTTGTTGGAGCGGGTCTCTTCGCCGCCGCCTTCATATTCGACCAGACGGCCGGACGACGAGGATCAGCGGGAACTGCTTGGCGATCCCCTTCTCGACCGCCGCCTTCTGCACCGTGAAGCCGATATTCGGCATCCGGAACTGCTTGCGCATCGGGCAGCGTCGGGTATTTGGCGACCAGGTCGATGCGCGGCGTGTAGATCGGCTCGCGGTGCACCGGAATCGCATCCGGCAGGCCGAACGCGTTCATGCGCGCCTTGCCGTTGCCGTAGGGGACGCAGCCGTGCATCATCGCGACGCGCTGGATGCCGCCCGACAGGTCGATCGACCACGACACCGCATCCGGATTGGTCAGGATTGACCTGTGCTTGATCGATGGCGCAGTTCGGCCTCGGTGAGATCCTTGTCCCAGCCGAGCTTCTTCAGCACGCCGAGCGTGAACTCGGGATAGCCGTCCTTGATCTCCGAACCCTTGGAGTAGGAGCCGTCTGCCGAGCAGGCTGACCTTGCGCTTGCTGCCGTCGGGAAGCGTTCCTCGCGCTCGACGCCGAAGCGCGGCGCGGAAGCGTGCCGCCGCCGTCCATGACGATGCAGGTTGGTGTTGTAGAGCAGCGGCGTGCCCGGATGCTTGACTTCCGGCGAGCCCCAGCACGGCCACGGCAGGCCGTAATAGTCGCCGCTGACTTCGGCCCGTCTGTGGCGCCGCATCGTGACGCAGGTCGAAGTCTTGTCTGGTTCGCCATGTGCGACTTGAGGCGCTCCGGCGACTGGCCGCAATAGCCGGTCGACCAGCTGCCGCGGTTCATCTCGCGCAGCGACGTCCTCGGCGACCGGCAGATTGTTCTCGACCTTGATGTTCTTGAACATCTTGTCGGCGAAAGCCGAGCTTCTTCGCCATCAGATAGATGATCTCGAGGTCGTCCTTCGACTCGAAGATCGGCTTGACGATCTGCTCGCCCCACTGCAGCGAGCGGTTCGAGGCGACGCGCGAGCCCGTGCGCCTCGAACTGGGTGCAGACCGGCAGAAGGTAGATGTCGTCCTTGCGTCCGGCTTCGACCGCGAGCGCCGCCCAGGTGGTCGGATGCGGGTCGGCGACCACGAGCAGATTCGAGCGCCTTCGATGCCCTTCAGCGATTCCGGAATGCGGGTGATGCTGTTGCTGGCGTGTCCCTGCACGAACATCGCCCGCACGTTGTCCTTCTGCGTCGACCTGGTCCTTCGGCAGGACAGCACCGCATCGAACCAGCGGGTCGAGCGGGATACCGGGCGTTTCCATGATCTTGCTTGGCGTCGAAGCCGCGACTGTCGAGGATAGTCGTAGTCGACCTCCCAGACGCGCGACCAGTGCCGCCAGGCGCCCTCGGCGAGGCCGTAGTAGAACGGCAGGGTCACGATATCGAGCCCGACATCGGTCGCGCCCTGCACGTTGTCGTGGCCGCGGAAGATGTTGGCGCCGGTGCCGGGCTTGCCGACATTGCCGGTGAGCAGCAGCGCGATGCAGCTCGCCCGCACGTTGGCGGTGCCGACCGTGTGCTGGGTCTGGCCCATGCACCAGATCAGCGTCGCCGGCTTCTCGGTGGCGAACATCTTGGCGACGCGCTTGAGCTGCTCGCCCGGGAACGCCGGACACGCGCTCGACCTCGTCAGGCGTCCACTTCTCGACTTCCTTGCGGACATCGTCCAAGCCGTAGACGCGCTGCTGCGATGAATTCCTTGTCCTCCCAGCCGTTCTGCGAGGATGTGCCACATCATGCCGTAGAGCACCGGAATGTCGGTGCCGGGCCGCATGCCGCACATATTCGGTGGCATGCGCCGCGGTGCGCGTCATGCGCGGGTCGATGACGATGAAGTTCGCGCGGTTGAGCTCCGCGCCTTCGAGCAGATGCTGCAGCGACACCGGATGCGCCTCGGCCGGATTGCCGCCCATGATGATCTGCGTCTTGGCGTTGCGGATGTCGTTGAAGCTGTTGGTCATCGCGCCGTAGCCCCAGGTGTTGGCTACGCCGGTGACCGTGGTCGAATGGCAGATGCGCGCCTGGTGGTCGGTGTTGTTGGTGCCCCAGAAGGCGCCGAGCTTGCGGAACAGATAGGCGCCCTCGTTGGTGAACTTCGCCGAGCCCGAGCCAGTACACCGGATCCGGCGCCGGATTTCTCGCGGATCGCCAGCAGCTTGTCGCCGATCTCGTTGATCGCGCTGGTCCCAGGACGATGCGGGTCCACTGCGCCGTCGACCAGCTTCATCGGATAGTCGCAGCCGGCGTTCGCCGTGCACGAGCTCGCGCACCGCGGCGCCCTTGGCGCAATGCGATCCACGGTTGATCAGGCTATCCCAGCTCGGCTCCTGGCCGATCCACACGCCGTTGAGCGACTTCCGCCGTCACCGTGCAGCCGACCGAGCAATGCGTGCAGATGCTCTTGCGAACGGCGGCTCCGCGGTGAGCGGCCCGGCGGCGGCGGCTTCGGCCTTCCGGACGCTGCCAATCGGCAGCGTGCCCAGCGCGGCGAGCCCGCCACCGACGAGACCGGAGCGGCGCAGGAACGCGCGACGGTCGAGGCCGCGCTCGGTTTCGCCGGACAGGGCTGCCGCGACAGATCCGCGGCGATCGGATTCGGGACGCTGTTGTGTTCTCTTGATCAGCATGGCCGCCTCCTTCAGCCCGGATAACGATTGACGCGGTAGTACGCCTTGACGTCGTTCGGTTTCCTGGTAGCGCGCCTTGCGCTTTTCATCATTGTTCTCGCTGTCGGCCTCTGCAGGCGGAACCAACGGCGTTGCCAGCGTCGCGCCGGCGCCAACCGTGCCGATGCCGACCTTGCGAAGGAAGTCGCGGCGACCGAATGTCGTTTCTTTTCGTCCCTCATCGCATCTCTCCCGGACCAGCGCCGTTGGTCAGTTGGCGAAGGTGAATGCTTCGCTTTCAATTTCGAGAAACAAGCGGCCGAGCGCCCCGACCGATCTGTAGAATTTCGCGCTCTTCACGGTTTCCATGTCAGCGAACAAGCGCCCCATCCAGCGTGACACATGCTTCTCGAAGAACGCGCGCTGCACTGGGCGACGCGGGGAAACGCCCGCTTGCGAGCCCGGCCATGATCTCGCACAGCGCGGCCGCAGTGATCCTCGCGGCTCGAAATTATTCTCCACCCGCTCGATGCCGAGTGCGGTGAGGTCGTCGCGAAGGCGCGACAGCGGACGCTCATTCAGAAAGCCGGTCAGATAGTAGGATGCACTAGGGCAACAATTCGCCGCGCCCGAGACCGACGAACAAATCAAAGTATTCGCGTTCGACGTCGGCTGCGACGGCTTGCCGAAGCGGCCTCTGCCAGGTTCGCGTGAGCACGCCCTAGCGGCGTCGCATCGTCGCGCAGTTGCGCGATCCGCTCGAGCAGCGCGGGCGACGGCGCTGATAACAGCAAGGCGAGCGAGCAGCGCGTATTCCTGGGCGCGAGCAGCATCACGACGCAGCATGATCTGCCGAAGCGGACTCGCCATAGAGATCGGGACGAAGCACGCTTGCGGGATACGGCCGTCGCGGCTTCGACCACGATCACCCGTTCGGCCGGCACTCTGTTCCAGTTTGAGACCGAAGGCTGCGCAAGACCTATTTTGCGGGCAAGCTGGGCAACGCCGCCTGCCGCATCGATGGCACGTTCGAGACCTGCATCGCGCACGCTGGACCTCCCATCCCGGGTGCCAAGCGCTTGAGTAATCTTCGTTCATGACAGAGTAGATCGGGACGCTTGGGAGGGGTCAATTGATAGGCATAGCCTAAGGCTATAGCTTTTGGTCGTATCCTCGCTAGCGCGGCAATGCGCCGCCATGCGTGCGGCGCCGAACGAGAGTCTCCTCATTCTCGACTTGCTCGTGAACTGGTGGTTGCGGTGCAGCAGAACCCGGCTGCGGTTCCGCAGTCGTGGAGTCGGACGAGCGGTCGTCCTCGATCGCTTCTATCGCTTGTGGCCCGTCATCCATCCGCGCTGGAGCAGCCAACGCCGGTACTATCTTCGGCTTCAGCGAGCGTATTGGGAGACTTCGGCAGCCTGCCGCACACCTCCGATGATGCGGTCAACCGAGCGCGCTGACTCTCGGCTTCCGGAACAATCGAGCGGCCCGAAGCCGGGCATCGCGTTCGGGTCGTTGAAGTCCCAGGCGTTCTCCGCCAGGCCCACGAAGCCCCTGATGGCAGGATCGGCGCTCCAGGCGCGGCGAAGCGCCGCATGACGCAACTTCCTGCGGAATTCCTTGCGCAAGAAGGCGGTGATGTCGGTGGCGGCGTCAATCGACTCGATCGGCGGCAAGCTCGAGAGATCCACCGGTCTCGTCAGAGGCATGTCCAGCCGCGACGGGCGGTGCCGGATTCGACGGCGCGGCCGGCGGTGGCGGCTGTGGAGCATCAACGGCCGTTCGCCTTCTCGCTTGCGATGCGACCAGCGCGCCAGGAATTCCTCATCGCTCATTCGCGCCCGCCCTCAGGTCGTCACGCCGCGCCAGCACCTCCGGATCGGCGCGGCGCTGCTGCGTTTGACGAATTCTCCTCGACGTGGTGCTCGGCGACAAAATTTTCAATCGGCCTCGCGAACGCACCTCAGGCATGGCGACCGCTTCGACAAGATTGGCGCCCGCTTCGGTGAAGGCCTCCCCTCCCGCGGGATCGGCGGTGACGGCCGAAACGCGCGTAGAGCCAGACGCCTCCGAGGGGCTCAATACGATCCAGATCCTGGGAGCTCCCGTCGCGAGATTGTCGCGGTAGAGCTGCGGTCTTCGGAGCGGTAGAGATCGACTGTAGCGCTGCCCGCATAGTAGAGCGTCGCGCTCATCCCTGCTCGCGCAGAACCGTCCATGGTCCATCTCCGGTTCATCCGGCAACGACGCCGATCCCGCGCCAGACGAAATCGATCCAGGGCAGAATCCGCCTTGCAGCGTTCGACGACAACGCCCGACGGGAATGCGCAGAAGCGGCGTGGCGGCGGGGCTCAACTGACGGCCTCCAGGTGCCTGATCGGCAATCCTGTCAGCAGATTTTGCGGCTTCATCCGCACGATCTGCTCCGGTGTCATCGCGAGGACCAGATACACGGCTCGCGTTCAAGGCATCGGCCGCCAGCGCAGGATCGGCAAAGGTGAGACGGAATAGCGCAAGCACGCGACGAGCGGTCCGCTCATCGAGGGATTCGCCGTGCCAGAGTCGGTCGCCGATACCGGTGGCTTCGGAATCGAGGCCGACATACCAGGTGAGTTTCGCACCGCGCAGCTCGGTGAGCGGCTCGATCGCGATGTCGATCGCGAGCATGTGAGAAATCCAGCGCGTCATGGCTCGTGCAAGCGCGGCCCATGCCCGCCTGCCGAGCGGTGAGATCCAGTCCCATGTCGAACTGTTCGCTGCGTTGCCAATAGTTCTCGGCGTTCTCCTCGTTGAGCACGTCGACTTGCGCGTCGGTCGTGGCGCCCAGCAGCGACATCAGCGAGAGAACCGGGGTCGGGATTGCTCCCGCCGATGACCTCCTCGTCACCCAGCAGCAGTGAATGTTCGTCCGGCATGATCCGCTGCGGTCGGAAGAACAACTCGGCTGAGCGAAGCACGAACGGATCCTCGCAGCCGTCCAGCGCATTGCGCAGGATGACGTGCACGAGCTGATTGACGAACAGCGGCGGCAGTACGATCGATCGCGAACGGACCAGCGCGAGATAAGCGGCTTCCAGGGTCGGATGCCGCAGCAGCAGGTCGCGGAAGGCGAGAATGAATTGCCAATTCTCCCGAGCGTCCGGATCGGCGATCGCGGCAACTTCGCCCGCGTCGACCGATCGGCGCGGATTTGCGAGCAATTCCCGGTGCAACCGGCGCTCAACGGGGCAGGCATCTTCCGGCGGCATCAATTCGGGACGCGCGAAGTAGGCCTTCAGGAACTCGTCCGTGACCACAAGCCTGCCGCTCGTCGTTGCGATCGAGCAGGTGATGGCCGCAGGCGATCCAGAAATCCTTCATCGGCGCCGCTGCTCCATGCTCAAGTCCGCAAGATCTGAGAGCCGCTCTAGGGCCCGGATCGTCCTCGATCTCCATGAACGAGAACGCCTTGCTATGGCCAGTCGCCCCTCGCGCAGCTGCAATCTGGCGGAAAGACTTCTCGCACCTCCTCCATCGGTCGCCGTGCGATGGACCGCGATAAGACTGCCGAACGGGTGCGTGCAGAGCGACTCTGCAAAGTCACCTCCTCATCTGCCGCGAGCCGCGCGGTTGCGAGATCCGGCGCGCCGAAGCGGTCGACAAGTTGCTTGGCGACGAAGCGCCACGCAGGTCCCGGCGGTCGTCTTCCGTCGCCCTGTACGATCTGCACCAGCGTCGACCAGCCCCAGGACTGCAACTCCGAGGAAGCCGCTGCGGAACGCCGACGATCCTTGCCCCCGAGCTTCGGCGGGATCCCGGTCGCAGAACCGAAACGCACCCGACACCGCCCAGTCGCCCGGCCCTGCCGGCACATCGAAGACGAACGTGTCGGATGGATCGAGCGCGATGGTGCGCAACAGCTTCACAGCCACGCTCCGCCTATTTTCGGTCCGAGCCAGGACGGCTTACGCCAGCGCCTTCTTCAGATCGCGCCGCCTGGTCTTGTCCGTGCCGACCCGCCGCACGAGAAGATCGCCGCTATCGCCTCGATGCGGCGCGCTGGTGCTCTGCTCGCCGCGGCAGGCAGCTTAGGTATTCATGCGCCACAGGCGTCGCAAACCGTCGACCTGCCAGCGCGTCGATGGCCAACATCAGGTGCCGCGCAAACTCTCCGTCACCTCGAACGGCGCCGACCTCGCCAAACCCTTCCTCGGTCCAGTGCGGAGGCGAGCGGGTGTCACGCCGGCTCGCTATCGGTCACCGTCGACGGTCCGGACTCATGGCCCCGAACACCAGCCAGGGCGGTGTCTCATCCTCGCTTGCGGACGACGGCCAGCCGAGCCGCCCACCACCGACAAGCCCGCCGTCGACACGGATCGCGTCCGGCCAATCGACCGCCACCTCCCTTGTTCGGCGGCGCATAGGCCCGCAGCGCAGCCGGTCAGCGCCAACCATCCCGGCATAGACGGCGCGACGCGCGGTGCGCAGGCGGCTCGCTCGGTTCGAGCACAACGGCGAACTCCGCGAGATCGAACCGTCCCGACATAGACGAGCGTGCCGGCCCCGCTCTTCGGCGATATCGATTGCGTGGGCAAAGGCGTCACGGCTCTCACGCAGCCTCACCAGCCCTGAACGGTGGAGGCAAGATCGATGAGTTCCGAAACGAATGAGCGAGTTCGGGCGGCTCGGCGGCAGGCGATCCTCCAGCTTCCTTTTTCTCCCCCAGTGAGAATAACTATGTCAGCTGCGACCGCCGGCGCGAGTCCGCTCGCGGTCGTGCTTCCGTGCCCATTGAGTGTGTAGCTGCGCAATGGCGGATCGACCCAAAACACTCCTGATCTGTTCGTGCGAAGACACGATGCGCCTCGATACGGCCGCGTGTGAAGCGCGGATTGCCGCAACAGCAAAATCAGCGAATCTCCGCCAGCTCTGCCAGGCCGAGCTCAATCTGTTTTTCGCAATGCGGCAGTGGCTGAGGGTCGCTCATCGCTGCACGCCAGGAGGCCTCGCTGTTCGTCGACGAGGCGGAAGCGGACGTGCGGGGCAAACCGAGTTCGTCAGTCATCCGCGAGACGGCAGGCTGGTCGGTGGATGGAGCCAGCCAGGCGGGACCGAAAATGGCGGCACTGCTCGCAGCCGCCTGCGAACCCGCGCCTTCGCTATCCCACTCGTCACCTTGTCCAGCGAAGGCGCCATCCTGATCTACGGCCGCGATGAGAGCGGCGGTCGAAGCCGGCAAACTGCTCGCCGACCACCTCGATGTCACGGTGATGATTACGACGCCGCAGCAGATCACTCCGCCGGCGACGACATCGATTCCCTGTCGTCAGGGGACCATCCGCAACGCCAAAGGGCCATTTGGGTCGCCTTCGAGCTTGCGATCGACGACTATGCGCCGCCACGCCCCTCCTCGCGCGACACGCTCGCCTTTGAGGCCCGCGCAACGGGCTGACCTCGCGCTGTGACGTCGTCCTTGACCTGTCGAGTGGGCCGCCGCTGTTCCCCGCGCACGATCTGCGCGACGGCTATCTCCGCGCCGATCCGCGGCGACCCGGCAGCGATGCTGCGCGCGGTGCTAAAGGCGCGTGATCCTCATCGGGAGCTTCGACAAGCCGAAATACATCGATTTCACCCCGACGCTCTGCGCCCATTCACGCTCAAAACTGACGGGCTGCCATCGCTGTCTCGATCTTTGCCCGACCGGAGCGATCACGCCAGACGGCGATCACGTCAGGATCAACGCGGAAATATGCGCCGGCTGCGGCTAATGCGGCAGCTTGTCCGACCAGTGGTGCAGCCTCCTATGCCCTGCCGCCTGCCGACGCGCTGCATGCACAAGCTGCGCGCCGATGCTGCAAGCCTATCGGCGAAGCCGGCGGTTCCAAGGCGATCGTCTTATTCCATGACGGCCAATCGATGGCACTGCACTGATCGACGCGCTTGCCCGTCACGCGGCGATGGCTGCCGGCCAACGTGTTGCCGCTTGACGGTCAACGAGATGACGCAGGTCGGCCTCGGAAGCGATCGTGGCGGCGCTTCGCCTACGGCGCGGCGGGTTGCGTTTCCCGTTGCGGGAAAACCCCTTGCACGACGTTACCGGCCTCTCGCAGACTCATCGCGATGGCTGACGCCATTCTTTCCGGACTCGGATTTTCGGAACGCCGTGTCTCGATCGATCGAGACGGACGACCCGGATGCGCTCGGCGAGGCGCTGCGCGGGATCGGGCCCAGCCTCGACCGGTCGAGCAACCCGGCAACCTTCAAGACCGTCGGCGAGCGGCATGGACCCGCTTACGCTTTCGCTCTGAGCGAACTGCACCGCGTGGCACCTGCGCCGACCGACGTGATCGCGCCTGCCCGAAGGCGCACCGATAGGGATGCGATCAGCGTCAACGTCGACGGATGCACGCCGTGCCTGTCCTGCGTATCGGTATGCCCCACCGGTGCGCTGCCGACGATCCGGAACGGCCCGTACTCAAATTTGTCGAAGATGCCTGCGTGCAGTGCGGATTGCCAGAGCAGCACCTGTCCGGAAAAGGTTATCACGCCGAGGCCGCAGATCGACTTCCGTGCCGCCGCGGCACGCGCTCAGATCATCAAGGAAGAGGAGCCTGCGCTTTGCATCCGCTGCAACAAGCCGTTCGGCGTGAAGAGCACAATCGACAGGATCGCTGCAAAGCTCGAGGGCCGGCACTGGATCATCCCGCCGGCGACAAACGGCTGGACGTGGTGAGAATGGCGCCGACTGCCGCGTGATCGCCTGAGACGAGCGCACAGTTCGATCCGTCCGCCGGCGCTCTGAGCGCGCGCGTCGCCTCGTACAACCGACGACTATCTGCGCGAGCGAAAGATCAAGGGCGGCAGTCATTTGGCTGTCGCGCGTGCGAGGAAGTCGGTGAGCGCCTGCGATCTTCCGCCGACCCAACTCTCGCTGCTCCGGCATTTGGTGCCCGGCGTATAGGCATTCGGGCCGACCTAGAACAGTTTGATACCGTTTCGGCGTCCACACGATGTTCATGCCCTTTCAGCGCATCGGAAAAGCGGTAACCCGGAGCGACGCGATCCTGCGGCCGTGACAATCCAGCAAGGGTCGGGCCGGCGCGCGGGTTCTGATCGGACGAGGTGGCGATGGCAGGCAACGCAGGCACTGAATACCTTGGCGCCGTGATCGCCTCCGTAGACCGCCAACGGATCGCCCGGCGTCCCCTTGAGCGACGAACCGATCGGATCTCCGGTCTGCGCGTTCCAGCGCGGATCACGCCGTCCGCGCCGCCGGTCAGCAATGTCGCATCATCGGGCAAGAACGCCACGGGACCACACCGGCGAGCCGAACCAACGAGCGTCCGCGCGACGCTGCGCACCTCTGCGGTCGATAATCGCTATACGCACGCCGCCAGTGCCTGCAGCAGCGATCCACCTGCCATCCGTGAGACGCTTGAGTGATACCTGGGGCCAGGCCGGTTTGCACCTCGCCGGTTTCCTTGCCCTCAGTGTAAGAAAGCGCACCTTCCCATCGGCTGCGGCCGTTGCGATTTCGCCGTCAGGCGCTGACCGCAACAGCGTTAGTGCGACGGTAGCGTGGCGATCATGGCATCCGCGCCCGCCAATGGCCAGATCCTTAACGCAAGGTCGTAGCCGACGCTGACCAGCGATTTCCATCCGGCGTACATGCGACCCCGTTGGCGTTCTGCGCATGCCCTTCCAGCACCTGCTGCGCACCGTCAGCCAACGACCAGAGTCGAACCGTGTGATCCCAGGATGCAGATGTGAGCCTTGCGCCGGTCGGGTGAGACGGCGTGAAACGATCGGTGCGCGATGGCCTTCGAAGACCTGATCCGGTTGCGACTACGCCGGCCGTCCAGATCGTCAATCCGCGCATCCGCTCCGGCGGTCGCCATTCGTCCCATCCTTCAGGAACGCGACCGCATTCACTGCATCAAGGTGGAAGCAGAAGGACCTGCTCTGCGGATTCCGTCTTTAGCGACCATCGGATAGCGGCAGTATCGAAGCTTCCGGAAAGGACGCTGTCACCTGAAACGGCAGATCGCGCGCACGGGCCCGCCGTGACCTGTCAGTTGCGCTTGCGCCGGACTTGGATCAAGAACCAACTGAGCAGCGACGATGCAGGAGCTAGAGCGCCATTCATCAGCGATCCACAGCAGGTAAAGCAAATGGGCCAGCTATGTTGCCCCTGTCACCGCCAGGCTGGAAGGCATTGCAGGTACTCAGATCTCGTCTGATCTATTCGAACACGCGACCGGAATGAGCGCCCGCCCGGCATGTTGTCAGCATGCCGGACCAAGTTTCCATTCGCTTGGTCTGCATCAACCTTGAGACTGCTGTTCAGTTCCATGCCGCGCAGGACAGGAGCATCGTTTCCGCAGCCGACCGCTTTCGCAAGCTGCGATGGCATGTCGCCTGAACCCGCACGCGCTGATCCTTATCGCGCAATTGACGCGCCAAGGACGACGTCATGCAAATACGATCCAGAACGTATCTGCAGTTCATCTCGTTGCTGGCGATCATTTCGCGGTTCGATAGCGCCGCATGACCGTGATGCGCCCGCTGAAACATCGCCGCGCTCATCTACGCCGCAGTCGTGCTGGCGCTGCTTTTGGCAATATTGGAAGTCGATCTCCATCGGGATGGACTCGGAATCGCCAGCCTCTTGACGAGCAACCATCCCATCGAGACCGCTCTTTATGGGCCCGTAAGGCTCGTGGCTTGACTGAGTTTCTTCCAATCCCAGGCCAACTTCAGGCGAGCGGATTTACTGGCGAACCTGGAAATCTTTAGCAGGAGTTCCGCTTACGCTGCGAGCGGCCTCCTGTTAGTGCTGGGTCTCCCGCGGATAGACCAGTGACCGGTCCTCAAAATCCCGGACCGGGAGCCTTCAGCGCCGGCGGCGCTTTGAGTTCTTGGATCGTCGGCATACCTGCCGTTCTCACACCACCATTGGTCGGGAGCGAGTGCGATGTGCAGCATGCTGGTCGCGGCGGCAAGCAGAGCGACGGAAGCGATTGCAGAAATCATCAGACGCGTCATGCAGAAATCTCCATTCAGGTTGATACCGAGGGTGTTTGCAACCGTCTGATTAGTGCGAAGTGAGACACACTGGGTGTGAGCTGCCTCACATCTCCACTTAGTGATTGATATTTGCCCTGCGCTCGCTTGGCGGGTCACGCCCGGTTTGGAATCAAGCGATATTGTCCACTTCGTGCGCGAAGGCGACTGGATCATCTGATCAGGATCGGCGCCGCCATATCGACGCGGTCGTTCTTGCCGACGGCGATGCTCCAGCGACAGCGACCACTTCCCGCTCGCTTCTGCTGCCATCCGCACGCGCCAACCGTCGCCCGACACCCGCTCCGCCTCGGCCGTGAGGGGAGCGACGCCGGTTTCGTGGTTGGACAGCGTCACCGACAGCGCCTCGGCCGCGAGCGGCTTCTCGTCGGTGTCTTCGAGCTGCACCAGGACCTCCACGGGCCCGCGCTTCCCCGGGGAAACCGTCACGTTGGCCATCACGCGCGAAGCCGCAGAGATGTGTAGAAGAAGGGCTCGTCCGCATCCGACTTCAAGGCCGGTGTGGCGCTGCGCTCGCCTGCGACGCCGCCGCGGATCTCGGGTGGCGGCCCCTTCGCGCCGACGCTTCCGACTTCGAAGGTGGCCTCGATCATGCCGGCACGCTCGAAGAACAGGGACACGGGAATTCGCATGCCCTCGTCGAGCGGTAGCGGCGAGACCGATCAGCATCAGATGCTCGCCTCCTGGCGCAGAGCGTAACCATTCCCTCGGGCGGAATAGTCAGGCCTCCTTCAACGGGACGCATCGTCACGACACCGTCCGCTACGCTCATCCGGTGAATTTCGATCTTGCGGGCCGCCGGGGTCGAAGCTTCCAGCAGCTTGTCCGGCGTCATCCCGCCGTTTTCAATCGTGAGGTACTGCACCTGCCACCTGGGCGCCTTTCGGCGTGGCGCGGCTCCAGGGATGTCTCACCGAAATGTCCTGCGCCAGCGCCGAGGTCGCGGTCAGTAGCGCCACCAGGACGGCAGCTGCAAGACTTTGCGTAGGCCTGATTAACTGCATGGTGCGATGCTCCAATCGAATCGAGCGTCGGGACGGGCCTTCTCGAACCTTCGCGCCGCCGTTCCGACCTAGAGCATGATCGGTTCTGATTGAATCAGAACGGAAGCTCCAGATTCTTGTTTTGACGCGTTTTCTTCACGCGAACCGGTATCCACATTCGCTCGAAAACGCTAAAGCCAACATCGCAGATCGCGCCGTCGAAGACTTTGCTTCAGCGCAACCCCCGCGAACCGTCGCGCACAGAAGCTGACGTTTACCGCTCCAGTGCACCGGCGCGAACCCGAGCGACGCCTGGACATCGGGCGCGATCATTGAGGGTTTCCACGGCGGGTCGAACGTCATCACCAACGTCGACCGAGCGCACGCCCGGGACCCGCGATGCGCTATTGGCGACGCCTTCCTCGAGGAAGCTTGCCGCGGGGCAGCCCGGAGTAGTAGCTGTCATCGTGATGCGGACGACGCCGTCCTCTACCGCGATTGCATAGACGAAGCCGAGATCGACGATGTTATGGCTGAGTTCGGGGTCGACCACGACGCGCAACGCGTCTCTGATTCTGGCGGCGAGATCATCACTCATGCCGGCGCCCGCACGGTCAGTTCGTAGGTCGTGCCGTCGGGCGTGAAGCCGCCGAGCCATCGGAAGCCCCGCTTCTCCAATTGCGAAATAGGAAGACGGGCCTCGGCGAAGCAGCGCCGAGAGGGTTTCGCCAGGCGCGAGCTTCTCGGCTGCGGCGAGGATCCTCACCATCGGCTCTGGAGGGTCGAGATCGCGGTTGTCGAGCTTGGTCTTGGGCTCGGGCCATTCGTCGAACGCTTGGGCCTGCGGGGGCGATGCTGCTGGTGCCGTGACAGGCTCGAAGAGTACCTCCCATTCGCCGCCGTCGAGCTCCCTTTCCGAATGCGCGAAGCCCTTGTCCGCCATCACCGCGAACAGCGGCACCGGCTTGAACGTGGCGTAGAGACGCAATCCCTGCCCCGGCGCAAGCTGACCGAGGGCGGCCATGATGACCGAGAAAGCGCTCGCCTCCGGAGCGGAGGATCGGACGGACATCGACATCGATGTAGTCTGTCACGGTTGTTTCCTTTCGTTCAGATGCGGGAATGCAAGAGGCAGGGTGCATTCGCCCCGTCCGGAAGGCGCATCGGCCCGGCCACGTCCGCCAGGCGTCGCGTCCGGACGAACTCCAGGACGATGCCTGCGGTGGCAAGCGTCATGGCAAGCGCGGCGACGCGGAAGAGCCACGCTTCGTCCAGCAGCAGCAGCACGGTCGCGATCCACGTCGCCCAAAGTAAGCCGCGAACCACTTCGCGGCGCGGCGTTCGACGACGAGCTCCTGAACCTGCGGCGTCGGCATGCGCCCCAGCACCGGACCATACGCCTCGAGCCAGGTCAGGAACGCTACGATCTTGTAGAGCTTCGCAAGCGTCAGACCAGATAGCCACCCGAAGGCAGTAAGGAAGGCGAACGCGCCGACATGTCGACCGAAGGTGCCGGTCGCGGCGAGCGCAGCGCCGAGCGCCGCCACGGCAAGGAGGCTGGCGTAGCCGTAGGTCGCCATAAGCGTGTTGAGTCTCGAGTTGGCGTCGCTTGCGGCTCCTATGAGAGCTCGGCTAGCATCGCGGCCGTAGCGCGCGAGCGCGGCAAGGCCGAGCGCGGTGGCCGATGGGAGGCACGACCTCGGGCCCCGTCCCCAAGGCGATTGCTGCCAAGCCTCCGACTATGGCGATGCCGATCGCGGCCGCCCCAGCAAGGAGCGTAATCGTGCTTCTGCGATCGTCGATGTCCGGAGACAGCATGAACATGGAAAGCAAACGATAGCTCACGCCCATCGCCGTGATGGTCAGCCAGCCTCCCAGGCCGGCGATGGCGTGAAGCGGAACGCCGAACTGCAAAAGCGACCGAGCGCAGGGCCACCGTGTCCGGCGAGCTTCCAGGCGAACGATGCGCCTAAGCCGGCGGTCGCGCAGAGCGATGCGACACCGACGAGCACGAAGCGCGCGGGACCGCCCGGCGAGCGGACGCGCCAAACGGTGAGCGCAAGGTCGACCGCGATCAGACCGAAACCGGCGACGAGCAGGCCGGCCCCGACCGGAAGGAGCCATAGCCAGGCGCGGCAGGCGGCCGCCGAGCGCCAGAAAGCCCGACAGCAGCGGTGATCAGGCCGGCCGTGAGCAAAACGAAGGCCGGCAAGCGCCCAGTTCTCGGCGTACAATGGCCCGGACACCAGAACGGGAACGAACTGCAGCAGCGCCCCGCACATCGCCATGCTGAGCCAACCGATGCAGATCATGTGCACCAGGATCGAGGGTGTCCGGCGAGGCGAGGTCCGCCGACGGAAAGCCGAAGCCGGCCGCCATCAGCGCCTCCGCACCGACCAGCCACGCGATCGCGGCAGCGAAATAGCTCATGGTCCACTCGGGAGAGATTGCCACCGATCATCGCCATTCCTCACGTCTTGCGCACGGAGCACAGGGCCGGAAGCCGTAAGAGAACACGCTGGCGGCCCCCGGTACCCGCGCAACTTTGTCATCGTCGCCATGGACATCGTTCCTCGATTGGCGAGCCCACGATAGCCGGACCCTGCCGCGGTCTCTTTGCGCGTCCGCAAAGACGATGTCGGCTTTCCCTTGTGCTGCTAGCAACGACGCTGGTAGGCGGCACCGCGATGCCAGCGCAAGCATCCGACGGGTCCCGGATAACGGGCGAACCGCGGGAGTTGTGACCTGTTCACCTGGCGGGTAGTGTCGCCCCGTTTTCGAGAGGAGATCCTGATGGCCGCGGTCGACCGCTCCTGGTCGCAACCTGCCGATGTTCGCGGGACTAGCCCCCGGCGAGCAGGACGACTGCTGCGCGAGGCGCGGTCGAGTTCTGGCTATACGAAGGGCACGGCCGTGTTCGAGCAGGGTTCGAAGCCGACCGCTTCTTCGTGCTGCTGCACGAGCATCTCCGGGTCGAGAAGACCACGCCCCAGGGTCAGCAGACGGTGGTCCGCTACGTGTCGGCGGGCGAGTTGTTCGGCGTCGCCCAAGGCGATGAACCTCGCTCACTACCCGGCGACGGCGGTCGTGCGGCGGTCGATAGCATCGCGCTCGCCTGGCCCTCCTCGTCCTTACATGAGGGTTCTGCTGTCAACGGGTCTGTGGCGTTCGCTTCTCCGATCTTGATCGATGGTACTTCGGCACGTCGTTGGGTCCGGGGCTATCGAGTCTCGCAGCTACGGCTGCGTCACCTTACATGCGGTCGGGCCCGGAGCACGGTCCCGCACCATAATGCCTCATGCACGAGGCGTAGCCCCGGCGAGACGCGACCCACCTGAAACGCGGCGGCGTTGTGCCACCAAAGAAGAAGACGGTCGCGTTCCCCGTATCGCCGCCGGCGAATGCTGCCGGTGGCAATTCCTGTCTGTCTATGCGGCGACGGTTATCTCCGCCCGGATCTCGGCGCCAGCCGGTATTACCCCGGTCTCTGCGTAGCGCCAGAGCGCGATCAACAGCTTGCGCGCCATGGCCACAATGGCGATCCGCCGTGTGCGCCCGGCCAACGTGCCGACGCGCTCGCGGAACCACTCCGCCAGCTCGCTGCCAGGCTGGTAGCGAAGCCAGAGCCATGCGAGCTGGATCATAGTCGTCCTTGCCCGCGGGTTTCCCGCCCGGCTGATCCGCCGATCGCGATCCATACCGCCGCTCTGGTAGGGCATTGGTGTGATGCCGACGTAGCTCGCGATCTGCCGGCGGTTGTCGAATGAACGATAGAATACCTCACGCGTGAGCACGGCGGCGAAGTTCTCGCCAATACCCCGGATGCGAGAGAGCGGCTATCTTGTGGCAGGCTCGATCCTGCGGCTTGGTTTTTGCCGCCTGATCGCGCTCGGCCTCGACCTCCCGGATCAACTCCAAGGTCATGACGAGCCGTCGACGCAAGCGATCCAATTCGGCCCGAAGATGGCGCGGTATCTCGCGTCCATCACCGGTGCGCAGGACAGCAAGATCGCGCTCCCAAGAACGAAGAGAGGGTCTTTTCCGAATGCCCTGGGTGAACAGCAGCGCTTCAATACGGTTTTCGATGCGCAGCCTCTCCTGCACCAGCTTCTCGCGCTCGCGGTGCGTGCGCTTGGCATCCTCCTCTTCCGGTGTTGGCACGCGCACCATGCTGCAGGCTTGGTGATCACCCCGGAGATAGGCCGCAAGCACGCGCAGCATGCCCTCCGCATCGAGCCGGTCCGTTTTAGCCCGTCGGGCGCGGCGGTTGACGAGAATGCTGGTGGGTTCAAGAACATGGCAGACGACACCATGTGCCGTCAGCAAACGGTGCAGCCAGAAGCCGTCACGTCCCGCCTCAAAGCAGCAGACAACGCCTATCGTCGCGTCGAGCCCGCGAGCAGCACGGGCCTGCAGAGACGAGATCAGAGCCAACAAGGCGGCCGTGTCGCCACCATCGATCCGATGCAGATGTGGCTTCTCCAACCCTGGCACGCGGGCGGCGACGAGCCACGTTGATGCACTGAGTTCGATAGCAAGGAGGATAGTAGGATTAATGGTGTCAATCGTTTGCATAGTGGCAGCTCCATCGCTTTGATTCGGGGCCGCCAAAGTATCGGCTCAGCCCGTCCTCATAGCATCTCGAACCGTCTGGTCTCGAAGTATCCGAGCCTGCTGCCAGCAGCGTTACAGACCGTGGGCAGCCGCCTCGCAGGACACCCAGGCCCGGGTGATCGAGATCTCGAACGAACAGGTCGAACAGCGCGTCGCGCACGCCCTGCTTCGGCTCGCGAACCAGGCCGGCCGTAAGGTGGACTCCCGGCGTGGAAATCGATTTCCCCATCAGCCGGCAGGATGTCGCCGAGATGACGGGAACGACACTGCATACGGTCAGCCGGATCCTGAGCGCGTGGGAGCAGCAGGGACTGGTGGAAGGCGGCGCCAACGGATCGTGCTCAGAGACTCCGGCCCGTCTTCACGGCATCGCCGAGAGTGACTCCGCCGATCGGGACCGCAAGCCGGGCCCCTGACCCTTCCGAGCCCCAAGCGCTCGGGCCTCCTGGCCCTAAAGCAGCCCTGCTTACCCCCAGGCGTCTTTGCGCTCGCGCAAGCTTTTTCGATCTCTCGGCTCGTCGTAGGTTCTCCTCCTCCTTGACCCAGCACAAAGAAATTGGCGCTGCGGTGCGGCACGATGCGTCCATCGAAACAGCACGATCGGACGAAGGTGATCACCATGCTGACGAGAAGCGACCGCTCCGATGGGAGCCGCGATCGCCGCTCGTTTGGCGGCCGCGCGCGGGCGTTTGCAGACTCGGAGTGATGACGATGTTCCTCGCGATGAAGATGAAACTTGTCAGTGGCGGTCGCGGCTCCTGGCAGCGCCGATCGCGCTCACGGTCGCTCCGGCCCCTTCCGGTTCATCAGCCCGCGGCCGATCCCTTTGCCGAGATAGGCAGCGAAGTTCCAGCATCGCCCGGCCGGCGACTTCTCCCTGGAGGGCAAGCCGGCAGGGGCGCCCCTGCGGGACATGCGCCTCCAGAGTCGTCTCAAGATCATGAACCTGGCAAGTCACGGCGGGCGAGTACGCAGCCTGCGCCGAAGAGGGCGCATGCCCGAGCATTCCGCACAAGGCCGGTATGACCGACCGGCCGATGGTGGGCGTGAGTTGGCGGGACGCCACCGCTTGCGCCGAGTGGATGACCGGGAAGACGGGCGTTCTGCACCGTCTGCCCACCGACGAGGAATGGGTCTTCGCGGCGGGCGAGAAGGCGCCTCGATGAGGCGCTGCCGCTGATCGATCCCGCCGACCCGGCGCAGGCCTGGATCTCGCGCTACGAAGCCGAAGCGAATCGGGCGCAGCCCTTCACCATCGATCCGCAGCCGATCGGCACGTTCGGCAGCAACGAGCGCGGTGTGCAGGACGTTGGCGGCAACGTATGGGAATGGACGAACACTTGCTTCCTCCGCTTCACGCTCGATCCGACAGGGGCCGCTCGCGTCGTCAACACGAATTGCGGGGTCCGCGTGGTCCAGGGGGCGCATCGGACCTACATGACGGACTTCATCCGCGACCCCCGCACCGGTGGATGTGCCGCAGGTGTCCCGCCCGCGAATCTCGGTTTCCGTCTCGTCGTGGAGGACGAGAAGCTGCCGATGGTGAATCGAATCGTGGAGCGCGCGGTCGCGCAAACTTGGCGGCGCCTTCTGAACCGATCCGTCTCGGCCGAACGCACCGGAGCTTCTCCCATGAACATCGATCCTCAAGTAAAATACCGCGAGGAGCGCCTGCCCCGGTACACGAGCCTATCCTACCGCACCGCATTTTTCGCCGGACATGTCCGCACTCCAATACGGCGACTGGCTAGCATCGCTGGGTCCGAAAGCGAGCAGCCTCTCTCTACCTTCATGTACCGTTCTTGCCGGTCCATGTGTTGGCATCGCGGCTGCCACACCACCATAACGAAGCATGATACGCCGATCCTGACTACCTCACGGTCATGCGGCGGGAGATCGAGATTTGCGCCCGGCGGATCCCTTCACCTTCCATGACTCCGGGATCGAGAACGGCATCTCGCTGGATAACCTCTCCCGCCGGCGCCGTCGCAGTTCCTGGCCATGTACGCCTCGGGCGCGACCCACCTCCAGTGGGATCGCGAGCACCGCTGCCGACTTCACGAGCTTCCGGCTCTACCGTGGATCGAGCGCCAGCTTCGTGCCTGGCCCGGGGAGCCTGGTCGTCGAGACTTCCGAAACCGGATACGTGGACCCGGGTACCGCGGGGAGCTATTACAAGGTCTCGGCGGTCGACTTGAACGACAACGAGAGCGAGTTTGCGGTGGCGAGCCTGAGTCAGACGACCGACGTGCCGGCAGTCCAGGCGGTTGCGTTCGCGCTCGACGGGACGCGGCCGAACCCTGCGATCGGCGGCCGGCTGATGGTGCACTTCGCGCTGCCAACCGGGGAAGCCGCGACGCTCGAGCTGCTCGACGTGGCGGGACGCCGCGTGACCGAACGTACGGTCGGAGCTCTGGGCGCCGGACGCCACTCGATCGAGCTCGCCCAAGGCCGGCGCCTCGAGCCCGGCCTGTATTTCGTTCGGCTCACCCAGGGCGCGAACCAGCGCATCGTTCGCACCACGGTTCTGAACTAGCGGAGCCTCCCGATGCGCATGCATCCGATAGTGCTCGCCATCCTCATTTTGCTGGTCGCTCTTTGCCCCACTCCGAGGGCGGCGAGTGCCTCCACCGCTCCGACGACCCCGACGTTCGTGCTCAAGTGGGGCGCCCCGGCTCGGCCCCGGGTCAGTTCAACGCCCTGGGGGCATCACCGCCGACGCGCTCGGCAACGTTTACGCCGCTGACTATGAAAACCACCGGATCCAGAAGTTCGACCGCCTGGGGAACTTCATCACCCAGTGGGGCTCGTTCTGGCTCTGGCAATGGACAGTTCAATCATCCGTACCTGCTTGCGATCGCTCCGAACGGTGATCTCTACGTCTCGGACTCCGACAACCATCGCATCCAGAGGTTCACGAGCGCGGGTGCATACGTGGGGGCAATGGGGCGGTTTCGGCACCGGCAATGGGCAGTTCATTGGCCAGCTGGGAGTTGCCGTCGATCCGAGTGGCAACGTCTACGTCGCGGACAGTGGAAACAACCGCATCCAGAAATTCAGCGGGACCGGAACGTATCTCGCCCAGTGGGGCAACGCGGGTAGCGGCAACGGGCAGTTCGACGGTCCCGAAGCGATCGCTGTGAGCCCTGCTGGCGACGTGTACGTCTCGGATTGGAGCAACAACCGCGTGCAGAAGTTCAGCAGCGCCGGCACCTATCTCACCCAGTGGGGAACATCGGGAAGCGGGAACGGACAACTCCAGCGGCCCGGGTGGCGTGGGTGTGGATGCAGCGGGCAATGTCTACGTCGGTGACTATTTCAACAGTCGCGTCCAGAAGTTCAGGTGCCGACGGCGCCTACCTGACCCAGTGGGGCCTCGGCCGGCGCAGGCGACGGTCAGTTCACGGGCGCGTTCGGGTGGCGGTGGACGCCGCCGGCAATGTGTACGTCGGCGAATACGACGGCAACCGCATTCAGAAAGTCCAGCGGGTCCGGCGCGGCGCTGCCCTCGCAGATCGGGGGTCCGGCGAAGTTTCGCTCACTTGGGGCACGAACGGAGGCGGCAACGGCCAGTTCAACTCTCCCGCCGGGATCGCCACCGACGCGGCCGGGAACGTCTACGTCTCGGACATAGGTCTCCATCGCATCCAGAAGTTCACCCTCCAGCGGCGCCTACCTGACGCAATGGGGCTCGCTCGGTAGCGCGAATGGGCAGTTCAGTAACCCCGAGCAGATTGCCATCGACGTCGCCGGCAACATCTACGTCGTGGGAGCAGGTCAACAATCGCGTCCAGAAGTTCACCTCCAACGGCGCCTACCTGACGCAGTGGGGTCGATGGGAGCGGGAATGGGCAGTTCAACGCTCCCTTCGGGATCGCCATCGACGCCGCTGGAAACGTCTACGTCGCGGATAGTGGAAACCACCGCATCCAGAAGTTCACCTCCAACGGCGCGTATCTGACGCAGTGGGGCGGGCTGGGGAGCGGAATGGCCAGTTCAACGGTCCACGCGGGTCGCCACCGACGCCGGCGGCAACGTCTACGTTGCGGAACAGCTCAACAATCGGATCCAGAAGTTCACTTCCACCGGCGCCTACATCGCCCGGTGGGGCTCGACCGGCAGCGGGAATGGGCAGCTCAATGCTCCCTTCGGGATCACGGTCGACGCCGCCGGGAGCCTCTACGTCGCGGAGTTGTTCAACAACCGGATCCAGAAGTTCACGTCCAACGGCCTCTACCTCACCCAGGGGTGGGCCGGGGAGCGGCAACGGGCAATTCCAGCAACCCGATCGGTGTCGCCACCGACGTCGCCGGCAACGTCTTCGTCTGTGAAGCCGGCTCAACGCACCGCGTCCAGAAGTTCGTGAATCCCCCGGCGATCGCCCTCGTTTCCGACGCGGGCAGCGACCAGGGGAAGCAGGTGCAGCTGCGAGTGCTGCGCGGCTCCGCGGATTCTCCCGGTGCGGGAATCACCATCACCGGCTACGAGGTCTACCGCCGCAACGATGCGCTTCCCGGGGTCGCGACCCAGTCCGCGGAACCCATGGCGATTCAGCTTGCCGGCTGGACGTATGTCACCTCGTTCGCGGCTCACGGGGACGCCGATTACAACCCGGTTGTCCCTGACTCTGGCCAACGCGAACGCGTCGAGCCTCTACTACACGGCGTTCAGTGGTGCGCGCGGTGACCGCGGATCCCTTCACCTTCTATGACTCCGGGATCGAGAACGGCTTCTCGATCGACAATCTCCCGCCGCCAGCGCCCACCCCTTTCAAGGCGGCCTATGCTTCGGGCGCGACACATCTGCACTGGGGCGTGAGCACCGCGCCCGACTTCGCCAGCGCTTCCGGCTCTATCGCGGAGCGAGCTCCGGTTTCGTGCCAGGGCCCGGCAATGTCGTCACCGCCACGACGGACACTGGTTATGTGGACGCGGGTGCGGCGGGCAGCTACTACAAGATCTCGGCGGTCGACTTCAACGGCAACGAGAGCGCGTTCGCGGTGGTGAGCCCGAGTCAGACGACCGACGTTCCGGCAGTCGCGTCCGTCGCGTTCGCGCTCGATGGGACGCACCCGAATCCCGCGATCGGCGGCCGGCTGATGGTGCACTTCGCGCTGCCATCCGGCGAAGCCGCCACGCTCGAGCTGCTCGATGTCACGGGACGCCGCGTGACCGAGCGCACCGTGGGAACTCTGGGCGCGGGACGCCATTCCATCGACCTCGCCGAAGGCCGGCGCCTGAAGCCCGGACTCTATTTCGTGCGGCTCACCCAGGGCGCGAACCAGCGCATCGTGCGGACGACTCTTCTGAACTGACGCTCACGGATAGCGGGCATTCATCTGACCTTCGGAACCAAACTGACCTCTCGAGCCAACTCATGCACGCTCGAGGATCATTCGCCACACTCACCAGGCGCCTACTTTACCAGCTCAACGCCGACGGCCAGCGCATGCGGTGCTGAATGTCGTTGGCCTCAAGTGACGACGACCATTCGCCCGATCGGGCGCGTGTGCATCTCGTGATGTCGTTCAGGAGGGCGGACGTGCCACTCCCGCTTGCTTCCACTACCCGCCCCCTGAGGAGCCGCCCTCGTGCTCGCTGATCCACGCCGCGACCTGCTCACCCTGTTGCTTGCTCGAGTAGTGCCGTGACCGTCGATATCCGGATCTTCGCCGGTTTCGCGGGCCAAGCCGGAAAGACTGGCGGCCGTGCGGCACGACGTGGAGGAGCTCCTCCGTTCCGTGAGCGGGCTGCGCCGGTTTCTGCCGCTGGAGACGGCGGAAGGGCTGGCCGTCGTCCTCGAGTGTGACGGGCGCGCGGCGTGCGAGGAGTGCGCACGCCGCGCGGAGCGGTGGATGCAGGAACGCATGCCCGCCTTGGCGGGATATCAACCTCTGGCGGTGACGGGAGAGGTGATCGCCGAGGTGGGTGTGTCACCCGTCGGAGACCGCGGCCCCATCATCGGGTGATCATGTAGTCTTGCGCGGCGCCGGCCGCTCTTTCCCTCATCATGCGCGAGGCCGGCAACCGAAACGGCTCATGGCGACCGGTACTTCGAGGGCCTCATGTCGGACTCCTCCCCAGAGCGTGTGAAGGCGATCGCCCTCCCCGGGCGTGCCTGGCCCCGAATCGCCAACGTGGGTTCGCCTCCAGGAGCTGTTCGAGGAAGCCCTGAACCGCAATGCGGGGAACGGGATGACTTCCTCGGCGAATCGCCGCCGAGGATCCCGCGCGTCGCCGCTCAGGTCCGCTCGCTTCTCGCGTCCCACGAGCAAGCCAGCGGTTTCCTCGAGACGCCGGTGGCCTCGGCTTTCCTCGGAACGGTGACCATCGGCGAACGGCTCGGACCTTATCGGATCGTCGAAGAGATCGGTCGCGGCGGCATGGGGGTGGTGTATCGGGCCATTCGGGACGACGAGCACTTCACCAAGGAAGTCGCGATCAAGGTGTGATCGAGCCGGGGATGCGCTCGGAGGGAATCCTGAAGCGATTCCGGTGCCGAGCGCCAGATCCTGGCCATGCTGGATCATCCCAGCATCGCGCGTCTCGTCGATGGCGGCGCTGCCGCCGACGGCAGCCCATTCCTGGTCATGGAGCACGTGGCGGGGAAGCCGCTCCCTCGAGTATTGCGACGAGCACGGCATGACGACCGAGCAGCGGCTTCGCCTGTTCCTGGTCGTGTGCGAGGCCGTGGCGTTCGCTCATCAGCGGCTGATCGTCCACCGCGACCTGAAGTCCGACAACGTCCTGGTGACCGCGGACGGCTCGCCCCAGCTACTCGACTTCGGAATCGCCAAGCTCCTCTCGACCCGACTCGATCGAAGCGCCGGCACCGGTCACCGCGCCGATGCAGCGCATGCTCACTCCCGACTACGCCAGCCCCGAACAGGTCCGCGGGGATCCGGTCACGGTCGCCAGCGACGTTATTCACTCGGCGTCGTCCTCTACGAGCTTTTGACCGGCACGCGACCGCTTCGGTTCGAGTCGAGGACGGCCGCGGAGATCCTGCGCGTCGTCACCGAGGACGAGCCGCCGCTGCCGAGCGCCGTGATCTCCCGCACCGGGTCGGCCGAGACCGCCTCGCGGCGGGGAACGACGGTGGCGCGCCTCAAGCGCGAGCTGGCCGGAGACCTCGACTACATCGTTCTGAAGGCGCTCGAAAAGGAGCCTCTCCGGCGTTACGCATCCGTCGATCAGCTCGTCCGTGACATTCAGCGCAATCTCGAAAGTCTTCCCGTGCTGGCCCGCGGCAGGACCATCACGGCCTACATCCTCTCCCGACTCGTGAGACGCCACCGCGCGGCGGTGGTCACGGGCGCCGTCGTGCTGTCCTCGCTGCTCGCCGGCTTGGCGGGCACCGCCTGGCAGGCGCGGGTCGCGGGTCTCGAACGCGATCGCGCCCAGCGACGCTTCGCAGACGTGCGCGCGCTGGCCCATGCCGTGGTGTTCGACATCCACGATGCGATCGCCAGTCTTCCGGGTGCCACGCAGGCTCGCGAGATCCTCGTGGGTCACGCCCTGCGCTATCTCGACAACCTGAGCCGCGAGGCTGGTGATGATCCCTCGCTGCAGCATGAGATGGGCGTGGCCTACGGGAAGATCGGCGACGTCCAGGGCCGTCCCGAGTTCTCGAACCTCGGGCGCACCGCCGATGCGCGACGCAGCTATCAGCGATCCCCTGGAGCTCCTTCAGGCCGCGTCTCGCGCAGCGCCTGATTCGTCTGGCCTTCGCGCGCGACCTGGTCCTGACCATGCAGCGACTCGCCGATCTCACTCGTCCAGATGGGCCAGAAAGACGAGGCGATGACCATGGCCAAAGATGCCGGGGGCCGGCTCGAGAGAGGACCGAACGGAGCCGGCATCCCGAAGATGCCCTGCTGCGAGGGAGATCTCGGCGTGGCGTACGACCGCATCAGCGACATGCGGCTCGCCGCTGGAGACACGCTCGGCGCTCTGGAGGAGTCGCTCACCGGGATGGAGGTCGTCGTCGCACTGCATCGCGATGAGCCTAGCGAGCCCACAGTGGCGGCGATCGCTCATGGTGGCTCACGCCAAGACGGCGAACCTCCGAGCCATGACCGGCGACCGCGCGGGCGCGGCGCGGGACCACCAGCAGTCCCAGGACCTGGCGCTCGACGCGTGCGCGCCTTCCCGACAACACCGACGCGACCCGGGACCTGGGCGTGGTGTACGGCCATGCGCGCGATGTTCTGGCCGAGGCCGGGGAGATCGACTCCGCGCTCGTGCCTCTATGAGCGATCCATGGCGATCGCGCAGAGCCGCTGCCGCCGCCGACCACGGACGACGTCCTTCAACAGATCGATCTGGCCAAGGGGCAATTCCGAGATGGGGACGATCCCCATGAAAGGCCGTCGGGGCATACCGAGGCGAGCACGCGGTTCGAGGATGCATTCCATCGCTTCCTCGAGCCTCGCGGCAAAAGACCGCAGCAACACGGAGCTTCGCGTCCAGATGGCTCGGCGCGAGCCGCAAGGCCGGGGAGTGCTGCGGCGCGCATGCGACTCGCTCCGGGACACCTGGCGAGGCGTCACGCTGGCGGGCACAGGCGGCGGATTGGTATTCGCGGAGCTTGAGTCTCTATCGGTCGCTGGCCGGCGATGGATCGCTCGCAACCGCCGAGGCCGGCGCACCGGACGAAGTGGCGAAGCTCCCGGCGTCGGTCGCTAGCTCACCCAGCCGTCGGGGCGGCGACGCTCGGCTCAGGCCGGCGCCCGGGCTCGATCCCGACAGCTCGAAACAGCCGCAGGCTCGCGCCAGCGTCCAGTCGCGTTTGACGGTTACCGGGGAGATGCCTCATGACCTCACTCGTTTCCTCGATCGTCAATCCTCCGAAGTAGCGAAGCTCGACCACACGCGCCTGACGCTCGCTGAGGCGTGCCAGGTCGGCCAGTGCCTGGTCGAGATCGTCGGAACGCGATGGGGGGCTTCCAGCCACCTGGAGCGACTCATCGAGAACCGTGAGCGCGCGAGACCACCGCCGCGCTTGAGCGCCCTGCGGCGGCGGGCATGATCGACGAAGCACTTCCCGCATCGCTCTCGCAGCAACGCCCAGGAAGTGGGCGCGATTCTGCCAGGGGGCCCGCTCCCACCCACGAGTCGCAGGTAGGCTTCGTGGAGCGAGGGCAGTGGGCTGGAGCGTATGCGCGGGACGCTCCCCTTGAGCTGGCTCGCCGCCAGGCGCTCGGAGCTCCCGATAGACGACCGGCATGAGCTGATCCAGGGCCTTGCGATCGCCCGGACCATTCGGTTCAGCGCCTCGGTGATCGAGCTCGAGTCCACCTGGCGCCGACACTACCGCCAGCGTCCCGGCACCTCGCTCAGGTCGAATTCCGTCGCCTGAGCCGCCTTCGTTTATCGGTAGAGCACCTTGATCTCGCCCCAGCTGGACTTCTTCGTGCGGCGTTGCGCAGAAGTCCGGTGGAGCCTGGCCTTCGCGAGGTGCCATGGGAGTGATCTGGATACATTGCGGTGGCACCCCAAGGCACCCTGCCCCCACGAAGGTGATGTTGATCGTGGTGACGTTGAAGTAGGTGTCGTCACTACGAGTTCCGTGGATCACGAGTACTCGGCATCGCAGCCCGCGAAGGCCGGCCCCGGACCCGTGCACGTCACGTCGATCGTGGTGGCGTCCGCGTTCCCGGTGCAGTGGAGCTCGATGCCGGTCCCAGGGGGCCGCGACGAGCAATCCTTCCCACCACAAATGGTGTCCGCGCCGATGCTCGTGCTCTGGAACACGCCCGCGCAGGTATAGATCGAGTCGACAGTCGCCCAGAAGCCGTCCCACTCCGGGGGCGCGGTGACCGAGGCCCGCTTTGCCAGTTTCGCGATGGTCTCGGGGACGGAACGAGTCTCGTCGGCGGATCGATCAGGAGCATCGAGGCAGGCAGCAGCGGTCAGCGCGAGTCGTTTCATGGCTTTTCTCCGGTAGTGACCTTAGCTCCGCCACAACCCAACCACGGTCGCGCGGAGCTCCCACCAGGAAACCCGATCTCATGAAGCAACACCCCTCCAGACCGCTCGAGTTGGCGGGAGGCGAGAAAGATCGAGGAAATGGTTCATGGGCAGATCGGGGGCTGCCGCACATAAGGCGCAAAATGGTACCCCGAACCGGCTCACTCTCTTACCGGTACAAAGTCTTGATCTGCCCCCAACTCGACTTGTGGGTCGGGACCACGAAGCTCAGGCAACGGATAGAAGACATTGGAATCGAGGATGCCGTCGCCCGAGATCGGCGATCGCGATCTTGAGATGATTCCATCCGGCGACCGAGTGCCGCTGGCCGTGAAGACGTGCGTCAGGCCGTCCATCTCGAGATTCACCGGTGAGTCCGGCGGCGGCGGAACCACGATCGTTGTCGATAGCAGCCGCAGTTGACGGCTGGCTCGAGCGGATCGCCGACGTTGCCTGCAGTTGAGCGTTGATCGGCCTTGCTGACCGGAATCCGGCCGTACCCCCGCAGCCAGTGGGAACGCGCGCGATGTTGTTCGAGGCGGCGTTGCCGTTGAGGAGAAGAAGGCCACCACGTCGTCAGATATCCTGCACCGACGAACTCGAGTATTCCTCGGACGAGAAGACGTACTGGAACTCGATGGCTTGCGCTGCCGCGGTGAAGGAAGGCGCTCGGAATCGAGGATGGTCGCGTCGTAAGGTGTTGTCGGGGAGTGACCAGCGCGTCGAGATCGGCGTCTTGCGCCTGGGCGTTGTCGGTTCCTCGCTCGCCCCCTGGTTCGGTCCCGCCGCGTCCTGGATGAGGCCGGTTCCGAGCGCGCAAGCCACCTAACAAGCCGACGATGCTCGTGCGCGCCGGTAGACAACGTGCCGGCGGCATCGAGAGGTGGCTCGTCGATCAGAGGTCGCGTTGCGCGTCTGCGCGCCGTTGCCGAGAAGGCGCATTCGGATGAGTGGCGCCGGAAGGTCGGGGACGGAAGTGAAGGTCAGCCCCGCCGCTGATTCAGAGCTCCTGCGGCTTTCGCAGCGCGATAGCTGTGACGATCTGGCGGCGAACAGAGCTGACATGGAGCAGCAGCAACAGAAATGTGGCGAGCGCAACGAACCACGAAGCAAGCGAGCCGAGGCGAAAGCGGCCGGGGTCGACATGCGGTCCTCCGGCAAGGTGGGGTCCGGCGCCAGAGGAGCGATGACTCCGCAGAGAGTCTTTGTCACGAGGCCGCGCTCGTCCACACAATTCAGAGCCACGGTGGTGGCGGATTGGTGCGCGCTCGGACCGACCGAGCGCGTCGGCGGGACGCGAGTTGGGCCGTTGCCGCATAAGGTGAAGCCCCGTCTCAAATCAGAAACTCACCAGAGCTCGTATTGGAGTCGGAGATTCGCCCAGCAGGGGCGTCGTAGCGTCTTCCGTACTGATCCACCGTGAGCTCGGCGCGACTTCCCGCCATCGCGAGAGCGTTGAAGACGGTGACGGTGAGATTCGCCGGTCGATTCCAGAATGCTGAAGCGCGCCGGGTCAGAGAAACTAGATTGGGGTAATGACTCGGGTCGAGCTCGAACCTCTCCCCGAAGCGCGGTCCGGGCGCCCGGTATTCCACGCGATCGAGCCGCTGCGATAACGATTCCCACGTCCGTTCTCCCAGGCGAGTCTGGGAGTGGGGGCGTATGGAAGATCAGCAGGTTAATGCCGTGACTTACGGGATGAGCTTCCGCGCCGGCCTTTCGTGCCACTCTCCGCGCCGGATGCGCTCCCTGCTACCCACCGATCGTCGCCGGCCGCGCCACGTCCAGGTGTGGCTGTGGCTCGTGGCCACGCTGCGTCTGCTCCCGGTATCCGCGTCGAGGCGTGCTCGCTCAGAGGGCGCCGCCGACTCGACCGGGTCGCGGCTCGCCGCCAGCTCCGCGCCGCCAGTGGAGGAACCCACCCGAGGCGTCAGCGAGGTCCTCGCGAGCATGGGAGAAGGTGGTGCGAACGCCGGGCGCCTGGCTCGTGTCGCTTCCCGTTCTCGGCGCTCGGGCGGGTGATGAAGAGCTCCCTGATCTACGTCGAAGGCAACGACGTCGTGCCCAAGCTCGTGGGCGGGATCGCCGGGGTGTTGCGAAGTACCTGGCGTCGTCGCGGGACCGGCGAGCCTCGGCGACCGGAGGCGGGAACCGGCGTCGATTTCGGCACCTAATCCGCCCTTCCTCCGCAGCTTGTACGTGGCGGGAAGCGCCAGCACCAGCGGCGCTACAACCGCTTTCGCGCCTCACCGTTCGGGACCCCCTTACTCGTTCGTCAGGCGCCGCAGTCCGACTGGCGCCCGCGCGATTCCTTCGCCCCTGGCATCGGCGCGGACTCGAAGAGAAGCGGATGCCGCGAACTACGCATGGCAGACCCAGGTCGCGCGCGTCACGTTGCGTTTGCCGCGCCGCCGGGGCGTTGCCGGTCATGCACGAGATTCACCAACGATTCCCGGCAACCTCGACGGAGACGCACACACGCCATGGCGGCCTTCGCTCCGCGTTGTGGGCCGGGAAAGCCACGCGACGTGGTCATGCTCGATGGTCGCCAGAACGGCCCGGCGCGAAAGCGATCTCAGTGCTTTCTGAGGTCGCACAGGAACAGGTCGGGACGCGGGTCGAGCACTTCATCTATGGCGCCGAGGCCGCCCTCGACGCGCGCTCACGGCGCCACTCACTGGTGGAAGGGGTGGCGTGGCGCGGTCACCGGAGAGCGCCGCGGGCCAGCCGGTGAGCGCGTTCGCATTCCACAGCGCGAGCACGCCGTCCGTGACGTTCACACGCTGGAACTACGAAGGCGAAGTGGGCGTGTCGTTCTGGCACGCGATCCGCGGACGATCCGACTGTACGGGCGCGTGATGGTCAGACCACGGCGTGACGGGTCAGGGGTGTTCGTGTTACCGGACTACGTGTTCCTGGGAGGCCGGCGGACTCTGGGGCTTCGAGCCTGGACGTTTCCGCGACTCGGATCTCGCGCAGACGCGGATCAACTACATCTTCCCGATCGCGCGCTATCTCGAGGCCGACGTCCACGCCGAGGCCGCCACGGTTGCCGGGCGCATCGAGCATGCGGATGGACAAGCTGGGGCGTCGGCGCGCGGTTTCGCGGTACGCATTCGCTCGCCGTTCGCCCCTTTCGCCTGGGGCGAGGCTCGACTGCTGGGGTCGCGAGCCTGCGAGTTGTTCGGGATCGGTGGCGTGCAATGAGAGCCCAGTCGGCACGCTCCTCCTCGCGTTGCTTGCGCTCGCCGATTGCATCGCGCGTCTTCACGCGGCGGCCGCGCCCGAGCCGGCGCCGCGCTCGATCTCTCGCTTCTACGATGGCTTCAAGCGGGCGTGCGTCCGAATGCGCGCTTCGCTCGACTTGGCGGTGGGCGTGCGCAAGCTCACAGGCAATCCGCGTGAGGCGGCGAACGTCGTGCAGAACGATCAGGTGCGCCTGCCGAGCACCTGGTGGACGCCCACGTCGGCTTCCAGCCGGTCTCTCCCCGACATGCTCGCGGGCACCGGAACGCCCGAGATGCCGCCAGGCACGTGGACGATCGTCAAGGCGAAGAACCAGGGCGTCTCGCCAGTACTGCCGATCCTCGATGCGAACGCGGCCAACGGTGGGCGATCAAGTTCGACCCGCCGACACTGCCTGAGCTGACGACCGCGGCCGACGTGATCACGAGCAAGCTCTACTGGGCCGCCGGATTCAATGTTCCGCACAACGTGATCACCTCGTTCCGCCGCGAGATCTGCGGCTGAAGCCGGGCTCCACTACAAGCATCCGTTGCTGGGCGATCAATTGGTCGAGAAGACGATCGACCGAGCTCCTCGCTCGTGTCGCGTGCCGTCCGATGGCAGCTGGCGCTGCGTCGCGAGCCGGTTCCTGAAGGGGTAAGCCATGGTGAGATTGATTTCGAGCGCCGGCGCAAGGATGATCCCGAGTCGTTCGCACGAGCTGCGGCGCGAGCTGCGCGGCATGTGGACCGTGAACGCGTGGCTCCATCACGACGACTGCAGCTCTCGCAATACCCTCGACATGCTGGTGAAGGAGGACGGCCCGCTCGTTCAGTGCGTCATCAATTTCAGCGGCACGCTGGGCGCGGCGTATCGATCGACGAGCACAGCCGGCGCAGCGGTCAGTACATGGTCGTTTGTTGCGGTGTGGCGGTGAAGAACCTCGCGACGCTCGGCCTCGACCGCGAAGTGGGAACACGGCGTCGATCCGAACATCACCGGCGTCGGCTTCATCGATTCGAGGAGACGTTCGACCCCACCTCGCGGGCTGGCGGCCGTTCCTGCCGAACCCGGCGTTCGATATGGACCGCTCGCGACATCCGATGGGGCGCTCGCATCGTCGCGGGCTTCGACGAAGCCTGATCCGCGCCGCACGGTGCACGGCAAGTTCTCGGATCCGCGCGCCGAGGACTACCTGGTGGCGCCGCTTTGCGCGCCGCGAGATCGTCGAGCGCTGGCTCGCGCCCGCGAGCGTGGCCGTCCACGGCCACGCCCAGCCCTCGAGTCAGCGCTGGCTCTCTCGGGTCCCGTGGGGGCCGAGGCCTTGTCGCGGCCCTCGTGTACTTCTTGGATGCGGTTGGCATTTCAAGCGATGCGCTGGCGGTGTCCGCTCGAAATGCAACAGTCGGCACGCAGCGATCGTTGGATCGTTAAAGAGCGCGGAACCGCGAAGGCGTTCTTGACCACGCATGATCTCATCGCGTATCAAGACACCTCGCCGCAAAGGGCCCCCACCCCACGGGACCTTCGGTGACCGCACGGCATCCACAGCCGTGCGATGACCACGGCCAGAGCCGCCGAGTCGATCAGGGCCGTAGACAAGGTTCTGCATCAGACAGCGGCACTTCGTGCCACGGAGGCACGCATGTCAATTCCTAGGACATTCCCATGCCGGTCCACTCGTCGCCGTCCACTCGCTGCCCTGAGCCCGTTCGGCTCCGTGGCCGAGCCCAGGGCCTGGAAGTCGTGAACAGCCCCGAGCATGCGCCTGGCTGGCGCTCCACACGTTCGTCTTCACCGAGCGGCGCTGGGGGAACCCGTCCACCTGGTCGGTCGATGCGCGAGACGATCAGCGACACCGGCTGCGTCGACGCGAACCAGCGGAATCGCGTCCGGCACGGGAGCGACCAGAGCACCTCGCTGCCGGCCGTCACCATCCAGACCATCTACTACGTCACCGCTCACGATAACGGGGCCCAGGACGTCGACACGGTCGAAGTGTTCCCGGCCAACACCCGAGGCATGGTTCACGTACCGCAGCGCCGGCAATCCCGACGTCCGCGTGTACGCGCGATCCCCTCGACGCTGAGCCCCGCGTCGCGAATCCTGATGGTGATGCCTGGAACAGCCGGACCGCGGATGATTCTGCGACATCTGGCGGAGCTGGGCGACGCAAGAACAATACATCCTGCTGTGCCCGTACTACGACCTCGTGCACTGGCCCGGACACCGGCATGTACCAAATGGGGAACGTGTTCTCCGCCGACGACTGCGGCGGCACGGTCGTTTGGTGCGGTGGACCTTCACGATCGACCTCATCCACCAGCGCCTGGAGGCGCGCGACGGATTCGGGATCGTCGATCCTGAAATTCGACCTGTGGGGATTTTCGGGCGGGGTCGAGCATGTCCACCGATTCATGCTCTTCAAGCCGAACGCGCGGTCCGGCTGGCGGTATCGCGGCTGCGTCCGGCTGGTACACCGCTCCCGACCTGACCATCGACTGCCCCTATGGGCTCGACGATCCCTCTGTTCTCCTTCACGCACCAGGACGTCGTTTCCACTCGGACGAACGCGTGGAACACGATCATCGCGGTGGGCACCGCAGATAACGGCGCCTTCAGCGACGGCGGATTTGCGGCACGCCGGCCCGCCGCGCGCCGACGCGCAGGGGGTCCCAACCGCTACCGGCGGGCCGTCACATACGTGAGAACAAGGGCGACGCCTTTCGCCCCGTCCCACCCGGCTGGCGGCGGGTCGACGTTCCGGTGCGGCCCACGGACGCGAGAAGCTCGTGTGGCTCAAGGGACCCGGAACTTTCCTTCGGCAGGTGCCTCGACTCGACGACCCCGACTCAAGTCATCCCAGCCAGCGGTGGTCCGCGTTCACCCCAGCCCGCTCGCGGGCCGTGCACCATGCTGTCGGGCGTAGGGATGGGCATGGTGGCGAAAGAGGTGAAGGTCGTGGAAGTCTCTCGACCTCGCGTGGCCGCAAGATCGCGTCGCGCACCGCGCTGCTCGGCGACCAGCGGGGCAGTGGCGGTTCGCGTGGGGCAGTCTCGCCACTCAGGGAAGGATCGCGCGGAATGCATGCTGATCTGCGCCCGCGATCGCGAAGCGCCGTGCAGTATGCAGCAGGCGCTGGTGCCGGAGCAGGCGCCTGCGGCGGCGGCGGTCCGACACGCATCGCCTCGAACGCCAGCCGCGCCCGGCGAGGCGGCGCGGAGCACCGAGCTGCCGGAACGAGCGGATGCTGGTCAGGCAGCTCTTTCACACGGGGTGACCGCCGACTTCCACGCGCGCTTGCGGCGCAGCCTCCCGCAAAGTAGGCAAGGCGACCCACTCGCCGGGCGCGCTCCGCACGGACGGCTCCACGCTCCCGATTCAGGCCAGGCCTCACGGCGTAGCGGCGTGACGACCTTGCCGTCGTCCGCGCCGTCCGCGCCGATCAGGGACTCTCTATCCGGACCCGCAGGAACGCGTCGGGATCGAAGCGCAAGCCCCGGCAAAGCTTCGGGGTCGGTCAGATCCCCGCGCGGGAAACCTCCGCTTCGGATCCGGCAGCAGCCGCACTCGCGTTCGACGCCGATGACGGGCGGACGCGTGTACTCGACGGGGGAGGCGCATTGCAGTAGCGGTGCGCGAATCCGTGCGCCCGCGGAGCCCCGAACAGATGGAAGCGGGGGTCAGGCCGGGCATTCCGATCAGAGCGGCGGCCTCCGTGATGATCCGGTGGAGCGCCAGGATCGCGCAGCATGCCGCGCCCGATCCTTTCCGAGCCTCTGATAGTCCCTTGTACCTCGCCGCCGAGAAGTGCGGCACCAACAGCCTTCTTCGCCCGTCCCGTACACTTCGGCGTAGGCGGAGAGCAACGGGCGTGCGCGCCCGCGTTGCACGGTTGGCCCCGTGAATCGAGACCACCAGGCGAGGTTCCGGGCTTTTGGCACCTCCGGCACGTGAGCGAGGCATGCGAGTCGCGGGTCAGGACGCCAGCACGCGCCGCGCTTCAACGATGGATTGACGCCAAAGCGCTCGCGCACGTCGCGTCGTTTCTGCCGCGGCAGAGTGTCGCGTGACCGGTCAGCGCCGCCTCGATCTCGGTGGACGCAGGAAGCCTGCGAGATGCTTCGCGGGCGGGAACGGTCCACATCTCGGTTATGCAGCGCCTGATCTTCAGGCGCCCAGTCGAGGCTGGCTTCGTCTCGGAGCCGATGCCCGCGATCCCCGGCTTGGCGTTGACCTCGACCAGATGGGGCTTTCGATCCGGTGTCGAGCACGGGGGTCGAGAGCCGATCTCCGGGAGCGCGTCCGGGAAAGCGTGTGACTCGAAGTGCCGGAGCCAAGCCCTGGGAGACCTCGTCTGCAACCGATCCTCGAGCGTCGCGGCTCTCCTCATCGCCCACCGTCGATGCAGGACGAGCAGGCCCGCAGGTCGCCCTTGAATGCCGCGCCCTGGTAGACGTCTCGAGTGGAGCTCGCGCTGCCGACCGGTGCCAGTCGCGACCTCGAGCAGCTCATGCCAGACCTGGCCGTCATGGACCGTCGCCGACCCGCACGTCGAACACGGCGTCCCTGGTAGCGAAGGCGCTCGACGCGCCCTCCCTGCCACCACATATCGCTCCCGGCTGGGCGCCGTCGACCAACCCGAGGACCGCCCCGAGCACGAGAGCACGGATAGGACACCGCGCCCGGCTGTCGTAGTACGTGAGCGAGTAACCGCGTCCAGAAACGCCGAAGCACGAATTCGGTTGCCCTTGTGTCCGGCGCGGGAGAAGCGATGAAAAGAGCGCGGTCTCCGAACGCGCGAGAAGCCTCGATCTGTGTTGGAGAGGCGATGCCGAAGTCACTCGGTGTGCGGATGGAGTGACTCGTCCCATTCACGAACGGTTTCGTAGGCCTTCTGCTTGTTGGAGACCAATTCGAAAACTCATACGGGACGTAGACTTCGTTCCCTCGTTTCCGCATCCACCGCTTGAACGGCTGATAGCCCATTCCGTGCCGCAGAAGGAGGCAATACGTAACTT
>ERZ1370068.4294-contig-3374_pt1 | contig 53970 bp, 87 predicted proteins | sample MGYA00561227_ERZ1370068 | MGnify/ENA primary metagenome ERZ1370068 (study PRJEB38410, sample SAMEA6850437) | metagenome | study: Metagenomic assessment of the ecological functions of the soil: analysis of the soil microbiota associated with the... | reverse complement strand
ATATTACTTCGTTCAGTTACGTATTGCTCGCGCTCGTCTCCAACGTCGACGCAGATACCGTCGTCGTCGACGACGGCCACGATCTCGGGTCCGGCGGCTGCGCGGTATGATGCAGCGGGAGCCAGGGTCTTCACGGCGACACGCGTGATGCCGGGCGCGGCAAACGTCGCGGACAGGACCGACAGCGCCGAGGCGAAGCCGCCGAAGATCACGGCGCGCCGGGTCAACCACGACCGATCGCGACCGTTACCAGATATCCCGCAGGCGCAACCGCGCAACTCAGTGATGCCACGGCGGTCGCCGTACCCGAACAACGAATCCGGGACTGGTCTCCATCACCCCTGCGTAGGGTTGCCGCCCGCGGCGGGGGAACAGCTCAGGTCAGTTCACCCGGGAGGAGCTCTGTGAAAGCACCGGCCTCGGGCTCTGCGCCGACTGAGACCGGCGTCCCGACAGTTGCGACGGTGATGCCTGCGCCGACGGTCGCGGCAGATACCCCTCGGCGACGGATTGCTCATGCGCAGCGGCGACCGTGGCGCGCACACGCAGGCTCGACCCAACGAGCGCGCCGCGCGACGACGGCAGCCGCGTGCCGGAAGCGAGGCGTCCGTCGATGATGGCGCGCCGCAGCGCACGTTCGATGGCCGACGACCGTGCCCGGCACGTCCCGATGGCCACCGGACATCGACCAAATGGCCTGCCTTTGTTGCCTCGGATTGGTCTAGAACTCCAGACCACTTCTTCGTACGGTACACCGCATGTGGTCGTGCTCCGTACTGGGTTCGGCTGGGTGTCGCGGTCACGCTCGCCTTTGCAACTCCTCATCGGGCTGTGGCGGTGACGGCGCCCGACAACTGGTTCCGCTTCCCGGGCCGACCCGCGGGCATCGCGGCCGAACCGCCCTACAACCACCACCTCGTGAACGACGCCAGCGCCGGCTTCCTCGCCGCGGCATCGTGCTGCTCGTGGCCGCGATCTGAGACAGGGCGTCGCTGCTCACTTGCTGGTCACTTTATCTGCGTTCACGGTGCCGCATGTGCTGTACCACTTTTGACGAATCCGGCCGACACACTGACCGGCGTCGAAAAAACCTGACCAACGTGCTGGCGCTCGGTAGTGGGTTGATCCTCGCCGGCGTGTTCGCATGGGGCCTTCGTCCCGCGCAGCCGACATCGACACGTCAGCCGATCACAGCACTGCCTTCGCCGGTCACCGTGTAGAGCGGGCGCGAGTGCGGTGACGGTGGTAATGCGGTCACGTGAGGCGAAGCGCGTACCGAATAGTCGGTTGAGGCGCGGATGACCATGCGGGTGCTCCACACCGGATCGCCGGCGAGCTCGATGTCCTCGAACCGGTCGAGGATGGCGGTGAACATCGCGCTCGGCCTGGGCACGCGGGCGAGGTGCGAGCCGAGGCACGAGTGGACGCCGGCACCGAACTGGAGGTGGTGCGTCGCGTCAGCTGGGTGATGTCGACCTGCGTCGACCGTCGGTCTCCACTGCGCCTCGTCGCGGTTGGCCGAGCGCCGGCGGCGCGTAGACCACTGCATGCCGGCTGGCACGGTCACCGGCCCCGATCGGCGTGTCGAAGCGTGGCGTCGCGCAGTGGCGATGCGCCGCACGAACTGGTTCGGGCCGTCGTAGCGCAACAAGCTCGGTCACCGCGTTGCCGCAGCAGCGACCGGTCGCGCCCGGAGAGCTTCGCCCACTGGTCAGGAAGCTCAGACAGGCCGCATGCCGTTGCCGTACGAGTCCGGCGGTCGGCTCGTGGCCCGCGCCACGTAGAGCGTGATGAGCTGCGCGAGCAGCTCTCTCGTGCGTGAGGCGTACTCGGCCGTCCTCCTCGGCGTGGATCGAGGCCCGGCGAGGACGTCGCTCGTCGTCCCGCGCCCGCTTCGCCGTCGACCGAGCTCCTCGAGGTGACGTACATGTCGGCCATCTCAGCGACGCAGCCGCTCGCGCTCGCTCGCGGGTCCATCACGGGGTCGAGTCGCAGGCGATGCCAGTGACCCAGTAACCGGAAGACCGGGATGGTCCTCCGTCGGGGATGCCGAGCATCTGCGCAGAAGATCTCGCACCGGCAGCGGGTAGGCGAAGTCGCGCGATCAGGTCGAGCTCGACCGGCTCGCCACTGCCGTGCTCGGCGACCAGGCGTCATCCGACGCCTGCACCCGCTCGATCCCGGATGAGCCGCTGGCAGCTGCTCGATCTCGCGCGAGCCGGAACGGCTTGGCGACTGAGCTTGCGCGAGGCGGCCGTGGTCGGGGTCGTCGAGCAGCACGAGCGTCCGCCCCGCCCGCAACGACTCGTCGCGGCGTTCGATCTCGGCGACGGTGAGCGGCGTGCGGGTCGGCGTTGTCGATCTCGCGACGAGACTCGTCGGGTCGCGGCAGCGGCATGTCGACATCGGCGTACCGGGTGACGACCCAGCCGTGCAGCAGCTCGGAGTGATGCGACCGGGTCCTCGGCTCGAAGCCGGCGGTACTGGTCGTAGGGCCAGTCGACGAACCCGTCCTCGAGCGGGTCGAACGCGGCCGGGCAGCGGTGCGCGTCGGTCGCCCCGGCGAACCGCTCGCGCTGCGAGAGCCGGGCAGCGCAGGCGCCTCGTCGGGGATGTCCTCCGGCGGCGAGCGGGTCGGTCGACCTCGGCCGGCGTGGGGCCGTGCTCGTCCGGCGAGCCGCTCGAGCGAGCGGCCGAGTCGAAGCCGTAGACGTCGGCCGCGTTGCCGACCGACCATCCGGCGCACCTCGTCCTCCGGGACACCGGCGAACGCCAGGCGCAGGTGTGTGCGCGAGAGCGGCCAGCAACCTTCGAGGTGCGGGATAGTCGCTGCCCACATGATCCGATCGACGCCGACCTGCGTCGCGCGAGCGCGACCTCGTGGCGGCGGATGAAGCTCGAGCCGAGGTGGCACTGGCGCTGCCAGTACTCCGACGGCGACAGCGACAGCTGCTCGACGACACCGGCGCCGAACTGCGCCTCCTGCGAGCCGTCCGCGCCCGACGGTGCCCGACAGGCGACTCGCGGTAGTAGTCGAGGCGGGTCAGCTCCTCGGGGATCCAGGCCGTGCCCTGCTCGGTGAACACGAACTGCAGCGTCGGGATGGCGCTCCATCACGCCCGAGTAGATGAGGTGCCACAGCGCGCCGGTGGGCCCACCAGGTGACCTCGAGCAGGAACATCATCTGGCGCCGCCGGGTACGGCCCATGTCCGGCACGGCGCTGCCGCTGTGGTGGTTGATCGGCATGCCGAGGTCCTCGCACGCCGACCAGATCGGCTCGTAGTCCGGGGCGTACAGCGGCGGCACGCCTGAGTCCCGGCGGGGCGCCGGGCAGGAGGACACCGCCCGTCAGGCCGTTCGCCTTCGGCCCACTCGATCTCGCGCACCGGCGCGTCGACGTCGTGGAGCATGATCTGCGCGATCCCGGCCCGGCGTCCGGGCGCCTGCGCTGCAGAAGTCGGCCAGCCAGCGGTTGTGCGCCTGCAGCCCGCCCAGCGCTGGCTCGAGGTCGCCCTCGGTCGCGCCGGCGGCTGGCTCGACGAGCGAGCCCTTCGGGAAGAACGGCGGGATCGGTGTTCGGGAAGATGACCTCGGCGACGACGCCGTCGGCCTCCATCTCGCGCAGCCGCCGCTCGGAGCTCCAGTTGCGGTCGGCGTCGGCGCCGGTGTTGTCGTCGTAGGGGTTCTCGAACGTCGGCCGCCCACGCGGTCGAAGTCGTCGTGGTACTTCGACGCCAGGAACGGCCGGTAGCCGTCGAGCGCTCGCGCCGCCGTGGCAGTCGGCGGAGATCACGACGTAGTGCGGTCGGTGGTCGTGCGCCCATCAGACGTCCTCCTCGTCCGGTCGGGCGTCTCGGCCCGCCGCGCTCGGCCGGGCCAGCGGCTCCCGCCGATGACGTCGGCGAACGGCCAGAACGCGCTCGGGGTCGAGCGGACCGGCGTTGGTGATGCGCCGCGCCGTCGGCTGGTGGCGTGACCGAGCTGCGCGCGGCCGGAGCTCGCACGACGGGAGGTGGCGGGCGATCGGATCCCACGGGCTGTCGCGCAGCACGAGCGTCGCCGTCGACGTCCTCGACGTGGCGCTGCTCGAACGGTCGTCGCGACGTCGACGACGTGAGGCGGGGAAGTCGTAGCGCGCCGCTCGGCGCCGCCGATGGCCGCGGAGTACTTGGTCCACCACTCGTGCTCGACGAAGCTCGCCGACGCGAGCGGCACCTCGCCAGCACGACCGTGCCGGTGAGCTCGACGAACGTGTACCCCTGGTGGCGTGGCGCGCGCTGTGACCGCGTCGCCCGAGGCGGAAGTACGTGACGTCGCAGAGGAACTTCGGTTGCCCGTTGGTCTCCGCGCTGATGTGGACGGCGCGGCCTCCTGGTCGATGCCCAGACCCGGCGTGTAGTGGCCGGCGCACGCCCTGCCACGGCACGCCTCGATCTTCACGCTGACGCCGAGCTCGGGCTCGCCGAGCACGGGCACGCAGTAGAAGCCGACGGTCACCGTCGGGTCGATGGGCTCGATGCCCGGCGGCAGCGAGGCGCGGCTGCCTTCGGCGGCTCGGTCGCGTAGGTGACGACGAGCTTGGGCCAGCCGGCGATCTCGCCGGGTCGGTTCATCGGCGGCGGTCGGCTCACGGACGGTCCTCGCTCGTGGCACGTGGTGGTCGACGACGGCGCCGCAGCGTCTCGGTGGTCGAGGCGTCGAGGTCGCAGCCCGACCAGCACAGCAGTCGTCGCGATCCTGCGGCATGCTGCGCGAAATCGCGCAGGCGTCAGCACGAGCGCGCCGGTGACGACGATCGAGGACGGCGCGGCGTGCCGACGGCGCCGGCTGCGCAGCCCGCGCCTTCGAGCTCGCATCGACGAGCGCGTCCTCGAGCCGGTGCAGCAGCAGCGAGCTGGTGCCCGGTCTGGTGGCGCGACGCGAGGTGATGGCGCGTTGCTCGATCGCGCCCGTCGTAGATGTGCAGCGCGCGCCGACAGACGCGATCGCGGTCGGCGTCCCTCGACCGGTCCGCTCGGCGAGGCGCTCGGCCTGCGCGCGATCACCGGCGGCGACCAGCTCGTCGCGGCTGCCGACGTGCCAGTAGATCGTCGGCGTGCCGACGTCGAGGCTCGGTGGCCGAGCCGGCGCATCGTCAGCGCCGCCGGGCCCTCGCGCAGCGACGAGGCTCGAGCGCGTGCGCCACGACCTCGTGCAGCGGTCGAGCTCGTGCGATCGTGCTTCGCCCATGCTGCGCTCGTTGCGCTCCCCGCGGTCTCTGTAACAGTGTCACAGCGAACGCTAGAACACCGTCACAGAACGGCAGCAAGGGAGCGCCATGGCCGAGTCCCGTCGAAGGCATCGACCAGAGCGACGCGCCGTACGTCATCGTCTCGTCCGACACGCACGCCGGGCTTGCCCGGTCGACGACTACCGCGACGTACCTCGAGTCGTCGGTGCACGCCGAGTTCGACGAGTGGCTCGTCACCCGACACCAGCACCGCACGATGGTCGAGGAGCTCAACGGCGAGTACGTCGAGCGCGTGGGAACGCGACAACGAGGTCGGCCTCAGCGGCGCCTATCGACCCCGCCATGCGCGACAAGGTCGCTCGACGCACGACGGCGTCGCCGGCGAGGTGATCTTCGCCGACGGCGACGCGGTCACCGGCATGGAGGCGCCGCCGTTCGGCGCCGGCCTGCAGGCCGGCATGATCACCGACCCGCGCCTCGCGTGGGCGGGCGCGCGCGCCCACAACCGCTGGCTCGAGGAGTTCTGCGCCACCAACCCGCCTGCGCGCGCCGGCGTCGCCCTGGTGCCGATCACCCACGGCGTCGACGGAGTCGGTGCGGAGATCGAGGCGCCTGGCCGGCAAGCCCGGCATCAAGGGGATCCTGATCCCGACCATGTGGCACGACCAGCCGCTCTACGGCCACCGTCGCTACGACCCGGTGTGGGCGGCCTGCGCCGAGGCCGGCCTCGTCGTGCACACGCACTCGGGCGAGGCGGACATGGCCTCGTACAACGAGAACATGGCGCAGTTCATGCTCGAGGTCGCGTTCTGGACCCACCGCGCGCTGTGGCAGCTGCTGCTGGCCGGCAAGTTCGACCAGTTCCCGAACCTCAGGTACGCGCCGGTCGAGTGCGGGTCGTGGTGGGTCGGCGACCTGCTCTGTTCAAGACCGACGTGATGTTCGGCGGGCACGAACTGGAAGGTGAAGAAGATGTCGTCGCAGACGAAGGGCACTGATCGAGCGCCTGCCGTCGGAGTACTTCGGCACCAACGTGTTCATCGGCGCGTCGGCGATGAGCAAGCCGGATCCGCCGCCGCTACGTCAACGGCCTCGACGCGCCTCATGTGGGGCACTCGACTACCCGCACCCCGAGGGCACGTGGCCCAACACGGTCGACGCGCCTCGTCCACCGACTTCGCACGGTCCCGGTCGAGGAGACGCGGCTGCTGCTCGGGCTCAACGCCGTTCGCTGCTACGACCTCGACCTCGACGCGCCTCGTCGGAGATCGCCGCCGACATCGGGCCGACGCCCGAGCAGCTCAACCAGGACCTCGACCTGCGCGACCCCGCCCGAGCGCGATCCGCGAGGCCCGGTTCTGGTTCGACGACTACGGCATCGAGTGGAAGGGCTGGTGAGCCGACTGCCGGACAGACGCGCCGCCGCTCGACGTTCGACGGCACTGTCGCGGTCGTCACCGGCGGCGCCGGCGGCATCGGCCGGGCATCGTCGGCGCTGCTGTCGCCGAGGCGCCAGCGCTCGTCGATCGCCGACGTCGAGACCAGCGCCGTCGATGCGTGCCGTCACCGACCTCGCGCTCGCTCGGGCCCGGTGTCGGGCCACCAGGTCGACATCACCGACGAGGACGAGGTCGCGCGCTGGCCGGCGCGGTAGAGAAAGGCGTGCAGGGCCGTGGCGAATTACTCGATGCGCTGGCTAGTAGTGAGGTAAAACTCGAATCCATCGATAAGAAAGATCTGCCGGCAGAATTTCAGAAGCTAACGAAGGAGGAGATTGAAGCGCGAATCGCCAAAACGCGCGCGGAACGCGATAGCCTGCAAAAGGAAGTTCAAGAGCTCGCGAAAAAACGTGATGCCTATATTCAGGCGGAGAACAAGCGGCTGGCGAAAGCTGGAAAGGGCGATGGGTTCGACGAGAAAGTCGCCTGAGACGATTCACCAGCAGGCAGAAAGAAAAGGCATTAGCTACACGCCATGATTGTTCCAGTTGCCGGCTTTAGTATGTTCAATGCCACGTTTGGTCGCTAGATAAACCGCGAAACTGCCGAGCCAATGGCCGCCTTCGTAATGTTCACCGGTTACTGCTGCCAGGCCGGCGTGGCGATGGGCGTCGGCCGTGGCTTGCAGAGCTGCGCGACGCGGATCATCTGACGGTAAGGCGGAGAGAATTCCTTCCAACATCCAGGCGCGGCTCAGGTTCAAACCATCGAGGTGTGCTAGCTTCGGGTCGCTGGGATCGGGCGAGACTGCGACTGGCAACCAGTCGGTTGGCCGCCTTCGTTGGAATCTGCGGCATGAATTCTTTCAACCATTTGGCGAATTCATTTTGCGGGAGAACGCGACGCATTACGTCGGCTTCGCCTAGTGAGGGCGAGAGAAAATCTTCACCGGAAGGTTCATAGGCGAGTGGACAATTCTTGTCGGCGAGGAAGAACTTCTTCGTGGAATCGCTAGCGAGTTTCGCGAATTCTTCATTTCCGGCAGTGCGGGCGTAATCCAGCATCAGTCCGAGACCGAACGCCGTCTGATCGTGTTCACCGATCCGGACCGGGTGAGACAATTTCGGCAGCCACGTCTTCAATCGATCGACCGCCACTTCTTCGAGAGGACGCAGGTTTACTGACATCTCGCGAGCCTGTGGATCGTCCCACTCGCGCAGTTCGGCGCAGAGTTGGAGTAACCAGGATAATCCGTAAGGCCGTTCGAAACTGGCGCGGCCTTGTCCGCGAAGGTAGTTGGCTTCTTCTTTCAGATTTTCAGCGGTCAGACTTTTCTTCAGTGCGTCGCGCGCATCCGCCACGAACGGATGCGTTAGGAAATGTGCGCACCAGTCGCACGAGCAGCCAATGCCCATGCACGGACGAATGCCAATCATAGCAACCACAGAAAGCAGGAGTGAGTTTGCGCGGCGGCGCCACGTCCGCGTCGCTGTTCAAGACATGGCTGATCTTATTCGGATATTCCTTGTGGACGCAGGCCAGCGGCGAGCTTTGCGAAGCGCTCGGCGGCGGATGCATCAAAGGTTGGAGCAGTCATGTTTTCGGCTGCGAAAGTAAGCGACGGAAACAGAATCAAGGTTGGTGAAAAGAATTCTCATTCGAGGAATATTTAATCGATTTAGGGCTGAGTGGCGATTGCAGGCTCTGGTAGCGCGCGCGTCTCGCGTGCTGGTTTCGACGTCTCGTCGAAACAATCTTTCGAGAAAAGTCCGCGATCGCGAGACGCGCTCGGTCGAGCCGGACGTGGCGAATGCACGCGAGACGCCTGCGCTACCCCAAGCATACACGCGCGATTGCTTTGTCTGTCGGCGCAGACAAGTTTCAGGCTCAACGCTCTCACAAATCATGGATCTGCAATTTTTCTCAACTCGATCATCAGGAACGGCAGCCTGCGCCCTTCTCGCAACAATGCAAATCGCAGCTATAGCTGTTGCCGCTGAAAGAATTCTTCGCCTATGCCCGCTGACAATCCATTTCTCACTGAGAGTCCTCTGCCGTATCGCCTCCCGCCTTTCGACAAGATCAAGGACGACCAATTTGTGCCGGCGACTAAGGCCGGGATGCGGGAACAGCTCAAGGAAGTCGACGCCATCGCGGCGAACGCGGATAAGGCAACGTTTGATAACACCGTCGTCGCCCTGGAGCGAACCGGACGATTGCTTGATCGGGTGCAACGGACCTTCTCGAATCTCAACGCTGCCGATACCAATCCGACACGGCAAAAAATTGAGACTGAACATGGCGCCGAAGTTATCGGCGCATCACGATGCGATCCATCTGAACAGCAAACTGTTCGCGCGTGTTCAGGAACTTTATTCCAATCGAGACAAGCTGGGCCTCGATCCGGAATCGGCTTATTTGCTGGAGCGTTATTACAAGGATTTCGTCCGCGCGGGCGCGAAGCTTTCCGATTCCGACAAGGAGAAGTTGAAGAAGATCAATGCCGAGCTGGCGACGCTGCAGACGCAGTTCGAACAGAACGTTCTCAAGGAAAAGAACGCGTCAGCTCGATCGTGGTCGATCGCACGGAAGATCTGGCCGGTCTTTCCGATAACCAGATGGCCAGCCGCCATCGCCGCCGCCAAGGACGAAGCACAAGGAAGGCAAAGTTTGTGATTGCAATTGCAGAACACGACCGGCCAGCCGCTGCTCGGATCGTTGCAAAATCGAGCAATTGCGCGAGCGCATCATGCGAAGCGTCGCTCTCGCGCAACAGCAAAGGCGGCGAGTTCGATACCCGCGAACATCGTGATGCGCACGGCGCAGCTGCGCGCGGAACAGGCCAAGCTGCTCGGCTACGAAAATCGCGCCGCGTATCAGCTCGAAGATCAGACGGCGCAAGACTGTTCCGACCGTGAACAAACTTCTCGGCGATCTGGCGCCGCCGGCAGTCGCCAACGCCACGGCGCGAAGCCGCCGACATGCAAAAGATTGTCGATCAGGAAAAGGGCGGATTTCAAATCGCGTCCTGGGATTGGGATTTCTATTCCGAGAAAGTGCGCAAGGCGCGTTACGCCTTCGATGAATCGGAGCTGCGACCGTACTATGAGTTGAATCACGTCATTGCTCGACGGCGTTTTCTTTGCCGCGGGAAAACTCTACGGCCTCACCTTCAAGGAGCGCCACGATCTCCCGGTTTATCAACCGGACGTGCGCGTGTTCGAAGTGTTACGATGCGCGACGGCAAACCGCTGGCGCTGTTTCTCGGCGATTATTACGCGCGGCCTTCCAAACGCGGCGGCGCGTGGATGAACTGCCTACGTCCAGCAAAGCGAGTTGTTCGGGACCAAACCGGTCGTGGCGAATCATCTCGAACATTCCGAAACCGCCGCCAGGCGAACCGACCTTGCTCACTCATGACGAAGTGCGCACTGCGTTCCATGAGTTCGGTCACGCCCTCCACGGAATGTTTTCGAACGTGAAATATCCGCGTTTCAGCGGAACGCAGCGTGCCGCGCGACTTTCGTCGAGTATCCGTCGCAGGTGAACGAGATGTGGGCGACCTGGCCGGAAGTGCTGAAGAAATTTCGCGAAACATTACAAGACCGGCGAGCCGATCCCGCAGGCGCTGCTTCGATAAGGTGGTGGCCGCGGAAAAGTTTAATCAAGGTTACAAGACGACCGAATGCCTTGCCGCCATCGCTCCTCGATCAAGCATGGCACCAGCTCAATCCATCCGAGATACCGAAGGACGCTCTGGCTTTGAAGCGGCGCGCTGCACAAGGCCGGGCGTCGATTTTCCGCCGGTGCCGCCGCGTTATCGCACGGCTTTATTTCTCGCACGCTTTCGCCGGCGGCTACTCGGCCGGGTTATTACTCCTATATCTGGAGCGAAGTGCTCGATGCCGACACGGTGGAATGGATCAAGGAACACGGCGGATTGAAACGGGAAAACGGCGATCGTTTGCGCGCAAACGCTGCTGCGTCGCGCGGCGGTTCGGCCGATGCACTTAGCTTGTTCAAGAATTTCGTCGGGCGCGATCCTACGTCGCGCCGTTGTTAAAGCGACGGGGTCTGGATCAAACCGGCGGCGGATGATTCCAAATCGGCACGCTGAACCAGCGACGCCGTAGGACTTAACACAGGGGAAAGACAGGAACAGGATTTACAGGATGGTTGAAGCGCATCTTCCCCGTCTTTAATCCTGAATAATCCTGTTAATCCTATCAGGTCTGCAAACGAGATTTGCTCTGGCAAAACAGGAGAATTGCCTGAAATTGAGAGTCCGAGTTTTCACTCATGGCCAGACACTACTCCAACCATCTCACCGTTGCCTCGCGAAGCGGGCACTACGCCGATCATCCGGCTCCGGATCGCGCCGATCTGCGGCCTGAAAACATTCAGGACGCCGTAATTCGTCTCGCCGGAAATTCGCAGGACGGAATTCAAACCGCCGGCGCGTTTCTCGCGCGCCTGGCCGGACGCAGCGACCACGATGTCATGACTTACATGACGATCCCGTCCACGATTTCCGGCGGACCATCGATCTTTCAGGTCCGGATCGGTTCCGGGCGAAGTGTTATCGGCCGGCGACGAAGCCGATTTTCTGGTCGCGTTTTATCAACACAGTTATCAGGACCACCTCGATTTTCTGCAGCGAAGGCGGCGTGCTGCTTTACGATTCCGACAACGTCGAGCCGAACCTCGACGACAAACGTTTCGTTTATGTCGGCGTGCCCATCACCGGATCTCACCGTCGAAGCGCTCGGCGGCACGGCGAAAGACAAAGGCAAAAACATTTTCGTGCTCGGCCTGATCGCGAAAATTTTCAATCTCGACGCCGACAAACTGAAAAAGCTGATCACCGAAAAATTCGCCGGCAAAGACGAGAGCATCGTCAACACCGCGTTGATGGCGTTTCAGGCCGGCTACGCTTATCCGGTCGGCAACGTCCTGACGACACCATTATCGATTTGAGCACATTCCCGAAGACCGAGCGGACGCGCGCAGATCACGATGGATGGCAATCAGGCGCTCGCTTACGGATTGATCGCCGCCGGTGTGCGCTACGGCGCGGGTTATCCGATCACGCCGTGGTCGTCCATCATGGAAACGCTTGCGACGCGAGTTGCCGAAATACGGCGGAATTTTTGTGCAGGCGGAGGACGAGCTCGGCGCGGTCTCGCTCGCGCTCGGTTTTTCGTATTCAGGATATCTCGCGGTCACCGGCAGCGCCGGCCCGGGCATTTCGCTCAAAGCCGAAGCGATCGGCTGGGCGTCGATGGCGGAGATCCCGCTCATCATTTGCAATATTCAACGCGGCGGACCGAGCACCGGATTGCCGACCAACGTCGAGCAAAGCGATTTGCATCAGGCGATCTACGGCAGTCACGGCGACAGTCCGCGCGTCGTGCTCGCGGCAGCGACGCGTGGAAGATTGTTTCTACATCGCGATTGAAGCGGCCCGGATCGCGCGCAAATACAGCACGCCGGTTTTCATTTTGAGCGACACCTCGCTCGCCACGCGGATCGAAGCGTTCGACGAACCGGATCTTTCGAAGTTGATGGTCGATCCGAAGCCCGATCTCACGCCACGCCAGGGCGGTTTCAAGCCATGCCGATCTCGAGCGTATCACGCAGCACATCCCGCCCGGCACGCGCATTCTCGACGGAAAATATCCGCTTATCGGCGGACTCGAGCACGACGAGATGGGGCACCCCACCGGCAGCCCGAAACTGCACATGGCGATGACGGCGAAGCGTCGCAATAAATTGCGCAAACTCGCCGAAGAAATTCCGGTGCCGGAAGTTTATGGCGATCAGGAAGGCGACACGCTCCTCGTTGGCTGGGGATCGACTTACGGTCCGATCCACGACGCCGTGAAAATGGGCGCGTGAACACGGCGAAAAAGTCGGCGCAATACATTTGCGTCACGTTCATCCGTTGCCGAACGGACTCGAGAAAATCTTCGCGAACTTCAAACGCATCGTCACCGTCGAGATGAACGATCAGGGCTTTACGGCTTCGGCCAGCTCGCCACCATTTTGCGGGCGCGCTACTGCGAGCCGAAGATCGAAAGCTTTACCAAAACCGACGGTCTTACTTTTCGGGTCAAAGAAATTCTGGACGGCGTTTTCAAAGGCCGCTCCTTTGCTGCCAGAAAAATTCCGCGCGACGGCGCGGCCACCGTTCATACTGACACCGCACCCGAGAGCGTGAAATCGGTCAGAGAAGTCGTGCCGCAGGAGTCGGATAAATCTTCACAATTTGCGGCTCGCAGCCAGATTGGGACAGGCTGGTAGCCTGTGCTCCCCGAACAAGCTCAGGGCTTGGGTTGGTCCGCCTTTGTTCATAAAGGGCGTGAACAAATCGATCGGCACAGGAAGAAATGTGGTTGTGTTGTGCTCGCTGGAAATCTCGCGCATGGTTTGCAGGAAGCGCAGTTGCAGCGCAATCGGCTCCTTGCTCATCATCGCGGCGGCCTGCACCATTTTTTCCGCGGCTTGAAATTCGCCCTCGGCGTTGACGATCTTGGCGCGGCGCTCGCGCTCGGCTTCGGCCTGCTTGGCCATGGCGCGCTTCATCGTGTCGGGCAGCGCCACGTCCTTTACCTCGACCGCCGTGACTTTGACGCCCCACGGTTCGGTTTGCCGGTCGATGATCTCCTGCAACTTCAGGTTGATCGACTCTGCGCTGCGAAAGCAGGTCATCGAGCGGGGCCTGGCCGAGGACGCTTCGCAGCGTCGTCTGCGACATAAGCGAGGTGGCCTTGAGAAAATTCTCCACTTTCACGACCGCCGCTTGCGGATCGACCACGCGGAAATAAACAACCGCATCGACCGTCACCGGCACGTTGTCGCGCGTCATCACTTCCTGCTTCTCGACGCTGATGGTCACGACGCGCAAATCCATTCGCACCATTCGATCGACGATCGGGATGAGGAAAATCAGCCCCGGCCCTTTCGCGCCGAGTAATTTTCCGAGGCGAAAAATCACGCCGCGCTCGTATTCGCGCAGGATGCGGATCGCCTGCGGCAGAATGATGATGGCCAGGACGACGAGCGGAATGACCCAGCCGACTAACTTCAACGAGGCCTTCAAGTAATGGCATACCCAGTTTCTAATCGAAATTCGCCAAAATCCGAAGCTCTAACTTTGAAATCCAAACAAGCGTGGCTGCGCAATTCTTCACGCTCCTTTCGGCGGCTGAACTTTTAAAGTTAATCCTTGCACAGCTGCGATCTCCGCTACATCGCCTTTTCCAATCGGCGTATCGCCGACCGCGTTCCAATACTCACCTTCGACGAAAATCCTGCCGCCGTCGTGAGTCGATTGGCGTTAACGCGGTCACCGTTTTCTCCAACCATCGTTTCCGCTCCACCTTCACCGGCAAGAGCTGCGCGCGCAAACCTTTGCCGACGACGAAAACAAAGAACAGCCGCTGTCACCAGCGTCGCCGGGATGATGTAGCCGAGCGATAAACGAAAGAGCGGATCGGCGCGGTTGAAGAGCATGAGCGAGCCGATCAAAAACGAAATGATTCCGCCCATTGTCAGCGACGCCGTGCGTCGGCGCATAGATATCGAAAACGAAAAGCATGAGCGCGAACGCGATCAACGCGAGTCCCGTTGCATTGACCGGCAGGATCGCCGCCAAATAAAGGGCAAGGATCAGCGCAATCGCGCCCACCACGCCGGGCAGGATCGCGCCGGGCGTGGTCAGCTCACCGATGATGCCATACATCGCGATGAGCATGAGAATGAACATGACTTCAGGTCGCCAGAGCTTTTGAAAGACGCGTTCGGACGGCGACATCTTGATCTCGGAGACCTCCGCGCCCGCGGTTTTGAGCGTCTTGCCATCGACCACGCGCCCGTTCAGTTGCTTTAGCAAAGTCCGGTAGATCGGTCGCGATAAGATCGACAACCTTTAACTCGAGCGCTTTCTCCGCGCTGATCGACGCGCTCTCGCGCACGGCCGATTTCGCCCACTCGACGTTGCGGTGGCGCCTGGCCGCGATCGCCTCGATGTAGCTCACGGAAAAATTCTCGAGCTTCTGCTTCATCGTCTCGTCGGGCTTTTCTTCGCCGCCGGTCGGATTTCCGCCAATCGTCACCGGATGCGCCGCACCAATCGTCGTGGCCGGCGCCATGGCCGCGACGCTTGCAGCGATGGTAATGAAACAACCGGCGCTGGTCGCGGTCGCGCCGGTCGGCGCGACATAGACCACCACCGGCACGGTCGAACCCAGAAAGCTTTTGCACGATCGTTTGCGTCGAATCGAGCAAGCCGCCCGGAGTGTTGAGTTGAATGATCAGACATTGCGCGTTCTGCGCCCGCGCTTCATCGATGCTTCGCGAAATGTAACTCGCTGTCGCCGGACCAATCGCGCCATCGATTTTGATAAGCGAAACCCTTTCGGCCGCAGCTACCGCCGCCGCGCATATCAGCCAAAGCGCCAGGCCCGTTAGGAGCTGCGCGCAATCTTACACTCCTTTCATCGGTTGTATCTTGACCGCCAAATCTTCTACGCGCGGCTGCACGATTTTTCGTAATCGCGATAGCTGAGTTTTATCGCTTCGGTGTGAGTGCCCGCTTCGAAGAACAATGTAATCTTCCTCAGTCAGACTCTTGTCCACATAAGTAGGCACACCGTAGAGATTGCCAAACGGCGGCATCGCGCCGATCGCGCAGTCCGGGAAGAGGGGCTCGAATTCCCCTTCGCGCTCCAAAGAGACGTCCTGGCCTATAATCTTCCCGAGCTTCTCAAGATCGATCAGATGTTCTGCCGGAGATTACCGCCATCAGGTGCTGCCCTCTCGATTTTACCATCACCACTTTGGCGTGACGCCGTCCTTTTACATGCTCGGCTTGGGCGATCCTTTGCGCGGCAAAAGCTTCCGGATGACTCAGAATTTCGTAACTGATCTTGTTCTCGTCCAAACAATCAATCAGCCGTTTCGGCATCTTCATGCGTCCCTAAAATATCACGGGTCCGGGCGAACTCCATTTCGCAGCCCGATCACTGGAGTGACTGGTGGCCCACCCTCGAAATTATTCCGGACCCGAATTCCTCGATTGGAGGGCAGGAGCAAAACAAATTTCGATCGCCGTAAACGTTGTCGATGCGCGCGACGCTCGGCCAGAATTTGTGGTCACGCAGCCAGGGCGCGGGGAAGGCGGCCTGCTCGCGCGAATAAGGGTGATCCCACTTTTCGGCAGCGATTTGTCGCGTCGTGTGGGGCGCGTTTTTAGCAGGTTATTTTGTTTGTCGGCTGTTCCGTTCGCGATCGCGGTCATTTCCGCGTGAATTGAAATCATGGCATCGCAAAAACGGTCGAGCTCGTCCTTCGATTCGCTCTCCGTCGGCTCGACCATCATCGTTCCCGCGACCGGCCATGAAATGGTCGGCGCATGAAATCCGTAATCCATCAGACGTTTGGCGACATCTTCCACTTCAATCCCGACACGTTTCCACTCGCGAAGATCGAGAATGCATTCGTGGGCAACGAAACCACGTTTACCTTTGAACAGGACGGGAAAGTGACGATCGAGTCGTTTTGCAATGTAGTTCGCACTCAGAATCGCGACTTCGGTGGCGCGTTTCAATCCATCTGGACCCATCATGCGGATGTACATCCATGAGATGGTGAGAATACTGGCGCTGCGCAGGGAGCAGCGGCGACCGGACCGGTCGCCGCGGTGATGGTTGATGCTTGATGGTTGATGGAAGGAGCCGTCGGCAAAAACGGGACGAGGTGTTTCGCTACGCCGATCGGGCCGACGCCGGGACCGCCGCCGCCATGTGGAATGCAAAACGTTTTGTGCAAATTCAGATGACACACGTCTGCGCCGATATCGCCCGGCCGGCAGAGGCCGACCTGAGCGTTCATGTTGGCGCCATCCATATAAACCTGACCGCCGCGGCCGTGCACGATCTCGCAAATTTCGCGAATCGTTGTTTCGAAAACACCGTGCGTGCTCGGGTATGTGACCATTAATGCTGCCAGATCCCGCGCATGGGCGTCGGCTTTTGCGCGCGAGATCAGCGAGATCGATGTCACCGTCTTTTAGTGTTGCGATGGCAACCACTTTGAACCCAGCCATGATTGCGCTGGCGGGGTTCGTTCCGTGGGCGGATTGCGGAATGAGGCAGACCTTGCGATGGGCTTCGCCGCGCGAGGCGTGAGTATTCGCGAACGGCGAGCAGACCGGCGAATTCACCTTGCGAGCCGGCATTGGGCTGCAATGAGACAGCAGCGAAACCGCTAATTTCCGCGAGCCAGCGCTCGAGTTGATCGCACATCTCGCGATAGCCGGAGGTTTGTGAATCCGGCGCGAACGGGTGCAGCTTCGCGAATTCCGGCCACGAGATTGGAAACATTTCCGCCGTCGCGTTCAATTTCATCGTGCAGGATCCGAGCGGAATCATGGAATGACAGAGTGAGAGATCGCGCGATTCCAGCCGTCGGAGGTAGCGCAGCATTTCGGTTTCGCTCTGATAGGTGTTGAAAACCGGATGGGTGAGGAAAGGAGAATTGCGGATTGCGGATTGTGGAATGCGGTACGAAGAGGAGTCGAGATTCTCATCCGCATAATCGCGAACCGCAGTGCCGCGGAAGATCGACATCAGGGTTTCAATATCCGAACCGGTCGTCGTTTCATCGAGCGCGATACTGATCGCGTGATCGCTAACAGCACGCAGATTGCAGCCGGCACGCGCGGCCCGTTCGATAAGATCACGGCTTGAACCCTGCCCAAGTTCGAGTCGAATCGTGTCGAAGAAATTTTCGTGAGCGATTTTGAAACCGAGCTGGCGCAGACCTTGCGCGAGTTTGGCCGCAAAATCGTGGACGCGTTGCGCAATGGCTCGTAATCCATTCGGTCCGTGATACACCGCATACATCGCGGCGATGACAGCTAACAAGACCTGAGCAGTGCAAATGTTGCTGGTGGCCTTATCACGCCGGATGTGTTGCTCTGCGCGTTTGCAGTGCCAACCTATACGCAGGACGCCCTTCGGCATCGTGGGAAACGCCGACCAATCGCCCGGGAAGATGACGTTTGAACTGGTCGCGCGTCGCGATGTAGGCGGCATGTGGCCCGCCGAATCCAAGCGGAACGCCAAAACGCTGGGTGGAACCAACCGCAACATCCGCCCCGAATTCTCCCGGCGGTTTTAACAGAGCGAGCGCGAGAATATCGGCTGCGACAACAAACAAACGCGCCCGCGTCGTGCACCGCTCCTGCGAATCTTTCATAATTGTAAATCGCTCCATCGGTCGCGGGATATTGGACGAGTGCACCAAAAAGACAGCGTCGTCAAATTTGAAATTAGCAAAATCGCCGGTAACGATCTCGATCCCGAGCGGTTTTGCGCGTGTCTGCACCACTTCGATTGTTTCAGGATGACAATTGTCAGCGACGAAAAATTTGTTGCGCGAGCGATCGGTCGCGGCGTGATGACACAGGGCCATTCGCCTCGGCGGCGGCCGTCGCCTCATCGAGCAATGAGGCGATTGGCGATGTCGAGCGCGGTGAGGTCGGTGACCATGGTTTGGAAATTGACCAGCGCTTCGAGGCGGCCTTGAGCGAGTTCGGCCTGATACGGTGTGTAGGCGGTATACCAACCGGGGTTTTCGAGAATGTTCCGCTGAATGACCGGCGGTGTGATGGTGTCGGAATATCCGGCGCCGATAAAATTGCGCGCAATTCTGTTTTGCGACGCCAGGGCACGAAGTTCCGCCAGGGCGTCACTCTCGCTTTTGCCGCAGGTAATTCGAGAACACGATCCAAACGGATGTTTTTCGGGACGGTGGCGTCGACGAGCGCATCCAAGTCTGCGAAGCCGATTTCACGCAGCATTTGCGCTGTCTCTTCCGGGCTCGGGCCGATGTGGCGGTCAGCGAAAGTGGTGAAGGCATTTGTCGGCGCGACGGAGTCATCCGGCGCAGATTTTTCCTGCCTTTTAGCTGCCGGTTTTCGATCGCCTCCGTTTCGGCCGAGTGCATCGTTAAAGACTACGGAACGCGATGGGTGCTTCAAGTGAAGGGGGTGTAGCGGTCGCCCCGTGGCGCGTGTGCGCTTCCGCACAGCGAAGCGGCTATGGCTAGCGCGAATCGTAGGTTTCCACGCCGTTCTCGCGCAGTTTCTTTCGCAGCGTGGTCAAGTGCTCGCGGTTGCGTGTTTCCACCGTGCAAAGGACATGCACCGCCGAGACATCAGAGCCGGCGAAAGCGCGATCGTGCACCACTTGTTTGATACTGGCACCGCTGGCAGCGATTTGTGCGGTCAGATCTGCGAGACCGCCGGGCCGATCGCTAATCACCGCGGTGAAGCGAGAAAGCCGTCCGTCGGCGACGAGCCCGCGTTCGATGACGCGGCTCAAAACGTTGGGATCGATATTTCCGCCACAAAGCAAAAGCACGACACGTTTACGGGCGAGACTTTTTAGATCGCCGGCCAAACAGGCAGCGAGAGGATGGCGGCGGCGCCTTCCACCACACCTTTCTGCAGCTCAACGATTCGCAAAATGGAAAGCGCGATCTGTTCTTTCGGTGACAATGACGGACCTGTCGACCCGCGATTTCGCAATCTCGAATGCATTCTTGCCAACCTGTGGAATGGCGAGACCGTCGGCGAGGGTCGGTTGCATTTCGATCCGCGTCGGCTTTCCTGCTTTTAATGCAGCGGAAAAACTGGCGACGTTTTCCGCTTCCACGGCGATGACTTTTACTTTTGGGCGCTTCGTTTTCACTGCCAACGAAACCCCCGCGATTAATCCGGCCCCGCCGACCGGCACGATCACGGCATCGACGTTGGGAACCTGCTCCAGGATTTCCAAGCCCATTGTCCCTGACCGGCGATGATCGACGGATCATCGTAGCCATCGATGTAGGCCAGTTTTTCCTTCTCGCCGATTTCGTGCGCGCGCGTTTTGGCTTCGGCAAAATCCTTGCCATGCAGAACAACGCGAGCGCCGAGCTTCTGACAAGTGGTCACTTTGATGAGCGGAGCGTGCTTTGGCATTACCACAGTCGCAGGAATGCCGAGCAGTTTGCCCTGATAAGCGAGGCGCTTGAGCACGATTCCCAGCCGACGCCGCAATGACGCCTCGTTTTTTCTGATCGGCGGGCAATTGCGCAAGCACATTGCGCGCACCGCGTTCCTTAAAACTCCCAGTGCGCTGCAAGTTGTCGAGCTTGCAGAAAATCTCCATCCCGGTGATGTCGCTCAACGGAATCGAGGGCAGACAAGGGGAATAATAAACCGCGCTCTTGGCTCGTTCGCGTGCGGCTTCGACGTCGGCAAAGCTGACCACGCGATTGCATACACCCGCGCCTAAATGGGTGGCAACGTTTTCGAAGCGTCAGTGTCCTGATTCAGCTAACAACGACACCGTCAAGCGACGCCCGCACAGTTTCTGCCAGCTGTTCTGGATCGAAGGGTTTCGACAGGAAAGGCAGATCGCTGGCTGGGGTGTCCAGGGTTATCTCGGGCAAATAGCCAGAGGTGAGCAAAATTTGCGTGGACGGGCTGTTGGTTCGCGTCCAGTCGGCGAAGTCGCATCCACTCATATCAGGCAGCACAACGTCGCTAACGACAAGGTTGACGATGTTGCACTGAATCAAGCGTTTGGCTTCATCGGCGCGAAATGCTTCCAACACGTTGTAGCCGAGCATCCGCAATGTCCGCACCGCGTGACATGTCTCACGCTAATGTCGTCTTCGACTACCAGGATTGTTTCAGTGCCGCTGGGCAATTTCGGGCGTTTGCGGTGCGGAGCCGGTGGCGGTGCGACAGCCTCCGGGAGGTAGATGCACGGCGGTGCCTTTTCCGGAGCTCACTTTCGATAATGATGTGTCCGCCGCTCTGGCGAACAATTCCATAGCACGTAGCCAGGCCGAGCCCGCTGCCGTGGCGATCTTCTTTGGTGGTAAAGAACGGCTCGAACAGATGCTCCTTTTTACGTCATCGGTCATCCCCATGCCGTTATCGATCACGCTAATGCTCACGTATTTTCCGGGCGGCAATTCCGCTGGGGACTTGCCGTTGGTAGAAACCGCCTCGGTCTCTAGTAGTGCAAGCGTGCCTCCAGCCGGCATCGCGTCTCGCGCGTTGACGGCGAGGTTAATAATGATCTGGGTGAATTGATCCGGGTCGACCTTGATGTGTTTCTTTCCCGGCATCAGCTCGCACAGGACCGAGATGTTTTCGCCGAGGAGTCGAAGCATCGAGCGCTCCAGATCATGGATCAGCTTGTTCACTTCCAGCACGCGTGGTTCCAACGGCTCGCGACGGCTAAAGGTGAGGAGTTGTTTTGTCAGCGACGCGGCGCGCCCGGCCGCACTGCGAATCTCACTCAAGTATTTGGCTCCCGTCTCCGCGACCCTCGACCTCAGCAACGAGCAGATCACTGTAGCCGAGGATCGCGGTCAGGAAATTATTGAAGTCGTGAGCGACGCCGCCCGCGAGTTGACCAAACGCTTCCATTTTTGAGAATGAGAAAGCTGATCATGCAGTTGTTTGCGCCTGGTCACATCCATCAGCACGCCAATGAACCTCACCGGGCGCCCGTTGATGTCGCACACAATCAAAGCGCGCTCCAGTAGCTGAAGGTAATGCCCCTTGGCATGTCGAAAACGATATTCACCCGACCAATATTCGGCTTTGGATTTGATGGCATTCCGAATAGACGCCGCGGTGCGCGAACGATCCGCGCCATGAACCTGCCGTTGCCAGAACGCGATCGTCTGATCTGATTTACCCGAGGGATAACCGAGAAGAGTATCGAGGCCCTGCGGCCAGATAAGGTCGCCGCTCGCTAGATCCCAATCCCGAACTGCATCGTTTGTAGCTCCGGGCAACCAGCTGATGATAATCAGCATCTTTTGCCGGAGCGGTTTTCCGCGAAGTCTTCCGTTGGTTCTCATTATTTTTCCCGTTGGCGGGAAATCTTTTGGCAGGCTTCGGTTGCTGCCGCGTCTGGATGTGAGATGCCGTAGTTGCTCGCATTCGCCGCGCCAGTGACGCCCAGGCCAGAAAAAGCTAATTCTGTGCCGTTAGCGCGAGTGGGTCGAGATTTAGCGAATCGGCCGGCTGGATCAAAACAGAAAATGCGTTTGTAAGCGAAAATCTATGGAAAACATGACCGTGGTTTTCTCAAATTTCGGAACAAAATTGAATCGCTTGTTGCCCGCTGCTCTCCGCGCTCTGACTCAGCCGCCGCCGCCGGCTTAATTGAGTGCGACAGCCTCGGAGGCGTTCAACGGTCCTACGTTTTTTCGTGCTCAACGTGAAAGGTGAGCCGGACATATTTGGCTTCAACTCCGAGGATCGAGACATTGAACAGACGGCTATGCTTAAATGGCACCGCTCCGTCGACCGACGTCCACTTGTCGCTGTCGGCGGACAGCTTCTCGTTTGCGACCAGCGATTCTGAGTTCGCCGCGAGCCGGCTTATTCTCGTTGATGAAGGTGAACCGATCGAGCGTGGAACTCCGGGCGAGGAAAATGATAAAGGTCGTGTCGCCCTCGCGCAGCGGAGAGCTGACCGTGTCGTGGTCCATCACGAGAAATTTGGTGTCGATCTGGCCTCTTGGCCACAGCCGCAGTGTTTTCTCTGCCATTGGGAGTTGTAGTGGCATGAGCAGAAAATGTCACGAGAACGCCAATCGCCAGCGTGAGGGCGATCGTTGACCCGACAATCTTCCGGCAAGCCAAATCAAGCCAGGACGCGCGTCGCATACAGGCATGGTAAAAGCTTAGAGTGCGCCACCCTATCGATTATGTTTTTCCGGCAAAATCTTACTTAGAGTCACGCGTCTTTTTCCCTGAATTTTATTGCCTCTCTGGCTAACTATCGCTGAGGGGCCGCCCTTCGCGAAGGCGCAGGGGATTGCGCGCGGGATTACAATCAGCCTCGCCGCAATCGTTTCGAGCATTCTTTATTTGGCAGCGGATCATCCACCGACGCTCGACGGCAAATCGCTCGCGCCTGAGTTCGAACTGAAGATTCCGCCAACGCTGAAGATGCCAACTCGGGCAAGTATGCAAAATTTGCACGCGAGTCTTTACGCTAACGACCGTGATAATCGTTATGCGTTGCTTGACTATGATAAAATCGCGACCCGCGATGGCTTCGTTTTTGTCGCCGGCAAAGCGTCGCTGCTTTCCCAAACGTTTAACCGCGATCTACTGGTTTCGATCGAGAGCGAAGGCGGCGCCAGCCAGTTCATCAAGCTGAAGCTCCGCGCGAAGCCTACCAAAGAAGATGAAGAATGGTCGGATTGGATGACGGCAAGGAGCGCGCCGATCTTAGTCCAGTGCCGGAAGGAGAACGAATTGCCGTCCGCTATCGGGTGCAGCCCGGAAGAATAGGACGGCCTCTCTTCCATCACTTCTTCGCCAGCAGTTGGCGCAGGACGAATTGCAGGATGCCGCCGTGCCGATAGTAATCGATTTCGATCGGGGTATCGATTCGCAAGCTAACGGGAACTGAATCGCTTCTTCCGTCCGCTCGCTCGATCCTTAAGGTCAAAGTCATCCCCGGTTCAATTGCATCAGACAAACCGGTGATCGAAAACAATTCTGAACCGTCAAGTTTCAAAGTTTGCGCATTTGTGCCTTCGGCAAATTGCAGAGGCAAAACGCCCATGCCGACAAGATTCGATCGATGGATTCGTTCGAAACTCGAAGCAACGACAGCTTTCACTCCGAGCAATCGCGTTCCCTTTGCCGCCCAATCGCGCGATGATCCGGTGCCATACTCAGTGCCCGGCCAGGATCACGAGCGGCATGTTATCTTTTGATACTTCATCGCGGCGTCATAAATCGACATCTGCTCGCCCGTGGCATCAGCACCTTGCCGAGGCTTCCCCAAATACCTCGTTACGCCGCCCTCGGTTCCCGGCACCATCAGGTTTTTGATCCGCACGTTGGCAAACGTGCCGCGGGTCATTACCAGATCATTCCCGCGTCGTGAGCCGTAGCTGTTGAAATCAGCCGGCTCAATTCCGCGTGAAATTAGATATTGCCCCGCAGGTGAGGCTCGCCTTGATCGCACCTGCCGGCGAGATGTGATCGGTTGTAACCGAGTCGCCGAAAATCCCGAGCGCACGCGCGCCGACGATGTTCTCGATCTTTCCGGGCTTCCATCGAGAAATCTTCGAAGAATGGCGGTTCATGAATGTAATCGCTCTTCTCATCCCATTGATAAATGTCGCCCGTGCTGGACGGAATTTCGTTCCACTTCGGGTTTTGATCGGCGAAATCGCGATAAAGTCTTCGAAAGACTTCCGGCGTGAGGGCGGATTGCATGGCGTCACGCACTTCGGTCAAGCTGGGCCAGAGATCGCGCAGAAACGTTTCTTTCCCGTCTTTGTCCTTGCCGATCGGCTCTTTCGTCAGATCGAGATCGACCGCGACCGGCGAGTGCGAACGCGACAACCAGCGGAGGCGACATCAGGAAGTTCGCTTTGATGTTCTGATGAACGCGCGCTTCGAAATTACGATTTCCGGAAAGGACTGACGCCGCGACCAGATCGTAATCATGAATCGCTTTCTCGATCTTGGGATGGAGTGGACCGGAATTGCCGATGCAGGTAGTGCAACCATATCCGACAAGATTGAAGCCGAGCTGGTCGAGATATGTTTGCAGTCCAGTTTTCGTCGAGATAATCCGGAAACGACCCGCGACCCGGGCGCGAGCGAAGTTTTCACTGCCGGATCGACGCGCAGGCCGCGCTCGACCGCCTTCTTCGCCAGCAAACCGGCCGCCAGCATCACGCTCGGATTGCTGGTGTTCGTGCAACTGGTGATGGCCGCGATCAAAACACTGCCGTGGCCAATCTTGCTTTCGCCATGATGAAATGGATCCGCGGTCGAATCTTGCAAATCTTTCGCTGGTATCAGGTGTCGGCCGGTTCGTCACCATCTCGGCTTTGTTGCGCTCTTCGCCCGGATCGATTCCTGGTCGCATTGTCGGTCGAAGCCATTCGTCGTCGCGCGGCGCGCTGCCGTTCAATTGCACGAGATGTTTGGTCGCGAGATCGACATTTTCCTTTCCATAGCCGCCGTCCTTGATCGGTTTCTGCAGAAGCGACGCGGAAAGTGTGGCCGAGCTCGGGAAGATTGATCCGATCCTGCGGCCGCTTCGGTCCGGCAACGCCCGGCTGCACCTCGGCCAAGATCTAATTCCAGATCGACGCTGTAATCGATTTCGCCCTTGCGCGGCATGCCAAACATTTTTTGCGCGCGGAAATAATTCTCGAACGCGGCGCATTGTTCGTCGCTGCGACCAGTTGCGCGCAAATAATTCACCGATTCCTGATCGACCGGGAAATAACCAATGGTGGCGCCGTACTCCGGCGACATGTTTCCGATCGTGGCGCGATCCGGCACTGGCAACGAGGCTGCGCCTTCGCCGTAAAATTCGACGAACTTCCCAACTACCTTTTGCGCGCGCAGCATCTGGGTGATGTGCAAGACGAGATCGGTTGCGGTGACGCCTTCGCGAAGCTTGCCCGGTCAAATGCACGCCGACGACTTCCGGCGTGAGAAAATAAACCGGCTGTCCGAGCATCCCGGCTTCAGCTTCGATTCCGCCTACGCCCCAGCCGACAACGCCGAGGCCATTGATCATGGTCGTGTGCGAATCGGTTCCGACGAGCGTGTCAGGGAAGTAGATTTCTGAGATTTCTGATTTCGAAATTTCGAATTGCTGAACTCAGAACGCCTTTCGCCAGGTACTCGAGATTAACCTGATGCACGATGCCGATGCCGGGCGGAATTAGTTGAAATGTTTTGAACGCTTGCTGGCCCCATTTCAAAACTGATAGCGCTCGCGGTTGCGCTTGAATTCCATCTCCAAATTCAATCGCAAGGCGTCTGCTGATCCGAAAAAGTCAACCTGCACGCTGTGATCGACCACAAGATCGACCGGGACCAGTGGCTCGATGATTTTCGGATCGCCACCGAGGCGTTTCACCGCGCTGCGCATCGCCGCCAGATCAACCACCAGCGGCACGCCGGTGAAATCCTGAAGAACAATCCGCGCAACCACGAACGGGATCTCTTCGTTGGCCGGCTTCTTCGCGTTCCAATTCGCCAGCGTCTCGACGTCCTTTGCGGCGGACCTTTTTGCCGTCGCAATTTCGCAGGACCGATTCGAGCACGATGCGAATGCTGATGGGGAGACGCGAAATTTTTCCGACGCCCTGCTTTTCCAGTTCTGGCAGCGAATGGAAAAATCCTTCGCGGCCTTTTCCAGCATCGAATTTTTGGCAGGGTGTTGAATTCGTTATTCATTCTGTTTCACACAACCGCCGCAACGGACACAAAGGAATGCAGTCTGATTTTCGTTAATCCGTTGGGACCCTTATGGCCACGGTGTGAGCTCATTTCAGTTCCGCCAGTTTCGCTTTCACTTTGTTAAAATCGGGGACTACGCGCGCATCCTCGTTGCAATCGACGTATTGGATCACGCCAGCGCGATCAATCACATAGGTTGCCCGTTTCGGGACGCCGCCCATGCCGAGCCCGATTTGCGGAAGAAAGGTGTCGTAAACCGCGTCGTACATGCGCGCGACCTGATGGTCATAATCGCTCAATAATGTGACGGCGATGCATTCCTTCCGTGCCCAGGCTTCCTGCGCAAACGGATTATCTCCGCTAACGCCATACACAGTGGCGTTCATCTCTGCGTAGGCCGCAAGATCGGAGCTGACACCGCACATTTCCGTCGTGCACGTGCTGGTAAACGCCATCGGGAAAAACGCGAGCACGGTATTTCGCTTTCCGAAATTCTCACTCAACGTGATCTGCTTTGGCCCGTCTGTCGCTTTTGTTGGCAGCGTGAAATCCGGAGCTTTCGTTCCGACTGAAGTGGCATGGACAATTCAGTATAGAAGCGACCGTTCCCCGGTCAAAGAGATCGCGAAAAACGTTAAATTGCCGATTCACAATTAACAGATCACGGTTGGCCCACGAATGGAAGTATTCTGGTGGCTGTTCGCGGTCGTGGTGATGGCGCTTGGGTTGATCGGCACCGTGATTCCAATCTTGCCGGGCACGACGATCATACTAGCGGCAGCGATGGTTCATCGGGTGGCATTGGGCCCGGACCGAAGCCTTGGTTGAGTGCCCTCATCGCGATGCTTTTGCTTACGCTCTTGACTTACGTGATTGATGCTGCGGCAGGCTATCTCGGTGCCAAACGTTTCGGCGCGACGAAATGGGGTTTGATTGGCTGCGTTGCGGGCGCGCTTGCAGGATTATTCTTTGGCTTGCTCCGGGCTTTTCGTCGGCCCGGTGATCGGCGCGATCGCGGGCGAAGTCATTGGAGGAAAAGAAATCGTGAAAGCCGGACGGGCGGGCTGGGGAACATTCCTGGGCAGCCTTGCCGGCGTTGATCGCAAAGCTATTTATCGGGCTGATCATGATCGTGATCTTTCTGATGAACGTGCCGTCGCCGCTGTAAGCCGACGACAAAAAGTTCTTGTCAGCTTTGCACTTTGTGTTACAAAGTAAATTGAATGGACGAACGCCATCGCGCTGAGGAGACATCTGCGGTCATTCGAACCTTGATGGAACGCGCCACTATTTACCGCGCCATCTCCGCCTCCACCGCCCTCGTCGGTGGCCTGATTGCCGCTCGAGTTGACCTCGACGATTTGGGCGAGCGAGCGTCATTGGGCGCAAATCGCGCCGCAAGTGATGCGGCATGTTTCTACCCGCGGCTTCGCCACACTTTGGCTCGGTGCCCTCGCCATTGTGCTCGCGCTGAATGCATTTTTCGTCTGGCGCCAAGCGCAGCGCGACAGCCGGCCTTTCATCTCGCCATCGATGAAGCTGGCCCTTCGCTCCATTCTTCCCTGCCTCATCCTTCCCGCTGCAACCACAATCTGGTTCTTTACGACGAGCTATGAAGCTGACAATGAGCTTTTGCTGGTGCGCATTTGGATCGGATTTTACGGACTGGCTCTGATTGCGACCCAGCATTTTGCACCGCGATCTCTCGTGTTGCTGGGATGGGCCTTTCTGATCACGGCCGCAGGAATGATGGTCGCCTCCCGTCAGCTGGAATATTACTCGACACCGCTCGTTCCCAATCTCGCGATGGGATTTACTTTCGGCCTTTACCATTTGATTTACGCGGCATGTGTCTGGAAATCGCCGGTGCGGGTTGGCAGCGAATGAAAAATGCTCGACTTCGACAAACTCGACAAAGCGATTCACGAGAAGGGTCGTCTTTCGATCATGACCTTGCTGGCAACGCGGATGGCCTGGTCGTTTCAGGACCTCAAGGCCGAGCTGAACATGAGCGACGGCAATCTCATCACGCACCTTCGCACTTTGCACAAACTAGGGTTGGTGGCGATGACGAAGGAAATTCGGGATCGCCCGCAAACGAGTTATGCGCTGACGGCGAAAGGGCGTGGCGCCTTTCAGGAATACCTGCGGGTGCTGGAGCAGATCGTGAAAGCGGGGCGGAAATAAAAAATTTTGGGTCGAGACTTTGTGACACAAAGTAAATGAAAGTTATTGTCGCAGAACATTTCGGCATCTGTTTCGGCGTCCGCGACGCCATCGCCCAGGCCCACGCGCTCGCTCGGGAAGGGCCGCTCACCATCCTCGGTGAGCTGGTCCATAATCCAATCGTGCGCGAGCAACTGCGCGCCCAGGGCGTTCAGGAAGCAGTCGAGTGCGGATGCCGCAACTCGTCGCGTGATGATTACCGCGCACGGGACCTCCGACAAGCAGCGTGAGGCTTTGAACAAACGCGGCTTGGAGGTGGCCGACGGCACTTGCCCACTCGTTCGATACGCGCACGACCAGCTCAAGCGCCTTGTTCGCGCTGGCTACTTTCCAGTAGTGATCGGTCTGGCTGATCACGTCGAGGTCCGCGGTTTGGTTGGGGATTTTGCAGATGCCTGTGTCGTCAACGAGGTCGCCGACATCAGAAAGCTTCCTCCGCGGCATCGTTACGGAATTGTTTCGCAAACAACCCAACCAATCGATCGGGTTCGCGCGCTGGTTGCGGAAATCGCGCGTGCACATCCGAATGCAAAAATTCGGTTTCGCCGATACGGTTTGTAAACCGACGAAGGATCGACAGCTCGCGCTCAAGAAATTGATCGCGGCGGTGGAGGTCATCGTGGTTGTTGGCGGCCGCCAAAGTAACAACACGCGGCAACTGGTCGAGACCTGTCGGGCGGCCGGCAAGAGATCGCTGCACATTGAACGCCCGGAAGAATTGCAGCCGGAATGGTTTCGCGGTGTCGCCGTAGTCGGGCTCACCGGCGGAACCTCCACCCTGCCGGAAACGGTCGAAGCGGTGCGCCGGCGGCTCGAGGAATTCCATGATTAAACATCTCAAGACACTGTTGCGTGGTGAAGTTGAGCGCCCATTGCCTGGAAAAACCGAACGTCAGGTGGTTTATCGGCTATTGCATTGCCATTGTTCTAGGCTCGTCGGTTTACGGTGCGACCATCGGACTTTGGCGAGCGCCACTGCAGTCGGTTTTCACGGCGATCAAGTTTCCGCTCCTGATTTTTCTAACCTGCATCGGCAACGGCGCGGTCAATGGAATGCTGGCGCAAGTTCTGGGATCGGGTCTCTCGTTCAGACAAACGGCGTTCGCGATTTTAATGAGTTTCGCGATCGCATCTCTGATTCTCGGAGGCTTTAGCCCGATCACACTCTTTATCCTCTACAATGCGCCGCCGCTTGCATCGGAACACGCGATCATCGGCCACAGCGTGATGTTGCTGGCGCATGTCTGTGTCATCGCTTTCGCCGGCGTCATGGCGAATCGGCGACTTCTCGGGTTGCTGCGAAGAATGAAAGGCCGGGATGCGACGGCGCGCGCGGTCTTATTTAGCTGGCTCGCAGGTAACCTTTTTTGGGCGCACAACTCGCCTGGAATCTGCGTCCCTTCATCGGCTCTCCACAGCTTGCAGTGCAATTCCTTCGCGACGATCCGCTTCGTGGAAACTTCTACGAGGCGGTCTGGCGCGCCTTTCGACACCTCTTCCTCTAAACAACCAAAAAAATCCAAACCAAGAAATGAACCCGCCACCACTTCCATCGAAACAACCATCGCTTTCGCCAATAATTTCGTGTTCGAACCAATGCCGGATCCCGCCAATCCGATCCGGGCACTGGAGAATTTGTTGAAATATCCGGGACGCATCGTCCACGAGCTACATCAAACGCGCGCCGCGATTTTAGCGGCTGGCTCTTATCTTCGGAATCGCTGGCGTCGCGGTTTACGGAATCGTCGTCGGCGCGCAATCAGGTGGGGCGCAGATGTGGATCGCTCCCGCCAAGCTCGGACTCGGCATGTTGCTCTCAGTGTTGATTTGCCTGCCGAGTCTTTACATTTTCACTTGTCTCGGTGGGATCGACGCACAACTGCGCAGTGTTTGCGGCGCGCTTTTCGCAGCTGTCTGTCTGAGCTCGATTTTGTTAATCGGTTTTGCGCCGGTCGCTTGGATTTTTTCCCAATCGACCGACTCGATCGCTTTCATGGGCGCGCTGCATTTGCTTTTTTGGGTAATCGGCATCCGTTTCGGTTTGCGGCTGATCGATGCGATGGGCCGGTTTCTCGGTGCTACGAGCAGAGGGCATCTCAGACTATGGAGCGTCATCTTCATCCTCGTCTGTTTTCAAATGACGACGACGCTGCGACCAATCATTGCTCCGTCGAAAACATTTCTGCCAACGGAAAAGAAATTCTTCCTGGCGAATTGGTTTGAAACGATCAATGGAAGCGACACGGCACGGAAGAAATAACGCGTCGTACCGACGAGCTACAACCTTTCGCGTCTTCTGGCGTGCTTAGCGGATCTGCTGTTCCTTCATTCGCATCATCGGCGTGATCTGCGGTTCAGTTCCCGGTTTTGTGAGTCCTGGATTGTGCTAAACTAGGGTTGATGGCAGACGATCGCTGGTGAGTCGTGAGGCTCACTAGAGGAAAGTCCGAACACCATACGGCAGCATGCCGCGTAGAATACGCGGGCGGCGTTCTCGAAAGCGAACGTTGACGGAAAGTGTCACAGAAATGATACCGCCGGTTCTTTGAGAAAAGCGCAGGCAAGGGTGAAAAGGCGAGGTAAGAGCTCACCGCGTCGCGGAGTAATTCGCGTGGCAGGAAAAACCCCATGCGGTGCAAGACAAAACAGGAGGAGGACAGCCGGTTCGCCAGATGCCTCGAAGAAATTCGGGGCCGATCTCCGGGTATCGTCGCACCACGCTGCGTGAAAAACGCAGTGGGCGTGGAAGAAATTCGATGAGATAAATGATCGTCCCGGCTGAGAAATCAGCCGGACAGAGTTCGGCTTACCGCCATCATACTATGAAGGGCGCTTCGGAAACGGAGCGCCCTTCGCTTTTGCCACTCATGCCTGGGTCGATTCTTTCACTTGATCGACGCCTTTTTCGATTTTCCGCACCGTTGGGTGCAATTCTTTGAGAATTTCGTGCTCTTTCCTGGAAAGTTCTTCAATGCTGTGGGCCTGCTGGTGCAGCTCTTTCAGCATGGCATCTTGGCGCTGCGAAATCCGATGCATCCACCAAAAACAAACCGCCCAGCATCCGACATCTAGAAGGGTGACAAAATTTACCAGGTTGCGCCCCATCGTATTCGAAATCGTGCCTCGGGTCGCAATTGGCTCGGCCCTGATAAAGTTAGCGGCGCTTTACGGCTTAGGCGAGCACCGCGAATGTTGCTGAATGTTTGCGGGAACTTCGGGAGCGACGGGACGCATTGACTGGCGCATACCTGCGGCGTGGTTAACACTTTGCATTGTCTGGAGCTCGACCTGGCTCGCGATCAAGGTCGGCCTGCGGGATTTGCCGCCGATTTCATACGTCGGGATACGGTTCCTGATTGCAATTATTGCATTGGTTGCGGTTTCCATTGGTCAGGCTCGTCTGCTGCCGCAACGCCGATCCGATTATGTCGTCCTCGCTTTTACCGGCATTCTCATGTTCACCATCAATTATGTGCTCTTGTTTTGGGGCGAATTGCACGTTTCCTCGGGATTGGCGGCGATTTTGCAGGCATCAATTCCGATTTTCGGAATGGTCTTTGCGCATTGGCTTTTGCCCGAGGAGCCGTTGCGGTGGCAGCGACTGCTCGGTTCGCTTCGTCTCCATCGGGGCGTGGCGCTTGATTTGCGTGCGTCTGCTCAGTTTCAACGGCTGGTTTGCGTTCCTGGGCGGTCTCAGGATTACCTTCGGCGCTGCCAGCGCAGGCGTTCTCGAATGTGTTGCTGAAATCGCGACGAATGGACCTCGCCCCGGCGATGATGGCGGCCTGGCAAATGATTTTCGGAACGGTACCGTTGCTGGTTATCGGATGGATTGTCGATGGCAATCCGGCCCGTTTCATTGGACCGGGACGGCAATTTTTGCCTGCTCTATCTCGCGATCATCGGATCCTCGCTCACCTTTTGCTTCTCTACTGGCTGATGCCACGGATGTCGGTAACGAAATTGCAAACCATCTCGCTGATCACTCCGCCCGGCGCGATCGCGATTGGCTGGGCTCTCGGCGGGGAACGATTGTCAGCTTGGTCGCTCCTTGGTGCTTGTTTCGTTCTCGCAGGTGTGTGGATGATATTTCGGCCACTGGCGGATGAAAAAGCGACGCGGGAGCGTGCGCTGGAATCAGAGGTCGCCGCGCCACGCATCTGAAGGGGCGAAATGCGATGAAGCGGGCCAGTCTTTGCACAGCGATGCGACGACGATATGACATCCGCGATTTTCTTTTATCGGCGTCCGCGAAGAAAAGACCGCTACGCGAGGCAGTCGTCGAGACAGGCGAGGAGATGCGCGACGGTTTCTTCGGTTTCGTCGCCCATGTTCGAGAGGCGGAAGGTCTTGACCTTTGATTTTGCCGTAGCCGCCGTCGATGACGAGGTGATGTTTTTCGCGGAGATTCTCGCACGAGCTTGGCGAACGTCGATGCCGCGGTTGTTTTTCACGCAGGTGAGCGTGATCGAGCGAAAATTTTCTTCGGCAAAGAATTCGAATCCGCGCTCGCTAACCCAGTCGTGAACTAATGCGTTAGTCCGGATGTGACGTTCAAAACGCTTCGGCAACGTTTCGCCGAAGATTTCATCGAGCTTTGATTGCAGGGCGAAGATGTGTCCGATACTCGGCGTGCTCGGGGTCATGAACTCGTTCTGTTGTTTTTTGAATTCGAGAAAATCAAAATAATAGCCGCGATCTTTGTGCTTTTCGGCGCGCGCGAATGCTTTCTCGGAAACACTGAAAAGCGAGAATCCCGGTGGTAGCGCTAATGCTTTTTGGGCCCCGGTCAGCATGATATCAATGCCGAGTGCGTCCATCGTCGATCTGGAACAGCGGAAAACGATGAGACGGTGTCGAGGATGAGCGCGACGTCTGAATATTTGGCGAGGGTGCAGCAAATTTCCGGCAGCGGATTCATCACGCCGGTCGAGGTCTCGTTATGAATCAGCGTGACGGCATCGAACTTTCCGGAGGCGAGGGCGCGATCGACTTCTTTGTGATCGATATGTTTTCCCCATTCAACCTGCAAGTGGCTCGGCCTCTTTTCCGCAACGCCTGCGCGACGTCGAGCCATTTATCGGAGAACGCGCCGCACATGCAGCAGAGCACGCGCTTGCGACGACGATTGCGGATCGGCGGCTTCCATCACGCCCCAAGCCGATGAGGTAGAAAGAAAAACGGGCTGTTTCGTGGCGAACGAGTTCCTGCAGGTGCGGATGAATTTCGCGGTAAAGATTTTTGAAGGCTTCGCCGCGATGCCCGATCATCGGGCGCGAAAAGGCAGCCAGGGTTTTCGAGAAACTTCGACTGGGCCGGGAATGAAAAGCTTGTCGTGTGGCATCACAGAAGAAAACTTCAACGACCGATCCGCCTTCGCAAGGCTTGCGGCGTGGCGGGCGTCCAGCGTCCAATATCGAATGCAGAAGCTTTCGCGGACGGTGCGCAAATCCAAAACCGCGCTACTTTTCCTTCTCGATGAAACTGATGTCGCCGCTGCGTTCGACGTAGGCGTGGCGGATGTCCTTGATTTCTTCAGTTCTCACCTCCAGCCGCAGATCCTCTTCAAGGTCGTGTTTGGAGACGTGATTGCGTCGCATCGCGCTCAGGATGAGATCGCCATCTTCGACAATGAGTTCCGGCGTGCCTTTGATCAACACTCCAAACCAATGTGAGTAATAAGCGATAAAAGCGAAGAGCCGGTGGACGACAACGATCACACGCTCCCGCCCAAGGTGGCAAAAAATGCGGCGCTGCCGTTTATCGCGCGCGACAGCACTGATGCCAAAATGACGATGAGAACGGCATCAAACGCGGTTTTGCGGGCAAGCGACCGTTTATGACCGAGCCGGATCATGGCCAGAGTCGCTATGAAAACGATAATTCCGCGGAGGGAGATTTGAATGAAGGTCAAATCTTTCGGCTCCGCGCCAAGACTTAAAGTGGTCCGACAAAATTATAAAGGCGTCCATTCTGAAAAAGTTCGCGTCGTTCGCGTTTGCTGCGTGTATCAGCATTGCAATGCGATAAATCGCAAATGCGGTGGCTGGCGAGAATTTGTGGCAAAGGGAGGATTATGGCACGCGGAAGCAAATCGAAATACACGAGTAAACAAAAACGGAAAGCCGAGCATATGAAGAGGGCAACGAAAAGCGGGGAGTAGGGCGAAAAGAAGCAGCCCGACGCGCCTGGGCCACGGTCAACAAATCGAGCGGAGGCGGCAAAAAGAGCGGAAGCGGCCGGGGCAAAAAGGCGAGCAAAGCAAGCTCACGCAAAGGTGGAAGAAAAGGCGGCCGGAAGAAGAAACCTTAAGCTTGTTTCGGTGGCCGAACCCGTCATCGCGAGTCCCGCAATTGCAGGGATCGAGGGATTCCGAAGAGATTACCTTAAAGCTTTCACGGCGGGATAGCTCGGCTCTCGCTCGGGATGACGCGCAAGGAACTTAACGAGAACTATACGGCAGGGCTAAGCCGCCGATACATCACATAGACATCGACAAATCCTTCCTGGCGTGTGGCGAAATGCGCCCGGCAGCCGACCGGCAATTCTAAATCCAGGTCTTTCCAAAGGCGTAGTGCAGTTTTGTTGGTAGAGACGACGAAGATTGAATTGCATTGCACGAAAGCCAAGGCGTTCAGCCTCGCGCAGACAATGCACGGCCATGGAACGGCCAATTCCGCGACCTTGAGCAGAAGGCGCAACCATGAAACCTGCATTGGCGACGTGAGATCCGAGTCCCGGCTGGTTGGCGTTGAGAATATAGGTGCCGAGGATCCTTTCGTCGGATACTGCAACGTAACAGCGCCTTTTCTGACCGAACCAGTATCCCAGTGCTTTTGTCCGCGAGATGTGCGGATCAAAGACATAAGTATCGCCTCTCGCAACAACCGCCCGAAAAATCTTCCAGATCGCGTCGCGATCATTTTCCGCGCACGGCGAACCTGGAGCGATTGCCGATGCGGATTTCGGGCCTGACGTTGCTTCATGCCGGTTGGGATTATCGCGAGTTTGGAACCATCGCTCCTCTTTTGCCCGAACAATTATTTGCATGCTAACCACGCACGTCAGCGACCGGGATCGTCAACGAACGCAAATCAGAGATGGGGAGTAAAAATTTATAAGCATGACTGCAAAGCGCATCACTTTGGCGCTACCGGAGATTGGGCTCATCGCGATGACGCGAGGCGCACTGGGGTGGGGATTGGTCTTCTCCTCAGCAACGGTTTGGAAAAAAATGAACGACGCAGCGCCGGTCTGGCCCTCCCTGGCCGTCGGCGTCCTGACGACGATTCCAATCTTGTTGCGATTGCGAAACGAACTGAAGTAGCGATCTTGCGCGGCGCCCGGGCGCGTGGCATAAACTCGCCCGCTGCAAATTCGCATGCCAATCGCAAAAGAAGCCACCACCGATCCCGCGCTCGAAGCGCAGGTTTTTTGGTACAAATACCGAAGAGAAATTGCCATTCTACTCGGACTGGCGGTCCTCGGAATCGTGGGTGTCGCGGGCTCATCGGCTCTACCGAGATCGGCGCGAAGCAACCGCGGCGACATTGTTTTCTGCGGCCAAAACGCCTGCCGCGTATGAGGACCTGATCAATCAATGCAACAATACGCAGGGGCAGCTGCCTCCAGCATATCTGTTGCTGGCAGATGCGCAGCGCAAGAGATCGAAAGTATGCGGAAGCGAATGCAACGCTGGAAAAATTCCTGGAGAAATTCCACGGCACGAACTGGCGACCACAGCGCGAATGGCGATGGCCGCAAACCTGCAAGCGATGGGCAAGGAGGACGAAGCTTTTGCCCTTACCAGCCAAATCGCGTCGGCTAATGTTCCTGGTTTCAATGCCCCGATGGCGTTGATCGAGCAGGTGCACATTTTGCAGGAGAAGGGCAAGACTGAGGATGCGCGGCGCATCTGCGAGACGATCGCTGACGCAATATCGCGACAGCTACGCAGCCATGGAAGCGAGCCAGTTGCTGCGAACGTTTTTGAAGACGGCGAAACCGGAAACACCGCCGGTTGTCGCGCCAGCGAAAACGGGCGCTTCGGTCACCGCCACGGTTCCACCAACCATGAAAATAATGCCAGCCGCGCCACCTGCGCCGAATGGTGCGCCATCAGTAGCAGCGAAACCATCGGCCGCGCCGGAAATACACGCCGTAGCTACTTTTCAAAAAAATGGCGGCGATTTTCAATCGCCGTTTTGCTAGATCGGCGGGGTCGAGCCGGACTCGCGTTTGAAAAGCCGCTCTTGCGATTAGCGCTTGGAGAAGTGGAAGCGTTTACGGGCTCCCGGCTGCCCTGATTTTTGCGCTCTTTCATGCGCGGATCACGCCGGAGCAAACCCTCCGCCTTGAGGGTGGCTCGCAAATTGTTATCGACTTGCAACAAAGCCCGCGAAATTGCCAGACGCACCGCCCCAGCCTGCCCGCTGCTGCCACCGCCGGTAGCATTAATCGAGAGGTCATAAGCGTTCGCCAGCTTCACCGTTTGCAGCGGTTTGTAATACCGCGTTCTGCAGCGGCACGGTCGGGAAATATTCTTCAAAGCTGCGCCCGTTGATATCGATCTTGCCGCTGCCTGTGGTCATGCGCACACGCGCGACGGAAGTTTTGCGCCGACCGGTAGCAACGATTTCCTGAGATTGTGCCATGATATTTCTCTAACGCAATGTTCACCGCCGACGGCTGCTGGGCTGCGTGCGGGTGATCTTCGCCCCGATAAACCTTCAGCTTCCGATAAACCGAACGGCCCAGGCGATTGTGCGGAATCATTCCGCGCACAGCGCGCTCGATGAGCAATTCCGGATGCCGCACGCGCCGTGCTCGAACGTTTTCCGATTTATGGCCGCCGACGTAACCGGAAAAGCTCATGAAAGTTTTTGCTCTTCCTTTTTGCCGGTCACGCCGCACCTTGTCGGCATTGACGACAATGACGAAATCACCGGTATCGACGTGTGGAGTGAAGACAGATTTTCCTTTCCGCGCAATAGATTCGCAGCTTTCACGGCGACACGACCGAGCACCCTGATCCTTCGCATCGATGAGCCACCATTTGCGTGGGACTTCCGATGCTTTCGCTGAAAAACGTCTTCATAAACGGGCGGGAAAAGGCACTGGAAACTACGGGCGATGGCCGCAGGTGTCAACCTCCTGCGCACCTCGAGTAGTGGTGTTGGATCAGCCGCTGGTACCGCGGGCGCTTTATGGAAATTATGAAGCCCCTCGCTTCGTTTTGCCGCTCGTTTTTGGCCTTTTTGCCGCTATTGTTCGCCGCCAATCCGGACCTCTTGCCGAGATTCAGACAAGGTTACGGCACCGCGATCATTCGTGAAGATAAATATTGCCAGGCAAAACCCGACGCTTTACGCGAATTTCCTCGAACAAATCCCGCCAGAACTACGCCGGTCGGGTTCGCCTGATGCCGGAGCAGACTCCCGCATGTGCACTCAGGAGGGTTGTCCATGCGGTGGATGAGACGACACGATTCTGCGCCACGCACGACCATTTCCAGCGCTTGCGCTTTCGCCGGCTTGTGTTCAGCCGCGGCTGATCGTTGCCGTGAGCAGGCTGGCGGTGTCGTCGGACATCACGGGTGCGATGGGAGCGATGCAGGAAGCCGAATTAGTCGTTACGGCGTAGTCGCGCAAGGTTGGGCGGAGAACATTGCTTATGGTCAACGCTCTGCCCGCGCCATTGTCGTGGCGCTCATCGTTGATGATGGCATGCGCGGTCGCGACCATCGCAGGAACATTTTCAGCCCGAATACAACGCGGCCGGAGCGGCTTACGGTCCGCATGCCAGATACGACAGTGTTTGCAGTATCGATTTTGTCAGATGGCTACGCCGAGGGCGCGTTCATGCGTGCTGGAACCGATGCCGCGAATTCGTTTTAACGACGCGACACCAACTATCGGTCGCGGTGCCGCTGAGAGCCAGCGCTTTTTCGAGAATCGGTTGAACGGATGGATCGGCCTTAAGCAACGCGTCGCGTAATCGATCGCGAAATTCCTTGCGCGCTTGCTCGTAGCGAGCCCGTGATTATGCCAGCGCCGGATCTCGCATCGCCATGTCGTGCGCCGAGCGTAACTTTGCCTGCTCCTCGAGCGAAAGCCTGGAAAACGGGATGCGCTTAAGGTCGCCGCCTTGTGGCGTCTGGCCAAAGCGCTCACCGACACCAAGGCGGCGAGCAAAATGGCGACCAAAAACTGTCGTTTCATAGCCTAAAGTTTAACCCAAAACGCCTGGCAAAGTTGCGTGCTAGATGAAATTTGCTCTCCTCTACTGCTGGCGCAAATCGGACATGACTCTCCGGTTCAAGCCACTGCCGTTAAGTCATGACAAAAGTTGAGAAGAACGCCATTTCGCCAACTCGGGAACAAGATTTCCCGGAGTGGTATCAGCAGGTCATTCGTGCGGCTGAGCTGGCTGAACCCTCGGATGTTCGCGGTTGCATGGTCATTCGCCCCTGGGGCTTTGGAATTTGGGAAAATATGCAGCGGCAGCTCGATGTCCATGTTTCGCGCGACCGGCCATCGCAACGCTTACTTCCCGCTCTTCATTCCGCTGAGTTATTTCGCGAAAGAAGCTGAGCATGTCCAAGGCTTCGCTAAAGAATGCGCGGTCGTCACGCACACGCGATTGGAAGTGGACGCCGCAGGAAAAATGAAACCGGCCAGTCCATTGACCGAGCCGTTGGTCGTCAGGCCAACAAGCGAAACCATCATCGGCGCGAGCTACGCAAAGTGGGTGCAATCCTATCGGGACCTTGCCTATCCTTCTCAATCAATGGGCCAATGTCGTGCGGTGGGAAATGCGGCCGCGATTATTTTTGCGCACGACCGAATTTCTCTGGCAGGAAGGGCACACTGTTCACGAGACCGAAGCGGAAGCGCGCGAGGAGACGCAACGTATGCTCGGTGTTTACGAAACGTTTGCGCGCGATCATTGCGCCATTCCCGTTTTCGCGGGGAAAAATCGGAGAGCGAAAAATTTCCAGGCGCGGTGCAGACGCTGACGATTGAAGCGATCGTGCAGGACCGCAAGGCGATCCAGGCCGGCACTTCGCATTTTCTCGGGCAAAACTTTGCGCGCGCGAGCGGCATTCAATTTCAAAACCGCGAAGGCAAACAGGAATTTGGCTGGACGACGAGCTGGGGAATGACGACGCGCATGGTTGGAACTGTCATCATGGCGCATGGCGACGACGATGGAGTCATCTTGCCACCCCGTATCGCGCCGACACAGATTGTAATTCTGCCGATTACGCCGAAGGAGGAAACGCAGCAGCAGGTTCTGGAAGCTTGCGACAAGCTTGTCGCCGAGCTTCGGGTGAAAAGAGTATGCCGACCTCGGGCTCGAGGTAGAGATCGATCGTCGTCAATTCGGTGGCGGAGTCGGAACTGGGAATGGATCAAGAAAGGTGTCCCGATTCGATTGGAACTTGGTCCGCGTGATCTCGAGAAAAATTCGGTGGCAGTGAGCCGGCGGGATCAGCCGGTGAAAGAGAAACAATTTATGCCGACGAGAGAATTCGTCGCCCGCGCGCCGGAGATTCTTGGCTCGATCCAGCAGAATCTTTACCAGCGTGCACTGAAGTTTCGAGATGCCAATACGCGGACGATTGAGAGCAAGGAAGAGTTCTACGATTTCTTCACTCCCAAAGACTCGGCAAGACCTGAAATTCATGGTGGCTTCGCGCTCGCCCACTGGAATGGCTCGCGCGAGATCGAGGAGAAGATAAAGAGTGACCTCAAAGTCACCATCCGCTGCATTCCCTTAACCGATCCGGAACCTGGTCGATGCATTTTTAGCGGCCAGGCGAGCGAGAGCGAGTGATCTGGGCTAAGGCATACTAGTGGATTGGTTGACGTCGGAATGCGCGTTGTTTTATCCCTTATTCATGAGCAATGAGCTCACGCTACAGCCGCGCCATGTGTTCGTGGTGCATCGACGCAAGGATTTTTGCAATCCCGCGGCTACAAATTTACTGAGATCGACGTTGGCCGGAATCGCGCCGCTTACGAGGAGATGAAGGAAATTTCCGAGCAAAGTTATGTGCCGACGCTGGTGGCCGGAGAGGAAGTGCTGGCAAATTTCGACGTCGAGCAGTTGGAGAAATTCTTGGACGAGCATCGGATCGAACCGTAATGCTGTTCGGACTTTTTCCTCACCCTGGGCGTTGCTGTCCTCAGCGTCGCGTTGCGGAGTTTTCAGACCTCGTTCGCGCAAAAGCTGGGCGCGCTCGGGGTCTTGATCGCGACGTTTCTGGCAGTTTATTTCATTACCGGAAGTCATGGGGTGGGGTATTGCGGGGGAGCAAGTTGGCTGTTCCTGCCGTGGCTGGAGATTCTCACCCGTATTCGCGCATTGCGCCTGCCGAAGGAGAAGCGGTTTGCGACCCAAGACTCCGCCTTCGGCCAGTCTGTTTCCCGCGCTCGACGAGATCACGCCGTGAAATCGAAAACGAAGGTTTCGCCCACATTAATGACGCCGGCTGGGACTGGGAGGACTACCGGCAGTTTTTCCGGCTCTTTTACCAGGACCGACGATCGTGCGCAGGCCACGATTTGCCTGAACGAGCAACACGATCTGTCGTTTTATTATTTGCGCATTTCGTCGCGCGCGAAAAATGGTCTGATTTGGACGACTTGGAATTACCCGTTGTCTTACGGATTGAAGTTAACCCCGCAGTTTCGGATCAACCGCCAGCGGCCGGACCAAAGCTTTCTGGCAGCTTTATCAAAGCCACCGTGAATTTCTGAGAAAGCCATTCAGTGGAAACGGCGTCGCTCGATTCGCTCGACGATGAACGCATCCAGACTGACATCGAAAATGATTTGCGCGATCAAATTGCACCATAACGTCCGTGCTGGCGTGCTTAAAAGCTGGCGGCGAATGATGAAGTCAAATACTCCTGGCGCGGGATGATTTATCTCTGGTGCCAGTTCCTGCTCGATTTGGTGCGTTTATAACTCTTCCTCTTCCGTTAACTCTTAGCCTTTATCTCACAGAGCAGCGGAGCGGAAGAGTCGTTGCTAACTTTCATGATCTCGGCTTCCTTGCGTCCGAGATGCTCGTCGATCGATTTCACAAAGCGATCGGTCAATTTCTGGACCTCATCTTCGAGTGTCGCGCATTCCATCTTCCGTTAGCGTACGCCAGACGCTTTCAGCTTTTTCGCTTCATCCAGCGCAGTTCGCCGATTCCCGCGCACTCGCACACGGGCTTCTTCAGCCATTTTGCCAAGCGAACGAACCAGATCTTTGCGGCGCTCCTCCGACAATTCCGGGATCGGCAGCCGGATGATTTTCCCATCCACCGACGGTGTTATGCCGATGCTGCGATTCGTTAAGCGCCTTCTCGATATCGCGGACTGTTCCGGCGTCGAATGGTTGTCACCACCAGTAACCGTGGCTCAGGCGTGGTGATGAGGGCAAGCTGTTTCAGTTTCATGGTCGAGCCGTAAGCATGCACATCGACGTTCTCGACCAGGGCGGGCGAAGCTTTCCCGGTGCGCACCGCGGCGAATTCGTGCACCATGAAATCGACACTTTTTTCCATCGCCATTTCTGTCTCGAGAAGAATGTCGTCCTTGGTCATAAAAAGATTCTGGCGCGAGCAAATCCCTAATCTGCAAACCAACGTCCCGACTTTTCGCCCCAGCACTACGTCACGAATGTTCTCAGGCTGGTTCATGTTGAAAAATGACAATCGGGATTTTGTTGTCCATGCATAGACTGAAAGCAGTCGAATCCATCACTTGCAACCGCTTGCTCAGCGCTTCCGGTATAGCTCACTTGGTCATAGCGCTTCGCGTTTCGGGTCTTTGGGGATCGGAATCGTAAACGCCATCTACTTTGGTCGCTTTCAAAATCACCTGCGCGCCGATCTCGCGCTGGCGCCGGAGCGCGGCAGTGGTATCGGTAGAAAAATAGGGGTTGCCGGTGCCGGCGACGAAAATGACAACGCGGCCAAGCTCGAGATGACGAACGGCGCGACCACGGATGAATGGCTCCGCCACGTTTTTCATTTCGATCGCGGTCTGCACCCTCGTCTCTACCCCAATCCGGGCGCAGGCGCCTTGCAACGCCAGACCATTGATCACTGTCGCGAGCATTCCCATGTAAATCAGCCGTCGTTGCGATCCATCCCGCGATGAGCGGCCGAGGTTCCCGCCAGATGTTTCCTCCGCCGATGACAACGCCGATTTGCACGCCCAAGTCGCGCACCTCCTTGATCCGCTCGGCAATAGCGAGGACGACCTGCGGCGAAATATTCTCCGCGCGCCAGCGGCGTGAAGCGCCTCGCCGCCTTAATTTAAGCACGATGCGTTCGTAAACGGCGGCTTCCGTCTGCATCGGGCGTCAAACATGGCGCATCACTGGCCGTAATGAAAACAAAAAATGCATCTGTCGCAGCGGTCGGTGACCGCGGCCTTGCGCTGGTGGCGTAGAACGGGCCGGGGCTACAATGGGGCAACCCGCGAACGGCCACGCAAGAAATTCCGCGATGCTCATTCGCCGTTTTCCCTCGAGCTGAACTTCATTTAACGACAAGGCGCCCTTCCCGGTAGCGACGATCAGTTCACTTTCCTTTGTAAAATTTCTCCGGGCTTGCCGTTCTGATCGACAATTGATGCGGCGAAGATCTTCAACTTGCGTTGGTGGAGCTCCGTGAACGCGCCTGGCCAGGGATTGAATGCGCGGATTTTTCTCTCGATGACGTCGGCCGACTCGGTCCAATTGATGCGGCCCGTGCTCGCGTTCGAGTTTCGCTGCGTAGGTTGCGAGTTCGCTCTCTTGCGAAGTGCGAGGTGCGTCTCCTTTCGCGAGGAGCGAAATGGCTCCCTCAAAGCCTCGGGCGCAATTTCCGCCCAACCTGTCATGCAGAGAACCGCCGGTCTCCAGTCCGCGCGATTCCGATTTTTTTCTCGAGCAAAATCTCGCCGGTATCAAGACCTTCATCCATATACACGACGGTGACCCCGGTTTCGCGATCACCCGCCGCCATCGCCGCCTGAATTGGCGCCGCACCGCGCCAACGCGGCAAGATCGAGGCGTGCAAATTGAGGCATGCAATCTTTGGAATTTCCGAGGACCTCGCGCGGAAGAATTTGTCCGTAGGCCCATTACGACAATCACATCCGGATTCAGACGGCGAATTGCCTCAATCGCCTCTGGCATCTTGATCCGGGCCGGCTGCAAAACGGGCAGCTCGAGTTCACATCCAGATGTCGCACATGCGGCACCTAATTGTTGAGTCGCTGCTTTGATCGGAGGTGGCGTGATTTTCTGGTCGCGACCGACGGGTTTGTCCGGTTGGGTGACGATACCGACCAACTGATGCTCGCGCCATTCGCGCCAGCAGTCGCAGTGATCGGCACGCCGATCTCGCCCGTGCCGATAAAAACCGATCCGCATTCTCGTTAGGAGATGCAGGGAAATCGGAACCCGCTTTCCTCGGCGCGCCTGTTGCGCCGCAATCGTTAACGCCATCATTTTGCACTCACCGGCTGTGACTTCGCGCGATCCAACCGAGGAAGCGCAACCAGTGCAGAGATAATCGTAGGAGTTCTTTGTCGGGCAAAACTAACGCAGCAGCCGTTCGCGCACCGGCATGGTCGCTTTGCGCTTGTCGCAATAAAGAGGCGGAAGCGGTGAAATTCTCAAACTGACTCATTGTTTATGCCCGTCCACGCCGTTCACGCTAGCGAGGATGTCGAACAAAACCTTTGCTGGTGGCTGCATCGCGTCAACCACGGTGATGCATTCCCTCGGTGTAGTAGGTCAGCACTGGGCGCGATTCTTTTCATAAGTGTCGAGCCGTCTTTGGATCACCTGCTCATTGGCGTCATCGAGCCGGTTATCTTTCAGGGCGCGCTTTTTCAGGCGCTCGAACAGCGTTTCGCGATTCGGGCAGGCGAGGTGGAAGACTTTTCGAACGTCGATCATGTCCTCCATGATTTTCGCCTGACTGACATTTCGCGGAATGCCGTCAAGCACGAGAGTATCGATATCGGGTTTGAATTTGTGAGCCTCGACCGCGGCGTCGATGGCTTCTTTCAAAAGCTTCGACCGTGATCTCGTCGGGCACGAGCTGGCCTTTGCTGGAGTATTCGAGAAAGGCCATGCCTACTTCTGTCCGCGTATCGATGGAACGGAAAACATCGCCACAGGGGCAGTGAAAAAGCGCGGGATACTGCCGAGGGTTTTGTCCCCTGTGTGCCTTTGCCGCTTCCGGGCGCGCCAAAGAGGATGAACGTGTTATATCTCATAACAACTGGAACCTTCCTTATAAAAATACAACAAATGAAAAATCTCAGCAATGGTTGCAGCTGATGGCGAGCCAAAAGTCAGGTCGGTTCGAGCCCAAAACCCCGTGTCTTAAAGTCTCCCCAATGCTGCCAATCGACAGCTACTTCGCCGGTGGGGATCGACATTCACCCGTCGTCCCGCTCGGTCGAAGCGCACATTCCCATCGACCAGCGCAAAAATCATCGCAGTCGCGGCCGAGGCCCGACATCTCTTGCCGGTAAAATTTTGTTCCGCGCTCGCCGGACAATGATGTTGCCGGGCAACGACCAGTTGCTTCCAAATTTTTCACGCCCAGCCGCTTCGCTGACGCTATCGCGCCCGTTCTTTACGCTGCCCTGTCCTTTTTGTGCGCCATGACTAAGTCCGTCTCCTTTTTCGTGCTCTTCTTCGCCCACGCTGATCGATTTAATCTTCGAGTCGCGTCCGGTTTCGCCGATGGCCGACAATACGGTGATAACCTTTCCGCCGTTTAAATTTGTAGGCAACGACCTTTTTGTCTTTGCGTTGCTCGACTACTTCCGCCGTCACTTTTGCCCCATCGATCGGCGCGCCGTGCGTCAGCTTGTCGCCGTCGGCATGCATCAAAACCTCGGCAATTACGACCTGCTTGCCTGGCTCGGCGTCGAGCAAATCGACGTCAATCGTGTCGCCTTCCGCGACGCGATACTGCCGACCACCGGTCTTTATGATTGCAAATGCCATAAAGGGAATTACTTGCCGCCGATTAGGTAGTGATGCTTCTGAGGGAAAAGCCGCGCACGATCCCACATATGCGGATTTGGCAAACGGAAAGCATTTAGGGCTGTCCCTGGCCCGGCGAGCTCGCGGCTTCCAGGAGGCGGCTGTCTCTGACTGCCGACCTTCTGAATTGGCGGCGGGTTGGGTCCGATCTAAAATAGTCGGCAGTCTGGAGACGGCCGCTCGCCGGACCAGTAGCACAATTTCGCCTTTTGCTGGATGCGTTTCGTAATGCGCGAACAACTCGGCCGCGCTCCCGCGGCGATATTCTTCGAATTTCTTGGTCAACTCGCGTGCAACACAGAGTTGGCGATGTGGCAAAATCTCGACCTGCAGCGGCGAGCGTCTTCGTCAATCGGTGTGGTGACTCGAAGAAAACTGTCGTCTCATCGCGCGCGGCGGCCAGCGCTGTAACTCGCGCTCGCGTCCACCGCTCTTCGAGGGCAAAAGCCGCCGAAGAAGAATTTTTCCGTGGAAAATCCGGAACCGACGAGCGCAGTTAGAATCGAGGAGGGACCGGGAACAACAGTAAACGGCAGATTACGTCGAATGCACGCGCGGATCAGACGTGCGCGGGATCAGACAATCCGGGCGTACCTGCATCGCTCACTAGCGCGAGATTTTCACCGGCGACAATGCGCTCGATCGGCTGCGCGGTGCGCATGGCTTCATTGTGCTCATGAAAACTGACCAGTGGCGCGTGATTCCAAAATGTTTTAGCAACATGCCAGAGTGCCGAGTGTCTTCCGCCGCGATTGCGTCGACCAATTTTAAGACCTCGAGCGACGCAACGTAATGTCGCCGAGATTTCCAATTGGCGTGGCGACCGTAAGCATGCCACGATCATCGGATAGATTTGGTTTGTGCCATTCGACGTGCCTGACGCGTCGAGAATTTTCCACAGGCTACGGATGAGGTCACTCAGGCCCAGGGCCGGTTCAGCCGACGCCGGGCGATTGAGTCAATCTACCTAATGTTTCGCGTTCGGGAAACAGAGCCGAACGGCGGAGGCTAAACAGACCTAAATAGGGAGTAGTATGAGAATGCCTTTTATTTGCTGGCGCTGCTTGGATTGGCAGGGTGCGTTGCCGAACCGCCGGTCACGACAACGACGACAACCACAACTACGCGTGAAACGGTAACCACTGGTCAGGACGGTCGAGCGCGACGTTTTAGTAACAGAGGCGCCGCCGCCGGTGCGAGGTTGAAACGAGAGCAGTTGCGCCTGGTCCGGGGCGTGCGTTTGGACGAGCGGTTATTGGCGATGGACTGGCGCGCGTTACGAATGGGTGCCTGGCAGCTGGATTGTGCGTCCGCGAACGACGGCAGTCTGGATGGAAGGTCACTGAGAACGCCGGCGCGGGCGGCTGGGTGTGGATCGCCGGTCACTGGCGTAAGCTTCGCTCCTGGTTCAATCGAGCAAATCGATTTTGCCGGTAAAGAATCGATTTGCTCAACGTTGGGATGGGCGCGTTCGTGGATCTATGCATCGACCCGCGCCGCGACCAATTCGAGCTGACGCGCGCGGTTGTTTGCGCACTGGTTGCGATCGGTCTCAGCTTTCTTGGATTGGTCGCGCTGATCTACTTCAAGCAACACTCGATGATTTATCACCCGCGGCCTTACGACCCGAGCTACGCCCAGGTGTTACCGGCCAACGGCGAAGAGAATTTCCTATACCCTGCCTTTTGGAAAGCAGACCGCGTTTTATATTCCTGCACGCGATAACGGGCGACTGCCGGCGCGGCTGTGGATTGCGTTTTGCGAAATGGCTCGCTTGCCTTGGATTGGACGACGATTCTTGCCGAGGTATCCGAATTCCGACGACGCGTTCTCTCGCCGTCGACTATCGGGATTATGGAAAGTGCCAGGGCCATGCCACCATCGCAAACATGCGCGCGTCAGGTGATGCCGCGCTGGACATGCTGGCGAACAGCTCGGTCTTTCCGGGAAGACTGGACCCGCGCCTGTGCACGATTGGCCACTCGCTTGGCTCGGCAGTGGCGCTTGACTTTGCAGCGCGCCATCGCATCCAACGAGTGGTCGCGATTTCGCCATTCACGACTTTGCGCGAGGAAGCGGCGTGTATCATCGGCGGTCCGCTGTCACATTTACTGATCGAAAGCTGCGATAACCGCTCCAGCATCACTGAAATTCGAAAACGAAATCGGAGGCGAAAATTGCGATCTTTCACGGCACGAACGATAAGGTGATCCCGGTGCGGATGGGGCGCGAGCTAGCGCAGGAATTTCCGTTCATCGAGTTTTTCGCGGTCGACGGTGCCAATCACGTTGGCGTTTTATCTGAGGCGCACGATAAAATCATCCATTGGATGAACAATTGAGGGCAATCCGCGGCTCGAGTTCCTTTTAAAGCTGCCCTTATGCGATAGTTTGGAACGATTCAAGCTAGGGCACAGGCGATGAAACCGAGGAGTCCGTGCGAAACCGAAAACGGCGGGTTCCGCAGACCGATTATTGCTTCCGCTCCGATATGGGAGAATGGCGCGGGCATTGGTGGACTCCGGGCGACGAGGGAGAATCTGCTCGGCGCCGGTTTTATGATTTCACGCGCCAGTTCATGCTGGAGTCGGCGCGAGAACGAGCAAAAAGAGATGTATGTCTTCGCGTTAGTAATGCTGACCGCCGCCTGGCCGGTCGGCTACATGATCTATAGCGTCATAAAACTGCTGCTCAAAGGCCAACCGCTGGATTAAGGCTCGCCTGCTCAAGACTCGAATTTATCAAGCAGAATTCGAGTCGCTGACTCGAGGAACTCTTCAGACAAAGTTTGGGCGCCGACGAAGCGGCGCCCTCAATCAGTTCGAATCAAAGCTGGCGGGACGCGCTCACTCGTGTCCCAAACTTCAGGCACGACGCGCCGTTCCTAATCCGCGTCTAATTACGCGTGGCCAGAAATTCGGCGCGACGTTCGGGGGTGGCTTCGGGGCGAAACCGTGGCGCATGATGTTTTCCGTGACAACACGCGGGACGAAGAGTTAGGAGGTAATCGTTGCCACCGGCTTTGGTGCCGCCGCCGCTCATTTTGAATCCGCCAAAGGGATGACGGCCGACCACGGCGCCGGTGCAGGAGCGATTGACGTAAACGTTGCCCGCAACGAGTTCGGCTTTGACCCGCTTCGATGTTGGCCGGACTGCGTGAGAAGAACCCGGCCGTTAGCGCGTAATCGGTATCGTTGGCAATTCTGAGTCGCATCGTCGAGATCGCGCGCTTTCAATCACACTCAACACTGGGCCGAAGATTTCATCACTGGCTGAGCGTCATGCTCGGTTTCACGTCGGTGAAAATTGTCGGCGGAATAAAATAACCTTTGTCTGGAATCTTGGTCGCTTGGAAGGCCAGCGTCGCTTCCGTCTTTGCCCGTTCTCGATGATCTCTGAATAATCGATTGTATGCGGTGCTCGTCGATCACCGGACCGAACGGTGATCCCCGGTTGTTCGGGATTACCAACGCGCAGGCTGGCGGCGGCCCGCGAGCAAACGATCCATCACGCGATCGTACTTTTCCTCGAGGCACGATGAGACGCGAACAGCGCGGAACATTTCTGCTCCTGGTAACCGAAAGCGGAGTAAGTCGTGATCGACGATGGTTTCATCGAGATCAGCGTCCGGAATCGACAATGACCGCGTTCTTACCGCCCATCTCGCAGACGACGCGCTTAAGCTCCCGCTTGGCCCGGCCGGGTCTTGCCGGCCGACTCCCAAATTCGCAGACCGACTTCGCGCGAGCCGGTAAATGCGATCATTTCCACATCAGGATGATCGACCAGGTGCTGCGCCGATGACAGAGCCGCGACCGTGCAGACAGTTCAAAACGCCCGGTGGACACGCCGGCTTCTGCGAAAACTTCCATCAAGATCGCGCCGGGATCGGCCGACGGCTCGGCCGGTTTTCATAATTACCGCGTTGCCGGTAACCAGGGCCGCGGTGACCATTCCGGCGAGAATCGCGACCGGGAAATTCAAGGCGCGACGACCAGACGCGACGCCTCGCGGCCAGTAATGCTGGTAGCTCTTCTCGCCGGGCACATGCTGCGTCAGGCGGGGATCGGCCAGATGAGGCGCATTTGCTGCGCGTAGAAAAGGCAAAAATCCATCGCCTCGCGGATGTCGCCGTCGGCTTCCGCCCAGCGCTTTGCCGACTTCGAAAACTTCGAGCGCGGAAAGCTCGAAACGGCGCCGGTCGAGAATTGCGGCCGCACGCTCAAGCAACTGGCAGCGCTCTTCCACCGGTGTGCGCGGCCCCATGCTTTCAAAAGCGCGCCGCGCCGCTTTCACTGCACGTTCCGGTTTCGGGAATCCCGGCCTCGGCGACGTAACCAATGATTTCGTCTGGCGCGCTCGGATTCACCGACTTCAGAAGCTTGTCGGTCCAAATTTCTTTCCCATCGATCACCAAGGGTGTTTCTGACCGAAACGTGCTCGCACTTCGCGCAACGCGGTGCGCATTTTTCCTGACACTCTGGATAGACGAAATTGACGAGCGAAGCGTTTTATGAGTATCGCGCGGAGGCGTCTCGAGGGTGGCGCCATTGCGCGAGAATCGGAGACTGTAGCGGCGGCGTCTCGTCCGCAAGACCTTCCTGGTGCAGCCGATGCGTCACACCCATTCACGTAGCTCGCGCGGGTCGCGCAGTAATTGAGTCGCCGAAATATGCTCAGAAAATTTGCCCCGCAAAATCCTTCGTTCGACGTGTTCTCAGAGCAGCCGTCGCACCAAATACGACATCCCCGGTAGCAGTTCGCCGACCGGCGAATATTCGCGGACGCGATAACCCATGTCGACCAGTGCGCGTTTGATCGGCCCTGCCATTCCGTAAAGCAACTGAAATTCGAAACGGCTGCGATCGATCCCGAGCTCTTCCGCCAGCGCCTGCGCGTGCGCGATGCTGCGGACGTTGTGCGAGCCGAACGCCGCGGTGACGATCGACTCGTTCTCGAGCAGGATGCGGGTGAGCCTTTCGAAATTTGCGTCGCTCTCCGGCTTTTGCAGCCAGACCGGAATGACCCAGCCGTTCTGCGTCGATTTGATTTTCGTAATCCCAATAGGCGCCTTTGACGAGCCGACACGGTAAACCGCGTTCCGCGCGCTGCGTCCCCATGTCGATCAGATCGCGCAGATCCTGTTTCGGCGTCGCGCAGGTAAGCCTGAATCACAATGCCGGCGTGCGGCCAGTCCACAAACTCGGCTCGGTGAAAGAGCGTGCTTGAAAAGATCGAGCGTCGCGTTTTTGTGCGCGTAACTCTCCATGTCGAAATTGATGAAAGCGCCAAGCTTCTTTTGCGCGGCGCAAGATCGGGCGCAGCTTCGGCGCGAGGTGCGCGATCGCGTCCGCCGGATCGGCCGGATTCATCTGGGAATAGAGCGCCGAGATTTTCACGGAGACATTCACCACCGGGAAATAGCTCCGGCGCCAGTGCCGAGCGGATCGGTCCAGCCGCTGAGTTTCGCGAGCGAGATGCTCAGTAATTCCTGAGGCAACGCTGCCATGTGCATTCCAGCGGCTTCCTCTTCGCTGACGACAGCTTCGCCGAGGAGATCGACGGTGAATCCGATTCTTCCTGCCGCTGCTTCTTGCGCAACGTCTTCATGACATCGTCCGGATTTCGTCCGGCGATGAACTGCCGCGCCATGCCGGAGACGTTCCAGCGCAGAAAGTTCGCCGCTACTGATTAATGCGCGATGGCAGCGCAGACGCCGGTTGCGGACGAACGGCGCGAACCCGTTGCGCATGTCGGCAAAATATTCGTCGAGATGCTGGACGATATCAGAGCCGCAATGCCGCAGCGCAGGACATCGACGAAGCGGAACATTTGCACCTTGAAATGCTCGTCGCGCATCGAGAACGCCATCATCCGCTGGTAAAAACCGGCCTTGCTGAAAATCGATTCCGGGTGGCGATCGGTTCAAAAATTTGCGTGCCGCGGCGCTCGATCTCGGCCTGGAGGGACTCATGGTCGACTGTAATCCGCGCTCGCCGTTGGCAACCGCGACTGATCAAACACCGGTCGCTGATTACGCGATTGCCCGAAGCATAAAACTCAGGTAGCGACTCCATAAATGATTCCACCAACGCCGGGAATTCGCAGTGACAACACGGCCGGCATTTGTCCGGAAGCGGGGGAGCGCTGGCTAGGGCCAATGCCGGTTCAGCGCCATCCTATGGCGACGATAAGTGGACCTGGCAGCTATGCGATCAGGTGCGCCGGCTTTTCGAAATCTGATTGCGACGTTTTCTTGTCTTCAACGGAACGGCGGCGAATGCGCTCGCCCTGGCACAACACCGCCGGCCCGCTTTCACGGCATCATCTGTCATGAGAACGCGCACATCGAAAATGACGAATGCGGCGCGTGCGAGGTTTTATACTGGCGGATCGAAGCTGATTCCACCCGCGGCGCGGAACGGCAAGATCGGTTTGTGCGAAGTGGAGGCGGCGCTGTTGCGCCAACACGAACTACATTCGCACAAAGCCGCGCGTGATCAGTCTTACACAGCCGACAGAACCTGGAACGGTTTTATACGGCAGATGAGATTCGCAAAATTTCAGCATTCGCGAAGAAGCATGGGATGCTTTTGCACATGGACGGCGCGCGCTTTGCGAATGCCGTTGCTGCGCTTCGCTGTGCGCCAAGAGAGATCCACGTGGCAGGCAGGCGTGGATGCTCTTTCCTTTGGCGGGACAAAAAACGGTCTGGCCGCGGGCGAGCTGGTGATTTTCTTTAACAAGCGAGCATGGTGCTGACTTCGATTATCGGGCAGGCTGGGACGGTCATCTCGCTTCCAAGATGCGCTCTGGCGGTCCCCTGGATCGCTTTGTTAGAGAACGATGTCTGGTTGAAAAATGCGCAGTGCGCGAATGATGCAGCGCCTGAGATTGAGCCAACGGACTGCGTGATTGCGTGAGTTGAGATCGTTTTCCAGTCGAGTCCAACGCGGTGTTTGTTCGCCTCGATGCAACGAGCGCCCGGAAGTTGGCGCGAAATTGGATGGGATTTTTACAAGTTCATCGAGCCGGACGTTTACCGCCTGATGTGCGCGTGGTCGGCCAACGACTGAGGCGATTGCGGCGTTGCTTTCCGACTACGAAAGTTGCGTGTCTTCGGTGCGCTGATAACATCGCATCAATGACTCGCGCTGGGGCGATCGCTTTCCTGCTTTGTCGGTGGCTGTTTGTGGTTGCCGCACCGCGGAAAATGTGGCCTCGACTTCCGCGGCATTTATAACCGCGCCCGCGCATTATGTCAGCAGGAAGTTGGGAGGCGAGCAGACAACCACTGAGACCACGGACACGACAGTTTACGAGAATCAGCCAGTAGAGACAGCGCCTCCACCGCCGCAACCGTCTCCTGCACGGTCGCCTCGGCACTATCACATCGACGACGACGACGGCGGCGTCGTCGCCGCCTCAGCAGGATGAAACTCAGTCAACGTCTGCTACGTCCCATCCGAGGTGTGACGCCGCGGAGTTTGTCGACAAATTCAGCGGCGCAGTTTCCGGTGGCAAAGGCGGTTCCCGGAAAACCTGGCTATGTTTTCAGTCCGTACGATCCCAACGGCGGTTACGTCGATGTCAGTGGCTATCCCGCTGGGAGTAAAGTGAAAGATCGCTTACTGCCAGAAGATTTTTCTGGTTCCCTAAGATTCCCTGGGCGCCTCTGGGTTCCCTGGGCATCCCCAGCGGGTCGCCGTTCGTCCACGGATCGATCTTGGCCTTACCTGATTTCGTTCAGGGTGCGGAAGCTAGGGCAGGAGACTGCGAAACAGCCCAAACGGGCCCTGTAGCTCACCTAGATTAGCGTATTAAGTCTGAGCGCTTTCGCGGTTCTGCAATAAGTTGGAAGGAACATTGGGATCGTTTTTACCGGGCATGCATACTTCGTGCTTTATTGCAATTATGGAGTTTACCCTGTTTCGCATACCCCCGGGCTGCTCTCGGCGGCACGATCCGTCGCATCTCTGCAAATCTCTCAATCCTAATGTTTTGACCATCGGAATCCTTCTTTCTCGCCGTGCCGAGGGCTACGTCCTCGAGGGCGTCAGCTGGCCGAGCGGAGCGTCGTTGTTCAAATGGGTCTCGGTCCGGCTGGCCGCACCTGATTGACGGCAATATCCTGGGATACCGCGGCAGCCCCGGCACTCACTGCCTGGGACAATGTCGTGTGCGGCAGGCTCGAGCCTTACCGAGCAACGTCGCCAGCACTTGCTTCGTCCGGTGACCACGTCAACTCAGTGGTGTTTTCAACCACAATGTTCGGACAGACATTTGGATCGGGAACCCTGCGGTCACTTACTACACGTCTAGGGGCGGCACTATTGTCGAGGCTGACGTTCTCTTTAACAAAAATCAATCCGTTCGACTCGTATCGGGGTCCGCCGCGTTTTGGAACTCGAACCGGGTGGACCATTGGCGATATCCGCCGTGTTCTTATTCATGAAGAGCTCCGGCCACGCGCTGGGTCTGGATCACCCAGATGATTATGGGCAACACGTGGATGCGATTATGAATTCGATGACGAGACAATCGCGAGACGCTCAAAGTGATGATGACGTCGCGGGGGCGCAAAGCGCTCACGGAGCCCCGGCCCCTCGCGACGCCGGAGGCTACGCCAACTCCGCTCTACGACTTCAACGGCGACGGGGGAGCCCGATTATCTTCTTTACAATGTCAGCAGCGCCAAACAGCGGT
>ERZ1370068.8276-contig-7144_pt1 | contig 53991 bp, 56 predicted proteins | sample MGYA00561227_ERZ1370068 | MGnify/ENA primary metagenome ERZ1370068 (study PRJEB38410, sample SAMEA6850437) | metagenome | study: Metagenomic assessment of the ecological functions of the soil: analysis of the soil microbiota associated with the... | reverse complement strand
GCTACGTATTGCTCAGATCGACGAGATCGGCCTTGTCGACTTCGATCAGGCGCAGCAGGCCCTGGTCGCGTACTTCACCAGCATCGCCTTGATGAGCGACGACTTGCCGGCGGTGCCGCGCGAGCCGGTGAGGAGCACGTTGTTGGCCGGTAATCCGGCGACGAACTGTCGCGTGTTGGCGTCGATCGCGTGCTTCGCTCGTCGATCGCGACAAGATCGCCCACCCGGATCACATGCGGGTGCAGCACCGCTCAAGATGGCCGCGGCCGCCGCGCTTGCGCCAGCGGTAAGTTATTGCCCGCCAATCCGGCGGCGGCGGTGTGGCGGCAGCGCACACGCGAGCGCGAGAAATGCCCCCGACGCGTCCAAGCAATGCCTTGAAATCGGCGAACGGAATCAGGATGGGTTCCTGTAGTCGGCGCTGGAGACGGACGTCACTGATCGAGGCGAAAAACTGCGCTGGCTTGCGATCGCTAGTCAGTGATTCTACTCACTTTCGTTGCGGTGAAGGAGATGGGCGTGCTTTGTGTGTGCCGTACAGACCCGCTGCCACTGTGGCTGCTTCTAATGCTGCCGCGCAATCGACTGCCCTCAACAACAACCGAAGTCCAGGAAGCCGCATCGGCAGGGGACAAGAGGAATATGCGTACCTACAAGGCAAGCAGCAGCCGGTACCGGGCGCGCTCGTCGGAGCCAGCGCATTAAGTATGATCGGCGGCACGCAGGCCGTGAACATCGGTGCGATGGGCGCGGCGACGTCCATTTATCCGTATTACACCGTTCGCGCCGACAGCGCCGGCAACGCCTACGCAACGCTGCTGTCGATCGCGGAACCCCACGTCGTTCGGCAAGGCCGTCAAGGTCCGTTTCCTCGAAGGAAAACACGGGCGGTTCGTGCTCGACTTCAATGTTTCTGGCACCGTTCGACATGTGGACGGCGGCTGTGCTGCCCGGACGTCGATAACGGTGGCGAAGATCGGGGCACGGGCGGATGTGTCGTGCACGCTACCGCCGTTCGCCGCTGCTGCAAATGCGCCATTCCTCGGTTTCAGCAACGCGGGCTACACGGGAGGCAGCGACGATGGCGGCACCCTGACTGGGACCAAAGAGGGGTTCTTTCAGATCATCGAAACGGCGCGAGCTACAGCTCATCGTCTGCCACCGGCAGGGCGATTTCCCACACCCAGGGCGTGCCACCGTGCGGCGCCACTCTGAGCGACACGCAAGCCGAGCCGATGGCTAGCGGGTCAAAGGCGGGCTATTCGGCAGCAAGTGACCTTCATCAATGTCAACTCCGGCACGGACTACACCCAGGATGCTGTCGCACTCGCCAACTTCAACCAGATCGGAGTCAACTATTCGCCGGCCGGCGAGAGGGTACCGAACCTTGAATCGGCCACCCCGCCGGTGAGCATCGTCACGTTCCGGCGGCACGCGCGCTACGAGTCGTTCTGGTCCGCCGGCAGCGATGCCGTCAGTGCAGTATTGATGCACGACAGCGTACTGAACGAATTCACGCTGGACACGGCAACCCAATCAGGCACCGATTGGGTGCTGACCATGCCTACGAAGCACATCTACGTCGACAGGATCGTCGGCGATGCATCGTTGCTGTTTCAGCGCAACTTCACGGGAGCACCGGCAGCTGCGACGAGGTGGTGCTCAACATGTGATCGCGAGGCACATGCGCAAGCGGGCCGTTGAATTTCTCGCCGGCGCCACCGACGCCGACCAGTTCAATTCGCTGGGAAGCGAATGTGATCACATTCAACAACACCCACATTCTCGGCTCGGAAAACGTGGGCCAACCTGCAGACCTCCGGCTTTCAGAACGGCTCTGGCGACGATCGGCTTTCCGACCGGCATCCCGGAACGTCGGGTACGGTGCACCAGTCAACCGATCGACCACGATCACCCTCCCCTGGCGGCGCCACGAGTGTCGGCAACACGACGACGTACGTCGGTCTGCCCGTTGTCGGGTTTGCGCTCTCGTCCTTCACCAACGGCAAGCTGCAGGTGGGGACGCCACCGACAACATCCTGTCCAACTACGGCGGCAACTTCGTGCACAAGTCCAGCACCACGATGCAGTAATCCGGAGTCGTAACGGAAACCACAATCGGTGCGGTGCGGGGCAGACGCGACGCGGACGCCGACTCGAGGCCGCGGAAGGACGCGACCCGGGCGCGCCCGGGAACTGCCCCGCTCCGGTAGTCGGCGTTGATGTTGACGTAATCGTGCGAGAGAGTCGCACGTCCAGACCGTGCGCCGCCGCGTTGCCGCGGCCGAGCGCGCACGCGCGACCGTGATCTCGTCCTGCTTCATCACGCGCTGGCCGTCCTCCTCGCGGTAGCGCGGCGCGCGCCCGCCGTGCGTCGACGACGCGCACGTCGTCGAGCCAGAACGACACGCGCGCGGGATCGAGGTCGCGCGACGCCGGCGTTGCCGATCGCGCAGACGATGCGGCCGAGGTTCGGGTCGGAGGCGAAGAACGCGGTCTTGACCAGCGGCGAGTGCGCGATGCGCGAACGCGACGCGCGCGGCATTCGGCCGACGTCGCGGCCGCCCTCGACGCGCATCGTGATGAACTTGGTCGCGCCCTCGCCGTCGCGCACGATCGCCTGCGCGAGCGTCGCGCGCGACTGTCCAGCGATCGCGGCGCGCAGCGCCGAGCCGCGGTCGTCGCTGCGCGCGTGATCGGCGCGATCGCCGCGCCTTGCCGGTCGCCGCGATCGACGAAGCTGTCGTTGGTCGACGTGTCGCCGTCGACCGTCGCGCAGTTGAACGACGCGTCGGCGATCTCGCGCGTCAGCGCCGCGCAGCAGCGCGCGGCCGACCGGCGCATCGGTCGCGACGAACGCGAGCATCGTGGCCATGTCGGGATGGATCATGCCGGCGCCCTTCGCGATGCCGGTGACGGTGACCGGCACGCCGTCGATCGTCGACGCGGCGCGACGCGCCCTTCGGCACCGTGTCGGTGGTCATGATGCGTCGCGCCGCGCGCGAACCAGTGCGTCGGCGCGAGCGCCGCCACGCGCCGCGGGCAGCGCCTGCGACGATGCGTTCCGACGGGCAGCGGCTCCATGATCACGCCGGTCGAGAACGGCAGCACCTCGTCGCGGCGCGCAGCCGAGCATCGACGCGACCGCGCGCGCAGGTGCGCGCGCGCGTCGGCGAGGCCGTCGCTCGCCGGTGCCGGCGTTGGCGTTGCCGGCGTTGACGACCAGCGCGCGGATGCGCCGCTCGCATCGACGCGAGGTGCTCGGCGGCACACCGATGCACCGGCGCCGCGCAGAAGCGGTTCTGCGTGAAACACGCCGGCCGGCGACCGTGCCGGCGCTCGAACGCGACGAGCAGCACGTCGTCGCGCTGCCAGTTCTTGATGTTCGCGGCGCGCGGTGCCGAGCGCTGACGCCGGGCACCGGCAGCAGCGATCGCGCGGTGGGCGGCGTGTAGCGGACGGGCATGGCGGCGGTTCGCAGCCGGTCCGCGCAGCAGCGCTACGCCAGCCGCCCGTGGCAGTGCTTGTATTTCTTGCCCGAGCCGCATGGGCAGGGATCGTTGCGCCCGACCTTGCTCGGCCGTCGCGCACGAACGGCGCGCGGCGCCCGCGGTCGACCGCTGCCGTCGCCGGCGTCGCGGCGCAGCGCCTCGTCGTAGTCGGCGTGCTGGTATCTGACGTTGGTGACCGGCAGGCGCTTCCTCGACCGCCTGCACGTCCTCCTGCGTGCGCGACCTGCACGGTCAGCACGACCTTCGACGACGTCCTGCTTGATCCGGTCGAGCATGTCGGAGAAGAGCTCGAACGCCTCGCGCTTGTATTCCTGCTTCGGGTTCTTCTGCGCGTAGCCGCGCAGGTGGATGCCCTGCCGCAGGTGGTCGAGATTGCGCGAGGTGGTCGCGCCAGTGCTGGTCGAGCGTCTGCAGCATCAGGCTGCGCTCGAACTGGCGCATGAGCTCGGCGCCGACCTGGCGCTTCCTTGCTCGCGTACTGCGCGAGCGCGCGCCTCGATCAGACGCGCTCGCGCATCGTCTCGTCGGTGAGCTCCGAGTCGTCCTTGAGCCACTCGGCGACCGGCGCCTGCATCTGGAAGTCCGCCGGCGAGCGCCGCCTCGAGGCCCGGCGACGTCCCACTGCTCCTCGACCGACTCCGGCGGCACGTAGCGCCGCACCGTGTCGTCGATCACGCCGCGCGATCATGTTGCGCGATCGTGTCGGCGATGTCGCTCGCCTCGAGCAGCTCGTTCCGCTGCTGGTAGATCACGCGGCGCTGGTCGTTGGCGACGTCGTCGTATTCGAGCAGCTGCTTGCGGATGTCGAAGTTGCGCGCCTCGACGCGTGTGCTGCGCGCTCTGGCGATCGAGCGGTTGACGATCGGGTGCTCGATCGGCTCGCCCTCGGGCATCTTGAGCCGCTGCATGATGGCGCCGCAGGCGCTCGCCGCCGAAGATGCGCAGCAGCGGGTCCTCGAGCGACAGGTAGAAGCGCGAGCGAGCCCGGGTCGCCCTGGCGGCCGGAGCGGCCGCGCAGCTGGTTGTCGATGCGGCGCGACTCGTGGCGCTCGGTGCCGACGATGTGCAGCCCGCCGGCGGCGACCACCGCGTCGTGGCGCACCTGCCATTCGCCGCGCATCTGCGCGATCTGCGCTCCTTGCTCGGTCGTCGGCGAGCGACGCGTCGTCGCGCAGCTTCGAGGATCTGTCGGCTCGATCGCTGCCGCCCAGCACGATGTCGGTGCCGCGGCCCGCCATGTTGGTCGCGATCGTGATCGTCTTCGGGCGCCCCGCCTGCGCGACGATCTCGGCCTCGCGCGCGTGCTGCTTCGCGTTCAGCACCTGGTGCGGCAGCTTCTGCCTTCTCGAGATGGCCCGACGAGCATCTCGGAGTTCTCGATCGACGTCGTGCCGACCAGCACCGGCTGGCCGCGCTCGTGGCAGTCCTTGATGTCGGCGATGATCGCGTCGACCTTCTCCTGCGAGCGTGCGGAACACCAGGTCGTTCTCGTCCTTGCGCACCATCGGCATGGTGCGTCGGGATCACCACCGTCTCGAGGTGGTAGATCTGCTGGAACTCGAACGCCTCGGTGTCGGCCGTGCCGGTCATGCCGGCGAGCTTGCCGTACATGCGGAAGTAGTTCTGGAACGTGATCGAGGCGAGCGTCTGGTTCTCGCGCTGGATCGGCACGCCTTCCTTCGCCTCGACCGCCTGGTGCAGGCCGTCGGACCAGCGCCGGCCGGACATCAGGCGGCCGGTGAACTCGTCGACGATGATCACCTCGCCGTTCTGCACGACGTAGTGCTGGTCGCGGTGGAACAGCGCGTGCGCGCGCAGCGCCGCGTACAGGTGGTGCATCAGCGCGATGTTGTGCGCGTCGTAGAGGCTCGCGCCCGCCGGCGAGCAGCCCGGCCGTCGGCAGGATCTGCCTCGGCGTGCTCGTGGCCCTGCCTCGGACAGCAGCACCTGGTGCGCCTTCTCGTCGACCCAGTAGTCGCCCGGCCCGTTCTCCTCCGCCTGGCGCGACGAGCTTCGGCGCGAGCTCGTTCAGCCGGTAGTAGAGGTCGACGTTGTCGTCGGCCTGGCCGGAGATGATGAGCGGCGTGCGCGCCTCGTCGATCAGGATCGAGTCGACCTCGTCGACGATCGCGTAGCGTGAGGCCGCGCTGCACGCGCTCGCGCGGCCTGCGAACACCATGTTGTCGCGCAGGTAGTCGAAGCCGAACTCGTTGTTGGTGCCGTAGGTGATGTCGGCGGCGTAGGCCGCCTGCTTCGTCGTCGTGCTCCATCTGCGACAGGTTGACGCCGACGGTCAGGCCGAGGAAGCGGTAGATCCGGCCCATCCAGTCGGCGTCGCGCTGCGCGAGGTAGTCGTTGACCGTGACGATGTGCACGCCCTTGCCGGTCGAGCGCGTTGAGGTAGCGCGGGCAGCGTCGGCGACGAGCGTCTTGCCCTCGCCGGTGCGCATCTCGGCGATCTTGCCGTTGTGCAGCGCCATGCCGCCGATCAGCTGCACGTCGAAGTGCCGCATGCTGCAGCGCGCGCTTGCCGGCCTCGCGCACGACGGCGAACGCCTCGGCAGCACCGCGTCGAGCGTCCTCGCCGTTGGCGACGCGCGCCTTGAACTCGGCGGTCTTGGCCGCGAGCGCCGCGTCCGACAGCGCCGCAATCGCCGGGCTCGAGCGCATTGATCTGCGCGGACGGCGGCCGCGTACTGCTTGAGCAGCGCGCTCGTTGCGGCTGCCGAAGATGCGGGTGAGGATGTTGGAGATCATCGTCGGATGGGAGTCGGCTCAGACGTGCGACGCGCGCCGTGGCCGCGCAAAAACAGCGGGTGAGGACCGCCTCACCCCGCATGCCGTCGCGCGTCGCGAGCGCGACCGTCGGAGTCAGCCGGCGGATCTGCAGGAAGCGCGCCGGGATTCTGCGGCACGCCGTTCAGCCGGACCTCGAAGTGCAGATGGGGCCCGGTCGAGCGCCCGGTCGACCCGACCGTGGCCGATCCGCTGGCCGCGCACGACGAGGTCGCCTTCGCTGCACGGACATCTGCGACGCGTGGGCGTACCGGGAGACGAGTCCGTTGCCGTGGTCGATCTCGATCATCTTACCATACTGGCGATGCCACTCCGCCGTGACGACCTTGCCGCTCGCCGCCGCGACGATCGCGCGTGCCGGCTTCGGCCGGGAAATCGATGCCTTCGTGAAACGAGTTGCTGCCCGGTGAACGGGTCGATCCGGTAGCCGAAGTTCGACGAGTACCAGCCGTCGACGATCGGCGCCAGCGTCGGCATGAACTTGCGGTTGGCGGAGTCCTGCACCAGCAGCGCCTCGAGCACGCGAGCTGGTCGGAGCGCTCGTCGACCTGCGCGCGCGAGGTTTCCAGCAGGTCGGTGAACTTCGGTACACCGACAGTGGCCGCGACGGCACGTCGACGACTCCGCGCCGCCGCGCCCGGGGCACCTGGCCCGGCTGCAGCGACGGCAATTCCTGCGGCTTCAAGTCCGGCGAGCTTCGCGAGCCGCTCGCCCAGTCCGTCGAGGCGCAGCATCCGCGCCTGCAGCTCGCCCAAGCGCATGCGCCATCGCGTTGAGATGGCCCTGGACGATCTCCTGCGATCTGCACCGCTTCCTCGCGCTGGTCGGCGAGAACGATCGCCTGCAGCCACGGGATGCTGGTTGGCCGCCGCCCAGCGCAGCGTGACGAAGTTGAAGACCAGCGTGAAGCACGATGAAGATGCACGAGCAGCGCGAGGCCGCCGAGCGTCCAGTGGCGCCAGTCCAGCGCGAATCGTCCGCGCCCGCGCCGTGGCGCCGGACACCAGAATGATGTTCAATTGCGGCCTCCCTGCAACGCGCGCCGCGCATCGGCGCCGACCGCGCCGCAATATTCGGCCTGCACTGCCCGCATGGCACGCGTTGCCCGCAACCGCTTGCCGCATCCTTGCCGCCGACGCCGACGCTCGTCGGCCTGGGACGCGCGGCGCGCCGCGAAGACAGTGCTGACGGCGATCGTTCGCCGGCACCTGCCGCGCCCCCTCGCCGACCGCGTTCGCGTCGCGGATGACCGCGAGACCGAGCTGTAGCTTGACTGCCGACGCCGGCGCCATCGCCGCCGTTCGTCCGGCAGCGCACCGCCGAACTGCTCGCGGCGTTGCGCAGCGACGGGTGGCGAATTTACTGGAATCCGGGTGCGCGTGCAAGTTCGCGCGCGCAGCCCGACGCAGCCAAAAGTCCATAGAAATCAATCGGATAGGCACGCTCTCCGCCCGCTTGCGCGGCGCTGGCGCGGCGATCTGCCGGCCGGGCCGCTCAAGACGGCGCTGGAGCGGCTTCCTGCGGCCGGACGCTACGGACTGCGGCTGCCGGAAGCTACAGCGATCGACCCGACGACGCGCTCGAACGAAGAAGAAGACCATGATCGACGACCAGCAGGACGATCGTGAACCTTGATCGACCTGGCCGATGAAGCTGCAGGTAGCGCCGGTCGCGCTTGAAGAGATAGAGCAGCGCCGACGACCGCCGATCGCGGCGACGCGCGAGGAACAAGCAGCAGGCGGACGAGGAACCAGGACGGCGACAGTCACGCGCCAGGCCTGGCGACAGCTGCCAGTCCCTGGAATGCGGTCGGAACGTCGTCGTCGGCCTTGAACGTCGCGATGCTCGAAGCGCGTCGGGGCGCGCGAGCAGCGCCCGCGCCAGCGCGTTGTTGAGCGCGTGGCCCGACTTGAACGCGGTGTACTGGCCGATCAGCGGATGGCCGAGCAGGTAGAGGTCGCCGATCGCGTCCAGCACCTTGTGCTTGCACGAACTCGTTGTCGTAGCGCAGGCCCTCGGCTGTTCAGCACGCGCGAACTCGTCCAGCACGATCGCGTTCTGCAGGCTGCCGCCCAGCGCCCAGGCCCGGCCGCGCGCATCGCCTCGACGTCCTGCATGAAGCCGAACGTGCGCGCGCGCGCCACTTCCTTGACGTACGAGTGCTCGGCGAAGTCGATGACGACGTGCCGGTTCTCCGAGCCGAACACCGGATGCGGAAAATCGATCGTGAAATCGAGCTTGAAGCCGTCGAACGGCTCGAAGCGCGCCCACTTGTCGCCGTCGCGCACCTCGACCGGCGACACGATGCGCAGATAGCGCTTCGGCGCCGTCCTGCTCGACGATGCCGGCCGATTGCAGCAGGAACACGAACGGCCCGGCGCTGCCGTCCATGATCGGGCACTTCCGGGCCGGCGACGTCGACGTGCAGAGTTGTCGATGCCGAGACCCGCGAGCGCCGACATCAGATGCTCGACCGTCGAGATCGCTGGCGCCGTCCGTGCTTGCAGCGTCGACGACAGCCGCGTGTCGCCGACGTTGCGCGCGTCGCGCGGGAATGGCGACCGGCTGCGCGGCAGATCGACGCGATGAAACACGATGCCGGTGTCGGCGGCGCCGGGCGCAGCACGATTTCGACGCGCGCGCCGGTGTGCAGGCCGACGCCGGTCGTCTTGATCGTCGTTTTGAGCGTGCGTTGCTTGAGCATCGTCGTGTGCAGGCCGCTGGTCAACGGGTCAGCGAGCATGGTACCACGTCGCGCGGTGAGCAGGCAAGAAGTCCAGAATCTGCGTCAGCGCAAGCACCGGCGCACGGTCTCGCGTGCTCACCTGCTGCGTCTGCCTCGTCACAGGCGTCAATCCGCCTGCTTGCGCAGGAACGCCGGGATCTCCGCCGCGTCGAACGCCGGCGCGGCCGCGCCGGCGCGACGGCGACCGCCGCGCGCACGACCGCCGGCTGGTCGAGCTCGCTCGTAGTCGATCGATCTCGACGCGCATGCCGACGCCGTCGGTGCCGGTGCGCTCGACGACCTGCGTCTGCGTCGACCTCGATGCTTCGGCGGCGCGCTGCTGCTGCGCCGCGGCGCCGCCCGAGCCCGGTCGCGATCATCGTCACGCGCAGGTCGCTCGCCCATCGCGTCGTCGATCACGGTGCCGACGATCACCATCGCATCCTCCGCCGTGAACTCCTTGATCGTGTTCATCACCTCGTGGTACTCCTTCATCTTGAGGCCCGCCGACGCCGTGACGTTGACCAGCACGCCGCGCGCGCCGGCCAGGTTGACGTCCTCGAGCAGCGGGCTCTTCACCGCCTGCTGCGCGGCCGCGCGCGGCGCGATCCGCGCCGCTCGCGGTCGCCGATCCCATCATCGCCATCCCGACTTCGCCCATCACGGTGCGCACGTCGGCGAAGTCGACGTTGACGAGGCCCGGGTTGTTGATGACCTCGGCGATGCCCGACACGGCGCCGTGCAGCACGTCGTTCGCGGCCGCGTAGGCGTCGAGCAGCGACACGTCCTCGCCCAGCACCTCCATCAGCTTGTCGTTGGGGATGATGATCAGCGAGTCGACTTTCTTCGTCGAGCTCCTCGATGCCGGCCTGCGCGACCTTCTGCCGCTTGCCCTCGAACTTGAACGGCCGCGTGACGACGGCGACGGTCAGGATGCCCATGCTCTTCGCGATGTCGGCGATGACCGGCGCCGCGCCGGTGCCGGTGCCGCCGCCCATGCCGGCGGTGATGAACAGCATGTCGGCGCCGGTCGATCAGTCTCGGCGATGCGGTCGCGGTCCTCCATCGCCGCGTCGCGGCCGATCTCCGGCTTCGCGCCCGCGCCCGAGCCCGCGCGTCAGCGCTGCAGCCGAGTTGCAGCTGCGTGCGCGCCGTCGAGCGCTTCAGCGCCTGCGCGTCGGTGTTGGCGCAGATGAACTCGACGCCGGCGAGCCCTTGCGCGATCATGTGCTCGACCGCGTTGCCGCCGCAGCCGCCGACGCCGATGACCTTGATGATGGCGCCTTCTTGCGGGGCCTGGTCGATGATTTCAAACATGGTGTGCTCCTTCTCCTGTCGACGACGTGTACTGCGGATGCTCGAATGTGTTGGCGTTGCCGTCGATCTCGCCTGATCTGGCTCGACGCGTTCGTGTCCCTCGAAGTAGGTTCACTTTGCCGGTCAGAAATTCGCCTTGAACCATTGCTTCATCCGTTCGGCGGCGCCGCCGATGCCGGTCGATCTGCGCGCGCGCGCTTCGCGCGCGCGCAGGTACTGGTCGCGGCCTTCGAGCAGCAGGCCCGACCGCGGTCGCGTAGCGCGGGCTGCGCACGACGTCGGCGAGCCCGCCCATGTACGACCGGCACGCCGATGCGCACCGGCAGGTGGAACACCTCCTCGCCGAGCTCGGTCATGCCCTGCAGCAGCGCCGAGCCGCCGGTCAGCACGATGCCCGGACGACAGCAGCTCCTCGAAGCCGGCTGCGGCGCAGCTCCGCCTGCACGAGCGTGTAGAGCTCCTCGATGCGCGGCTCGATCACCTCGGCGAGCATCGGCCGCGACAGCTTGCGCGGCGCGCGCTCGCCCACGCCGGGCACCTCGATGATGTCGTTCGGGTCGGCGAGCTGGCGCAGCGCGCAGCCGTGGCGGACCTTCAGCTCCTCCGCTTCCTTGGTCGGCGTGCGCAGCGTCATCGCGATGTCGTTGGTCACCTGGTCGCCGGCGATCGGGATCACCGCCGTGTGGCGGATCGCGCCGCCGGCGAACACCGGCGATGTCGGTCGTGCCGCCGCCGATGTCCATCAGGCACACGCCCAGATCCTTCTCGTCGTCGTTCAGCACGGCGATCGCCGAGGCGAGCGGCTGCAGGATCACGTCCTTGCACCTCGAGCCCGCAGCGGCGCACGCACTTGGTGATGTTCTCGACCGCCGACACGGCGCCGGTGACGATGTGCACCTTGACCTCGAGGCGCACGCCGCTCATGCCGAGCGGCTCGCGCACGTCCTCCTGCCCGTCGATGATGAATTCCTGCGGCAGGATGTGCAGGATCTGCTGGTCGTTCGGGATCGCGATCGCCTTCGCCGTCTCGACGACGCGATCGATGTCGGCCTGCGTGACTTCCTTTTCCTTGATCGCGACCATGCCGCTCGAGTTGAGGCTGCGGATGTGGCTGCCCGCGATGCCGGTGTAGACCTCGGTGATCCGGCAGTCGGCCATCAGCTCGGCTTCCTCGAGCACGCGCTGGATCGACGCCATCGTCGCCTCGATGTTGACGACGACGCCCTTCTTCAGCCCGCGCGACGGCTGCGTGCCGAGGCCGATGACGTTGAGCTCGCCCTCGGCGTCGACCTCGGCGACGATCGCGACGATCTTCGACGTGCCGATGTCGAGGCCGACGATCAGATTCTTGTTGTCCTTCACCATGCCGCTGTCCCTGGTTCTCTGACGTTCTTCTGGCGGCTCGGCTTCTTCGCTCGCGGAAACCCGGCACGCGCGCCGCGAATCCGTTGCGATAGCGCAGGTCGACCGCGGTCGACGCGCGTGCCCGCGCGCGCGAGCGCGCCGATCGTGCGGCCGTAGACGCGCGACGAAGCGCGCGAGCCGCGCGCCCGGCTCGTCGCGGCCGAGCTCGATCGTCGAGCGGCCCGGCGGGCCGTCGCGCCGCAGCGCGCCAGCCGCCGCGCGGCGACAGCCGCGACCTCGCGTGATCGCGAGCGCGAGCGGCGAGCAGCGCTCGCGACCATGTCGCGATAGCGCGCGGCGACCTCGCGCCGCGCGGCCGTCCGGCCCGTCGAACTGCGGCAGCTCGCCGTCGCAGTCGGCGGTGAAGACTTCGCCGCGCGTGTCGACGAGCGCCGCGTCGTTCCAGCGCGCGAGCGGCTCGTGCTCTTCGATCGTCGACCTCGAGCCGGTGCGGCCACTGCCGGCGCAGCGCGACGTTGCGCACCCACGGCACCTGCGCGCGAGCGCGCGCGCGCGCGCTCGAGATCCATCGTGAAGAACGTGCCGGCGAGCTCCTCGCGGATCACCGCTTCGAGGTGCGCGGCGCTCGCGCGCTCGAGCGGCGTCGTCACGACGACTTCGCGGAACGCGAACGACCGGCTGCCGCGACGACCCACGCGACAGCGCCCACGCACGACGCGAGCAGCGGCGATCACGCGCGAGCGTGCGCGGCGAGCGCGTTCAGCTGCTTCGCGTCATCCCACATGCGCGCCTCGCAGGATCTCGACGCACAGGTCGGCGAACGACATGCCGGCCTGCTTGCGCCGCCATCGGCACCAGGCTGATGGCCGGTCATGCCCGGCGACGTGTTGACCTCGAGGAACGAGAACGCGCCGTCGGCGCGCAGGATCAGGTCGAGCCGGCCCCAGCCGCTGCAGCCGACGATGTCGAACGCCGCGAGCGACGCCGGCGCGGATCTCGCGCTTCGCTTCGCGTCGGGCAAGCCCGCACGGGCAGAAGTACTTCGTCTCGTCGGAGAAATACTTGTTGTGGTAGTCGTAGTTGCCGCCGGGCGCTTCGATGCGGATCAGCGGCAGCGCGCGCCCGCCGAGGATCGACGCCGTCAGCTCCGTGCCCGGCGACGAATTCCTCGACGAGCACGAGCGTCGTCGTGCTTCGCGGCCTCGGCGTACGCGACGCGCCAGCTCGTCGTGGTCGACCGTCGCGACCTTGGTGATGCCGATCGTCGAGCCCTCGCGCGCCGGCTTGACGATCAGCGGCAGGCCGAGCTCGGCGACGACGCGCATCCAGTCGGTCGTGCGTCGTCGACCACGCGATAGCGCGGCGTCGGAATGCCGCTCGCGAGCCAGACGAGCTTGGTGCGCCACTTGTCCATCGCCAGCGCCGACGCCATCACGCCGCTGCCGGTGTACGGAATGCTGCAGCGTCTCGAGCGCGCCCTGCACGGTGCCGTCCTCGCCGAAGCGGCCGTGCAGCGCGATGAACGCGCGGTCGAAGCCCTCGCGCTTCAGCGTCCCACAGAGTCGCGCTCCGGCCGGATCGAACGGATGCGCGTCGACGCCTTTCTCGCGCAGCGCGCTGCAGCACGGCGTTGCCGGACATGAACGAGATCTTCGCGCTCCGCCGACGGGCCGCCCATCAGCACGGCGACCTTTGCCGAATTCGCTCATCGCGTATCGCGCGCTTCACCGATGACACGCACTTCCGGCTCGAGGTCGACTCCGGTCCTCGCGCGCACGGTCGCGCGCACGTGCGCGATCAGCGCCTCGATGTCGGCGGCGCTTCGCCGTGCCCGTCCGGATTGACGATGAAGTTCGCGTGCTTCTCGGACACGCGCGCGCCGCCGATCGCGATGACCCTTGAGCCCGCAGCCTCGATCAGCCGCGCCGCATGGTCGTCCGTCGGATTGCGGAATACGCTGCCGGCGTTCGGCAGCGACGAGCGGCTGCGTCGCGATGCGCCGCTGCGAGCAGCTCGCGGATCCGCGCGCGCGCGCAGACGAATCGCCCGGCGGAAAGCGCGAACCACGCGGCGGTGAAGATGCCGTCGGGCGGCGTACCGTCGGCGCGCCGCACGCTGCGATAGCCGATCACGTAGTCCGACGGCGTGCGCACGTCGAAGCGGCCGTCGCGGCGTAGCGACTTCGACGCGCGCGACGTAGCGCCAGGTCTCGCCGCCGTAGCAGCCCGGCGTTCATCGCCAGCGCGCCGCCGATCGGTGCCCGGGATGCCCGCCAGGAACTCCGCGTCCGCGCAGCCGTGCAGCGCGGCGAAGCGCGCGAGCTTTCGGGCTCGCGACGCCGGCCTCCGCGTAGATCAGGCCGTCGGCCACCGCGAGCGCGGCGCGCCGGGTTGTGCATGATCACGACGGTGCCGCGCACGCCGCCGTCGCGCACGAGCGTGTTGCTGCCAAGGCCGAGCACGATCAGCGGCTCGCGCGGCGGACAGCTGGCGCACGAACAGCGGCGAGGTCGTCGCGATCCGCGGGTACATACAGCAGGTCGGCGCGGCCGCCGCAGCGCCAGCTCGTGTAGCGCGCGAGCGGCGCGTCGCGGCTCGAGCGTTCCGCGCAGCACCGGTGAAGCTGGCAGCGGCTCGTTCATCATCATGCGTGCCGCGCAGCTGCAGCGGCACCTGCGCCGATGGAGCCGGCGCCCATCGTCACGCACGACGTCGCCGTCGCGCGCGAGCGCGCGGATCGCCGCCGGCGACGTCGGCGACGTCTTCGACGAATACCGGCTCGACCTTGCCGGCGACGCGCACCGCGCGCGCGAGCGCGCGGCCGTCGGCGCGCGACGATCGGCGCCTCGCCGGCCGGATAGACATCGGCCAGCACCAGCGCGTCGACGGTCGACAGCACGCGCGACGAAATCCTCGAACAGGTCGCGCGTGCGCGTGTAGCGATGCGGCTGGAACGCGAGCACCAGCCGGCGGCCCGGGAAAGCTCGCCGCGCGCCGCGTCGAGCGTCGCCGCCATCTCGACCGGGTGATGGCCGTAGTCGTCGATCAGCGTGAAGGCGCCGCCGCCGTCGAGCGCGACGTCGCCGTAGCGCTGGAAGCGGCGGCCGACGCCGCGGAATTCGGCGAGCGCCTTCGCGATCGCCGCATCGCGCGCACGCCGACTTCGCGCCCGACGGCGATCGCGGCGAGCGCGTTGCGCACGTTGTGCACGCCGGGCAGCGCTGAGCTCGACGGCCAGGTCGCGCGGCCGCTTCGCGTCGCGCGACGAAGCGCATGCGCCCGCCGACGTTGGCGACGTCGGTCGCGCGCAGATCGCGCGTCTTCGGCGAGGCCGTAGGTGACGATCGGCTTCGTCGATCGTCGGGCAGGATCTCGCGCACGTTGGCGTCGTCGATGCACACGCACCGCGACGCCGTAGAACGGCAGCCGCTGCAGCGAAGTCGACGAACGCGCGCTTCAGCTTGCGCGAAGTCGTGCTCGTAGGTCTCCATGTGGTCGGCGTCGATGTTGGTGATCGACGGCGAGCACCGGCGTCAGGTAGAGGAACGACGCGTCGGACTCGTCGGCTTCGGCGACCAGGAAGTCGCCCTTGCCGAGGCGCGCGTTGGCGTCGGCGGACAGCAGGCGGCCGCCGATGACGAACGTCGGATCGAGGCCGCCCTCCGCCAGCACCGACGCGATGAGGCTCGTCGTCGTCGTCTTGCCGTGCGTGCCGGCGACCGCGATGCCCTGCTTCAAGCGCATCAGCTCGGCCAGCATCAGCGCGCGCGGCACGACCGGAATGCCGCGCTCGCGCGCGGCGGCGACTTCCGGATTGTCGGCCGCCACCGCCGTCGACACGACGACCGCATCGGCGCCGGCGACGTTGGCCGCGGCGTGGCCGATCGCGATCGTCGCGCCGAGCCGCGCGAGCCGCCGCGTCACCGCGCTCTCGCGCGAGATCGGAGCCCGACACCTGATAGCCCTGCGTCGACGAGCACCTCGGCGATGCCGCTCATCCCGGCGCCGCCGATGCCGACGAAATGGACGCGCTTGACCTTGTGCTTCATCGCGGCGTCCCCAGCGCGACGCAGACGTCGGCGACGCGCTCGGCGGCGTCGCGCTTGCCGAGCGCGTGCGCGCGCCTGCGCCATCGCCAGCGCGCGCGGCGCGATCGATGCCTGCGCAAGCAGCTCGGCGAGGCGTTCCGGCGTGAGGTCGCTGCTGCGGCTCCTTCAGCGCCGCGCCCGCGTCGACCAGGAATTGCGCGTTGGCGCTCTGCTCGTCGGCGATGGCGCCCGGCAGCGGCACGACGATCGCGCCCAGGCCGACCGCCGCGAGCTCGGCAACCGTCATCGCGCCGCCGCGGCAGATCACGAAGTCCGCCCACGCGTAGCGCGCCGCCATGTCGTCGATGAAGGCGACGCATTCGGCGGCGACGCCATGCCGCGCGCATAGCGCCGCGCGCAACGCCGCGATGTGCTGCTCGCCGGCCTGATGCACGATCGCGCGGCGCGCTGCGCGGCGGCGAGCTGCGCGAGCGCCGCCGGCACGCAGCTCGTTCAACGCCTGCGCGCCGAGGCTGCCGCCGACGACCAGCAGGCGCAGCGGACCCGTGCGCTCGGCGAAGCGCTGCGCGGGCGGCGGCAGCGCGCAGATCGCATCGCGCAGCGGATTGCCGACCCATTCGACCACGCTTTGCATGGCGACCGCGCAGCGCTTGCGGAAAGCCGAGCAGGATCCGGTCGGCGCCGTAGGCGAGCACGCGAGTGGCGAGTCCGGCGACGGCGTTGCGCGTCGTGCAGCACCAGCGGCTTGCTCGCCGCCGTGCCCATGAGCCCGCCGGGAAACGACGCGAAGCCGCCGAAGCCCAGCACGACGTCGGGCATCCGGCGCCGGATGATCTTGAGCGCGCCGCAGGCACGCGCGCCAGCAGCGCGAACGGACCGAGCAGCAGCGTGCGCAAGCCCTTGCCGCGAACGCCGCGGAACGACACGCCTCGAACTCGACGCCATGCTGCGGCACCAGCTTCGCCTCGATGCCTTCGCGCGTGCCGAGCCAGAACACGCTGTGCGCCGCGCGCGCGCGAGCTTGCGCGGCGACCGCGAGTCCCGGAAACACGTGGCCCGCCCGGTGCCGCCGGTGGTGATCATCACCGTGCATCGTCATACCATACGTAAGCCGCGCAACAGCCGGCGATTCTCGTAGTCGATCCGCAACAGGATCGCGAGCGCGATGCAGTTGGCGACGATGCCGCTGCCGCCGAACGACAGCAGCGGCAGCGTGAGGCCCTTGGTCGGCAGCACGCCCATGTTCACGCCGATGTTGATGAACGCCTGCACGCCGATCCACACGCCGACGCCCTGCGCGACCAGCGCGGCGAACGGGCGCGCGAGACGCGCCGCCTGCCGGCCGATCGCATAGGCGCGGAACAGCAGCCACATGAACAGCGCGATCACGAGCGCGACGCCGGCGAAGCCGAGCTCCTCGGCGATCACCGCGAGCAGGAAGTCGGTATGCGCTTCGGGCAGGAACAGCAGCTTCTCGACGCTCGCATCCCAGACCCGACGCCGAACCATTCGCCGCGGCCGAAGGCAATCAGCGAATGCGACAACTGGTAGCCCTTGCCGAGCGGATCCGACCACGGGTCGAGAAACGCGCGTCAGCCGCTGCAGACCGGTACGGCGCCGCGACCAGGATGCGCGCCGAGCGCAACCGGCAGCAGCAGCGCGAGTCCGAGGAACAGGCGCCAGTCGAGGCCGCCCAGGAACAGGATGCCGAACGCGATCGCGACGATGACGACGAACGCGCCGAAGTCCGGTTCGAGCAGCAGCAGTCCGCCGGTCACGACCATCACGGCGAACAGCGGCAGGAACCCGCGGATCAGCGTCTGCTTCAGCGGCTGCTCGGCGTGCAGGAACGCGGCGCGGCGCACCGCGTAGCTCGCCGCGTACAGCACGACGGCGAGCTTCATGAACTCGGACGGCTGCACGTTGACGACGACGAGCGACAGCCAGCGGCGCGAGCCGTTGACCGACTTGCCGATGCCGGGCACCAGCACCAGCACCAGCAGCACGCGCGCCGGCGATGAACAGCCACGGCGCCAAGCTGTTGCCATGCTTGCATCGGCACCTGGAACGCGATCGCCGCGGCCGCCGAGTCCGACTGCGACGAACATCGCGTGCCGCGCCAGGAAATACCAGGCGCGGTGCCCGGTGTGCGCGCGACGCTTCGGCCATCGCGATCGACGCCGAATACGACCATCACCAGGCCGATCGCGAGCAGCAGCAGCGCGCTCCACGCCAGCGACGCGTCGTAGGCGAGCCATCGTGCGCGGGTCGCGCGTGCCGGTGGCGACCAGCCGTCGAAGGCGACGGCTCTGGCCGGACGAGTCGACCCGGCCGATCGAGCGATCACGCCGCTCGCCACGCGATGCGCTCTTACGCATGCGCCGCGAGCTCCTTCATGCGCGCGTGCACGAGCGCCGCGAAGCGCTCGCCGCGCTCGATGTAGCTCGCTGAACTGGTCGAGGCTCGCGCACGCCGGCGACAACAACACGGCATCGCCCGGGCTCGCGCCAGCGCGACCGCCCGCTCGATCGCCGCGTCGAGCGTGCCGACCGATCTCCACGTGCGCCGGCGTGCCTTCGAGCGCGCGCGCGATCAGCGGCGCATCGCGGCCGATCAGCAGCACGGCGCGGCAGTCCGCGTCGACCGACGACTTGAGCGGCCCGGAAGTCCTGGCCCTTTGCCGTCGCCGCCGGCGATCAGCACGGCCGGACGCTCGATGCCGTCGAGCGCCGCCTGCGTGGCCACGATCGTGGTCGCCTTCGAATCGTCGATGTAGATGACGCGCCGCGCCTCCGCGATCTTCTGCATCCGGTGCGGCAGGCCGCTGAAACGACTGCAGCGCGTCGAGCACGTGGCGATCGATGCGCGCGACCGTCGAGACCAGCGCCAGCGCGGCCAGCGCGTTGAGCGCGTTGTGGCGGCCGACCAGCGACAGCGACGACTGGTCGGAACGAGCAAGCCGCCGCCGCGCGCGAGCCAGGTCGTGCCGTCGAAGCGCGACGAGGCCCCATTCGCCTTCCGACGCCGGCACGCTCGCGCCGATCGATCTCGCACGGTGCGGCCCGGAATGCGCATCGCCGAACGACGCGGATCGTCGCGGTTCAGCGACCTGCATGCCGCCTGCCGCGAATATGCGCGCCTTCGCGGCCGCGTAGCTCGTCGATGCCGGCGTAGCGGTCGAGGTGATTGTCGGTGACGTTGAGCACCGCCGCCGCGACCGGCGCGCAGCGACGACGTCGTCTCGAGCTGGAAGCTCGACAGCTCGAGCACGAACACGTCGGGCCACGGCTGCGCCCGTCGTCGATAGGCGGACAGCACGTCGAGCACCGGCGTCGCCGATGTTGCCGGCGACGACGGTGGCGAGTCCCGCGGCGCGGCACGAGCGCGCCCGTGAGCGCGGTCACGGTCGTCTTGCCGTTCGATGCCGGTGATCGCGAGCACTTTCTGCTCCGGCGGCAGCGCGCGCGCGAAGAGCTCGATGTCGCCGACGAGCTCCGACGCCGCGCGCCACGGCTGCGGCGATCGGCGGCTGGTCCTTCGGCACGCCCGGGCTGATCGCGATCAGGTCCGCGCCGGCAAACGTCGCGTCGGTGAACGGCCCGGTCGTCAGCGGCACGCCGGGCAGCGCCGCCGCGAGCTCGGCCGCGCGCGGCGGCTCCGCGCGCGTGTCGGCGACGCGCACGCGCGCGCCGTGCGCGCGCGAGGTAGCGCGCGAGCGACAGCCCGGTCATCCCGAGTCCCAGCACGACGGCGTTGCGGTTCTCGTATTTCATCGTCAGCGCAGTTTCAGTGTCGACAGACCGAACAGGACACGAGCAGCATCGTGATGATCCAGAAGCGGACGACGACCTGGTTCTCCTTCCAGCCCTTCAGCTCGTAGTGATGATGGATGCGGCGCCATCCGGAAGACGCGCTTGCCGGTCAGCTTGAACGACGCGACCTGCACGATCACCGACAGCGTCTCGACGACGAACACGCCGCCCATGATGAACAGCACGATCTCCTGCCGCGACGATGACGGCGATCGTGCCGAGCGCGCGCGCCGAGCGCCAGCGCGCCGACGTCGCCCATGAACACGTCGGCCGGATACGCGTTGAACCACAGGAAGCCCAGGCCCGCGCCCGCGATCGCGCCGCAGATGACCGTCGAGCTCGCCCGCGCCGGGAATGTGCGGGAAGCACAGGTAGCGTCGAGAAGATCGCGCTTGGCCGGTCGACGTAGGCGAAGATGCCGAGCGCGGCGCCGACCATCACCGTCGGCATGATCGCGAGGCCGTCGAGGCCGTCGGTCAGGTTGACGGCGTTGCTGGTGCCGACGATCACGCAGTAGGTGAGCGCGATGAAGCCCCAGACGCCGAGCGGATACGACACCGTCTTGAAGAACGGCACGATGAGGTCGGCCTTCGGCGACAGGCTCGACGGTGAAGCCGCTTGCCATCCACGCCGAAGATGAGCTGCATGAACTGCGCGTTGTCGGGCGCCGAGACCGAGAACGCGAGATAGATCGCGGCGACGAGGCCGATCAGCGATTGCCAGCAGAACTTCGCGCGCGCCGAGAGTCCCTTCGGATTGCGGTAGACGACCTTGCGCCAGTCGTCGACCCAGCCGACGGCGCCGAAGCCGAGCGTCACCAGCAGCACGACCCACACGAAGCGGTTGCGTGAGATCGCCCCACAGCAGCGTGGTGACGATGATCGAGACCAGGATCAGCGCGCCGCCCATCGTCGGCGTGCCGGCCTTCGACGAGATGCGTCTGCGGGCCGTCGTCGCGCACCGACTGGCCGATCTTCATCCGCGACAGCCACGCGATCATCCGCGGGCCGATGATGAACGAGATGACGAGCGCGGTCATCGTCGCCAGCACCGCGCGCAGCGTGATGTAGCCGAACACGTTGAACGCGCGGACGTACTGCTCGAGCCATTCGGCGAGCAGCAGCAGCATCAGTGCGCCTCCGTCCGCTGCTTGCCCGGTGAGCGCGGCCACCACGCGCTCCATCCGCATGAAGCGCGAGCCCTTGACCAGCAGCGTGACGCCGGCGTGCGCCGTCGCGCTGCAGCAGCGCGGCGAGCGTCGCGCACGTCGTCGACGTGCGTCGCGCCGGCGCCGAACGCGGCGACCGCTTCGCGCGCGAGCTCGCCGGTCGCATACAGGCGCGTCGACGCCCTGCTCGCGCGCGTAGGCGCCGATCTCGCGATGGAACGCGGGACCCTGCGCGCCCACCTCGCCCATGTCGCCCAACACCAGCCAGCGTGTCCGCCGGTGCGTGCGGCGAGCACGTCGATCGCGGCGCGCATCGAATCGGGATTGGCGTTGTACGTGTCGTCGAGCACGAGCGCGCCGGACGCGGCGCGCAGCGCCGCCAGCCGCCCCGTGACGGCGCGAAATGCCGGCGAGCCCGCGCGCGACCGCGTCGAGCGCGGCGCCGATCGGCGAGCGCCGCCGCCGTCGCGGCCAGCGCGTTGCGCGCCATGTGCCGCCCGGGACCGCGAGTCGACGCGCGCAGTCGCCCGCCGGGCGTCGCGAGCTCGAGCTCGCTGCCGTCGGCGCGCGGCGTGCAGCGCGCGCTGAACGTCGGCGCGTGCGATCGAGCGCGAACGTCACCACGCGCGCGCCCGGCGCGTCGCGCGGCGCGCGCGCCAGACGTCCGCGTGCGCATCGTCGGCGTTGATGACCGCGACGCCGCCGCGCGGCAGCGCGGCGATCGGCGTCGGCATGCTCGGCCGCCACCTCCGCCACGCTGCGCCATGAATTCCTGGTGCTCGCGCTGCGCGTTGTTGACGACGGCGATCGTCGGCTGCGCGATCGCGCGCGAGCTCGCGCGTCTCGCCGCGATGGTTCATGCCGAGCTCGACGACGGCGGCGCGATGCGCCGCGCGTCAGGCGCAGCAGCGTCAGCGGCACGCCGATCGCGTTGTTGAGATTGCCCGTCGGTCGCGAGCACGTGCGCGGCGCCGAAATGCGCGCGCAGGATCGCCGCGAGCATTTCCTTCACCGTCGTCTTGCCGTTGCTGCCGACGATCGACGACGAGCGGCAGCGTGAACTGCGCGCGCCAGTACGCGGCGAGCTGTCGCCAGCGCCGCGAGCGGATCGGCGACCGCGACGAGCGTCGCCCGGCAGCGCCGGCGCGCGATCGCTGCGCGACCAGCGCCGCCACGGCGCCCTGCGCCGAACGCCGCGGGCGACGAAGTCGTGACCGTCGAAGCGCTCGCCTTTCAGCGCGACGAAGAGATCGCCCTCGCGCAGCGCGCGGCTGTCGGTCGTCACGCGCAGGAAGCGCACGTTGTCGCCGATCGAGCTGGCCGGCCACGACGCGCGCGGCGGTTGCCGTATCCATCATGCGCCGCTCCATGCGTCGAGCGCCGCCGCGGACTCCGCGGCGTCCGAGAACGGCGTGCGTTCGCCATTGCGCTCCTGGTACGTCTCGTGTCCCTTGCCGGCGATCAGCACGACGTCGCCGGCCTTCGCGCGCCGCGATCGCGCCGGCAATCGCGGCGCGCGCGATCGATCTCGATCGACCAGCGGCGATTGGCCGCGTGTCGCGAATGCCCCTGACGACCGCGCTCGCGATCGACCGCCGGATCCTCGCTGCGCGGGTTGTCGCTGGTGACGACGACGCGGTCGGCGAGCCGCCCGCGATGCGCGCCCATTTGCGGGCGCTTGCCGGCGATCGCGATCGCCGCCGCAGCCGAACACGCAGACGAGCTCGCCGCCTTCGGCGACCGCGGGCTTGCAGCGCCAGCAGCACCTTCTCGAGCGCATCGGGCGTATGCGCGTAATCGACGACGACGAGCGGCTGGTCGTCGCCGCCCAGCCGCTGCATCCGTCCCGCCGGCGGCGCGATGCCGGCCGAGCGCCGTCGAGCGCATCGGCGAGCGGCACGTCGCTCGCCAGCAGCACGCGCCAGCACGCCCAGCAGATTCTGCGCGTTGAACGCGCCGACCACGGCGTCGATGTCAACGTCGCCTTGCCCCACGGCGTCGCCACGTCGAGCACGATGCCGCGGCGATCCGATCGCGATGGCCGTGGCGGCGATGTCGGCGTTGGCGAATCCGTAGGTCGAGCAGCCGCTGGCCGCGCGCGCGCGCCGCGTCGATCGAGGCTCTGGCCGAACGCGTCGTCGGCGTTGATCACCGCCGCGCGCAGGCCCGGCCACGTGAACAGCTTCGCCTTCGCCGGCGCCGTAGGCCGCCATCGTGCTGTGATAGTCGAGATGATCGCGCGTCAGATTCGTGAACGAGCGCGACGTCGAACTGCGACGCCGTTGACGCGGCCCTGGTCGAGCCCGTGCGACGACACTTCCATCGCCGACGGCCTGCGCGCCCGCGGCGCGAAACTGCTGCGAGCATCTCCTGCAGGATGCGTCGCGTCGGGCGTCGTGTGCGTCGCCGGCGCCGAGCGCGCCGACGAGACCGTTGCCCAGCGTGCCCGACGATCGCGGCGCGGCGGCCGCACGCGTCGAGCGCCTGCGCGATCCAGTGCGCGCACGAGGTCTTGCCGTTGGTGCCGGTGACGCCGACCATCCACAGTCGCTGCGACGGACTGCCGTAGATGAAGTCGGCGATGACGCCGAGCTGCGCCTGCAGGCTCGTCGACGCCGAGATGCGGCACGCTCCACTGCGCGATCCCAGTGAAACGCCCGCGTCTCCCACAGCACCGCGCCGGCGCCGCGCGCGATCGCGTCGGGGACGAACGCGCGGCCGTCGCGACGCGCGCCGGGATACGCGGCGAACGCGATCGCCGGGCTCGACGCCGGCGGCTGTCCGCGCGTGATCCGGCGCGGCGATCGCGCCGAGCTCGGCGAGCAGCGCGGGCACGTCGAGCGATCGAGCGACGGTCGCGCTGTCACGTTTCCTCGCGCGATCTCGCTGCCTTCCGGCGGCAGGATCACGTTGTTGACCGGCGCGTCGGTCGGCACGCCGAGCGTGCGCAGCGCGGCGCCCATCACGTCGGAGAACACCGGCGCGGCCACCGTCGCCGCCGTAGTACTGCGCCGGCCGAGGCTCGTCGATCATCACCGCGACGATCAGCCGCGGCTGCGATACCGGCGCGAAGCCGACGAACGACGACACGTACTCGTCGCGCGTAGCCGCGTCCTTCGAGCTTGTGCGCGGTGCCGGTCTTGCCGGCGACGCGATAGCCGGCACCTGCGCCTTCGGCGCGGTGCCGCCGGGCAGACGTGCCGAGCTCGAGCATCCGTGCCGCACCGCGAGCGCGGTCTCCGGCTTCAATCACCGGACGTCCGGCGACGACGCCATCGGTCTTGAACAGCGTCGCCGGCTTCAGCTCGCCGTCGGTGGCGAACATCGTGTAGGCGCGCGCGAGCTGCACCAGGTTGACCGAGATGCCGTGGCCGTACGCCATCGTCGCCTGCTCGATCGGCTGCCACGATCTTCGCCGGACGCAGCCGGCCCGACAACTTCGCCGGGAAATCCGGTCTTCGGCGGCGTGCCGAAGCCCGCTTCCGAAAGCATTTCCCACATCGTCTCCGGCGGCAGCGACGAGCGCGATCTTCGCGCGCGCCGACGTTGGACGACTTCTGGATCACCTGCTCGACCGTCAGCGCGCCTTGCGCGGTGCGCGTCGTGGATCGTCGCGCGAGCCGATCGTCAGCGTGCCCGGCGCGGTCTGGATGACCGTGTCGCGGACGCACGCGGCCCGCATCCGAGCGCGGCGGCGATCGTGAACGGCTTCAGCGTCGAGCCGGGCTCGAACACGTCGGTCAGCGCGCGGTTGCGCATGCGGTCGCGCGCGACCTTGTTGCGCGCGGTTCGGGTTGTACGTCGGCCAGTTCGCGAGCGCCAGGATCTCGCCGGTCTTGCGCGTCGAGCATGACGAGCGCCGCCGGCCTTCGCCTTGTTCAGCCTCGACCGCGGCCTTCAGCTCGCGGAACGCCAGGTACTGCAGCCGCGTGTCGATCGCGAGCGCCAGATCGCGGCCTGCCTGCGGCGCGCGAATCGCTCGCGACGTCCTCGACGACCTCGCCGCGGCGGTTGATGATGACGCGCCGGCTGCCCGGGCTGCCCGCCGAGCCAGCTCTGCTGCGCGAGCTCGATGCCCTCCTGCCCGACGTCGCGATCGCCGGTGAAGCCGATGATCTGGCTCAGTCACCTCGCCGCCCGGGTAATAGCGCCGGTATTCGTTCTCGTCGTGAATCCCGTCGATCTTCAGCGCGGCAATCGCGCGCTCGGCCGCCTGCGGCGCGATCTGCCGTTTGCGAGATACGCGAAGTCGCTCGCCCTGCGCCGAGCTTCTGTTGTGAGCGTCTGCAGGCGGCATCTCCAGCGCGCGCGCGAGCGCCTGCAGCTGCTGCCGGCGTTGCGTCGAACTTGTCGGGCAACGCCCACACCGCCTTCACCGGCGTGCTGATCGCGAGCGGCTCGCCGAAGCGATCGACGATGCGGCCGCGATGCGCCGGCACCTCGATGCTCGCGGCTGTAGCGCGAGCTGCCCTGCTCCTGCAGGAACTCGTTGTCGATCCGATTGCAGATAGAGCGAGCGACCGAGCAGTCCGACGAACAGCAGCAGCAAGCACGCCGAAGACCAGCGGCGCGCGCAAGCGCGGCAGCGTGGGCGCGGCCGGCGCGTTGCGTCGCTGAGCGTGTGCGCGAGTCTCATCGCGCGCCTCCGCTCCGACGATGCGACGACGGCGCGCCGGCCCAGGCAACTGCATGCCGCAGCTGCTCGCGCGCGCGATCTTCTCGACGCGCGCCGGCATCGCCCACGTCGATTGCTCGATCTGCAGCTGTCCGTACTCGATCTCGTAGTCGCGCGCCTTGCGCTTGCTCGCGCTCGAGATCGACGAACAGCTTGCGCGCCTGGTAGCGCGAAGTGACCAGCGACAACCGCGCAGACGACCAGCAGCGCACAGCAGCACGAGGTTGAGACGCGCCATCAGTCGGCCCTAGCTGCCCGTCGCCAGTGCGCTCGGCTACGCGGCAAGCGTCGCGCTGCGCGCGCGCGGATTCGCCGCGAGCTCGGCATCAGTCGGCCGTATCGCGCGGCCGACGAGTCGTCAGCGGCGGCGCCGGCAACGACGCGCTGGCGATCGCCAGGCGGGCGAGCGCGGGCATCGCCGCCGTACGGCTGGCTGCCGCGGCGGAAAGCCTGCTTCACCAGCCGATCCTCGAGCGAGTGGAAGCTGATGACGGCGAGACCGGCCGCCGACCGCCGAGCCGCGCCGGGACGCGTTCGAGCGCTAGCGACAATTCCTGAAGCTCCTGATTGATGAAAATCCGTACAGCCTGGAAAGTCCGCGTGGCCGGATCCTGACTCCAATCACCCCGCGCGCGCGCGCCGACGGCTTTGCCACGAGTCGCGGCCAGTTGCCGCGTCCGGACGATCGGGCCGCTCCGTGCGAGCCGCAACAATCGCTCTTGCAATCTGTTGAGCAAACCGTTCTTCACCATAGTCCGCGATCACCTCCCCTGAGTTCACGTTCCGATGCGTGCGCGAGCCACTCCGCGGCGCTGATTCCGCGCGTCGGATCCATGCGCATGTCGAGCGGTCCGTCCGCGCGCAGCGAGAATCCACGCGTCGGGGTCGTCGATCTGCGGTGAAGAGATGCCGAGGTCGAGCAGCACGCCGTCGACTTGCGCGATGCCGCAGGCATCGAGTGACGCCGGGCAAGCTCCGGAAACCATGCGCGGCGGAAAACGAAAGCGCGAGTCGCGTCCAGCAGCGCGCCGCGCGCCTCGGCCGCGGGATCGCGATCGAGCGCGACCAGGCTGCCGCCGCGGGCCGAGCAGCGGCGAGGATTGCGCCGCGCGTGTCCGCCGCGGCCGAATGTCGCGTCGACGTAGAGCGCCATCCGGTCGTGATCGCCAGCGCCGCCACGGCTTCTTCGAGCAGGACCGGCGACATGGCTGCCATCCGGACATCAGAGCGAGAAACCGTCGAGCTCGGGCGGCAGCCCGTCCGGCGGGAACGCGACTCGCGTGCGCTCGTCTCGCTCGTGCCATCTGCGCTTCATCCCAAAGCTCGAACTTGTTGCCCTGGCCGACGAGGACGACGTGCTTGTCGAGTGCTGCGTATTGGCGCAACGCCGGCGGCACCAGGATGCGACCGGCGCGTCGACATCGACGTCGTCGGCGTGGCCGACGAGCAATCGCTGCAGGCTGCGGGTTCGATCGTTGAAGCTCGAGAGCGCCATCAGGCGCTGACTGAATCGGATCCCACTCGGACAAGCGGATACAGCAAGCAGGCAGTGGCCGGGATCGGCGGTGAGCACCAGATGGCCGTCGGCGTCGCGCGGCCAGTGTTATCGCGGTGCCTGGCCGGAATCGGCCAGGCGGCCCTTGTTGTCCGAGCGCGCAGTTGCGTGACGCCTCGAAACACCGCAGCCCCTCCCTCCTCCTCGCCACCTCGCGCGCCGTGGTCCCACTTTCACCCTACTTTTACCACTTGGCCACTATAAGGAAACGAAGAAGACGGGTCAACATAAATTCGTTTTCCGAACAAGGACTTAGCTCAATTGTTGTATACACGGCTAAATTGCTTCAAAAATAAGTACCCATCTGCCATTTTTTGAATGTATTGCAGTATAATATTACGCCGTAACATCTCTGCCCGATCGGTCGGTGGAGGCGCTTCTGAAACCTGCCTGTCCGGCGGCTTCGTGACGACGGCATGGCGCGATCCGATCGCAAGCCCACCGGCAGAAGTCAGTTTGCTATCGGCGGTTCATGGCTTCACTCGGCCCGTCGTCGGTCAGCTGGATCGACGAAATCGTGACGCACGCGATCAGGCGCGCTGGCGCCGGATCACCGCACTGCCTGGGGCGCCCCGGGTATCTCGCAATGCGGTCGCGCCGCAAGGCTGGAGGAACGAAGCCCGACCCGTGATTTCCAGCCGGCGCTCGCTTCAAGCGAAGCAGTCGCGTCTGATGCTGCGATTCTGACGACCGCAACGGTGATCGAATTTGCAAATGCATCGCTCGAACGCGGCTTCAGCTCGCGCTGAAGGTGCGGCCGACACCGGCTTGCCGGCGCTTGACGTCCTGCCCGGCGCTGCCGCGCCACGCTCCAACGCGTTCCCCGCTTCCGGTTCCAATGGCGGCGTTCGCACGCTCGAATCGCCGCCGCCGCATCGCATCAGACCAGGCGGATCAGCAGCGTCGGCTTAGCACATTCCCGTTTTCCGCCGCGCGACGCTCGTCACCGCGACGTGCGCGCTTGCTCGCGCGATCGTGGTCACCGTCCGGGTGGTCATGCGTGTTGTGCGCCGGCCTGCCGACGTCGCCGTGAAACGTATCGGGTCGAGGTCGTCGCACCGGCGCCGGTCAAGGCCGCCGTCGAGCGCAGCCTCGACCTGGTGCGCTAACGAGCGTATGCCGAAATCACGCCGGGTTTTTCAATTCGTCTTCTGGTCGCCGATGCCGTCGCAGGCGCGCGATGCGGCCGCGGCGCAGGCTATTTTCCGCGGTGGTCACCAGCGTTTATCGACCGGTCGACCAAACCGGAGACAGTGCGCCTGCGGATCGAACCCGGCCTGCCGACGACGGTGACCTCCGTCGGGATGATCGTCACCGGCGCGGCGGCGCTCGGCGGTCCTCAGGGTGACGAGCTCACCGCGCAGCGGGAATGGCCGCTGCAAAGGGCGAAGTATTCGCCAGGACTGGGCCGCCAGCAAGACCGGCGCGGTGCGCGTGTTCACGGTCGAAAACGGTACGCTGCGGCGAAACTGGTCGGCAGCCGCGCGGAAGTCGATCCGGAAGCGCGTACGGCCGCGCTGAGCCTGACCGTCGTACGGCGGCCCGCCATTCCGCTTCACGCGGCCCGCTCGATGTGACCGGCGTGCCGAGAAGCCACAGTGAGCGCGCTGGTCAGGAATCTGGTGACCTTCAATCCGGGCGGAGAAATTTCTTATACGGCGGAAGCGCTGCAGGTTTTTCCTGCCGCCTCCAACGGCTCGGGCTACTTCGCCAGCGCGCGGAAGCGCGACGGTCGAGTCCACCCGCCGCAACGCGGATGCCGCGCCGGTATCTTCGCGTGATCGAGGCCCCGGAAAAGAAGATCAGCGCCGGCGGAAGAGCTTTCGACCGGCTGCGCTCTTCCGCGCGCCCGGTTTGACTTACGACAGATTTCAGCATCGACCATAACGGACTGCGCTTCCACACCGACCTCGATGTCGAGACCAAGATCAGAGCCTGACCGCGCGCCTGACCCTGCCGCCGCCGCGTCGCCTGTCCACACACTGACACCTACGCGGCCAGCGCGTCGCGCACACCGATGCGATTTCCGGGCTGCGGACCAGCTTGAGCTCATGGCTGGCTGGAAGCGCAAGACGGCGGATGAGCGCGACCAGGTCACCCTACAGCGCGGACTTCCCACCGCGCCTCGCAGCAGATGCCGACCAATGCGGAATCGGCCGATGCGCACGCGCTCTACTTCAGGCGCTCTACGGCCGCACCTGGCGCAACGTCGACGATCTGCTATCGCCGAGGCCGCGGCTACTCTCTATCAATGCGCCGGGTCGGCGCCGCGCCGCCCGGCGTCTCGACCGCTGCGCTGGGCCGCGGCATTGTACAGTTCGCGGCATGGCTGCCGCTCGACGCCAAACGCGGGTCCTGTTCAAGCTCGAGGGCGGCGCCGTCGCCGCGCAACGCGCGCGACGTTCCCGATCCAGCTGCTCTTCCGCACCGGTGGCGATACGACCGTGCGCGGGTACGAGATTCAACAGTCTCGGACCGCGCATCGGCGATGCGACGGTCGGCGGGCGCTAATACGCGCTCGGCGGCGCTGAAGTGGTGCGCTGGATCGGCGGTTTCTGGGGCGCTCTGCGACGTTCGTCGACGCGGGTAACGCCGCCGATCGGCCCCAGGATCTGAAACCGGTTTACGGCTATGGCGTCGGCGCCCGCCTGCGCACGCCGATTGGTCCGATGCGAATGGACGTAGCCTACGGCCAGGAGACGCATACGGCGCGTCTGCATCTTTCGGTGGGTCTGTCGTTCTGATGCACGTGCATTGGCCATCACCATCGCGCAGCCAGACGCTTGCGATCGTGGCTGTGCTGGCGCTCGCCATCGTCGCTGGCGCACTGTGGTTCGCGACCAGCGAACAAGGGGCTGCGCTGGGCGAGCGGCGAAGCGGCTGCGCGCAGCGGCGGGCGGCTGACGATGAGAGGGCGCAACCGGCTCGCTCGGCGGCATCGTACGGATCGCCCTTGGCTTCGCTACGCGGACGAAGACCTGAGCCTCGTTGCTCGACGATGTCGCGTTCACCTGGTCGCCGCGCGCTGCTGCTCCCGCGCTGTCATCGTCGATACCTTGTCGGCCGCGACCGTCACGCTGGAGTTCAAGCCCAGCGCCGGCCCCAGCGCACCGCCTGCATCGCTCGCGCTGCCCTGGCCGATCGACGTGCGGCGCGCCGACATCGCGGCGCTGGCCATTGCCAGCGGGCCGAACCGCTGGCGCGTGACGCAGCTCGGATTCCACTACACCGGTGCGATCGAGGCGGCACGCACTCGACGCTTTGGCGCTCGATAGCGAATGGGGCTCGGTGCGCGGCAAGCTAGCAATTGGGGCAACGGCGCCGTTCGCCGCCGAAGGCCGCATCGTCTTTGCCCGGCAGCGAGGCGGCGAGGCACGCGATCGCGGCGGTGGTGGTCGGCGCGCGACGTGACGACGCTCTCGTTGTCCGGGCGACGGGAGCGTCGACGATGCGCGGGCGACCGGCGCCCGCGCGCATCGCGCCGTTCGAAGCGCGCCGCCTGTCGCGACTTCGAGCTCCGCGTCGAAAACGTCGACCTCCGCGCGCTTCGACGCAGCGCTGCCGCGCACGGTTCGCAGGCAACGCTCGCCGCGGCACAGGCCGCGATGACGGCGGCGTGCGCGGCGCGTTGACGGCGCGCAATGCCATCACCGCCAGTCCGTGGTCGGCCGGACGACTGCCGCTGGTGAGCCTGGCATCAGGCTTCGCCGCCGACGGCGAGCGCGCCCAGCTCGACGGGCTCGATGCCGCGCTCGGCGATGCGGGCCGCGTCACCAGCGCCGCCGAGGCATCGATCGCGGCGCCGCGACCTGGCAGCTTGCGGTACGCGACCTGGACCTCCCATCGCATCGTGACGGACTTGAAGCCGACGCGGCTCGCCGGTGCGTTCGCCGGCCGGATGCGCGTCGACACCGCCGACGCCGACGGCGAGATCAGCGGCGATCTAAAGCAATCCGGATGGCGGCGCCTTCTGCGTGCCGCCGTCGCGCGCGGCGTCGTCGACGTCGAGCACCTTCCGCGCACAGGTCGCGGCGGCACGCTCCAGGGCACAGCGAGCTTCGCCATGGCGGGCACCCGAGCCTTCAAGGTAAGCCGCAACCGCGCGACGGCGCTCAATCCGGCGAGTTTCGGCAACTATCGGTCGCATCGCTGTACCGGCAGGCCAGCGCGCAGGGCGCGCTCCGGCCCCGCCTGGTCGGCCGCGATTTCGTTCGAGCTCGGCCGCGACAGCACTTGCGCGGACGTCCGCTCGCCGGAGCCGGCACGCTCGCACTTCGCCCGGCAGCGTCGCGACGCGCACATCGAGTTGAGCGCCGGTGCAAATCAGGCACGAACTCCCTGACCGGAAGCTTCGGCCACGCCGGCGACGCGCGCGCGTCCTCGCTGGACGCGCGCGATCCGCGCAGTGTTCGATCCCCGGCTGGGCGGCCGTCTGCAAGCCAGTGGCACGATCGCAGGCATCTGGGACACCGACCGACGCTCGCGTTCACCGCGACTGGCGAAGACACCCGCGCCGGAAACGCCCTTTGTCGTGAGCGAGCCTCACTGCCGATGGCGAGATCGGTGGCGAGCACGCCGGATCGGAGCTGCGCGTTTCGTTGACCGCTGACTGAGTTGCGCAGCGACGCTCTTGCACCCGAAGTCTGCGCGCCGAATGTTGCGGGAACGCTGGCGCACCACCAGGCGACGGTCGAGGGAGGGCAAGTGCCGCCGATGTCGATGTCGAGTTCGTCAGCCGGTTCGAAGGGGATGGTCTGGCGATCTGTCGACCGGCGTGTGGCGCGGCCAGATCGTCGCGCTGCAAAGCAAAGGACGCTTATCCGCTCGCGCTGGCGCAACCCGCCGAACTCGAAGCCAGCGCGCAAGGGTTCCATGTCGCCGGCTCTGCGGCGGCACGCTCGCCGGCGGCCGCTTCGCTGTCGGACGCGAGCTACGCGCTGGCAGGACGGGCGCTTGTCGAGTCGCGGTGAATTCGCTGCGCTGCTGGCACGCCACTGCTCGCTGCTTCACCCGGCGGCGACTCGCCTGTCATCGACGCTGACCACCGCGGGGCACTGGTCGTTCGCCGCGACGCCCGAATCACCGGCTCGCTATCGATATCGCGTGAGGCCGGCGACCTCGCCCGAGTCGATGCCCCGGATCTGGCGCTCGGCCTCGCCGTGCCGAGCTTACGGCCGAGTTCGCCGACGATCGCGTGCATGCGACATTGATCGCGCGATCCCGTTTGCTCGACGCCGAGCTGAGCGCCGACCTCGCCCTGTCGCCCGGATCCGGGCGGCCGCTTTCGGGCGACTGCCGCTCAGGCTCTCAGCGCGCGTCGATGCGACGTCGCTGCGCGGGCGAACCAGGCAATCACGCGCAGGCACCGCTGCAATCCGTCGATAGTCGGCTAAAGCTCGACCTCTGCGGGCACCGGCACGCGACCGCGTGCGTTTCACCGGCATCGTCGAAGGCGATGCGCTCAGGTGTCGAAGCGGCGCAGTATGGCGTTTCGCTAGGGATGGGTCGCCTGCGCGCGCGGCTGTCGGACGATGTGCGTCGACGTCAGCGAATTCTCGTTCGCGGCGGGCGAAGGGCGTTTCGTCGCCAGCGGCATCGCTGCCGGCGTCGCGTGACATCGAAGGCGCCCGTCTCTCGTGGAAAGCCGACGAAGCTTGCGCTGTTCAATCGGCCCGATATGCGCGCTGACGCTGACCGGCGCCGGCACGCTGGCGTTCCAGCGCGGCGGCGTGACCGTCGCCGGCGCGCTGAAAGCCGACGAAGGCTATTTCGAATTCCGACCCAGCGGTACCGACGCGCCCGGCGACGACGTGATCGTGCGCGGCCGCGGAAGCAGCCGCCTCGCGCAAGATGCGTGCAGCGCGTGCGCATTCAACGTCGACCTCGATCTCGATTTCGGCGATAGCCTGAGTTCGTCGGCGAAGGCTTGGATACCGGTCTCACCGGCAAGCTCCGCCTCAAGACCAACGAAGCAGCGCGATCTGGTCGCAAACGGGACGATCGAGGCCGTCCGCGGCACCCATGACGACGTTCGGCCAGCGGCTGACGATCCAGCGCGGCCGCCTCACCTTCGACGGTCCGCTCTGACAACCGCGGGCTCGACGTGCTGGCGCTGCGCAAAAAATCTGCAGGTCGAGGCCGGCCTCGAGTGTTACCGGCACCGTGCGCGTTCCGCACGTGCAATTGACGTCGAATCCGCCGGTGCCCGACAACGAGAAGCTCTCCTGGCTGGTGCTGGGCCACGGACTCGATAGCGCCAGCAGGCCGTGCGCTCGGTGCTGCAGGCCGGCGCTCTGCGGCGCTCGGCGGCCCGAACGCCACGCCGTTCGGGCAGCGCGTCGCGAAGACGATCGGCGTCGACGAAACAAGCGTGCGTTCCTCCGCCGACCCCACGCGGACCGGCACCGCTAGCCAGGTCGTCGCCTTCAGCGAGCGCCTGAGCGACAAGATCACGCTGGTCTACGAACAGGGCCTGTCGGTGGCGAACAATGCGATCAGCTCGAATACTCGCTCACGCGCGCGCTGACCGCTGCGCGTCGAGGCCGGCGTGGTCAGCGGCCTCGGCCTCTATTACAGCCGATATCGTAGGCGATTGATGCGCGGGGACTTGTCGCCCGCGCCACGCGATCGGCAGCGAGCTGGCTCGCGGATGCCAGCAAAGATCGTGGCGCGCCCGACAGGAGTCGAACCTGTGACCTTGGCTTCGGAAACCAACACTCTGATCCAACTGAGCTACGGGCGCACGCAGCCGGATTCTACCCGCAGCGCAGCGGAGGCGTCCATCGCGCACACGGGTGCGGCGCACGATCGCCGGCGGATTTTCGCGCACCGTGGCAGCGCGCGTTATAATGCGCCTCGGTGCGGCGGTGCCGCGAGCGAACATTTCGATGCCGCTGCGTGCGGCCCTGACCATTCAGCCACCTTGCCGGGAATGCCACGATGCACGATGAGCGCATCTCACCGATAAAAACGCCCAAGCAACTGGCGATCGTGCTGGCGCTTGCGTTCCTGGTTCCGATCGTGCTTTTCCTGCTGCTGTCGCAACTGGTCACCGAGCGTCAGACGCGAGGACACTGGCGCGACCGAGGCGCAGGTGCTCTCGCGCATCAGGCCGGTTGGCGAAGTCACGCTCGCCGGTGGGACTGAAGCGCAGCCACGCATGAGCGGTGAGCAGGTCTGTCAGTGCGGTCTGCAGGACCTGCCACGAGCCCGGCATCGCCGGAGGCCCCAAGGTCGGCGACGAGGCGGCGTGGCTGGCCCGATCAAAGCGGCTACGAAACTCTGGTGCAGCACGCGCTCAATCGGTTTCGGTGAGGCCGGCAAGGTGATGCCGCCGCGGGGCGGCAATCCCGGACCTTTCCGACGTCGAAGTCGAGAGCGCGCTCGTCTACGATGGCCAATCGTTCCGGTGCGAATTTGCATGAGCCGGCGCGACGACGACCGCTGCCGCTGCACCTGCTGCTGCCAGCGACCGGCTGCGCCAGTGTCCGGCAGCCCGGCTGCCGCGCCCGCGGCTGCCGGTGCGGCAGCGTGCTGCCGCCGCGCGCGACTCCGCCGGGCGCGGCTGCCGCGCGTCGCGCAGCAAAGGCCGGCGCGGCGCTCGATCTGCAGTCCGGTCAGGCGATGATGCAGAAGTACGGCTGCGCCGCGTGCCACGCGGTCGACAAGCCGGTCGTCGGCCCGGCTTACAGCCCAAGTCGCGGCAAAATATCGCGGCGACAGCACCGCCGGCGACCAAGCTCGGCAGACGGTCAAGGCCGGCGGATCGGGCGTGTGGGTGCATCGGTGCCGATGCCGCCGAACGCCGCGCCCGACGCCGACATCAAGGCGCTGGTGAGCTGGATTCTGTACGCTCGGGAAGTAGGCCAGGCACCGCGCGGCCGGCGGATGCGCTGGCCAGCTAGCCTGCGGTTTCGAATCCAGCCACGTCTGTCCGACGATGCCTGGAGCATCGCAATCGAGGAGCGTACCCACGCGCGACCTTCGCCGGCGCCCTCGCGCCGACGTACTGTTCGTGCATATCCCGAAAACGGCGGGGATATCGCTGTACAACGCCATGGCCAGGCGGTTCGGGCCCGAGCGACTCGCTGCGATACCCCGCGCTCTACCGAAGCAGTTCGAAAGCGGCAGTTCCTGCGACTGGCCTGACGAAGAATCTGCGCCGGCATCGCCTCGATCTCCGGTCATTTCAATCTTCCGTTCTGGCTTCGGCGCGACCTGGGCGGCCGCGTCATCGTGGCGCTCGGTCCGGGAGCCCGTCGATCGGGCCCTGTCCACGCATCGCTACATCAAAAGCTGGACGGGCCACCCGCGCCACGCCCTCTGGTCGGCAAGATGGGCGCCGAGCTATGTCGACTATTACGTCGGGATACCCCGCGCCACAACCTGCACAATGCCGGGTCCTTTGCGGAAGCGGAGACTTCCGGCGGCAGGGAAATGGCGCAAAGGCAATATCGATCTATTGGGCTCCGTCGAACGAGGATCGCGTTGTTGACCAAAGCGCTCAGCGAGCGGCTGCGGTATCCCTGGATCTGCAGCATGGAAATCGCAGCCTGGTCGATTATCCAGAAGGTGATCGACGCTGCACTGATAGCCAGATTGGAATCGTGCAACGTCGAGACTGCAAGCTTTGGCACGTATGGCTGAGCGCGGACTCGTCCGCGGACACGATCAGGCCTCAGCGCGCGAGCATCGCGCGCATTTGCCGCAAGCGCGCATTACCGGCTTCCTTGTCGCGCGCGGCGATCGCCGGCTCGCCCGCCACCTCGGCGTGCCGCAGATCCTCCTGCGCGAGCTCGCCGATGAAACGCGACGGCTGGCGCTGTCGACCATTCTCCCGCGCGCTTGCGGCGCGCGGCAGAACGACAGGTGCAGGCTTCTCTGCGCGCGTGTGATGCCGACGTACATCAGGCGGCGTTCCTCGTCGACGTTGCCGGCGGCGATCGCCTCGCGATGCGGCAGCAGCCCTTCTTCGAGCCCGACCAGGAAGACGTGCGGGAACTCGAGGCCCTTTCGCGGCGTGCAATGTCGACAATCGAACGGCGTCCGGCTCGCGGTCTTCGCCTGCCCTCGAGCATCGTGATGAGGGCGATCGTCTGCGTGAGCTCGAGCAGGTTCTTGCCGTCGAGCTCGCCCTTCCGCGACAGCCAGTCGAGCGAAGTCGCGTACGCTCTGCCACCTCGCGTGCGCTTGCTCGCGCTCGTCGAGGTCGGCGAAGAGATAGTCCTCGTAGCCAATCGCCGCGACCAGCTCGTCGAGGAGCCGTCCCGCCGGCTCGCGCTCGGCGCGATAGCGCAGATCGTTGATCAGCGTGCAGAACGCGCTCGAGCGCCTCGCGCTGGCGCGCCGGGATCGGCGCCGCGCAGCGCGTCGTCGCGAAGACGCGGCGGCGAACAGGCTCGCGCGCGCGCCGCCGTCGCCGAGCTGCTCGAGCGTCGTCGCGCCGATGCCGCGCTTCGGCGTCGTCACCGCGCGGATGAACGCCGGATCGTCGTCGTCGTTGGCGATCAGCCGCAGGTAGGCGACGAGGTCCTTGATCTCGGTGCGCTCGAAATACGACTGTCCGCCCGGAGACCTCGTACGGGACGTTCTGCGCGCGCAGCTGCTGCTCGAACGCGCTTCGCCTGGTGGTTGCCGCGGTAGAGGATCGCGTAGTCGGCGAACTTGCCGCGATGCTCGAAGCGGTGCGCGAGCAGCCGCCGCGACGACGCCCTCGGCCTCCGCCTCGTCGTCGGCGGCCGGCGTCACGCGGATCGCGTCGCCGTGGCCATGCTCGCTCCACAGCTTCTTGTCGATAGAGCTTCGGGTTGTTGCGCGATCAGCGCGTTGGCCGAGCGCAGGATGCGCGCCGTCGAGCGGTAGTTCTGCTCGAGCTTGATCACCTTCAGCGCCGGATAGTCGCGCGGCAGCTGCGCGAGGTTGTCGACCGACGCGCCGCGCCAGCCGTAGATCGCCTGGTCGTCGTCGCCGACCGCGGTGAACGACGCGCGCTCGCCGACGAGCAGCCGCAGCAGCCGGTACTGCGCCGGGTTGGTGTCCTGGTACTCGTCGATCAGCAGATGGCCGCAGCGCTGCCTGCCATTGTCGCGCGCGCCGGCGTCGTCGCTCGAAGCAGCGCGATCGGCAGCGCAGATCAGGTCGTCGAAGTCGACCGCCTGATACGCGCGCAGCGTTGTCGTAGCGCATAGACGCACGGCGGCCGCGGCCGCCGCTTCGTCGTCGGTCCTGCGCCGCTTGACGCCGCGGCCGGCGCGACCAGCGCGTTCTTCCACGCGGCTGATCGCCCACTGCGCCGCGCGCGCGCGCGCGCGGTCGGTCGTCGCGATCAGCTCGGCGACGATCGGCTCGATGTCGTCGGGATCGAGAATCGAGAATCCGGGCTGTCAGCGCTGCGCTGCGCATCGCGCGCGGAGGATCCGCAGCGCCCAGCGCGTGAAACGTCGAGATCGTCGGCGGCACGCGCCGCGCGCCATCGCGCCTGCGCCGAGCAGCGCGCCGACGCGCTCGCGCATCTCGCGCGCGGCCTTGTTGGTGAACGTGATCGCCGCGATGCGCGCCGGATCGATGCCGCTGCTCGATCAGGTGCGCGATCTTCGCGGTGATCACGCGCGTCTTGCCGCTGCCCGCGCCGGCCAGCACGAGCAGCGGGCCGTCGAGTATGGCGCACCGCCTCGCGCTGCGCCGGATTGAGCGGTGAACGACATCGGCTGCGGAGATCGCGCTGCGATGCTAGCATCGACGCGCGCGGCTGCCAGACTTGCGCGACGCATTCTATCAGGCCGCCGACATGAGCCTCTACGCGATCGGCGACATCCAGGGCTGCCACGCCGAGTTCTGCCAGCTGCTCGACCTGATCGGCTTCTCGCCGCGCGACGACCGGCTGTGGCTCGTCGGCGATCTCGTCAACCGCGGCCCGGATTCGCTCGCGATGCTGCGCGAAGTGAAGGCGCTGGGCGACGCGCGCGGTCACTGTCCTCGGCAACCACGACTTTCATCTGCTCACCGTCGCCGCGGGCCACGCGCCAGCCGCATCGCGGCGACACGCTCGCGCCGATTCTCGAGGCGCCCGATCGCGACGAACTGATCGACTGGCTGCAGCGCGCGCCCGCTCGTCGTCGTCGAGGGCGAGCGGCTGCTCGTGCACGCCGGCCTGCTGCCGTCGTGGACGCCGGCGACCGCGCTCGATGCTCTCGCGCGAGGTCGAGGCGATGCTCGCCAGCCGACGCGCGCACGCGACTTCCTCGCCGCGCCTCTACGGCGACGAGCCGCGCGCGTGGCGCGACGACCTCGACGGGCTACGACCGGCTGCGCGTCGTCGTCAACGCCTGCACGCGGCTGCGCTTCTGCACTGCCGACGGCACGATGGAGCTCCGCGAAAAGCGCGGGCCCGAGCACGCGCCGGCGGGTTTCGCGCCGTGGTTCCACGCACGCGGAACGACGGCCGCCGGCGTCACCGTCGTCTGCGGCCACTGGTCGACGCTCGAGCTGATGCTCGACGCCGAACGTGCTGATGCTCGACTCCGGCTGCCTGTGGGGCGGCACGCTGACCGCGGTCAGGCTCGACGATCGCCGCGTGTATCCAGGTGCCGGGCCGCTCGCCGATGCAGCCAAAACCGTTCGGATAGCGGCTCTCGGCCTCGCGCGCCAGCTCGCGCCGGTGCCGTGCGCGCGCGCGAGCACGGCGGCGCAGATGCGATCAGCGACGACCGAGGCTGCGCTCGCCGCAGCACGCGCCAGAACGACGCCGACGAACGTCGTGTCGCCCGCGTACGCCGGCGCGACGTCGCTGGACGCCGTCGGCGTCGCGGTAGCGGATCGCGATCGGCTGCACGTGACCGCCGCGCATCGACGATCGGCTGCAGCAGCGAGCCGTGGAACGGCAGCAGCGTCGTGCCGTCGGTCGTCGTGCCTTCCGGAAAGATCGCGACGACGTCGCCCGCGCGAGCGCCGTCGGCAGCGCTCGCTGTTGACGCGCTCGCGTGTCCTGCCGCCGCGCCGCGCTCGACGAACAGCGTACCGACGCTCGCGCGATCAGCCGCCCGACCACCGGCCAGCGCCGCGAGCTCCGCCTTGGCGACGAAGCGCGCCGGCTGCAGCGGCGTGAAGCACGAAGATGTCGAGCCACGAAATGTGGTTGGCGACGATCAGCACGATTGCCGGGGAGCCCGCCGGGCGGCACGCCGTGGAACCGCGTCTCGACGCGCAGAAGGTCGCAGCAGCGTGATCGCACCAGCGCCGGATGTGCTCGCGGCGGCGCGGCAGATCGATCAGCGGAAACACGATGAGTGTCGTCGCGATGCCCTAGCAGGTGGACGCTGCAGGCACGATGCCGCGCGCGACAGCATGGCGTCGATGCAAGGGGGTCAGGCGCGCGGCTCGATGCCTCACCAGAGGTAGTCGCCGAAGCTTGCGTGCGTACGCGCTCGCCGATCGCTGCGCGGTCGACCGGATGATTCTGACCGCCGCGCGAGGCGATCTTGACTGGGCCCAGAAGCGACGCGAGCCGCCCTGTGCGCTGCCAGTCCCAGTCCGTGCGCGATGCCGTAGAGCAGGCCCGCGCGGTAGGCATCACCGCAGCCGGTCGGATCGACCACCGCGGTCGGCGCTGACCGCGGGTATCGCGAGCGTGCTCGCCGCCGCTGTGGATGCGCGAGCCGTCGCCGCCCAGCGTCACGATCAGCGCGTCGACGCGCGCCGCGATGCGCGTGCAGCGAGAGCGCCGGTGCGCTCGGCAGAGCAGCCGCGCCTCGTAATCGTTGACGGCGAGATAGTCGGCGGCGTCGATCATCTCGAGGCAGCTCGTCGCCGGAGAACAGCGGCAAGCCCCTGGCCGGGATCGAAGATGAAGGGAATCCCGCGCGGCGGCGAACTGCGCGACGTGCGCGCGCATGCCGTCGCGGCCGTCGGGCGCGACGATGCCGAGCGCGATGTCGCTCGACGTCGCCGACGTGGTTCGCGTGCGAGCGATTCATCGCGCCCGGATGAAAGGCGGTGATCTGGTTGTCGTCGAGATCGGTGATGATGAACGCCTGCGCGGTGAACGTGCCGGCCACCGCGCGCACGCCGTCGCTGCGCGATGCCGCAGCGTCGCCAGCCGCTCGCGATACGCGCCGCCGTCGTCGCCGACGGTCGCCATCACGACCGGCTCGCCGCCGAGCGCCTTGCAGGTTGTACGCGATGTTGCCCGCGCAGCCGCCCCATTCGCGGCGCATCTCGCCGATCTGGAACGACACCGACAGCACGTGCGTCTGCTCGGGCAGGATGTGCCGCGCGAAGCGGTCGGGGAACACCATGATGGTGTCGCAGGCGAGCGACCCGCAGATCAGCGTGCGTGGGGCCATCTTGAGGGTCGATGAAAGGGTTGCGAGACCGGCGAGTCTAAACCACGACCGCGACGACAGGCCGCGCCGGTAGACTGCGAGCTCGATCGCGAGGTCGCCGGATCAGCCGACGATCTCGCGGCCGATCTCGCGCACGATGAACTGCTGCCGGCGCGACACCGGGCAGCGCCTCCGTGACGCCGCGCAGCAGGACTTCCCAGTGCGCGTCGCCGTCGGCGCCGACGCGGCGCTCGAAGCCGCGGATCGCCTCGCGCGCGACCAGGCAGTTGCGATGGACGCGAACGAAGCGCGTGCCGAACTCCTCCTCGAGGCGGGTCAGCGACTCCTCGAGCAGGAACTCGCGATCCGCGGTCCGGATCGTGATGTACTTGAGCTCGGCCTTCAGATAGATGATCTCCTCGATCGGCACCAGCACGACGCGCGAGCGCTCGGTCACCGACAGGAAGCGGCGCGCCGCGGCAGGCAGCCGATCGAGCTTCGCGTCCGACAGCGGTCGCAGCCGCGGCACCTTGCTGCAGCGCGGCGAGCAGGCGCTGCACGCGCACCGGCTTCACCAGGTAATCGACCGCGTGCACCTCGAACGCGCGCGATCGCGTGCTCGTGATAAGCGGTGGTGAAGATCGACGACCGGCGGCAGCGGCAGCTTGAGCAGGTGCCGCGCCAGCTCGATGCCGTCCATGTCGGGCATGTGGATGTCGCTGAGCACCAGGTCGGTCGGCGTGCTGCCGAGCAGCTCCAGCGCCTCGCGGCCGCTCGCCGCTTCGCCGACGACGACCAGCGGCAGCGCGCTCGTGCAATCGTCGAGCAGCTCGCGCAGCCGCCGGCGCGCCGGCGCCTCGTCGTCGACGATCAGCACCTTCAGCGGCGCGTCAGCCATGCGGCTCTCCGTCGTTCTGTGTTGCGTGCGGTACGGCATGCGCATATGCACCTCGTAGCTGTCCCTGGTCAGGCCTGGTTCTCGAGGCTCGCCTCGGCATCGAAATGCAGCGCCAGGCGCTCGCGGATGTTGGCGAGCGCCATCTTGTTGCCGCCGTCGTGGCGGCCGCCGTGCCTGGTACGGATTGCGCAGGATCGCGTGCACCTCGCCGCGGCTCAAGAAGATATTAATCGCGATGACGCCCGGCGCGCTACGACGGCTCGATGCCGTGGTAGACGGCGTTCTCGAGCAGCGGCTGCAGCACCAGCGGCGGCACCAGCGCGTCGCTGCGGCATGTTGTCGACGTGCCAGTCGACGCTGCAGGCGGTCGCCCAGGCGCAGCTTCTCCAGGTCGAGATACTGCCGGCACAGCTCGACTTCGTTCGTCCAGCGGCGCGTCAGCTGCGCGGTTGTCGCGCCATCAGCACGCGGAACAGGTCCGCCATGTCCTCGAGCGCGGCTTCGGCGCGGCGCGGATCGCTGCGCATCGAGCGACAGCACGGCGTTGATGCTGTTGAACAGGAAGTGCGGCCGGATGCGCGCCTGCAGCGCCTGCAGGCGCGCCTCGGTGATCGCCGGCGAGAGCGCCTTGGCGCGAAGCTGAAAGTAGACGAGCAGCACGCCGCGACGATCAGCGCCGAAAGACGACGTCGCGCAGCAGCGCGCGGCGGTGACATCCTCGACCGAGTCGCGGCGACGGCGGTGTTGAACGCCAGCGTCGACGGCGAGCGTCAGCGCAGGACGACGATCGCGCCGGTGCGGTACGGCAGGCGTGCGAGCCACGGCGCGAAGCGCGTACAGGACCAGCAGCTGCGAGCAGCAACTGCGGCTCGACGATCGACGATCATCTCGAGCCAGGCGCCCGGAGAGCGCCGCCCAGCGCGGTTCGCGCAGCAACGCCGCGACGAGCACGATCGCATTGACCGCGAGCAGGATGCGCAGGATCGTGCCGAGATTGCGCAGATCCGGCAGCGCGAGGCGGATCCGGGTTTTGATTTATAATAGGTGCGCATCGTTCGCTGCTTCCGGCCCGCGCGAGCGAAATCGACCGGCACCGGTCGCGCGGACCGAGCGTGCACGAATGTCGGCCGCCCGGCTATTGTGGCGGAAGACGTCCGGGTGAGGCAAGCCATGTCCACGCCGCAACATCCCGCGATCCGCGCCATCGCCGGCGCGCCGCCGGCTGGTCCGGCCGCTTCAGCGAGCCGGTCGCCGAGCTGCGTCAAGCGCTACACCGCGTCGGTCGACTTCGACCAGCGGCTGGCCGACGCCGACATCGCAGGCTCGCTCGCGCACGCGCGCATGCTGGCGGCGGTCGGCGTCCTCTCCGCGCGCCGACCTCGCCGCGATCGAGCGCGGCCTGGCGGCGATCGCGCGGCGAGATCGAGCGCGGCGAATTCGCGTGGTCGCCGCGACCTCGAGGACGTGCATCTCAACATCGAGCAGCGCCTGACCGCGCTCGATCGGCGATGCCGGCAAGCGGCTGCACACCGGCGCGCTCGCGCAACGATCAGGTCGCCACCGACCTGCGGCTGTGGCTGCGCGCGGCGATCGACGCGCATCGGCACGGCGATCATCGCGCCTGCGCAGCGCGCTGCTCGATCTGGCCGAGCGCGCACGCCGCCACGATCATGCCGGGCTTCACGCACCTGCAGGTCGCGCAGCCGGTGACGCTTCGGCCACCACCTGCTCGCCTACGACGCGATGCTCGCGCGCGACGCCGAGCGCCTGGCCGACTGCCGGCGCGCGCGTCAACCGGCTGCCGCTGGGCAGCCGCGGCGCTGGCCGGCACCAGCTTCCCGATCGACCGCGAGCAGCGTCGCGCGCGAGCTCGGCTTCGACGGCGCTGTGCGCGAACTCGCTCGACGCCGTGTCGGATCGCGACTTCGCGATCGAATTCGCCGCCGCCGCCGCGCTGCGTCGATGATGCACCTGTCGCGCTTCGCCGAGGAGCTCGTCCTGTGGTCGAGCCCGCGCTTCGGCTTCGTGCGCCTCGCCGACCGCTTCTGCACCGGCAGCTCGATCATGCCGCAGAAGAAGAATCCCGACGTGCCCGAGCTCGTGCGCGGCAAGACCGGCCGCGTCGTACGGCCACCTGGTCGCGCTGCTCGACGCTGATGAAGGGCCAGCCGCTCGCGTACAACAAGGACAACCAGGAAGACAAGGAGCCGCTGTTCGACATCGTCGACACGCTGCGCCGACACGCTGGCCGATCATGGCCGACGCTGGTCGCGACGGCATCGACGTCGATCGCCGAGCGCATGCGCGCGGCGGCGCAGCGAGGGCTACGCGACCGCGACCGATCTTGCCGACTACCTGGTGCGCAAGGGCCTGCCGTTCCGCGACGCGCACGAGGCCGTCGCGCGCGCGGTGCGCGCATGCCGAGGCCGAGCGGTGCGATCTGGCCGAGCTGCCGCTCGCCGACGCTGCAGCGCTGTTCGCCGCTGATCGACGACGACGTCTTCGCGGTGCTGACGCTCGAAGGCTCGGTCGCGAGCCGCGATCATCCAGGCGGCACCGCGCCGGCGCAGGTGCGCGCGGCGATTCGAGCGCGCGCGCGTCGCTTCGAACCCGGCACGGCGCTGGCGCCAGCCATCGGGCCGCACCGGCCCCGTCTCAACCAGCAAGGAGCAGCGATGGAAAGCAGCAAAGCTGGCGTTTCTCGGGCCTGGGCGTGATGGGCTTTCCGATGGCCGGACATCTGGCGCGCGCCGGGCATCGCGGTCACCGTTTACAACCGCACGCCCGCCAAGGCCGCGCAGTGGGTCGAGAAGTACGGCGGCAGCGTCGGCGCCGACGCCCGCCGCTGCCGCGGCGCGATGCCGACGATCGTGATGATGTGCGTCGGCAACGACGACGACGTGCGCGCGGTCGCGCTGGGCGCCGACGGCGCGCTCGCGGCGATGCAGCGCCGGCAGCGATGCTCGTCGATCACACGACCGCGTCGGCGAGCGTCGCGCGCGAGGTGCACGCCGCGGCGAAGGCGCGCGGCGTCGGCTTCCTCGACGCGCCGGTCTCCGGCGGCCAGGCCGGCGCCGAGAACGGCAAGCTGACGATCATGGTCGGCGGCGACGCCGACGCACTTCGCGCGCGCCGAGGCCGTGCTCGCGCACTACGCGCGCGCGGTGACGCTGATGGGCGGCGCCGGGCGCGGGCCAGCTGACCAAGATGGTCAACCAGATCTGCATCGCCGGACTGGTGCAGGCGCTTGTCGGAAGGGATCAACTTCGCCAGACAGCGCCGGGCTCGACGTCGAGCGCGGTGCTCGACGTCATCGGCAAGGGCGCGGCGCAATCCTGGCAGATGGACAACCGCGGCAAGACGATGGTCGCCGACAAGTTCGACTTCGGCTTCGCCGTCGACTGGATGCGCAAGGACCTCGCGATCTGCCTCGCCGAAGCGCGCAGCAACGGCGCGCGCGCTGCCGGTCACCGCGCTGGTCGACCAGTTCTACGCGCGCAGTGCAGGCGCATGGGCGGCGGCCGCTGGGACACGTCGAGCCTGATCCGCCTGCTGCGCGACTAAGGCAGGCCTGCGCTCTAAGCGCGCTCGGCTCGTTGATGCGCGATCTCGTAGCTGATCGCGGCAGTCTTGGCCAGCATCAGCGTCGCCGAGCAATACTTTTCCTTCGACAGCTTGACCGCGCGCTCGACCTGCGCCGGGTTCAAGCCTTCGCCGCGAATCGCGATAGTTGAAGTGCATGCGCGTGAAAACCTTGGGATCGGTCGGCGCGCGTTCGACCTCGGCATCGACCGTGCAGTCGGCTGATCGGCTGGCGCGCCTTTTTCAGGATCCAGACGACGTCGAATGCCGTGCATGCTGCGGTGCCCGCCAGAACGAGTTCCATCGGCCGCGGCCCGAGGTTCCGCCCACCCGCGTCCGGCGAACCGTCCACGACAACGGCGTGGCCGCTGCCCGTTTCGGCAACGAAGCTGCACCTGGTCGATCCATTTGACCGTGGCTTTCAATTGAGTGCCTTCCTGATCGATGCCGCGAAAAGTGCTGGCTTCCAGCCTCACTGTCGTGGACAACGCGGGCCGTGAATCATTATGCCAGAAAATCTTGCATTGTGCAGCGCAATATGCAAGAATTTAATCGTCTCGTGGTCCGGGATCCTCCTCCTTTCCCGCTACGGACAGATCGTTCCTCCATTCTCCTCCTATGGCGGAATCCTCAGCGCGGCCATCGGCCGCGCTTTTTGATCGCGCTCGCGCGGACTGAGCGAGGGCGCGCGCGGGAAGCTTGCGGCCGCGAGGCCGCGTCGGTTTGACAGCGGTATCACGCCGCATGTATTATCATCGAAGACTTTGCTAAAGTTGAACCGGAACGCGCATTTCGCCATGAAAACCTATTCCGCCAAGCCCGGCGACGTCACGCGGGATTGGTACGTCGTCGATGCCAGCGACAAGGTGCTCGGCCGGCTCGCCAGCGCGATCGCGCATCGCCTGCGCGGCAAGCACAAGCCGATCTTACACGCCGCACGTCGACACCGGCGACTTCATCGTCGTCACCAACGTCGACAAGATCAGCGTCACCGGCAACAAGGCCGAGGACAAGCTCTACCACCGCCACAGCGGCTATCCCGGCGGCATCCGCACGATCGACCTTCGGCAAGATGCAGCAGCGCTTTCCCGGCCGCGCGCTGGAAAAGGCGGTCAAGGGCATGCTGCCCAAGGGCCCGCTCGGCTACGCGATGATCAAGAAGCTCAAGTGCTACGCCGGCGCCGCGCATCCGCACACGGCGCAGCAACCGAAGACGCTCGAACTGCTAAAGAGCTCGGTCAAATGATCGGCAACTACTACTACGGCACCGGCCGGCGCAAGAGCGCCGTGGCCCGCGTGTTCATCAAGCAGGGCTCCGGCAAGTTCATCGTCAACGACAAGCCCGTCGACGAGTTCTTCACGCGCGAGACGGGCCGCATGGTCGTGCGCCAGCCGCTGAAGCTGACCAACCACGACGCGACGTTCGACATCATGGTCAACGTCAACGGCGGCGGCGAATCGGGCCAGGCCGGCGCCGTGCGCCACGGCATCACCCGCGCGCTGATCGACTACGACGCGCCAGCTGAAGCCGACGCTGTCGAAGGCCGGCCTGGTCACGCGCGACGCGCGCGAGGTCGAGCGGAAGAAGGTCGGCCTGCACAAGGCGCGACGACGCAAGCAGTTCTCAAGCGCTAGCGGCGGCTCACTGCTTCGCGTTGCCAAGGCCGCCGCAAGGCGGCCTTTGTGCATTTGATGGGCCGTCGCAGCGGCCGATCATGCCAATGTCATAGCAATGGGGCACGCGGTGCTAGAATCGGCACATCGGCCCGATGAGGGCAGCGATGATCAAGATCGGCATTGTCGGCGGCACCGGCTACACCGGGTGTCGAATTGCTGCGCCTGCTGGCGTCGCATCCGCAGGCGTCGCGTGCGCGCGATCACGTCGCGCAAGGAAGCCGGCATGCCGGTCGCCGACGATGTTCCCGAGCCTGCGCGGCGATCAGACGACTGCGACTGCAGTTCAGCGATCCGGCCGAGCGCCGGACCTCGCAGCTGCGACGTCGTGTTCTTCGCCACGCCGCACGGCGTGGCGATGAGCGCAGGCGCGCGAGCTCGTCGGCGCCGGCGTCAAGATCATCGATCTGGCCGCCGACTTCCGGCTCAAGGACCCGGCTGAATTCGAGCGCTGGTACAAGATGCCGCACGCGTGCCCGGATCTGCTCGCCGAATCGGTCGTATGGACTGCCCGAGATGCACCGCGATGCGATCCGCCAAGGCGCGCATCGTCGGCAATCCCGGCTGCTATCCGACGGCGATCCAGCTCGGGTTCCTGCCGCTGGTCGAGGCGGGCATCGTCGATCCCGACGCACCTGATCGCCGACTGCCAAGTCGGGCGTCTCGGGCGCCGGGCGCAAGGCCGAGCTCGGGCTGATGTTCAGCGAGGCGTCCGACAACTTCAAGGCCTACAACGTCGGCGGCCACCGCCACCATCCGGAAATCGTGCAGGGCCTGAACGGCTCGCAGCAAGGCGCCGGTCGACGCTCGTGTTCACGCCGCACCTGATGCCGATGATCCGCGGCATCCACGCGACGCTCTACGCCCGCCTGACGCGATCCCGGCGTCGACCTGCAGGCGCTGTTCGAGAAGCGCTACGCCGGCGAGGCCCTTCGTCGACGTGATGCCGCCGGGCAGCCATCCGGACACGCGCTCGGTGCGCGCAGCCAACGTCTGCCGCATCGCCGTTCATCGCCCGCAGGGCGGCGACATCGCGTGTGATCCTGTCGGTGATCGACAACCTGGTCAAAGGCGCCGCCGGTCAGGCGATCCAGAACATGAACCTGATGTTCGGCCTGCCGGAGACCGACCGGGCCTGACCGCCGCCGCCGGTCGCTGCCTTAGCGTAGCGCGCATGGTGACGATGCGCGCGCTCGTCGGCGCAAGCTGCGCCAGACACTTCGGCATCAGCGCGCCGCGCATGGCGGTGCGCACCGCACCTGCCTGGCGCTGGAAGATGCCGCGCTGCTGATCGGTTCTCGCGACTGGTCGGCGGCATGTGGTGGTGGGGCTTCGACTTCGGCCAGATCTTCGGCGGCTTCAACCGGAGCGCAGTCGCCAGGAAGCAGCGCGCAGCTCGAAACCGAACGGCGAGCAGCTGAGAGCGAGACACGCGCGGCTGCCGCGCCGAAGACGTCCGAGCTCGAAAGCGATCTCGACATGGCCCGCGGGCGCGCAGGCACGCTGTCGAAGCAGGCGCTCGAACTCCAGAGCGAGAACACGCAGATCAAGGAGGAGCTCGCGTTCCTGCAGAAGCTGGTCAGCGACACCGGCAAGCAGGGCGACGATCTCGATCCAGCGGCTCTCGGCCGAGCGCGAGCAGCGACGATGCGTATCACTACAGCCTGCTCATCGTGCGCGGCGGCAAGCCCGATCGACGATTCTTCGGGCCAGCTTGACGCTGCAGGCGACATCTGCGCCGACAGGACGGCCGGCGGTGACCATCGACGCTGCCCGACGACCAGCCGGACGCAGCGCGCCGGCGCTGAAGCTCAAATTCAAGTATTATCAGCGCAGTTGAAGGGACGATCCGCGTCCCGCCGGGCAGCCAGTTGACGTACGCTGCAGGCCAAAGTGCATCGAAACCGGACAGACCGACGCCCGAAGGCGACGCGCAGCTTGAATCTTTCGTAGGAGAGCCCCATGTTCGAACGCAAGAAGCCGCGCCGCCGCAAAAGCGGCTGGACAGCCTGATCGGCGCCGGCACCACGGTCGACGGCGACATTCTGTTCACCGGCGGCCTGCGCATCGATGGCACGGTCAACGGCAAGGTGTCGACCGTCGACAATCAGGCCGGGCACGCTGGTGATCAGCGAGCAGCGCGAGTCGAAGGCGAAGTCCGCGTCTCGCACGTGGTCATCAACGGCGCGGTGAACGGCCCGGTCACCGCCAACGACTACCTGGAACTGCAGGCCAAGGCGCGGGTCCAGGGCGATGTGCTGTACCAGATCGCTCGAAATGCATGTCGGCGCGATCGTCCAGGGCAAGCTGATGCACGCCGAACCGGAGACCGCGTCGATCGTGGTCGAAGCTGAAGCGTGCGTCCGGCGAATGATCAGCATTGACCCGCCGGCTGGCGCGGCCGATAATGAGGCGCAGAGCGGCCATGACCGGAGTAGCGATGAATGCAATGACCGAAATGCCCGCCCCGCTGGTCTTCACCGACAGCGCGGCGGCGAAGGTCAAGACGCTGATCGACGAGGAAGGCAACCCCGACCTCAAGCTGCGCGTGTTCGTCACCGGCGGCGGCTGCTCGGGCTTCCAGTACGGCTTCACGTTCGACGAGGTCGTCAACGAGGACGACACGGCGATGCAGAAGAACGGCGTGACGCTGCTGATCGACCCGATGAGCTACCAGTACCTGGTCGGCGCCGAGATCGACTACAGCGAAGGCCTCGAGGGCGCGCAGTTCGTGATCAAGAACCCGAACGCCACGTCGACCTGCGGCTGCGGATCGTCGTTCTCGCACGACCTGGCTTCGATCCGTCCGACATCGACGGGCGCCCTGTCGGGCCCCCGTTGTCGTTCGTCGACGGCGCTACGCCGGATAGATCGCGCCCAGCACGCGCGGGCCCCGCGCGCCGGTAACCGCCGGCAGGTTGCCGGGTCGCCCGGCCAGGCGCTTCGCGCGCGAGCCACGCGAACGCCAGCGCCTCGACCTGCGTCGACCGGCACGCCGAGCGCGGCGGTCGTCGCCAGCGCGCGCGGCGCGAGCTCGCCGCGAGATCGCGCATCAGCGTCGCCGTTGTGCGCGCCGCCGCCGCAGACCAGCGACCTCCGTCGCGCTCCGACGCAATGCGTCGACGATCGCGTCGGCGATCGTCGCGCGGTCAGCGCGCAGCGAGCGTTCGCTGCACGTCGGCCGGCGCGTACGACGATCGCAGCCGCGCGCTCGCAGCCAGCGCAGGTTGAACGTGATCGCGCCCGGTGCTCTTCGGCGGTGGCAGCGCGAAATACGGGTCGGCCGCGCATGCGCCTCGAGCAGTGCCGCGATCGACCGTGCCGCGTCGCCGCCCACGCGCCGTCGCGGTCGAACGGCTCGCCGCGGTGCGCGCTGCACCACGCGTCGAGCAGCGTGTTGCCCGGGCCGGTGTCGAAGCCGCGTACCGTGCCCGTCGCGGCGGCAGGTCGGTGATGTTGGCGATGCCGCCGATGTTGACGCACCACGCGATGCCGGTCAGCCGTGCGCGAACAGCGCGGCGTGGAACGCGGGTACGAGCGGCGCGCCCTGCCCGCCCGCGGCGACGTCGCGGCTGCGGAAATCCGGCGACCACGGCGATGCCAGTCGCTTCGGCGAGCCGCGCCGGATTGGCGAGCTGGGTCGTGAACTGGAGCTCCGGCCGATGACGGACCGTCTGTCCGTGCACGCCGATGGCGGCGATGTGCGACGGTTCGAGACGCCGCAGTCGGCAGAACGCCGGACACCGCCGCGGCGCAGGCGATCCATCAGCAGCATTGGCGCGCGAGCGGCCGATCGGCAATTCGTCCGGCGCCGCTTGCTTGCAGCAGCGATCGAGTTCGGCCGCGCAGGGCGGCTCGAAGCGCAACGTGCGCATGGCGCGCAGCGGACTCGGCACGGGCGCGACAGCGAAGTCGGCGAGCACCGCCGTCGACGCCGTCGACGCTCGTGCCCGACATCGAGCCCGACGTAGAGCTCGCTGGGCAACCGCTGCTTGACGCTAGTCTGCGCCGGCGAGCGATGGCATGACGACCTGCGCCGAGCGCGAGCTGCGCGGCAAGCGGCGCGATGCGCGTCGACATAAGCCGCCCGGTCCGCGCGCGGCCAGCGGCGGCGCGTCCGGCAGCGCGATCGTCAGCGGATTGCGCTGCACGTTGTTGACGCGGAACTCGTAGTGCAGGTGCGGGCCGGTCGCCCAGCCGGTCTGGCCGACGTAGCCGATCACCTCGCCCTGGCCGACGCGCGCGCCGGGTTTGCGTCCCGGCGGCGAACCGCGACAGGTGCGCGTACACGGTCGAGAATGCGCCCGCATGCTGCAGGATGACGACGTTGCCGTAGCCGTTCTGCCGGCCGGCGAACATCGACCTTGCCGTCGCCGGCGGCCCGCACCGGCGTGCCGGTCGGCGCGGCGAAATCGACGCCCTTGTGCGCGCGCCACGTCTGCAGGAATGGATGAAAGCGTGCCAGTGAAAAGCCGGACGTGATGCGCGTGAACTCCAGCGGCGAGCGCAGGAATGCTGCTTGCGCAGGCTCTTGCCGTCCTCCGTGTAGTACGCCTCGCTGCCGTCGGCGCCGCGCCAGAGGAATGCGCGATAATGTGCGACGCCCTTGCTGACGAACTCGGCGGCGACCAGCTTGCCGGCACCGCGCCGGACGCGCCGTCGACGTCGCGCATTTCGTAGACGACGGTGAAGCGATCGCCGCGCTGCAGGTCGTGATGGAAATCGATATCGCCGGAAAAAGACTTCGGCGATTTGGCATCGTCACCGCATCCGGGCAGTCCGACGGCGTCGGCGGCACCGAACAGCGACGAGCGGATTTCGCCGGCGCGGACTTCAGGCGCGTAGCGTCGCAGCGGGCGCCGCGCTCGGCGGCGACGAAGTCGTCAGCACTGCGGTCGCACGGCGAGCAGCGTCGCCGCTTTGCGTCAGGTAGAGCAGCGCGAGCAGCCGCCCGTCGTCGTCGGTCTCGACCCGCACCGACTTGCCAGGCATCGAGCTGATACAGCGGCCGCGCGCCGCGGATCGGTGCGCAGGAACTGCTGCGCGGCGCTGATCGGCGACCGACAGGCGTGCCAGCACGCTGCCGAGCGTGTCGCCGCGCTGCGATGCGCTCCTCGCGCCAGTAGCCGTCGTCGCGCGCGCAGGGCTGCCAGCGCCGGGAGCGTCAGATCGCGCACGACCAGCTGCGTCGGCATGTCGCGTCGCAGCGTCGTTCCCGGGCACGAAGCCGAACGCGGCGACGCCGCCCGACGACCATCAGACGACGACGGCGACGATCCGGCCGCGATGCGGCCGCGCGACCTGCTTCAGGCTTTGCGCTAGAATTCGCGAGCTTGCTCAAGATCGATTCGTCCCAACCCGCGCTGGCGCCACGCCTGCGCGCGAACCGGCCGGATTGTAGCAGACCGCCACCGCCCCATGCAGCCCGACATCGCCCACCAACTGGCCGTCTTCAAGCGCGGCGCCGACGAGCTGATCGTCGAGGCCGAGCTCGTCGCAGAAGCTCAAGCGCGGCAAGCCGCTGCGCATCAAGGAGGGCTTCGACCCGACCCGTCCCGACCTGCATCTGGGCCACACGGTGCAGTTCAACAAGCTGCGCCAGCTGCAGGATCTCGGCCACCACATCATTTTCCTGATCGGCGACTTCACCGGGATGATCGGCGACCCGACCGGCCGCAACGTCACGCGGCCGCCGCTGACGCCGCGAGGAGATCGAGGCGAACGCCAAGACCTACACCGACCAGGTGTTCCTGATCCTCGACCGCGAGAAGACCGAGGTCGCGTTCAACTCGAAATGGCTGTCGGCGCTCGGCGCCGACGGCATGATCCGGCTCGCGGCGCAGATACACGGTGGCGCGGATGCTCGAGCGCGACGACTTCGCCAAGCGCTACCGCGAGCGGGCAGCCGATCGCCATCCACGAGTTCCTCTATCCGCTGGCGCAGGGCTACGACTCGGTCGCGCTGAAGGCCGACGTCGAGCTCGGCGGCACCGACCAGAAGTTCAACCTGCTGGTCGGCCGCGAGCTGCAGCGCCACTACGGCCAGGAGCCGCAGTGCATCCTGACGCATGCCGCTGCTCGAGGGCCTCGACGGCGTCAACAAGATGTCGAAGTCGCTCGACAACTACGTCGGCATCACCGAGGCCGCCGAGCGAGATGTTCGGCAAGCTGATGTCGATCTCCGACGAGCTGATGTGGCGCTACTACGAGCTCCTGTCGTTCGCGCTCGACGAGATGCGCGGCTCAACGAATGCGCCGACGGGCGCAATCCGCGCGACGCGAAAGGTCGGCTCGCGCAGGAGATCGTCGCGCGCTTCCACTCGCGCCAGGCGGCGATCTGGCGCTGGCGAGTTCGAGTCGCGTTTTCGCGACCACGCGATGCCCGAGCATGCCGGAGATCACCTTGCACAGCGGCGGCAAGGGCCTGGCGCTGCCACAGCTGTGCAAGCAGGCGGGGCTGACTGCCAGCACTTCCGAAGCGATGCGCCTGATCGAGCAGCGTGGCCTGAAAGTCGACGGCAGGTCGTCGCGACAAGCGCTGGTCGTCGCGGCCGGCACAACGGTCGTCGTTCAGGCGGGAAGCGGAAGTTCGCGCGGGTGACGATCACCTAGGTTGCCGGCTTGTCGGTGTGCAGCGACGCGTCGGCGCGGCCGCGCGCGAGGGTTTCGGTGAACCGCATCAGCAGCTGCAGCGTTTCCATGCCCCCAGGCGCCGGGTACCTCGCATCGAAGGCGAGCCGCACGGGGTCCTCGATCCAGCTCCACGGTGTCGGCCGGTTGCCAAAGGCCGGGCTGCAAGCCGTATTTACCGAGGCAATCTCCACGCATTCGAGCCGGCGTGAAAGTGCCCCCGGAGCGCAGTTCCTCGTACAGTCTGCGCCAGTGAAATGCCAGAGCCTTGCGTGTTGGACCCGAGGCGGTGCAGATACCCGATGACGATCTTGCTTTCCGGTTGCCCGCGGCTTCGCACCGGGCAATGCGCAGCAACGACGACGTCCGCCCGAAGACGCGCGTGCGGCGGATGCGCCGGCATGCGCCGGGTCGGATACAGGTGGTTGCCATGACTACCACATCGGCGGATCGCTCGACAAAGCTGCGGCGGATGACGGCTTTGTACAGCTTCGCTCGACGAGACGTCGCCGAAGATGACCCTGCCCAAACGCCCCGCCGGCGTCGAGATCGTCAGGCACATACGTCCAGCCAGATTGCGACCGCATGCATTCCCGGCACTTCGCTCAGGGCCTGTTCCAGCGTGGCGCGACGCACATTTCAGAACTCGTGGCATCGAGGGCGAACAAAATCCAGCCTGCTCGCGGCTGGCGTTTCGCGCACTAGCGCCGTCATGCGCTCCGATTGAAAATATTCAGGCCGCTCGTCGCGCTCGACGTGCAATGGCAGATTTTCTGCAGCTTCGCCAGAATGTCGCTGGTCGCATCGAACAGGCCGTGGTCGACGTTGCAGGCCATCGAGGACGCTCAGGTTGTGTCGCACGAACGCCTCGATCACACGTCAGCCAATTGCGGACCATTTGCAGCAATGTCAGCC
>ERZ1370068.10119-contig-8844_pt1 | contig 54008 bp, 65 predicted proteins | sample MGYA00561227_ERZ1370068 | MGnify/ENA primary metagenome ERZ1370068 (study PRJEB38410, sample SAMEA6850437) | metagenome | study: Metagenomic assessment of the ecological functions of the soil: analysis of the soil microbiota associated with the... | reverse complement strand
AGTTACGTATTGCTCCTGCGACTGCGTGCGAACGGAAGGCGTAGTCGTTGCCGGACTCGCCGTAGTAGATCTCCGCCGGGTGATCTTGTGGGAATCCGGTGGCCAGGGGCGGATGTCCTTGACGAAGAACTCGGGCAGCCCCTCCGGGCTGATCCGGTTCACCGGGCCCACCACCAGCCCGAAGCCGTGGGTGTAGGTCAAGTGCTCGTCGATCCAGCTCTGCTCCTGGCCGGGCAGGTGCCGGTAGGACAGCTCGCGTGGCGAGAGCATGACCCGCCGGTACTCGCCGTTGAGAGTGTAGCGGTCGTTGTCCACGTCGAGGAACTTGGTAGTAGGTGCGGATCTCCTGCAGCTGCCCGAGGTGGTCAGCAGCGGCCGGTGGTCCCAGAGCCTGATGCTTCTTGATGGTGAGAACGTTTCGATCGAGCGCGGCCGCGTTGAGGTGCTCCTCGACGGGAAAGTCCTTCTCCTGGACCCGGTCCAGCCCGTAGGCGATGCCGGGTCATCCGGATACTGTGCTGGATGTAGGGCGCTCCGCCCGGAGCTCGCTGGGCTTCACGCTGAACTTCTGCAGCAGCGACGGATAGAGGCCGAGCCCGCCCACCACACGCCACGATCAGCACCACCAGTCCCGCCACCGGAAAGAGCCAGCCGGGACGGCTCATCTGCACGAGGCAGGCCGCCGCGCAGAGCAGCGCCAGCACCGCGAGCACGTTGAGGACCGGCAGGGGCGGCGTTGACGTCGGTATAGGAGGCCCCGAAGACCGCCCCGCGCGACGAGTAGAGAGGTCGAAGCGGTCGAGGCCAGAAGCCCGCCGCCCGCAGCACGAGGATGAGCGCGCCCAGGCCGAGGAGATGGGTCCGGGCAGCGGCGGCGAGGCAGGGCCCGCGCGCGGTGAGCACCATGGCTGCGCTGCACGACGTACACGGCGGCGGTGAGCACCAGGGTCCCGGCGGCCAGGGCGATGCCCCAGCCGTAGAGGAGACGCCAGAACGGCAGCTCGAAGAAATAGAAGCCGAGGTCGCGGCCGAAGAGCGGATCCACGCGGCCGAACGGGCACGGCCGTTGCGGAACTCGATGACGGTGTCCCACGCCAGCGCTGCCGCGGGCGCCGGCCACGAAGGCGATCAATGCCGTCACCGGCACGAGGAGACGCCGGACCAGGGGCTCGATACTGGCGCCGGCCGGGCAGGCCGAGCTGGTCCTCGAGCTCCCAGAGCACGTCGGGGGCGCCAGCGCGCGCGGCCACCCAGAGATTGGCGAAGAGAAACGCCCAGACCGCCAGGCCCGAGCCCGATCACGAGCCAGCCCCGGAGAGTCAGGACCCTGGTGAAGACGTCGACGTAGCCGACCTCCTGGAACCAGAGCCAGTCGGTGTAGAGCGGGAACCGCCTGGCCGACGATGCCCAGGAAGAGGAAGGCGAGGAGGATCCAGAACGCCGGACGACGCCGCTTCCCGTTCGCCACGGAGGTCTCCGGAGCTCAGGCGCCCGCCCACGCGCGGGCGCGCTGGGGCGGCGTCCGGTGGCGGTGCACCTTCAGGTTCCGACGGTCCAGAAGGACAGAGGGGCTTCCCGCGTCGGTCTCGGCACTTGGACGCGCGCGCGTTCATCGACCCGCGCACCACGACCACGCGCGACGACGGGCGATCGACGCGGCGTCAGACGCCGGCGTCGTCCCGTAGGTCCTTGACGCGATCCGTACGCTCCCAGGTGAACTCGGGCTCGTTGCGGCCGAAGTGGCCGAAGGCGGCGGTCTTCTTGTAGATGGGCCGGCGCAGGTTGAGGTACTTGATGATGCCCGCGGGCGTGAAGTCGAAGTGCCGCCGGACCAGTCTGCTCGAGCTTGCTCGTCGGGCACCTTGCCGGTGCCGAAGCGTCTCCACCATGACCGAGACGGGCTCGGCCGACGCCGATGGCGTAGGCGACCTGCACCTGCAGCGCGCTCGGCCAGCCCGGCGGCCACGATGTTCTTGGCGACGTGCCGGGCCATGTAGCAGGCCGAGCGGTCCACCTTCGTCGGGTCCTTGCCGGAGAATGCGCCGCCGCCGTGCGGGCACGAGCCGCCGTAGGTGTCGACGATGATCTTGCGCCCGGTGAGGCCGGTGTCGCCCATGGGGCCGCCGGTGACGAAGCGGCCCGTGGGGTTGATGTGGTACGTCGCGTCGCTTGCGGTCGAGCAGGTCGCCGGGGATGGTGGGCAGGATGACCTGCTCGATGATGTCCTCGCGGATGCGGCTCGTCGGTGACGTCGGGGCTGTGCTGGGTGGAGATGACCACGGTGTCCACGCGCCACCGGCTTGCCGTCGACGTAGCGCACCGTGACCTGGCGTCTTGCCGTCGGGCCGGAGGTACGTCGAGCTCGCCGCTCTTGCGCGACCTCGGTGAGGCCGCATGCACCAGCTGGTGGGCCAGCATGATGGGCAGCGGCATCAGCTCGGCGGTCTCCGTGCACGCGTAGCCGAACATCAGCCCTGGTCGCCCGCGCCGCAGGTTGTCCACGCCCATGGCGATGTCGGGCGACTGCTCGTCGATCGGCGGTGATCACCGCGCAGGTCTCGTAGTCGAAGCCGAACTTCGCGCGCGTGTAGCCGACGTCCCGGATGGTCTCGCGGGCGATCTCGGGGATGTCCACGTAGCCCGGAGGTGGTGATCTCGCCGGCGACCACCACCAGGCCGGTGGTGAGCGAGCGTCTCGCAGGCCACCCGGCCCGTCGGATCCTGGCTCAGGATGGCGTCAGGACCGCGTCGGAGATCTGGTCGGCGATCTTGTCCGGGTGACCCTTCGGTCACCGACTCCGACGTGAACAGGTACTCCTCACGCGCCATCAGATCCTCCCCTCGTCGGTGTGTCACGCTTGCGGTCGACGCAGCGGGTTATTTCGATCGATGCTCACGGCACGTTAGCACTGGCCCGACGGTCGTCTCGCAAGCGAAATTACTTCGCCCCATGCGTGATCGGCGTCACGCGCGCAGCGACTCAGGTCTCGCCGGGGGCCAGACTGGAGCGGCCAGGCGAAGACGATGGAGGGAGCCCTGATAGAGCGCGCTCGAAGCTCCCGCCTCCGACAGGACGACCGTCTCCACCGGCGCCCATGCGACGTCTGCCGCCGGTCCGGCGCCCCCGGAGCGCGAGCTCGCACTCCGAGCCACTCGTCGACCATGGCTCAGCCCGTTCACGGCGGCGAGCGCGCCCCGGCTGCCCAGCGACGGACGGTCCGGCCACGCTGGTAGTACCGGCCCGGCGCTGCGCCCGCGGTGAGCGCGAGGTTCCACTGCACCGCCCAGCGCCCGTCGAGGCGTGCGGGCTCCGCGCCAGGCGAGCCGGTAGCGACATGAGGCGCGCGCCGTCGCCATGCAGGGTCACCGACGTTTTCGACCGCCGAGCGGCATCGCCGCAGCCTGCCGTCGCGGTGAGCGTCACCTGCGATGGCGTCGGCGCGCTCGGCTCACTCGATAGCGCCATCTCGGTGCCGGCGAGGCCGGCCGCGCGCCCCGTTCCCAGGGATCGAGCGCGTTCAGCGGGCGCCCGATCGCCAGCACCCCGTCCCGCAGCGAGGCGCCGCACGGAAGCGGTCGTACTGGAGCAGCTGCGGCGAGCTCCCGCTTCCTTGGCCTCGATCCGGTCGTGAATGCCGTGCGCCTGCCATCGTCCGCCGGCGCGACGTCGCATCCGCCTCCTGATGCGGGCGTGATAGGCCTCGCGGCGCCGGGTGAGCACGTCGGCTGCGTCGAGCGCGCGCGCGCGGAAGCGGCAGCTCGGTGAGCGCTGCCGCCGCGTGCGGGGCGAGTGTCACCGGCCAGATCGCGCGCTCTGGAGGCGCAGCTCGGTGCGCCCCGCGGCATTGTCCGGTCCTCGCCTCCGCATGCCGAGCAGCGGAACTCGCGTCCCGGCTCGGCGAGCTGTCGCTCGCCGCCGCTGATCAGCGCGGACTTCGGACGGCGCGGCGAAGATGCGGGAGATAGCAGCCGCCGAACACGCCGTGCCAGTAGGCGTCGTTGGCCTGCCACCGCGCCAGAGCCAGCTCCCGCGCGTCGAGGAGCGAGGGGTCGCCGGGACGCGCCGCGAGGGCGGCCGTCCACTCGGCGCGGACAGGCGGAGCATCCGCCAGTAGGCGTCGCCCACCTCGGGATACTTGACCGAGGAAGTTCCGCGCCAGAACCCGTCCGCGCAGGAGCCGCGCCAGGCGGGCGCCGTCGGGCAGGTCGCGGCCAGCCGGGCGCGCGCTTCCTCGATCTCGGCGCTGCGGCCGGCGCGGGCAGGCGACCACTCGCCCATCTCCGGTGTAGCGACGCGGTGGGCAGGTACGACCGCGCCCCCGCGGTGGCTGGCTGTCCAGCACCCGCGAGAAGGTGGACACCGCCAGCCACGGACGCTCCGGAGCGTTCGAAGAACCGGCGCGAGCCAGCCCTCCGTGTACACGAGCCGGTGGGTGCCCGGCCAGACGCCGAACTTCTCGCCGTCGTCCACCAGGGTGATGCTTCCCGCCCCGCGCCGCGCCTCCAGGTACTCCAGGCTGGCCGAGCGGCTCGGCGAAGGGCACCAGGTAGCGGAGTCGCTCGCTGATGGGAAACACCGCCAGCGCCCGCCCCTCGTCCTCGGTGAGGAAGTAGCCCCCAGCGATTGAGGATCGAGGCCGGCCAGGGCGAAGTGGTGATCGTCCACCACGACGTACTCGACGCCCGCGGCGGTCAGCGCCCTGGGGAGATGCGGCTCCCACACCCGCTCCGCCAGCCACATCCCGCGCGGGCTGACGCCGAAGCTGGCGCGGAGAAACTCCGGTGAGCCGCTGGATCTGGCCCACCTTGTCGGTCTCCGGCAGCATGGCGAGGATGGGCTCGTAGAAGCCGCCGGTGAGGAGCTCGACGCGCCCGCGGCAGCCAGCTCGCCGAGGAGATCGAAGGTGGGCCCGCGCGCTCGTCGCAGCGCAGGCGAGCAGGCTGCCCGGAGCAATGCGATCGGTGACGGCGACGTCGGGCCTGCCCGGATCAGCCCTCGAAGAAGGATGGTGAGGCGGCGGCCGCCGCCTCCCGCGATCACGCCGTCGAAGTTGCCGGCCGGCTGATGGTTGTGGACCCCGAAGAGGAAGTGCAGCTCGGGGCCCGCGGCGGCCGAAGCCTCGTCACTCTGGTCCCAGGTCCCGGTGCCGCACGAGGGGAGCGAAGCCGAGTCCCTCGAGGAACGCGCGCAGCGACTCGACAAAGGCGACCGAGCGATGCTGCCGCCGGTGCAGCCGAGCGCGATGGTGAGATAGGCCTTGCCCTCGCGCTGATAGAGGGGCAGGAGGGAATCGGACGAGGTCCTCCAGCCGGCCCGCAGCTCCCGGCTCTCCGGGATGCGCGAACAGCCAGTCGGTGACCTCCCGGTCGCGGCCGTCGAGCGCGAAGCGTCCTCCACGAAGTGCGGATTGGGCAGGAAGCGCAGCGTCGAACACCAGGTCGGCGTCGTACGGGATGCCCGTGCTTGAACCCCGAACGGAGACCAGGGACACCGTGAGCGTCCTCCGCGGCGCGGGTGCCGTAGATCTCGATGAGGCGGTCCTTGAGCTGATGCACGGTGAGGCTCGAGGTGTCGATGGATCTGGTCGGCGGCCTCGCGGAGGTGGGCGAGCGCCTTGCGCTCGGCCCGGATACCGTCCAGCACATTGCCTTCGCCGGCGAGCGGATGGCGGCGCCGCGTCTCGTGGTATCGCCGCACCAGGATCTCGTCCGACGCCTCGAGGAAGAGGACCTCGGGCGACATGGCCGGTCCCGCGGAAGAGTCCCGAGCGATCTCCACGAGGTGCCTAGGTACTCGCCCTCGCGTACGTCCACACCCGAGGGCGATATTCGTCATTCCGCGGCTCGACTGCGCGCACAGCTCGGCGAAGGTCGGGATCAGGGTGGTGGGGAGATTGTCCACGCAGAAGTAGCCCAGGTCCTCGAAGCACTTGATGGCGTAGCTCTTCCCCGCCCCGGACAGCCCGGTGATGATGACGAAGCGCAGGCGCTCGGGCGCGGCCGGGCGGCGTCGCCATCAGGCCACCGGCTCGATGAGCCCGAAGCCGCCGGCGCGCGCTCGATACAGCACGTTCACCGCCTGGGAGCCGGCATTGGTGAAAGCGAAGAACTGATCGCGGCCTCAGACCGGAACTGCTCCAGTGCTTCCTCCACCGACATCGGCTTCGCCGTGGCACCTGGCTGATCTCGCATTCTGCTTCGTCGGCTCGTCTTCGGCTGCCTCGCCGCTTTCCGTAGCTCGGCTCGCCTTCGGCTGCCCCTCGCCGCTTTCCGTATCCGCTCGGCCCGCCTTCGGCTGCCCCTCGCCGCTTTCCATATCCGCTCGGCTCGCCTTCGGCTGCCCTCGCCGCTTTCTCCATATCCGCTCGGCTCGCCTTCGGCTGCACTCGTCGCCATCCATAGGGCCCGGGCGCACTCGTGCGGGCCCGGGTCTTGACCCGGGTCTGGATGCGTTCCTTGAGCTGGCGGACCTGGCGAGTGAGGGCCGCGAGGGCGGCGTCCACCGCCGCGGCCAGTTCCAGTGCGGTCTCCTCGCTCCGGAAGGTGTGGTGCTTGGCCAGCAGGGTCACCCCGCGCGGCGGCGATTCCGCTCCTTGGTCAGCACCGCCCGCGCCTCGCTGGGCTTGGGGACAGGCGCGCCACCTTCTGCGATCCGCTCCTGCAGGTGGGCCCGGTACGTCGGGGAGACGGTGAGGCCGCGCGTGCTGATGATCACCCGCATCGCCGCCGCCCTCAGCGCTTCTTGGGAGCCATTCTGCGCTGGTGCGAGGGCAGATACCGAGTTCCTCGCGGTATTTCGCCACCGTGCGGCGCGCGATGGTGAGCCCCTGCGCCGTGCAGGGTCTGGGCGATTTCCTGGTCCGAGCGGGGCTTGTCGGAGTTCCTCGGCGGCCACCAGTGTCCTGGATGGTCTTCTTCACGGAGACCGAGGAGACCATCGTCGCCGTTGTCGGAGGCGATGCCGCTGTGGAAGAAGTACTTCAGCTCGAAGAGCCCCTGCGGGCGTCTGCATGTACTTGTTGGTGGTCACGCGGCTGATGGTGGACTCGTGCATGCCGATGTCCTCGCCCACGTCGCGCGAGGGCGAGGGGGCGGAGATGCGGCGAGACCCCGGTCGAGGAACTCGCGCTGGAACTTCACGATGGACTGAGGCCACCTTGCGCAGGGTGCGCTGGCGCTGCTCCACGCTCTTGATGAGCCACATGGCCGAGCGCAGCTTCTGCTCCACGTACTGCTTGGCCTCGTCCCCGGAGCCGCGCAGGAGCGAGCGGTAGAGCGGCGTTCACCCGCAGGCGGGGAATGCCCTCCTCGTTGAGCACCACGACGTAGTCGTCGCCCACCTTCTGGAGCGTCACGTCGGGCGCGATGTAGCGCGAGTCGCGCGACCCGAAGCTGCCGGCCCGGCTTGGGCTCGAGGGCCCTGGATCTCCTCGACGGACTCCATGATGCGGTCAGGGGCCGCTTGAGGGCCCGCGCGATGTCGGGATAGCGGCGCCGCTCGAGGTCGTCGAAGTGCTCCTCCACGATCTCCACCGACACCGGGATCGGGCTCGGAGTCGGCGCGGAGCTGGAGGAGCAGGCACTCCTGCACGCGCGCGCGCGGCCACGCCGGGGGGTCGAAGCTCTGGATCAGGGCGAGCGCCTTGTCGACGTCGTCCACCGTCCGGCCCAGCTGCGCGGCGAGCTCGTCCACCTCCGCGCGCAGGTAGCCGTCCTCGTCGAGGTTGCCGATGATCGCCTCGCCGATGCCGCCAGCACGGCCGGGTCGTCGGTGACCAACCGGAGCTGCTCCATCGAGGTGGTCGGCGAGCGACGAGTCGCGGTGCGGCCGAGGTTCTCGAAGGGCAGATCCGTCGCGCTCTTCCGTGGACGACCAGCGTCCGCTCCGTCCGGCTCGTCGAACATCGCCTGGTTGAGGTCGAAGGGCAGCTCGTCCGACTTCTCCGCGTCGACCGTGCTCGGCTCGTGGCCAGCGGCGACTCGCTCGGCGCGGGGCTGGAGGTCGGCGGTCTCGGGCCCCGGGCGCTCGGCGGCGGGCTCGCTCTCCGCCTGCATCTCCTCGAGGAGCGGATTCTCGCGGGAGCTCGCTGCTGCACCACCTCCTTGAGCTCCAGCGTGGAGAGCTGCAGGAGCTGGATGGCCTGCTGGAGCAGCGGGGTCATCACGACCCGCTGGCTTTGCCGCAGGACAGCCGTGTCGGTCCATGGCGCATCCGGGTCCGGCCAGCTCAGAGCGAGAACTGCTCGCCCAGGTAGATCTCGCGGGCCCGCGGGTTGCTGGCGAGCTCCGTGCGCGGTGCCCGACGGCGAGGATCTGGCCGTCGTAGCAGGATGTACGCCCGGTCGGTGATGGCCAGGTGTCTCGCGCACGTTGTGGTCGGTGATGAGGACGCCGATGCCGCGCTCCCGCAGGCGGCCGATGATCTCCTGGATGTCGCCGATGGCGATGGGATCGATGCCGGTGAAGGGCTCGTCGAGCAGCAGGTAGCTGGGGCCCGGTCACCAGGGCCCGGGTGATCTCGAGCCGCCGCCGCTCGCCGCCCGACAGGGTGTAGGCCTGATGTGGCGCGCGAGCGGGGTCAGGTCGAGCTCGGCGAGCAGCTCGCGCAGCCGCGTCATGCCGCTCCTGCTCGGAGAGGTCGATGGTCTCGAGGATGGCGAGCAGGTTCTCCTCCACCGTCAGCTTGCGGAATACCGAGGACTCCTGCGGGCAGGTATCCCATACCCAGCCGGCAGCGCTGGTACATGGGCAGATGCGGTGACCTCCCGGCCCTCCAGGAAGATCCGCCCGCCGTCCGCGGCCGCAGCAGGCCCACCATCATGTAGAAGGACGTGGTCTTGCCCGCGCCGTTCGGGCCGAGCAGGCCCGACCACCTCGCCGCGCTGGATGTCGACGCTCACCCGATCGACCACCACGCGGTTGCGGAAGCGCTTCGACCAGCCCCTGCGCGATCAAGCCTTCCATGGCGTCACGGACTTGCACGGGGCGCCCGGCGGCGACAGGTTTGCCATCTGGCCGAGCCCGCCTTCGCGCTCCGGGGTAGAAGATGCCTTCACGCGGCCGCCCGCTTGCCGCCCTCGACCATGCTCCGATCCTCGGCGAGGAAGATGGTGATGCGCTCTCCGGTGACCACGTTCGTCGTCGCTGCCACACCCGCGCGTCGCCGATGAGCACCACGCGCTGCTCGGCGTCGTCAGTACTCGCGCCCGCTGCGCGGTGCCGGTGCGGCAGTCGCGGCGATGATCCGTACACGCTCGGCCACGGTGCGACATCACCTTGTCACCCGTCTCGTCCAGAGTATACCTCCATGCGGTCCGCATACTGGGTCGAGTTGTTGTGCCGGGCCACCACGTTGCCGGTGAAGATGACCAGCCCCTGCTTCTGGTCCGAAACAGCCGATCGGCGTCCACCGTCACCGGGCTGGCCACGATCCTGGGCGGCCGTGCCTGGCGTCGGCGCTGCCGCCCGCGCCGTGCCCGGCGAGGTCGCCCGCGGCGCGAGAGCACGAGGACTGGGCCTCCGCCCACCCGACCGCGCTCGCCACGAGCCACAACCCCAGCGCCGAGGCTGCCAGCCAGCCGGACATCGGCTAGCTCTTCACCCGGAGCGACGATCCGGAGCTCGTCCCGCCGCCGGCGGCTTCTCCGGCTTGCTTTCGGATTTGCTCGCCGAACGTCGCCCGGATGCGGCCCTTGATCGCGGTGATTCTGGTCGCCCACCCGCGCGTCGAGCCCCTGCCCCAGCACGACGGCACCGTTCTGGCGCAAGACCACCGGCTCGTTCCGTCCAGGCCCGCTTCGCGTTGGCGTCCCAGCGCAGCAGCGTCGTCTCCAGTCGCAGCCCGTCGCTCGAGGTCAGCACCGACATTGCCCCGCAGCTCGACGTCCTTGCTCTCCTGCGCGACATCTCCGCTCTCGTCGCCGGTGACGGACCCAGCTCCGATCGGGGTTCCTGGATCCGGATGCGCGACCTTTCGGAGCACCGTCTTTCCGTGCCTTCCGTACGCCTCGGCCTGATCCGCCTCGAGCTGCCACGGTCACGCCGTCCTTCAGCCCTCCTGCAGCTGCACTTCCTGATCCGGTAGTCGGCCTGCGTCTGCAGGCGCACCGGACGGCACCGACTGCGCGCCCCGTCCGCGAAGCACCAGCACCCCCACGACGACCACCACGAAGAGGGTCACGCTGACGAAAAGTATGCGAGAGAGTCGTTGGCTATGCAATTTCAATACCACGCTAGCACAGCTTTTACGAGCGAGGCAATAAACTTCCGTCAACCCGAAAGAACTCATGGAGACACCGAGATAGGAGGCGGCCAGGCCTTGCGGGCACGCAGGATCATTTCCACTGCTTCCCGAACCGCGCCGCGTCCGCCGGGCTGTCGGGAGACCCACGCCGCGGCCTGACACTTCCGGCGCGGCGTCCGCCGGCGCGAGGGCGACGCCGGCCGCGTTCAGCAGCGGGAGATCGGGCAAGTCGTCTCCCATCGCCGCGACCTCGGCCCGCGCGCGCCCCAGGAGCCGCGCGACGGATCGTCGCGCCAGGCGCGCGCGCCTTGTCGCGCACGCCCTGGTGCACCTCCTCGACCTCGAGCTCGGCGAGCCGGCGCGTCACCGCGGCCGAGGCGCGACCGGAGATCCGCGCCACCGCGAGCCCCATGCGGCGCGCCACCACCAGAGCGTATCCGTCCCGCACGTGAAAGCGCTTCACCTCCTCGCCGCTGGATCCGTAGACGAGCGTGCCGTCCGTGAGCACGCCGTCGACGTCGTCAGCACGAGGAGCCGCACCTTGGCCGCGCGCGTGGCGAGAGACCTCGTCATGCGGGCTACGCGATCTTCGAGCCGCAGGATGTCGTGGAGGTGGATGAAGGCGTGCGGGCAGCCGTTCGCCGTCGGTGATCACCAGACTCGTGATCTGGTGCGCCTCCATCACCGCGAGCGCCTTGCGCGGCGAGATCCTCGGCCTCGATCCGTTTGGGAGTCCGTGACATGCAGTCGGCGACCCGGCGGTCCAGCAGCGGGCGCCGTGCGAGCTGGAGCCGCCGGAGGTCGCCGTCGGTCACGATGCCGACGAGGCGCCCGCGCCGCGTCCACCACCGTGGTCATGCCGAGGCGCTTGGCGGTCATCTCCTCGATGGCCTCCTTCATCGGTGGCGTGTCTCGCCGACGATGGGCACGGCCTCGCCGGTGTGCATGAGATCGCGCACCTTGAACGAGCGCCTTCCAGCCCAGGCGCCCCGCGGGATGCAGCGCGGCGTAGTCCTCCGGACCGAGCCCGCGCAGATCGAGCAGCGCCATCGCCAGCGCGTCGCCCATGGCCAGCGCCGCGGTGGTGCTCGAGGTCGGCGCCAGGTTCATGGGACAGGCCTCTTCCGGCCACGCCCACGTCGAGCACGACGTCGGCCTGGTTGGCCAGCGAGGAAGCGGGACCACCCGTGAGCAGGACCAGCGGCACGCCCGAGCCGCTTGAGCGCGGGCAGCACCGCGAGCACCTCGTCGGTCTCGCCCGAGTTCGACAGCGCCAGGACCACGTCGTCCCGGGCCACCATGCCGACGTCGCCGTGGACGCCCTCGGCGGGATGGAGGAAGTAGGCCGGGCGTGCCTGTGCTCGCGATGGTGGCGGCGATCTTGCGCCCGATGAGGCCGGACTTGCCCATGCCGGTGACGATGACGCGCCCCCGGCAGCGGTGCGAGGAGCTCCACCGCGGCCACGAAGCGCTCGTCGAGGCCTGGCCGCGAGCGCGAGCACCGCTCTCCGCCTCGAGCCGCAGCACGCGCTCGGCCAGGCGCAGGAGGCGCGCTCGCGGTCCATCAGGCGGCCGCTGCGCCCGGCCTGGCGCTGATCGGCGCGGATAGCTCGCTCCGAGCAGCCGCGGCAGATCGTCGAGCCGGAGCATGTTGGGCCCGTCCGAGAGCGGCCGGCCGTCAGCGAGTGGTGCGGTCCGGGTCCTCGTGCATCTCCATGAAGAGGGCGTCCACGCCCGCCGCCACCGCGGCGCGCGCGAGCAGCGTGCACGTACTGGCGCTCGCCGCCCGAGCGGTTCCCCGCACCGCCCGGGAGCTGGACGGAGTGGGTGGCGTCGAAGACCACCGGATAGCCGAGCTCCCGCATGATCGGCGAGCCCGCGGAAGTCCACCACGAGATTGTTGTACCCGAAGCTCGTCCCGCGCTCGGTCAGCGAGGATCTCCTCGATTGCCCGTGGAGCGCGATCTTGTCCGACCACGTTGCCCATGTCGCGCGGCGCCAGGAACTGCCCCTTCTTGACGTTGACCGGCTTGCCGCGTCCGGCCGCAGGCCAGCGACGAGATCGGTCTGGCGGCAGAGGAAGGCGGGCATCTGGAGCACGTCGAGCACCTCGGCGGCCGGGCCCGACCTCCGACGACGTCGTGGCACGTCGGAGAGCACGGGCAGCCCGGTCGCGTCCTTGACCCGTCGGAGAATGCGCAGCCCCTCCGTCAGGCCCGGGCCCGCGGTAGGCGTCGATCGACGAGCGGTTGGCCTTGTCGTAGGACGACTTGTAGATGAACGGCACCCGGCGGCCGCGGTCGATCGCCGCTGCAGCCGCTCCGCCGACCATGATGCGCGTGCTTCTCGTTCTCGATCGCGCAGGGGCCGCCGATGAGCACCAGCGGCCGCCCGCCGCCGATGACGGACCGCCGACCCGACCGTCCGGCTCACCGCGTCGGGGTCCTACGCTGCGTCCTGGTGGTCGAGCGCCGCGCCGATGAACCCGGCGAAGAGCGGATGCGGCTCCCACGGGCGCGAGCGGAACTCGGGATGGAACTGGCCGGCCACGAACCACGGATGATCGGGCAGCTCGATGATCTCCACCAGCTGCTTCTCGGCCCAGATCCCCGAGATCGCGCAGGCCGCCCTTCTCCAGCAGGCGCCAGGTAGTCGTTGTTGACCTCGTAGCGGTGCCGGTGGCGCTCCTGGATGACGCCCTGGCCGTAGAGGCGCGAGGCGCGGCTCCCCTCGGCGAGGACGATGGGATAGAGGCCGAGCCGCATGGTGCCGCCCTTGGCCTCGACGCTCGCGCTGCTCGGGCAGGAGGTCGATCACCGTTGTGCGCGAGGCTGGGGTCGAACTCCGTGGAGTTGGCGCCGGCCAGACCGCACACGTGGCGCGCGTACTCGATGACCGCGCACTGCATGCCCAGGCAGATCCCGAAGAAGGGCACCTCGCTGCTCACGCGCGTAGCGCATCGCCTGCGATCTTGCCCTCGATGCCCCGGTCGCCGAAGCCGCCGGGCACCAGGATGCCGTCGAGCCCGGTCTCGACGTGGCGCGGCAGGCCGTCGCGCTCGATGCGCTCGGCGTCCACCCACACCACGTCGACCCGCCGCCTCGTGGGCGATGCCGCCGTGGGCGATGCGCCTCGGTACAGGCTCTTGTACGAGTCCTTCGACGTCGATGTACTTGCCCACCACCCCGATGCGCGTCGCGGCGCCGGGGCGACTTGATCCGCCGGACCGATCTCCTCCCATCGCGACAGGTCGGTGGGCCGCTCGGCGCAGACCCGAGGAGCTTGCACCACGACTGCCGTCCAGACCCTGTCGTGGAAGGCGAGCGGCACCTCGTAGATGGAGTCCACGTCGCGCGCGGAGATGACCGCCTCCTCCTCCACGTCACAGAACAGTGCGATCTTGGCCTTGATCGACGGAGTGAGCGGGTGCTCCTTGGTCGGTGCGACAGAGCAGGACGTCGGGCTGGATGCCGATGGCGCGCAGCTCCTGACCGAGTGCTGGGTGGCCTTGGTCTTGAGCTCGGAGGCGGCCTGGATGAACGGCACCAGGGTGAGGTGCACGTAGATGCACGTTGTCCCTGCCCACGTCCTTCTTGAGCTGGCGCACCGCCTCCAGGAAGGGCAGGCTCTCGATGTCGCCCACCGTGCCGCCGACCTCCACGATGACCACGTCGACGCCCTCGCCGACCTTGCGGATCGGCGCCTTGATCTGGTCGGTGATGTGCGGGATCACCTGCACGGTGCTGCCCGAGGTAGTCCCCGCGCCGCTCCTTCTCGATCACCGTGCCAGTAGACCTTGCCCGGTGGTGACGTTGTTGTCCCGGGTCATCCGCGGCGAGGTGAAGCGCTCGTAGTGGCCGAGGTCGAGGTCGGTCTCGCCCCCGTCGTCGGTGACGAACACCTCGCCGTGCTGATACGGGCTCATGGTCCCGGCGTCGACGTTGATGTACGGATCCATCTTCTGGAGCGTGACCCGAAAGCCCCGCGCCTCCAGGAGCGATCCCGATGGACGCCGCGGCCAGGCCCTTGCCCAGCGAGGAGATCACCCCTCCGGTCACGAACACGAATTTCGACGTCACTTCGGCCCTCCTTTCGGGTGACGGGACATCAGGCGCCTCACGAACCCGTTCCTCGTCGGCCAGGCTGCCGAGCCGGCCGTCCAGGCCGAGATCGCGCAGGCTTTGCAGCCACTGGCCCACCGCGGGGCCCCGCGGCACCCCGGCGGCGATGAGCTGCGCCGCCGACATCGCCGGGCGGGCGTGACGGCCCTCGCGGAGATACCACTGCAGACGCCGCCGGGTTCGGCCCGCGCCGACGCAGCCAGGCGGCGACCACGGTCTCCGCCGGCACGCGCGCTGCCGCCGCCAGCGCGGCTCGGCGCGAGCCGCGGCGCCGCCAGCCGCCCCGCGAGCCGCCGCTCGCCGAGGGCGCCACCGCCAGCCGCGCACCGCGCGCGCCGCCAGCGCCAGTCGCTGGAGACAGCGGCGCGCCACCGAGGGCGGCTGGTCCGCCAGTAATGCCAGCAGGGCCACGTCGAGCGGCTCGACCGCGAGGTCCGAAGGGCGAGCCCACCAGAAGGCGGCGCGCCGCGCGCAGCTGCTCCTGCGTGCGCGGGCGCACGCGGTAGGCACGGTCCCAGAGGCCCAGCGCGCGCCAGCGAAGCAGCAGCCGAGCGCGCCCCACGCGGAGGGCTCGCGCAGGATGAGCCCCAGCTCGGCGGTCAGCCGCTGGCCCGAAAGGGCCGGATACGCGCGCACGCCCAGCGCCAGCCGCAGGGCGCGCCGGCCGGAGGCATCCAGGTGGAAGCCGAGTCGGGCGGCGTAGCGCGCGCCGCGAAAGACACGGGTCGGATCCTCCACGAACGACAGGGGATGCAGCGGCACCAGGGAGCGCCGATCCAGATCGCGCTGGCCGCCCGCCACGTCGACCAGTCGACCGAAGACCGCGGGCCCCAGCGCGATGGCCATGGCATTCACCGAGAAGTCGCGCCGGAGGAGATCCTCGCCGAGCGGGGCCCTCCACCGTGGGCAGGGCGCCGGGCCCCACGTAGCGCTCGCGACGCGAGGAGGCCACGTCGACCCGCGGCAGCGGCTGGTCGTCCACGGTGCGGCCACCCCTCCACCGATGCGGTGCCGAACACCGCGTGGACGGTGGCTCCGCCGCACCTCCTCGGCGAGCCGCCGCGCGAAGGCGGGCGCCATCGCCCTCGACGACGAGATCCACGTCCACCGGGCCGGTGTCGCGCAGCAGATCGCGCACGAACCCGCCCGCCGCCCATACCGCCACTCCCATGGTTTCCTCAGCTGAGCTTGCCGGCGAGCCGGAGCAGCCAGACGAGCGTCCGCGCGGCCGGCATCCGGCGCGCTGCTCGAGTCGATGCGCCACCGAGAGCGCGGGACGCGCCCACGTCGCCGCGGCCCGTCGACGAACCCGACGATATGGCCGCCATGCCGCACCAGGATGATTCCGCGCCCCCGCGAGCACGAGCCGCCGCACCGCGATCTCGGGCGTGGTGGCGTCACCTCGGGCAGCTCGTGCCAGGCCATCTCGAGCGCGCGGAGACCGGGCAGCCCCAGCGGACGGCCCGGGCCAGCTCCGCGTGGCGCACGGCCACGCGGGGCCCCAGCGCGCGAGCGCGCGCGCCCCGCGCGGGCCGCCTGCGCCTGGGCGGCGCCCGCGCGCAGGCCCGGCACGCCCCGCACGATCCGACGGTCCATCAGGGCCGCCGCGCCCCGTCGACCTGGGGATAGACGTGTCCGGCCCGCGCCATGGGACTAGCCGGCCTTCGCGGTCAGCCGCGCGCGAGGGTGGAACTTCCGGTACATGTCCCGCACCACCGTCGAGGGAGATGCGTGTAGATCTGGGTGGTCGAGATATCAGCGTGGCCCAGCATCGCCTGCACCGAGCGGAGATCGGCGCCCCGCTCGAGGAGATGGCTCGGCGAAGGAATGCCGCAGCGTATGCGGCGACACCGACGCTCGCAGCCCCGCCCGACGCGCCGACCGCTTGAGGATGACCCAGAGGCCCTGGCGCGACAGGGGACGTCCCGACCGGTTGAGGAATATCGTGCCCGGAGTCGAGCCGCTTCCGGCGCCAGGCTCCGGCGCGGCGTCGAGGTAACGCCGCACCCAGTGCAGCGCCTGCGCTCCCACCGGGACCAGGCGCTGGCGGCTTCCCCTTGCCCGTGCACGTCACGTAGCCGGCGGTGAGGTTGAGATCCTCGTGGCGGAGCGACAGCACTCCGAGGCCCGCATGCCGGACGCGTAGAGCAGCTCGAGCAGTGCCCGGTCGCGCAACCCGGCCGCGCGCGTGATGTCCGGGCCTCCACCAAGGTGGTGGTGTCCTCGATGGAGAGGGTCCGCGGCAGGCGCCGCGGCGGGCGCGGGCTCTCGAGGTGCTCGGTGGGATCGCGCGTCACCCGCCCCTCGCGGGCGAGAAAGCGATAGAGCCCCGCAGGGCCGAGAGCCGGCGGCCACGCTACGCGCCCCGAGCCCGCGACGCCGCAGGGTCATCAGATAATCGCTGACGTCCCGCACGCCCAGCGTGGCGAGGTCGCGACGCGGCCGGGCGAGAAAGCGGCCGTCGAAGTCGGCGAGGTCGCGGCGGTAGGCGAGCACGGTGTTGCGAGAGGCCCCCCTTCCGTCTGGAGGGCCTGGAGGAACTCAGCACGGCATCCATCAACGCGGCTCGGGGGACGGTGGCTCGGAGGCGGCGGCGCGTCCGGAACGACCAGACCAGGAGACTGCGAACTGCAGAGGCATAGCGAACTCTATCACCCGCCCCCGGTCGCGGGCAAGCCCTGCGCCACGCCGGAGCATCCCGAGGAGCGCGGTGAGCTCGGGCGCGCGCAGGAGCGCCGCCGCCGCCACGAACGCGAGGCCGGCGCCGAGCACCGCCGCGCCGCGTCCAGAGCGCAGCGGGCCCGGGCGAGTCCGAGGCGGGGCCCAGGGCACGGCAGGCGAGCCAGAGCGGCACGCTCGCCGCGAGGTGCGCAGCGTGCGAGCGCGCCAGCGCACGACCACCGATGGGTCCGAGGCCGACGCCGCAGCATCCACAGGAGCGCGAGGAGGTTCACGTAGGCGGCCAGCGACGAGGCCAGAGCGAGCCCGGCATGCTGCGAGCGGCCACATGAGGCCGAGCGCCAGCCCCACGTTCGCGCGCCACCGAGACGAAGCCCACGAGCACGGGCGTGCGGGTGTCACCCAACGCATAGAAGGTCTGAGCGGCGATGCGCGACGGCCGAGAAGCGCGGGCAGCCCCACCGCGTAGCCGGCCAGGGCCTGGGTGGTGGCGACGGCGGCCAGCGGCGCTGAACTGGCCGCGCTCGAAGAGCAGGCTCACGATGGGCCCGCCGAGGGCCACCAGCCCGACCGCGGCGGGCACCGCGATGAAGACGGCGAGCCGCAGCGCGAAGTCCAGCGTGTCGGTGCAGCCCCGCGCGATCCCCGCGCGCGGCCTGCGCCGACATGGTCGGCAGCGCCGCGGTGGCGAGCGCGATGCCGAACACACCGAGCGGGAACTCCATCACGCGGTCGGCGTAGTAGAGGTACGAGACGGTGCCCCGGGGCAAGCAGCGAGGCGAGCAGGGTGTTGATCACCACCGTGATCTGCACGGCGGCGAGGCCGAAGACCGCGGGCCAGAAGCCGCCGCGCGATGCGTCCGCACGGCGGGATGCCTCCAGTCACCCGAGGGCCGAAGCGGGAATGCCGAGCCGCCGGAGCTCCGGCAGCTGGACGAGCAGCTGGCCCAGCCCGCCCAGCGAGCACGCCCACCGCGAGGGACACGATGGGCGGCTGGAAGCTGCGCGCCAGCACCAGCACCGCTCGCGATCATCGCGAGGTTGAGCACCGGCGGGCCCAGACGCGGCGGTGAAGAAGCGGTGGTGCGCGTTGAGCGCGCCGCTGGCCAGCGCGGCCAGCCCCACGAAGCAGCAGGTACGGGAACATGAGGCGCGTGAGCCGCACCGCGAGGTCGAGGAGCGGCGGGATCCGGCGCCCAGCCCGGCGCCATCACGCGTCACGATCCACGCGCGCGCCAGCGATGCCGAGCCAGCGCGACCGCGCAGAGGTCACGATGCGCCGCGCCCGTGCCACCGCGCGGGCCATGGGGCGCGAAGGCCGCGCGCGTCCCGCGGTGGCGCAGGTACTGCGTGAAGACCGGGATCACCGCGGTGGACAGCGCCCCTCGGCGAGGAGCCGGCGCAGCAGGTTGGGGATGCGGAAGCGCCACGAAGAACGCGTCGGTGACGGGCCCGGCGCCCGAAGGCCTGCGCCACCACCATGTCGCGCACGTAGCCGAGCACGCGGCTGGCCAGCGTCGCGAGCCCGATGGTGCCGACCGCGCTCACCACGCCGCCTGCCCGTGACTCGCGTGCGAGGAGGCGCGCGCTCACGGGGACAAACTCCTTGACACTCGCCGCGACCCGACGGTATGGTCTCGGTTCTGACGCTGCGGTCACGGGCCGTCACGTTCACCCAGTCGAGCTAGCGAGGAGGCACGCAGTGGCCAACACGCGCTCCGCCAGGAAGCGGATCAGGACAGAGCGAGAAGCGCCGGCTGCGCAACCGCGCCGTGCGCAGCGCAGGTCCGCTCGCTCGGTCAAGACGCCGCGCGGCGAGCCTTGCCCAGGGGCCGCCGAGGGCCGGGCCGTCGTGTCAGGAGGCGATCCGGCGCCTCGACAAGGCGGTCACCCGGGGCGTGATCCACCGCAACACCGCCGCGCGCGCCGGAAGTCCGCGCTCGCCCGCCGGCTCGCCGCTCGTCGTAACGCCGCGCGCCATCCGCGCGGCTCATCGCCGCGCCCCCGCGGCCTCGCGCGCGCGCGGGCGAGCCGGCCCGAGCAACGTCGCCGCGGCGTCGCGCATCAGCTCCCCGCCCCGCTCGCCCGTAGAGGCTCGCGCACGCGATGTAGCTCGGCGCGCGCGTAGTCCTCGGGCGTGAGGAAGTAGCCGAGGTAGTCGTTAGACACGCCCGCCACGAAAGTCGCTCGAAGCTCGCGCCGCCCGCGGCCTTGATCTCGCGGCCGAGCCGCGTCTCGAGCTCGCCCGGGATGGTCACCCACGGCGCTGCCGCCCGATCGCGACCGCCAGCAGCCCGGCGCCGCGACGGCAGCGCATCGCGCAGTCCCACGCGCAGCCAGCGCGGGCACCCAGCCGGCCCAGACAGTGCGCGCACCGACACCGCGGGCGCGGGCAGCACGCACGCGCTCGGACGCGCGGTCGCGAGGCGCGCATCGGCCTCCGGCCGTGATGGCGTCCCACGCGCCCAGCGCGCGCCTGCGCGAGACGCTGCGCCCAGGCCTCGCCACGCCCGCGCCAGCCGCTGGAGCAGGGCTCACGTCGCCGACGGCGCCGTTGACGAAGAGCGCCGGGCACGCCGAGCCGCTCCTCGATCGCGCGCGGCGGCGTCGCCCATGACGATCGCCGGAGACGCATGCGGTTGCTACGCCCGAGCGCGGTGCCGTGGATGCGCGTAGTTCCACACCAGCGGCCACCGGGCCGTCCCGTCGCCGGCCACCACCTTCAGCGACGCCGAGCGTCCGGATCGAGCGGCTGCCTCGCACGCGGCTGCTTGCCGATGCCGGCGACAGCGCGCACCGCGCCCGGCGCCGGCGCGCGCGGGCGCCGCGCCGCTGCATCGCCGTGCGCGCCGCGCGTCTCGAGCGCGCTCGAGGACGCTCGCGCGCATCGCCGGTGACGGCCGATCGACCGCGACGAGGCGAACAGCGACGACGTCGACGTACGCGCCCGGGCCGGAGTGCGTGTGCGACGCCGACACGATCACGACCGCGGTAAGCGAAGGCCGTCGGCGCCGCCGGAGCGCTCCGCCAGCTCGGCGACGAGCGCCGGGATCCACGCCGACGAGGTCGACGGCGAGCCAGATGCACGCTGGCGCCGCGTGCTCGGCGAGCGCGAGCGCGCGCCCGCGACGGGATCGTGCACGCCGCTCGGCGGCCGGAACCAGAACGCGTGCGCGATCGCGCCCGAGCACGTCGGCGGAACCACGGCGCGGCGCGGGAAGCCGCCGTAGCCGGCGAGCGGCGCGCCCTCGGGCACGACGATCTCGATCGGACGCCGCTCCCGCCGGTCAGCGCGGGCGCGAGCGCGGACGCCGCGAGCGCCGGCACGGCGGCCGGGACCACGAGCGCGAGCGCCAGGAGCGCCCGCCCCGCATCAGGCGGCGCACAGATCGGCGATGAGCAGCGCGAGCTCGGGGCGCGGCGCCCCGCCCTGCTTGAGGCGGCGCTCGACCTCCCAGCAGCGCGTGCAGGCGCGCCGCCGCGGCGCGGACCCGACAGCGCCCGCGCCAGCGCGCACCACCGCGGCGGCCGCGGGCGGGGACGCGCGCGAGGAGCCGGACGACCTCGTCGATCCCGGCGACCCGCCCCAGCGCACTCCGTCGCCTGCCACACCGAGCGCGCCTCGCGCCCCAGCATGCCGAGCACCCCGAGCGGCTCTTCGCCGGCGGCGAGCAGCGCGCCGAGCACGCTCAGCGCCGCGCCGCGCGTCGCGCTCGGCCGACCGCGCGCGGTGAGCTCGAAGATATTGCCGGAGACGCTGCTCGCCCACCACCGCGCGAACCTCGGCGACGGTCACGCGGCGGTTCTCCGGCCCGCCCGCCAGCGCCGCCTTGCTCACCTCGCCCAGCGGCAGGGTCGAGATCGTCCCCGACGAGCTGGACGAGCAGCGCGGCCGCCGCCTCCGCACCTCGAGGCCGCTCGGCGGCAGCGCGGTGCGCAGCCAGGAGACCAGCGCGCGACCGGTGAGGCGCGGGAGCGCGACCACCGCGCGCGGGCGGCAGCGGCCTTGAGCGAGCCAGTGGCCCGGCGCCAGCTCGGCGTCGGCGAGGCAGCAGCAGCACGGTGGACGGGATTCGGCGCGCGCGGCGTACGCGGCGAGCGGCCTCGCCCTGCCGCACGGCCGAGCGCGTCGGCGCCCCGCACCACCACCAGCCGGCGCTCGAGAGGAACGGCAGCGTCAGCGCCGACGCGCACGATGGCTTCCGCGCCCGCCTCGCGCGCCTCGAGAACTCTCGCGACGAGGCATGGCGGGCAGGCCGGGATCGGGGAAGAGCGCGCAGGGTGACGGCCGCCACCGCGTCGTCGAGGAGAGCACGGCGTGGCTCGGCGCCGTGGAGCGAGCACGACCGGAGGCGTCGCGGCCCGCCTCCACCGCGCGCAGAGTCCCTGCGTAGTCCACTGAGCGGGTGCTCCACTGAGAACCGATCCACCACCAGGTTCACCGACCTTGCGGCCGATCTCCACCGCCGCCTGCGCGCACCGCGCCCTCCTCGCGGTTGATCGTGCCCGACGACCTGCGCCGGCGACCGTGAAGTCGGACCTGCTCCTGCAGCCCCTCCTGCCGAGAGCATGCCGCCCTGGCGCACATCGCGGAACTGGAGGTTCAGCGGTCACGACCAGCCGGTACTGGCGGACGTTGATGCGATTGTCGCACGCGAGACCGACTCGACGTTAGTACCCGATGACCTCGCCCTCGAGGATGGAGTCCGCCTCGGTCGAGCGGGAACCACCTTGAGCCGGCCGCCGCTGGTGACGAAGGCGTTGATCACCGCCGGCGGTGATGGTGCTCTCCACCGCCGGCTCCTGAGTCTCTGTTCTTGAAGATGGGCACCGCCACCGACTTGATGTGATCGGGCAGGTTGCCCTGGAGTGCTGTAGCCGCACCCGCCGGCCAGCACGAGCGCGACGGCGACTGAGGCCACCGTCACGCGCGCGGCCCAGGCCGCGCCGAGCCTGCCCGGCTCGTCACGCCGCGGGTCACGACGTTGACGAGGCGCCCGGGCACCACCACGACCTTGGCGACCTGGCGCCCGTCGAGTCCACTGGCGCACCTTCTCGTCGGCGAGGGCCGGTCTCGGATCTCGCGCCTCCGGCGGCGCCGCACGTCGACGGTGAGCCGGCTGCGCACGCGCCCGTCCACCTGGACGACGATCTCGACCTCGTCGCGCGCGAGCGCCTCGGATCGGCGGCGGGCCACGGCTGCTTGAACAGGCTCTCGCGCGTGGCCCAGCGCGGCCCAGAGCTCCTCGGTGATGTGCGGGCGCACCGGCCCGAGCAGGAGCAGCCGTGGTCTCCACCGCTTCGCGCAGGAGCCGCCCGCGCTCGGCGCGGTCCATGGTGTCCATGCGAGTCGCGGTCGAAGTCGTGGAGCGCGTTGACCAGCTCCATGACGGCGCTGATGGCCGGTGTTGAAGTGGAAGTCCTTCTCGATGTCGTCGGTCACGCGCTCGATGGTCCCGTGGATGACGCGCCGGAACGCGCGCCCGGCGTCGGAGAGTTCGCCGCCAGGCCGGCACGCCGCCGGCGGCGCGTCGTCAGTTCGGCGAGGTGCGCCTGAACGAAGCGCCAGATCCGGTTGAGGAAGCGCGAAGCGCCCTCCACGCCGCGGTCGTTCCAGTCGAGGTCCTTCTCGGGCGGGGCCGCGAAGAGCGAGAAGAGCCGCGCGGTGTCGGCCCCGTAAGCGCCGGATGAGGTCGTCCGGGTCCACCACGTTGCCCTTTGACTTCGACATCTTGGCGCCGTCCTTGATCACCATGCCCTGCGAGAGCAGCGCGCGAGAACGGCTCGTCGACCTGCGATGCAGGCCGAGGTCGCGCAGCACCTTGGTGTAGAAGCGCGCGTAGAGGAGGTGGAGCACCGCGTGCTCGATGCCGCCGATGTACTGGTCCACCGGCATCCAGTACGTCGGCGGCGGCCGGCTCGAACATGCCGCCCGTCGTAGCGCGGCGAGCAGTAGCGGAGGAAGTACCAGGACGACTCGACGAAGGTGTCCATGGTGTCGGTCTCGCGCCGCGCGCGGACCGCCGCACTCGGGCAGCGTCGCGTTGACGAAGCTCGGCCACCTCGGCCAGCGGCGAGCCGCCCTTGCCGCTGATCTGCACGTCGCGCGGGCAGCACCACCGGCAGGTGCTCCTCGCGCTCCGGCACCATCCCGCACGCGTCGCAGTAGAGGATCGGGATGGGCGCGCCCCAGTAGCGCTGGCGGCTGATGCCCCAGTCGCGGAGCCGGTAGTTGACCTTGGCCTGGCCGAGGCCCTGGGCCACCAGCCAGTCGATCGCCTTGCGCTTGGCCTCCGCGACGCGCGAGCCCGTCGAGGAATCCGGAGTTGATCTTCACGCCGTCGCCGGTGTACGCCTGCGTGTCCGCCCAGCCGTCCGGCCGCTTCACGGTCGGGACGATGGGCAGGCCGTGCTGCTTGGCGAAGTCCCAGTCGCGCTGATCCTCGCCGGGCACCGCCATGATGGCGCCGGTGCCGTAGCCCATGAGCACGTAGTCGGCGAGGAAGAGCGGGATCTCCCGCGCCGGTGAACGGATTGACGGCGCGCGGCGCGGAGCCGGAGGCCGCGCTTGGGCCGGTCGGCGGCGAGGCGCTCGATCTCCGACTCCCGCGCGACCTCCGCGCGGAAGGCGTCCACCGTCGCCCGCTCGTCGGGATCGGCGACGAGCACGTCCACCAGCGGGTGCTCGGGGCGCGAGCACCGCGTAGGTCATGCCGAACGAGGTGTCCGGCCGCGTGGTGAAGATGCGCGATCTTCACGTCGCGGCGCGCCCCACCACCGGCAGGTCGAACTCCGCGCCCTCGCTCCGCCCGATCCAGTTGCGCTGCATGGTCAGCACGCGCTCGGGCCAGCCGGGCAGCCGGTCGCACCAGTCGAGCAGCTCGTCGGCGTAGTCGGTGATCTTGAAGAACCAGCCCTCGATCTCCGTCGGCTCGCACCTCGGAATCGCAGCGCCAGCAGCGGCCCGCCTCGACCTGCTCGTTGGCGAGGATGGTCTGGCAGGATGGGGCACCAGTTCACCGTGGAGCGCTTGCTTGTAGGCGAGGCCCGCGCTCGAACATCCGGATGAAGATGAGCTGCTCCCACCGGTAGTAGGCGGGATCGCAGGTGGCCACCTCGCGGTCCCAGTCGTAGGAGATGCCCATGCGGCGGAGCTGGTCCGCATGTTCTCGATGTTCTCGTAGGTCCACACCGCGGGGTGCACGCCGTTGCTCGATCGCGGCGTTCTCGGCGGGCAGGCCGAAGGCGTCCCAGCCCATCGGGTGGAGCACGTTGAAGCCGCGCATCCACTTGTAGCGCGCGAGCAGATCGCCGATGGCGTAGACGCGCACGTGGCCCATGTGGATGCGGCCGGACGGGATACGGGAACATCTCGAGGCAGTAGAACTTCGGGCGCGAGCGGTCCTCGGTGGCCTGGAACTGCTTGCGTCTCTCCCAGACCCGCTGCCACCGGGCCTCGACGTCCGGCAAACGGATAGCGGTCCGGACGGTCGTCGACTCGCCATATTCGCGCTGATTTTGCCACCTGGAGGAGGGACGCAAGAAACGGCTCCCGGGGACGCCGGGATGCGGTCCCCGGGGGAAGACGTCCAGCCTACTTCTTCTTCAGGGTGAGGTTGATTGCCTTGGCGGCTTCCTCGCGCCTTGGCCACCGACTCGGCGTGCTTGCCGGCGTCGTGGAGCGCTCTTGGCCTCCGCTGGCCAGGGCCACCGGCCTTCTTCGACGCGTCGTCGGTCTTGCCCGCGGTCGCGTCCTGGACCTGCTTGATCAGGAGCGGGCACTGGTTGGCCAGCGCCGGCGAAGCTGGCCATGCGCGGCGATCACGGCGAGTGCCATCATGAGCGATCTTGCGCATGAGCGTTCACCTCCTTCGGAATGTGAGTGCTCGATACTTTAACCGCTCCTGCCGGCTCCGAAGGTTCCTCTTCGGGCGCCGGCACCGTGGCACCGGGTAGAAATGTCGTGGATCCGCTGGGCCAGCTTCGGGCGTGACTTTGGGCACCGCGGCCAGCTCGGCCACGGAGGCCTCCCGCACGCCGCGTCGCCGAGCCCAGCGTCTTGAGCAGGCTGCGTCCGGACAGCGTCGGGCCCACGCCGGGAATCTGGTCGAGCACCGAGCTGATGGTCCGGCGCTGACGCAGCTTCTTGTGGTACGTGATCGCGAAGCGGTGCGCCTCGTCGCGGATCTTCTGGAGCGCCTGCAGCGCGCGGCGAGCCCAGATCGAGCACCGAGCGGCTGGAGGCGATCCGGGCGTATAGACCTCCTCCGCGCGCTTGGCGAGCGCGGCGATGCGGCAGGTAGTCGAGGCCCAGATCCTCGAGCGCCTTCATCCCCGCGCCGAGCTGGCCGCGGCCGCCGTCGAGCAGGATGAGGTCGGGCAGCAGCCCCTCGCCTTCCAGCGCGCGCCCGTAGCGGCGCGTGAGCACCTCCTGCATGGACGCGAAGTCGTCGGTGCCGGTGACCGTGCGGATCTTGTAGCGCTTGTAGTCGTCCTTCTTCATGTCGCCGTCCTGCCACACCACCATGGAGGCGACGGTCTCGCTTGCCCTGGATGCGTCGAGATGTCGAAGCACTCGATGCGGTGCGGCGGCTCGGCGCAGGCCGAGCGCGCTGCGCAGCTCCTCGCAGCACCACCTGCGTGGCGGTTGCCGCGCGCGAGCAGGTGGGTCTGGAGCGCGAGCGCCGCGTTCTCCTCCGCCATCGCCACCAGCTCGCGCTTGCGTCCCGCGCTGCGGGCGCCAGCAGCTCGACGCGCCGCCCCGGCGCTGGCGCAGCCACTCCCGGTCGAGGTCGGCCTCGGGCGATCTCGGCGGAGAGCAGGATCTCCGGCGGCGGGACCACGCTCTGCGCGTAGAACTGCCGCATGAAGGCGGAGAGGATCTCGCCGTCGCTCGCAGCCGGCCACGCGCTCGAAGAAGAACGACTCCCGCCCGAGCAGCCGGCCCCTTGCGCACGAAGAAGAGCTGCACGCAGGCCTCCGGGCCCTGGCGCACCACGCCCGACGATGTCCTGGTCCGTCTCCTCGGTGGAGATGATCTTCTGCCGCTCCCGCACCGTGTTGAGCGCCTGGATGCGGTCGCGCAGCGCCGCCGCCCGCTCGAACGTCATCTCCTCGGCCGCGGTCTCCATCTCCCGCGGTGAGCTCGGCCGGCGAGGTCGTCGTTCTTGCCCTCCGAGGAAGCGCTGCCACGCTCAGACCGTCCGGGCGTAGCCCTCCGCGCGTCTCCCAGCCCGTGCACGGCGCGTTGCAGCGGTGGATGTAGTACTGCAGGCACGGGCGCGAGAGCGTGCCGTCGATCTTGATGCGGCAGGTGCGCAGCGGGAAGAGCTGGCGCACGAGCCGGAGCGTCTCCCGCATCGCGGTGGCCGGGATAGAACGGGCCCGAAGTAGGCGCGCCGTCCTGCTGCACCCGCCGCGCCACCACCAGGCGCGGAAACTCCTCGTTGGTGGTGAGCTTGAGGAAGGGATAGTGCTTGTCGTCCCGCAGGATGATGTTGTAGCGGGGCCGGTGCTTCTTGACCAGGTTGGACTCGAGGATCAGCGCCTCGAGCTCGTTGGCGGTGACGATGTACTCGAGGTCGCGGATCTGCCCGACCAGCGCGTCGGTCTTCGGGTCGCGCGCCCGCGACTCCTGGAAGTACGAGCGCACGCGGCTCCGGAGCGACGCCGCCTTGCCGATGTAGATGATCTGGGCCTTGGCGTCCTTGTAGAGGTAGACGCCCGGCCGGTCGGGCACGCTGGTCGAGCTTCTCCTCGAGCGTCGCTCAGTCGTATCACCGCAGATCGCGCTCACTGCTGATCCGCTCGGCTCGCCTTCGGCTGCGCCTCGCCAACGCGGCGGACGACCGTCGAGCGGCGCCACCACGGAGCGAGGGCGAAGGCACGCAGGCAGGCCGGCAGGCGGGCAGGTCACGCGTCCACCGCAGCGCGCGCGCACGCGTCGGAGCATGGCGGCCGGGCCGGCCCGGGCGGGGCGGGTTCAGGAACGCGATGACCTTCGTGAGCACGAAGAGGACCGACCGACGAGCCGCGAAGACGATCAGCGCCCACTTGAAGACCAGTCCCGCTCAGCGGACGCCCAGGCTCGACCTTCCGGAGGGCCTTGATCCGGTCCGCGCAGCTCCGCGGCCCGCTCGAAGTCGAGCCGGCGCGCCGCGTCCTTCACGGCCGCCTCCAGCTCCGCGACGTGGGCGCGCGAGGGCGGCCGGGCTCTCCCACTGCGTCTGGGGCCGCGCTCGGCACCTCCACCGTGTAGTAGTCGCGCTCGGGCACCGACTCGCAGCAGGTCCCGGATCGAGCGGCGCACCGACTCCGGGGTGATGCCGTGCGGCGCGATTGTACTCGCCCTGCACCACGCGGCGGCGCTCGGTCTCCGCGAGGGCCTCCTTCATCGAGCCGGTCACGGTGTCCGCGTACATGATCACCTCGCCGTTGACGTGGCGGGCCGCGCGCGCCCGAGGTCTGGATCAGCGAGGTCGCGGAGCGCAGGTAGCCCTCCTTGTCCGGCGTCCAGGATGCGCGACGAGCGAGACCTCGGGCAGGTCCAGCCCCTCGCGGCAGGAGATTGATGCCCGATGAGCCCGTCGAACTTGCCCAGGCGCAGGTCGCGGATCACCGCCACCCGCTCCAGCGTGTCGATGTCGGAGTGCAGGTAGCGGACCCGGAGGCCGTTCTGCTGGTAGTACTCGGTGAGGTCCTCGGCCATGCGCTTGGTGAGCGTGGTGATGAGCACCCGCTCGTCGCGCTCCGCCCGGGCGCGCACCTCCGCCATGAGATCGTCCACCTGGAGGAGGCCGGGCCGCACCGTGATCTTCGGGATCCATGAGGCCGGTGGGGCGGATGATCTGCTCCGCCACCGCCCGCCCGCGAGCGGCGTGCCCGGCTCCCGCGCTCGCGCCCGCCGCCAGCTCGCAGCTCGTAGGGCGCCGGGCGTCGCCGAGACGTAGAGGGTCTGGCGGCACGAGGCGCGCTGAACTCGTCGAAGGTGAGCGGCCGGTTGTCGAAGGCCGAGGGCAGGCGGAAGCCGTACTCGACCAGCGCCTCCTTGCGCGAGCGGTCGCCCGGGTACATGCCGCGGATCTGGGGCGCGGTCACGTGGGACTCGTCGATGATGACCAGCGCGTCCTTGGGCAGGTAGTCCATCAGGGTCGGCGGGTTCTGCCCCGGCTTGCGCCCGACAGGTGCCGCGAGTAGTTCTCGATGCCGTGGCAGTAGCCGATCTCGCGCAGCATCTCCATGTCGAAGAGCGTGCGCTGCTCGAGGCGCTGCGCCTCCAGCAGCCGGTTGCGCGCGCCGTGAGGAAGCCAGCCGCTCGCGCAGCTCGTCCATGATGCCCTCGATCGCGCGCTCGAGCTGGTCGGCCGGCGTCACGTAGTGGCTCGCCGGGTAGATGCGCGCCGTCGGCCACCGCGCCGGTGGTGACGCCCTGCAGCGGATCGACGGTCATGATGCCGCTCGACGCGTGTCGCCCCAGAGCTCGACGCGCAGCGCCTCGGACTCGGCGGCGGCCGGAAACACCTCGACCACGTCGCCCGCGCACCCGGAAGCGTGCCGCGGCGGAAGTCGTAGTCGTTCCGCTCGTACTGGATCGCCACCAGGTCCCGGATCAGGGCGTCCCGGCTCCATCGTCTGCGCCCGCCTCGCAGCGACGACGTGCATGCCGTGGTAGGTCTCGGGCTCGCCGATGCCGTAGATGCAGGACACCGACGCCACCACCACCACGTCGCGGCGCTCGAACAGCGACGTGGTCGCGGAGTGCCGCATGCGGTCGATCTCGTCGTTGACCAGCGCGTCCTTCTCGATGTAGGTGTCCGACTGCGGGATGTAGGCTTCCGGCTGGTAGTAGTCGTAGTAGGAGACGAAGTACTCGACCGCGTTCTCCGGGAAGAACGCCTTGAACTCGCTGTAGAGCTGGGCGGCCAGCGTCTTGTTGGGCGAGATCACCAGCGCGGGCCGGCTGAGCCGCGCGATCACGTTGGCGAGCGTGAAGGTCTTGCCGCTCCCGGTGATCCCGAGGAGCACGCTGTGCGGGCTGCCCCGTCGCCGATCAGCGACGACGAGGCGCTCGATCGCCCGCGGCTGGTCGCCCGACGGGCGCGAACTCCGAGCGACAAGGCTGGAACAACGGAGCTCAGGGAGCGTCGACGGCAGGACCGCCACGAGGTACTTCCGCCACGAGTCGAGGAACGACGTGCGCGTGCGGATGCCGCAGCAGGTGCACCGAGAAGAGGAACTGCGGGTGCACCGGCTCCCGGATCAGCCGCAGGCGCGCCTCCTCCAGCGTGCGGTTGCCCTTGAAGAGGTTGCAGCGCAGGCAGGCGGCCACCACGTTGGTCCAGGTGGTCTGGCCGCCACGCGAGCGCGGCATCGACGTGGTCCACCGTCAGCTTCTCGCCGCGCCGGCTGCAGTACTGGCAGGTGTAGCCGTCGCGGCGGAGGATGTTCTTCTTGTTGAACGCGACCCGCTCCAGGAACGGCTTGCGGATGTAGGCGGCGAGCCGGATCACCGCGGGCAGCGGTTGAAGCCCGCGACGGGGACCGGATCACGCGCGGGGACGCCTCGACGCTCTCGGCCTTGCCGCGCGAGCAGCAGGGTGATGGCCCGCTTGGCGTTGGTGAAATGCAGCGGCTCGTAGGTGTAGTTCAGCACCAGCACCGCGATTTTCATCCATATACCCGGCTAGGATAGACGGCGCGCCGGAGCCTGTCAACTCGCGGCGGGCTAGACCAGGAGACGCCAGATCATGGGGCCGAAGACCGGCCAGGCAACACGAGCAGGACCAGGGAGGCGTCGGGTGATTTCAGGTCAGCAGCGCGACCAGCAGGCAGACCAGCGCAAAGCACGCCAGGTAGAAGCGAACCTCGCGCTTGTCGAGCCAGCCTCCTTGCCGACCAGGTGCGGCGCGCTGTTGATGACATAGATCGGCGAGTACGCGAGGAAGAAGAGCACGACCAGCAAGGGAGAACCCCAGATCCCGAGCAGCCCGAACACCACGCCCACGCAGCATCCAGTCCCAGAGCGTGAGCGTCTGCGTCCTCCTTGAGCGAGAGCGCACGCGGCATCTCGTCCTACGATGCCAGTAGAAGTAGAGCATGGCCAGCGAGAACAGCAGCCAACGACCGTCTCGAGCCAGCGCCGGACGATCACGCGAGGGATGAGGCTCATCCCGGCTAGGACACCACACGAGCGGCCGGAGTGTCAACAAATGCGGCGTCGGCCCGACGCGCGCAGCTAGAGCAGGAAGCCGCCCGGGAACGGATCGCTCGGGTCGAGGGACAGGCGTGGCGCGGGCGGTCATCCAGGCCCGTCCGGTGATCTCGGGGACCACCGCCGGGTGCCCGCCACGTCGGTGAGCGCCGCGATCCGTCCCGTGAAGAGCGTGCCGATGATGGATTCGTGGGCCGAACGGCCTCCCCGACCCCGAGCCGGCCGCGCGCGTGGAGGTTGGCGAGCCGCGCGGAGGTCGCCGGTGCCGGCAGGGCGAGCGGTCGAGGCCGGCGGGCGCGCACCACCACCGCGTTGCGCAGCCTGCGCGTCGGCCCGCCGCGCCGGCTCGTGGAACTGGCACGTAGATGCAGCTCCGCGCGCCTCGGGCATCGCGGGATGCACCAGCGGCACGCGCGCTCCGACTGGCGAGACGGATCCGCTCGCCCACCTCCACGAGTCGGGGCCGCCTCTTTCGCGCTCGAGCCGAGGTCGCACGCCGCCGCCTCCCACCAGCGCGTAGAAGTGGCCGCCGTAGGCCAGGTCGAACACCACGCGGCCGAGTCCCGGCACCTCCACGTGCAGGTCGAGCCCCACCGAGAACGCGCGGGCACGTTGCGGATCGTGACCGAGGTCGGCCGCCCCGGCTCGGCTCGCGACGCGGCAGGACACCAGCCCGGCGGGCGTGTCGAGCGTCACGGTGGCGGCGCCGCCGGCGCGGCCAAACTCGGCCCCGTCTCCACCAGCATGGCGCCCAGCGCGATGGCGGCCCCGTGCCCGCACATGTGCACCGGGCCGAGCGGCTCGATGAAGAGGACGCCGACGTCGGCCCCCGGCGTCACCGGATCGGTCAGGATCGCCGCCGCACAGCGGCGTGCCGCGCGGCTCGTAGAGGGCCATGCCCAGCAGGTCGCGGCCGGTGCGCGGCCAGGTGCTCGCTCTGCTCCATGAGCGAGCGCGCCGGGGAGCGCGGGGCACTCCGTCCACGATGAACCGCATGGGCTCGCCCTCGGTGTGGTAGTCGATCACCGACAGGGTGCGCGCCGACGGCCGCGTCACCGCGTGGTCCCCAGCAGCTCGTAGAGAATGCCTTCGCGGAGCCCGCGATCGCTCACCACGACGTGCTCGCGCCGGAAGCGCGCCATCGCGAGCCAGGCAGATCGCGATGCCGGGAATGATCACGTCCGCGCGGCCCCGGCTCGAGGCACGGCAGCCGTCCACGGTCGGCGACGGAGAGCGCGCCCAGCCGGGCCAGCTCCTGCTCCACCGCCGCGCGGCCGAGCCGGTGGCCGTGGACCCGAGCCGCGTCGTAGGCGGCAGCCCGAGGTCGAGCGCTGGCCAGCGTGGTGACGGTGCCCCGCGGTGCCGACCAGCCTCGTCGTCCCCGCCGCCGCGATGGTATCCGGCACCTCGGCGGCCAGGCGGCAGCTCGACGGCTTCGCGCATGCGCGCGAAGCGATCCCACCGCACGGGCCCGGGCTCGCCCCACTCTTCCACCAGGGGCACCACGCCCAGCCGCAGGCTCACCGCGGCCGCCGCGCCGCCGCCGCGGGCCAGCACGAACTCCGGTGCTGCCCCCACCGATGTCGAAGAGCACGAACGCAGTCGCCGAGGCCGGGCAGCCCGGACGTGACTCCCTGGAGCGTCAGGCGCGCCTCGTCCTCGCCCGAGACGACCTCCACCGGGCTCGCCCGATTCCGCCCTCCAGGCGCGCCACGAAACTCCCGCGCGGTTGCCCGCCTCGCGAACCGCGCTCGTGGCCACGATGCGGACCCGCGTGGCGCCGAGCCCGCGCGCGGCGCGCGCGAACTCGCGCGACCGCGGCGGCGGTGCGCCGCATCGGCTCCGGGAGCAGGCGCCCTGCGCCCGCCTGCCCTTCCCCGAGCCGGGTGACCCGCTGGGTCTGATGGAGCGGGCGCCAGCCGTCGGCCCTCCGTCGCGTCGTCGACGACGAGCGAGGCGAGACGGTATTGGTGCCGAGGTCGACGGTGGCGAGGCGCCGCGGCGCTCTATCCGGGAATCACGCCGGGCGGCGGAGGATGGAGCGCGTCCGCGACGCGCTTCGCGGACCCGATCGGGCTGCAGGGGCTTCACCAGCATCACGTCCACCGCGCATCTCGCGGAGCCGCTCCTCGTGGAGCCGGCGGCCCCACCCGGTGAGCAGCACCACCGCGCGTCCCGGGACTCCGCTTCTTGACCGCGGAAGCCAGATGGAGCCCGGACCGATCGCGCAGGGCCAGGTCGGTGAGGACCACGTCGATGCCGCCCTGCCCGAGCCGCGCAGCGCCGGCGTCCGCGTCCGGCACCGCCTCCACGCGATGTCCCACCGCCATGAGGGTGTCCAGCACCTCGGTGCGGATGCCTTCCTCCTCCTCGACCACGAGGACGGAGCCGGTGCGCGCAGCGGGCGGCCGGGCTTCGGTCGCGGGCGCGCGCGCCGACTCCGCGGCCTCCGGCGCGGGCGCGGCCGGCCGCAGCCCCGCCGCGGGCAGCCACACGGTGACCTCGCGCCGCCGCCGGAGCCGGCGCGCGTCCACCTCGAGGCGCCGCGCCGCGCGCGAGCACCACCGCCTCGGCCACGGTGAGCCCGAGTCCCAGGTGGCCGGGCCGCGCGTGGTGAAGAAGGGATCGAAGATGCGCGGGCGGATCTCGGGCGCGATGCCCTCGCCCGTGTCGACCGACGACCAGCTCGGCGCCGCCGCTCGTGGCCGCGGGTGCGCACGGTCAGGGTCCCGCCCGCGGGCATCGCCTCCACCGCGTTCAGCACGAGGCCGACGATCGCCTCGCGCAGCGCGGTGGCGCTGGCCTCGACCGGCGGCGGTCGCGCCCAGGTCCGCGGCTCATCTCGATCGCGCCCGCGCGACCTCGGCTCCGCGCTGGAGGCGCGCGCGCGCGAAGCTCACCGCTTCCTGCGCGATGGCCGGGCAGCTCGGCGACCGCGCCGCGCTGATCGGCCTCCGCCAGTCCGAGCAGCCGCTGGAGGAGATCGGTGCCGCGCCAGGCGGCTTCCTCGAGCGCGACCAGCCCTTCGCGCAGCGGATCGTTCGGGGCGCGCGCGAGCAGGAGCTGCGCGCGGCCCAGCGAGGGTCGCGAAGACCGGGTGGAGCTCGCGCGTGAGCCCCGGCCCCGAGGGCGGCCAGCACGCGCGCGTCCGCTCGCCCCGCCCCAGGTCGGCCTCGTTCCGCGTCGCGCTCGGCGAGCGCGTGGCGGCTCTCGCCGAGCTGCCGCTCCGTCTCGAGCGCCCCGCGGTCAGGGCCGCGAGCATCAGGGCGGACTCGATCTCCTCCGGCGAGAAGTCCCGCGGCTCCGAGATCGGCGAGGCAGAGGAGCCCCACCACGCGGCCGCGGGCGCGCATCGGCACCAGCAGGGCCGCGCGGATTCCCTCCTCCTCGAAGCAGGCCGGGGCGCGCGGGCCGCCGGGCCTGGAGGTCGCGGATCGCCACCGGCCCGTCGGCGGCGAAGCCCTCGACGAGCACGTCATCGTCCGCGCGGAGCCGCTCCGAGCCCGACGCTGCGCCAGCAGCCCCGCGCGCCGGCGCAGCACGCCGACGCGCTCGGGCCGAGCCGGCGAGCGCGAGGGCCCCGCGCACCCCGGCCAGCCGGCAGCCCGCGTCGGCGACGCGGGCCAGGATCTCGCGCGGCTCCGCGCGCGGGAGGTCGCCGCGTCCACCAGCCCGCGCAGCTCCCGCAGGTGCGCCGAGGTGATCGCCCCGGCGCTCGAGCAGCCGCTGGTGAACGAGCGAGGAGCCGACGCGGTCGGCGATGACCAGGAGCAAGGAGCACGTCGGTGGCGGTGAACGGCGCGCCCGAGATCCTGGCGGCCCGCGAAGAGCACACCGCCCGCCTCCCCTCGGTCCGCACCGGCACCGCGATGCCCTGCCGCATCGGGAAAGCGCTCGGCGAACGGATCGCGAGCGGCGCGGCTCGCCGGCGCGTCGTAGGTCAGCACGCGCTTCTCGGCGAAGACGCGGCCGACCAGCCCCTCGCCCGGATCGAGCACCACGCTCTCCATGTCATCGCGCCGGAAGCCGCGGCCCGAGCGGGGCACGAGCCGCCCGGTCGTCGTCGTCCAGGACGAAGAGGAGCGCGCGGTCGGCGGCCAGCAGCCGCGAGACGCGATCCATCGCCAGCGCCGAACAGCTCGCCGGGCGGCAGCCCGAGCGGAGGGACCGACAGGATCTCCTGGAAGATGTCGAGGGCGTGCGCGTCCCGATCGGCGCTGGCGCTCCGGGCCCGCCTCGTCGCCCAGGCGCTCCCGCAGAGCTTCGAGGACGTCGCCCAGCTGGGAGAGCGCGGCGCGGACGGAGTCGCCAGCTCATCTCAGAGGCGCCTCGACTGGGCGCGGGCCGGTCACTTCCCGGCGAGCGTGCGGATGAATCGGACGACGGGCCCAGCGGTCGTTCTCGGGCAGGTGCCGCCACGAGGGCATGGCCCCCGCCCGGTGGTGATCTTCCAGAAGATCTCCCCGTCCGGCTCGTCCTGGACCCGCTTGCGACGTCCAGTCCGCCGGCTTGGGGTTCAGCGCGACGGCGGCGGGCCCGTTGCCCTTGCCCAGGGCCGTGGCACGACAGCGCAGTTGATCTTGGCGACCTTCTCGCCCTGCTCGATCGTCTTCTTGTCGGCGGGCAGCGGGTTCTTCTTCGCCTTCTCGGACGTCGGGCGCGACCCACGGCCCGCGTCTGGGCGGCCACGTCCGCCGGGCCGCGGCCCGAGGCGAGGACCAGCAGGATCACGGCCAGGGCGAGTCCACCGGCGCGGGTAACGAGCGACAGCGACCTCATCGAGGGGCCTCCTGTGGCAGCCGGAAACCTGAAGCGAATCATCCCGTCATCATTGACGAAACGCACTGCTCATTTAACACCAGGCCTCGTCGAGGGTCAAGTGCTTCCCCGGTCTTCGCGGTTGCTGCGGCCGTGTGCTATCGTCTCCGGCGTTCATGGCCGACGATCCCGTCCATCTCGTCGCGGTGATCGGCGCGGGGCCCGCCGGCCTCTTCGCGGCCCGCGCGCTCGCCGCGACCGCGCCCGCGTGGTCCTCCTCAACCGCGACATCAAGCCGGGCGGGCTCGCCGAGTACGGCATCTTCCTGAACAAGTACAAGATGAAGGGCGGCTTGCGCGCGCCAGTTCCAGAAGATCCTTAGCGACCCGCGCGTAACCTACCTTGGACACGTGACGATCTCGAGCAAGGGAGATCTCACGGTTCAGGACCTGGCAGCCCTGGGCTTCGACGCGCTCGTCTACGCGATCGGCGCGCAGGGCACCAAGTACCTGGGCGTCGAAGGCGAGCGCCTGCCGGGCGTCTACCACGCCAAGGATCTCGTCTATCACTACAACCGCCTGCCGCCCTTCAGCGAGCGGCCCTTCCCGATGGGCCGCCGCGTGGCCATCGTCGGCGTCGGCAACGTGATGGTGGACATCGCGAACTACTGCGCCCACTTCGCGGACTGCGACGAGATCGTCGCGATCGCGCGCCGGGGCCCGTTCGAGAAGGCCTACGACGACCGCGAGTTCGAGGACGTCGAGGACGCCTTCGACCACGCCCTCTACCGCGAGGAGATCGAGCGCATCCGGCCGCGGCTCGTGGCGGCGGGCCAGAACCCGACGAGCTGCTCGCCGCGCTCGCGGCCAAGCCCGAGCCGTCGCCGCGGGCCCGCGCCCGCCTGCGCTTCCGCTTCCTGGCCTCGCCCGAAGCGCGTGCTGGCCGAGGGGGCCGCGTGGCCGGGCTCGAGGTGGAGGAGAACCGGCTCGAGCGCAAGGGCGACCGCATCGTTGCGGTCGGCACCGGCGAGACCTCGGTCATCCCGGCCGACACCGTGGTGTTCGCGGTGGGCGACCGGGTGGACGAGGACGCGGGTCTCCCGTACAAGGACGGGCTCTACCTCACGGTGCCCGGCGACGATCCGGCCGCGGCCTACCAGGTGCTCGATCCCGGCGGCCGGGAAGGCGCGCAGCCGGGCGATCTTCGTGGTCGGCTGGGCCCGGCGCGCCAGCGACGGCGTGGTGGGCCGCGCGCGCCTCGACGCGGAGACCGGGATCAAGCACGTCGCCGGCTATCTCGCGCGACCCGGCCGAAGCGGCCTGCGCCGCCGCGAGCCGAGCGGGCCGTCGAAGTCGCTGCGCCAGCACGCTCGCCGAGCGGGGCGCCGCCGTCGTGGACTACCCGCCGGTGCAGCGGCTCGAGGCGGCGGAGAAGGCGCGCGGCGGCGGACAAGGTGGAGGAGTTCAAGTTCCGCAGCGATCGCGAGATGCTGGACGCGATCCGAACGCTAGGCCGTCCCGCGCGGCCGAGCAGCGAGCAGCAGCGACGCCGCGACCCCGTAGGCGGCGGCCAGCGCGTGCGGCGTCCCGCTTGCCACCGCCCACGGCCAGAACACGGCGCCCGCCGGGCAGCGGCGAGTGAATCAGCCCGAAGAGCGTCGCCACCGCCGCGATCGCCAGCACCGCGGCCGCGACCCGCAGGCGCGCGGTCGATGATCGCGACCAGCGCCGAGCCCCACACCAGCGCGGTCAGGATGAAGCCGTTCCCCAGCACCAGCGAGCGCGCTCCACAGCAGCCGGCCCTCGCCCGCGAGATCGGCCGGGCTCTTGCCCACCCCGCCGAGCAGCAGGCTGCCCTCGATCAGGACGAGCGCGGCCACCGCGGGCAGGAACGACACCGCGACCGCGGGGCGTGGCGCGCCGGCGAGGCCAGGAAGGCCTGGGCGGTGATCTGCAGGCCCGACGAAGACCAGGATCGGCGCCACCGCCGCCTCGGGCAGGAGCCGCACCAGCACCGCGACGACGCCTGACCGCGCGCGCCGACGCCGATCAGCGAGACCGGTCGCCAGCGTGTAGCCGGCCCGCGCGCCCATCGCCTTGTAGGCGGGATGGCCGATGTACGGCGTGTTCTGGATCACGCCGCCGCAGCAGCCGAGCCGCGATGGTCGGCGACCGCCTCGGTCAGCAGGATGTCGCGCGTGCGGTACTCGTCGCCCGCCACGATGGCCGACTCGGTGTTGTCGATGCCGCCGACCACGGTGGCCAGCGCGAACGGCACCGCGAGCGGCAGATACGGCAGCGTGGCGTCGACGGCGTCGAGCCAGGCGAGCGTCGGCGCAGCGGGAGCGCGAAGCCGAGCGCGCCGAGCGTGACCGCCGGATGCGGCCCCGGCGCCCGACGGCGGCGTCGAGCGCCCAGCGGCCCCAGAAGATGACGCGTCCCCGCCAGCACCGCGGCGAGCGCGCCGGGCAGACCCCACGGCATCCGCACGCCGCCCAGCAGACGCGGCGAGGAGCACGATCGAGCGAGACCACGCCGACCAGCGGATCGCCGAAGATGCGCAGCGACGGGCAGGAAGGCGATGAGCAGGATCGCGACGCCCGCGATGGAGCCGAGCAGCGCGGCGCGCGGCACCACGCGCCGCACCCAGTCGCCCGCGAACGGCGCAGCCGAGCTTGATCACTCCCATCGCCACCGTGACGCCCATGCCGATCTTCCAGGCCAGTGACCGGATCCCGCGTGAGCAGCATCGCGGGCCCGAGCACGCCGAAGACGATCCCGAAGAGGGACGGGCGTGTCGATGCCGAAGGGCATCGCGGTCACGTCGCTCCGGCCGGTGCGCCGCATCAGCCGCACCGCGAGCGCACGTGTAGACCAGATCGCCCAGCGAGCACGCCCACCGCGGTGCCCGGGACCATCACGTGCGAGCACGAGGTCGGAGGGAAAGCCGAAGACGCCGATCAGGAGGCCCGAGAGGATGACGAAGAGGCCGAGGTTGTCGAGCGCCAGGCCGAAGAACGCGTTCCAGTCGCCGGGCGCCCACCAGCGGACGGCCGGCGCCGTCCTCACCGGATCAGGCGGCGCGAGCGGGGCCGACCCGGCCGCGGAGAACTCGCGCGCGAGCGCGCGGACCCGCGCCGCGAGGCCGCTGCACCACGCGAGGCTCCCGCGGTTCTGCGGCCACCTCGAGAAGCCGAGCTCGACCGCGGCGGCGGGCGGCGCGGGCCGCACGGCCTCGCCGAGCCGCAGGCGCACGCCGTAGCTCTGCCCCTCGCGCGCGCCCTCGGTCTCCACCACCGCCTCGACGCGCAGGTTCTCCCGCTTGGCGTGCGCGCGCACGAAGTTCCGTAGCCAGCGCGCCACCTCGTCGTAGTCACCGCCCGAGAACATGGCCGCCCCCTAGCACTCGTTGAAGCCGCAGGAGAGACACTTCTTGCACCCTTCCTCGTACACCAGGGTGGCCTGGCCGCACTCGCGGCAGAGATCGCCCACCCGCGCGAAGGCCGCCCGCCGGCGCGGGACTGGCGGTCGCCGGCGTCGCGCGGCGTCCCGATGTGCTCGGCGAGCGTGCGCGCGAGCGCGTCGGGAAGCGAGAGCACCTTGGCCGCGCCGAAGCCGGTCGGCTGGCCGCCGCCGATGAACGAGAGCTGGCTGATCGCCGCCTCGAGCCGCGCTGACGCGGCGACAGCGGCGACGGCAGGCGCAGCACGAGGGAGACGAGCCGGCCGAGCGCCTCCGCCACCGCCATCGTGTCCGATCCCGCCTTGCCCACCCGCACGAAGACCTCGAACGGCTCGCCGCCGCCGTTGTCGTTGACCGTGATGAAGGCGGTGCCGATCGGCGTCTCCATCCGGTAGGTGGCCCCGGTGAGGTGCTGTGCGGGCGAGGCTTCACGCCGCCGCTGGCCTGGCCCGACGGCGGCGCCCTCGGCGCGCACGCCCATGTTGAGGACCTGGCTGCCCTTGGAGCCGTCGCGGAACACGGTGATGCCGAGACAGCCGAGGTCCCACGCCTGCCGGTAGGCCGCCGCCACGTCCGCTTCGGTCGCGCCTCCGGGCAGGTTGATGGTCTTCGACACCCCGTTGTCGGTGTGCTTCTGGAAGGCGGCCTGGTGCCGACGTGCCAGATCGCGTCGATCTCGTGCGCGGTCTTGAAGACCTCGCGCGCGGCGGCGGGCACGCCCTCGAGGCCGGCGAGCGAGCCGCGTCGGGCCACCTCCGTCATCAGGGCCTCGGTGTGGAAGCCCTGCCGCCGGGCGAGCCGCTCGAAGGTCTCGCTGAAGAAGGGCAGCACACGCTCGCCGTCCGGGCCCTTCACGCGATGCTCGAAGGCCAGCGCGAACACCGGCTCGATGCCGAGGAGCATCCCGCGATCATCGAGATGGTTCCGGTGGGCGCGATGGTGGTCACGGTGGCGTTGCGCAGCGGCCGGCCGTGGCGGTAGATGGAGCGCCCCCAGTGTGGGAACGGGCCGCGCTCCTCGGCCAGCCGGGCCGACTGGTCGTGCCCTTCGTCCTTCGCGAAGGCCATGAGGCGCTCGGCCAGCTCGAGCGCCTCCTCGCTGTCGTAGGGGACGCCGAGCGTGAAGAGCAGGTCCGCCCAGCCCATGATGCCCAGGCCCACGCGGCGGTTGGCCTTGACCATCTCGTCCACCTGCTCGAGCGGATACGGATTCACCTCGATCACGTCGTCGAGGAAGCGCACCGCGAGGCGCACCACCCGCTCGAGCTCGCCCCAGTCGAGCTCCCCACCGTCCCGCCGCGCTCGACCGCGAACTTGGCCACGTTCACCGACCCGAGGTTGCACGCGTCGTTCGGCAAGAGAGGCCAGCTCCCCGCATGGGTTCGTCGCCTCGATCAATCCGAGGTCCGGCGTCGGATTGGCGGGGCTGCGGTTGATGCGGTCGAGGAAGATCATGCCGGGTCGCCGGTGCGCCACGCCGCGCGCACGATGCGATCCGCAGACGTCGCGCGCGCTCCAGCCGGCCCGCGACCTGGCCGGTGCGGGGGTTGATCAGGTCGTATTCCGCCGTCGGCGGCGAGGGCCTCCATGAAGGCGTCGGTGGCCGCGACCGAGATGTTGAAGTTGGTGATGCCGCCGTCGAGCTTGCACTCGATGAACTCGAGCACGTCCGGGTGATCCACCCGGAGGATGCCCATGTTGGCGCCGCGGCGCGCGCCGCCCTGCTTCACCGCCTCGGTCGCCGCGTTGAACACGCGCAGGAAGGACACCGGGCCCGGACGCCCGGCCGCCCGTCGAGTGGACCACGTCGTCCTTCGGCCGGAGGCGGGAGAACGCGAAGCCGGTGCCGCCGCCCGACTGCTGGATGATGGCCGCCGCCTTCACCGACTCGAAGATCTCCTCCATCGAGTCGCCGACCGGCAACACGTAGCAGGCGGAGTACTGGAGCGCGTTCTCCTTGCCCGCGTTCATCAGCGTGGGGAGTTGGGCAGGAAGCAGCCCCTGACCATCATGTCGTAGAAGGCGGCCGCGACCTCCTCGACCGCAGCTGGTCGCGCCCGTAGCGGTCTCCGCGGCCGCGATGGCGGTGGCGACCCGCCAGCACATCTCTCCGGGGTCTCCCGGACCTGACCGCTCGCTCGCGGGCGAGATACCGCCCGCGCAGCACCTGAAGCGCCGGCTCGACCAGCGGCCTACCTTGGACGGACGCGTCTCGGACGGCATGGCGTTCTTACCGACTCCCTTTCCCATCCCATGGTATTCCCGGCCGCGCGCACACCTGCACGTGGGGTAGCTCGCCGACTCCCCTCACAAACTTGACTACAGTCCAAAGGTGTTTAGAATTGGGCGGAATTGACTCCTCGAGCCGCTTCTTCCGGTCCTGGAGCCCGGTGGACCAGTCCATGGCCATGCGCCTTCTGAAGCGACACCGCGTCGGCCTCATCCTGCTCGGCCTGGTGGTCCTGATCGGCCCCCGGGATCTGGACATCGCTTCCACCTTCACCGCCGACATCGTGGGCCGCCCAGCAGGGAGACATGGCATGATCCGCCCGCACTTCCCCCGTGCTCGGTCCTGCGCTCACCCTGGCCGCGACGCTCCCCGGTCCGCTGCGGCAGACATTCGCCGCCCCGGCTCCGGTCACGCCGGTGCCGGTCAACCTGATGCCGCCCTCCGACCTGTCCGCGGCGCCGACGCCCCTGCGCGCGCCCCTGCCCCGCCCCGCCCGGCATCCGTCCGTTCGCCACCCCCAGGAGATCGGCCGCGAAAGCTGACGCTCGAGGAGGCGGTCAACATCGGTGCATGGAGAACGCCCCGAAGATCGTGGCGCGTGCATCGGGTGACTACGTGGCGTCCCAGCAGCGCGGTGAAACCAGGCCCTGGCCCCGTTAAGTTTCCCAGCCGAGCGGTTCCGGCAGCTACGGCCGAGCCCGCCCATCAACTCGTTCAGCGGAGATGCCACCACCGGCGACTTCGGCCCGCCAGCGTCACGCGTCGCAGCCCTTCGACTTCGGTCGGACGTGGGCGGCCAAGGACGTGGCCAAGTCGAGCGGAGGCGATCAAGGGAAGTGCTCGAGGCCCAGAAGCTCGACATCTCCCAGCTCGTGAAGACCCAGTACTACACGCTGCTTTCCAAGCGGCTGGTCGAGGTGAACGTGACTGCGCTCGACCGGGCCGAGGTCAACTCCTCCGCAGCGCGCAGGGCTTCTTCCAGGTCGGCACTCAGCCTAAGTCCTTCGCAGACTCCGCGCCAGGAGGTGGACGCCAACGGACGGGTCAACGTGATCCGGCCCAGAACGCGGTGAGCCTCGCGCGAGTCGCGTTCAACACCGCGATGGGCATCGCGGTCAACGCGCCCACCGAGGTGTCAAGGCGCGACACGCCGCGTACCAGCAGTTCCGATGATCGCGAGGCGCTGGTGGCCGAGGCGCCGGCAAAAACCGGCCGCCCGGAGTAACGGCAAAAACGCAACCGGCGCCGTCGGCGCGTTCAGTCTGCCGTATCTTCACAGATCTTCTTCCCACCTGCTGGGAGCGTGGCACCACCCGAGTGATCGTGAGGCTACTCAGCCGATTCCGCTCCGGGCCACCGCCGATCCAGGCTGCCTGGCTTCTTCTTGACCCGGCAACGAGTGGCAGGTCGGCCTCACTGCTTTGATCCTTGATCCACCTTCGACTGGCGGCGCAAAGACTCGCGTTACGTGGTGCCAGGCCAACCTCGAGGCGTCCCGCCCGCGTGCGCGATGATACCGAGCTGCAGGTCCTGGCAGAGCGTGGAGCAGTCCTACCTGGCCGAACCTGGGCAGAGAGGCGGAGGAGCGCATCGGCGCCGCCCGCAAGGCAGTGGAGTCGGCCGAGGAGAACTACCAGCGCGGGCCCGGGGACGCTTCGACGCGAGAGCGTCGCCAGCATCATCAGCCTGACTCACCGACGCCCAGCTCGCTCTCACCCAGGCCCAGTCCACCGAGGCGCAGGCCCTCTCGGACTACCGGATCGCCATCGCGCCAACCTGGAGCGATCCCCTGGGCCGCCGGTAAATAACGCGCGCCCCGGCGCGTCTGACCCATCGCTGAAACGCCGCCTGTCCTCTGGATCGTTTCCGGGATCGTGGTCGCCGCGGGAGTGATCTCCGGGGGCTATCTCTATACCCAGGGCATCGGAGCCCGCCCCGCCTTCCGCACCGCCACCCGCCGCGGCGCGCGGTCCGCCCACTCTCGCGGTCTCGGCCACCGGCACTCTCAACGCGGTCATCACGGTGCTGGTCGGCTCCCAGATCTCCGGGCAGGTCAAGAGCTTCTCGCCGACTTCAACTCCATGGTCACGAAGGACCAGGTCATCGCCCGCATCGACCCGAGACTTACGAGGCCAAGGTAGAGCCAGGTGGAGGCCGAGGTGGACGCGGCCCAGCCTCGGTGCTGAACCAGCAGGCGGTGGTGGAGAAGACGCGCGGACCTCGAGAACGCCCGCGCCGCTGCTCTGGCTGGCCGCGCGCCGCAGACCGCCAAATCCCAGGTCACGGTCGTGGACTCCAAGCGTACGCTCGGCCGGAACCAGGATCTGCGCCAGCGCGAGCCTCGTCGCGCCAGGCCGACTGAGGACACCGCCGCAGGCCGCCTACGACTCCGCGGTGGCCCAGGTGAACAGCCTCGAAGGCCCAGGAGGACGCGCAGGTCTCGGCGGTGCGCGTCGGCGGAGGCCCAGTCTCCGGGTCTCGGAGGCGATGCTGAAGAACGCGGCGGCCCAGGTCGTGCAGAACGAGGCGGCCCTGCGTCAGGCGCAGGTCGATCTCGAACGCACCTACATCCGCGCGCGCCGGTCGACGGCACCGTGGTGGGCCGCACCGTCGGACGTCGGGCCAGACCGTCGCGGCGAGCCTCCAGGCGCCGACCCTGTTCACGATCGCCCAGGACCTGCGCAACATGCAGGTGGACACCAACGTGGACGAGGCCGACGTGGGCCGGGTCAAGGTCGGCCAGACCGGCCACCTTCACAGTGGACTCCTTCCCGGGCCGGACGCTTCACCGGAGAGGTCGTCCAGATCCGGAAGGCGCCGCTCGTGGTCAGAACGTCGTCACCTACGACGTGGTGGTGACGCGCCAAGAATCCCGAGCAGCGTCTCCTGCCCGGCATGACCGGCCAACGTGCGGATCATCATCGACCAGAAGGAGGGCGTGCTCCAGGTCCCGAACGCGGCGCTCCGCTTCCGGCCGCCCGGGGATGGAAGCCCCAAGCGCGAGCGGCCCGCGCGCCCGGCCCGGGCACCGGCGGCGGCGGCGGCCGCGGCGGCGGAGCGCGCCCGCCGGGCGCGTGTGGGTGCTCGGGCCTGACGGCAAGCCGGCCGCGCGTCCCGCTGCAGCTCGGCATCGGCGACGGCACCTACACCGAGGTGGCCAAGCGGCGAGCTCATGGAACGGCCAGCAGGTGATCGTCGGCGTCGTCGGCGCCGGGCGACCGGTCCGCAGCAGCTAGCGCGGCCGCCCGCGCCTCCGGCTCTGACATGGCCGACGCCCTCATCGCGACCGAGGACCTCGTGAAGGACTACCACCTCGGCCACGCGGCGATCCACGCGCTGCGGAAGCGTCTCCGGTGTCCATCGAGCCGCGGCGAGTTCGTGGCGGTGATGGGGCCCGTCCGGCTCCGGCAAGTCCACGTTCATGAACCTGCTCGGCTGCCTGGACACCCCGACCGCGGGCAGCTACCGCCTCGACGGCGCCGACGTCTCCGGCATGGGCCGACGACCGGCTCGCGCGGATCGCGCAACGCGAAGATCGGCTTCGTGTTCCAGACCTTCAACCTGCTGCCGCGCACCACCGCGCTCGAGAACGTGGAGCTGCCGCTGCTCTACGCGCGACGTCCCGGCGCGCGACCGGCGGGCGCGCGCGCGCGCGCAGCTCGCCGCGGTCGGCCTCGCCGATCGCGAGCACCACCACCCGAGCCAGCTCTCGGGCGGGCAGCAGCAGCGGGTGGCCATCGCGCGCGCGCTGGTCAACGATCCGGCCGTCATCCTGGCCGACGAGCCGACCGGCAGCCTCGACACGCGCACGAGCGTCGAGATCATGGCCCTCTTCCAGGGCCTGAACCGCGAGGGCATCACGATCGTGCGTGGTCACCCACGAGCCCGACATCGCCGCGCTACGCCGGCCGGGTCCTGAGCTTCCGCGACGGCCGGCTCATCCGCGACGAGCAGGTCGGCGACGCCTGGCGACGCCGCGAGCTGCTCGCCAGCCTGCCCGCGGCGACGTGCGAGCACGAGACTGGAGCCGAGGTCGCTCGACGTGAACGTCCTTGCAGCGCGCGCGCATCGCGGTGCGCGCGCTGCGCGTGAACAAGCTGCGGAGCGCGCTCACCATGCTCGGCATCGTCATCGGCGTGGGCGCGGTCATCACCATGGTCGCGGTCGGCGCGGGCGCCCAGGCCCGCGTCGCCGAGCAGATCCAGAGCCTCGGCTCGAACCTGCATCATCGTCTGTGCCGGGCACCGTCAACCACGGCGGCGTGCGCGCTCGGGCCAGGGCGCCAGGCCGACGCTCACCGAGGACGACGCCTGGCCGCGATCAGCCGCGATATCCCGCTCGTCGAGGTCGTCGGCCCCGTCCGTGCGCGGCAACGCCCAGGTCGTCTACGGCAACCTCAACTGGTCCACCGGCATCCAGGGTGTCACCCCGGAGTACTTCCGAGCCCGCGACTGGACGGTCGATCGCCGGGCGGCTCGCTGACGCAGGAGGAGGTCGACGGCGCGCACCAAGGTCGCGCTGCTCGGGCCAGACGGCGGCGCAGAACCTGTTCGGCGACGCCGATCCGCTCGGCCAGGTGATCCGGATCAAGAAGGTGCCCTTCACGGTCGATCGGGCTGCTCGATCGCAAGGGCCAGACGACTCGTGGGGCCAGGACCAGGACGACTCGATCCTGATCCCGCTGTCCACCGCCAAGACGAAGGTCGCTGGGCGGAGCCAGGCCAACGCGCGCGCGGTGGGCACGATCTCGCGTCAAGATCCGGACGCGGCGAGCACATGACGGAGGCCGAGACGCAGATGCGCGAGCTGCTGCGCCAGCGCCACCGCCTGCAGCCCTACCAGGACGACGACTTCAACGATCCGCAACCTCGCCGAGGTGCTCCAGACCCAGGAGGAGGCGTCCCGAAGGTGATGACCGATCCTGCTGGCCGCCATCGCCTCGGTCTCGCTGCTGGTCGGGCGGGATCGGCATCATGAACATCATGCTGGTCTCGGTGACCGAGCGGACGCGCGAGATCGGCCTCCGCATGGCGGTGGGCGCGCGCGGCCGCGACATCCTCGACGCAGTTCCTGGTCGAGGCGGTGACGCTGTCGCTGATCGGCGGGCGTCATCGGGGTCGCGGTCGGCCTGCGTCGGCTCCTACGCGATCGCCTACTTCGCCGAGTGGCGCACCCTGATGCAGCCCGACGGCGATCGCTGCTCGCCTTCGGCTTCGCCGCCGCGGTCGGCATCTTCTTCGGCTTCTACCCGGCCCGCAAGGCGGCCCGGCCTCGATCCGATCGACGCCCTCCGGTACGAATGATCCGCCGCGCCCTGCTCGCGGCGGCGGGCAGCCCGCGTCCTCCTCGCGCCGCTCCGGCCGCCCGGTCCCAGACCTTCACGCCCGCAGTCCTCGTCGCGCCTCGCGGTGAGCTTCACCCACCGAGCGCGTGGGCAGCGGGCGCGTCCTGGTCTTCGGCGAGGTCCGGAACGGGACCAACGCAGTCCTGCGAGCGCGTCGTCGTGAGCGTGGAAGGGCTCGACGAGAACGGCCGGACGGTGAGCCGCGCGCCGCGCCTACGTCTTCGGCGTCGTGCCGTCGCGCGGCTCCTCGACGCTTCGAGGTCCGCATGGCGTCGCCCGGCTCTGAGCGCCGCTTCCGGCGTGGAGATCGAGTCGCTTCCAGTTCGTCTCGTCCGGGAACTGACTCTGCCCGGATGTGAAGAAGCGGAAACCCCGCCGCCCCGCCCGTCCCCGGCGCCGGATCTCACCCCGCGCCCGTCGGCGCCGCGCGGTCCCGGTCCCGCCGCCCCGCCGATCGCGGTGACGCCCGCCTGCCGCCGTCTGCCGCGGCCGGCCATGGTCGAGCAGCGCGGCCTGCCCATCGTGGCCGAGCTCGCTCCGCGTGCGCGAGGCCCGAGTCGCCGCGGGCCAAGCTCGAAGGCGCGATGGAGATCCTCTTCGGGGCCTACGGGGAGAGCGATCCCGACTTCCTCGGGGCTCTTCCTCCAGCGGCTGGATGCGGCGCGCCACGACAAGCAGTTCCGGCTGACCCTCGCGTGGCAGCGTGAGCAGATCCGACTCTCCCTGGAGGACATCCTGGCTGGAAGGCGTCCGCGGCCGGCGCCTTCCGGGCCGGGATGGACGCGGGCGCGGTGGCCGCGGTGATCGTGGGCGCCGCCGAGGGCTGCCTGCTCCAGGCGGCCACCGACGGCGGGGCGGTCACCGCCGAGCAGATCGTCCGCACCCCGCTGATTCTGGCGGCTCGGGGGCCGATCAGCGGGGCTTGAGCTCGATCCGGTAGCCGTCCGGGTCCTGGATGTAGAGCGACGGCCCGGAGCCGAAGGCCCCGCGCCGCTGCACCACGTCGCCGTCCACCGTCATCACCGCGCGCCCGGAGCCCGTCGCGCACCCGCGAGAGGTCACCAGCAGCGGATCGAGAGGCAGAAGTGATCCAGCCCGCCGCCCTCCACGCGCTCACCGGGCAGCAGATCGATCAGGTGCTCGCCGAAGCGCAGCTGCACCAGGGAGATCGGCTTGTTCACGTGGTCGAGCGTGCAGCCGAGCACGTCGACGTGAAGCGCCCGGACGCGGCCTGGTCGCGGACGTGGAGCACCAGGTGATCGAGTCCGAGCGGCTCGAAGGCCCGGCTCATCGCCTGAGCCCCACCGCGGCCAGCACGAGCACGCCCGCGACCATCGCGGTGCCGTTCAGCACGCCCGAGAGTGCGGTGCAGCCGCGCGAAGGCCAGCGCCTCCGTGGAGACCAGCGCCCGGCGCTGGAGCCGCTCTGCCGCAGCGCTTCGCGGGCCGCGTGCGCGGCCGGCAGCACGACGAGCCAGGCGTAGAGGGTCGGCGGCCAGCATCACCGCCGACCAGCAGGAGCGGCAGCCCGTCCCAGGGCCGGCGGGGGCCGAGCACGAGCCGGACGGCCGAGAGCCGGCCAGCGCGAGCGCGCCCAGCGCCGCGCCCACCGCGGTAGTAGCGCGGGAAGATCGCGCTGACGAAGCGGCCGGCCGCCTCGCGGTCGAGCGTGGAGAAGGCGGCGGGCGCCACCACGCGCCGGCGAAGAACGCCATGACGCCGAGCCAGCACCAGCACCGCCGCGGCGGGCACGAGCTCTCATCGCGCCCTGCCACCTACCGGCGGCGCGCGCGGCGATCGCAACCGGCCGCGTGGCGAGGCCGCAGGCGGATCGCGGGCGCGGTTGACAGTCGCGCGCGCGGCCTCTAGCATCGGCGCGATGCAAGTCGCGGCCGCGGCGATCGTGATGCTTCTGAGCGCGGCGGAGGCCGCGGGCGCCCAGTCCCCGCTCGCCGCGCGAGGTTCGCGCCCTCACCGGCCGGTACCACACGAGAACCCTCGCGCGCATCGACGCGCTCAGACCGCTGATGGCGCAGGCCGCCGCGGAGGCCGATCTGAGGCGTGGATTCAACCTGCTCGGCCTCGCCCAGATCGCGTTCCTCTGTGGCGACGTGCGCGCCTGGGACGCGCAGGAGAAGCTCGACGCCTACGAGCAAGGCCGCCAGGCGGCCAGGCGCCGCCGAGATCGAGCCCCGCAATGCGCGCGCCCACTTCTGGTACGCCACCAACGCGGGACCGGTGGGGGCAGACCAAGGGCGTGCTGCGCGTCGCTCTTCCTGCTGCCCGAGGTCAGGCGGCGGCATCGAGACCGCGCTCGAGCTGGACCCGCAGTTCCCGCCCGCCTACGTGCTCGCGGGCACCGTCTACCACGAGGTGCCCGGCTCTTCGGCGGCGACCTGGAGAAATCCGAGCGGCTCTTCCGGCGGGCCTCGAAGTGGACGGCCGCTTCACCGGCCTGCGCGTCAGCCTGGCCCGCACCCTGATCAAGCGGGGCGCGTCCGCGGAGGCGCGGCGGGAGCTTCAGGCGGTGCTGGACGAGAAGGCCCCGTCGGGAACGCGGCGGACTGGACGCTGAAGGACTCACCCGAGGCCCGCCGGCTTCCTCGCCGTCCGCCCGGCCCGCTCATGAGCATCGGCCACACGATCCGGCGGCTGCGGCGCGAGGCGCCGCGCGATGGCGCGTCACCGCGCTCGGCCGAGGTCGGCGGCGCAGTGCACGATCCCTTCCGGGTGCTCGTCGCCTGCCTGCTCTCCCTCCGCACCAAGGACCAGACCACCGGCCCGGCGGCGGCGCGACTCTTCGCGCTGGCCGACACCCCCGCGGGCATCCGCCGCCTCACCCCGCGGCGCGATCGAGCGCGGCCATCTTCACCCGGTCGGCTTCTACCGGACGAAGGCGCGCGTGCTCCGCGAGATCAGCCGCGATCTGCTCGAGCGCTTCCGGGGGCGCGGTGCCCGACGACATCGACGCGCTGCTCACCCTCAAGGGCGTGGGCCGCAAGACCGCGAACCTGGTGGTCACCCAGGGCTTCAACCGGCCGGGCATCTGCGTGGACGTGCACGTGCACCGGATCTCGAACCGCTGGGGCTACGTCAAGACGCGCAACCCGGAGGAGACCGGAGATGGCGCTCCGCGCGCCACGCTGCCCCGCCGCTACTGGATCGGCTACAACGACCTGCTCGTGTCCGTTCGGCCAGAACGTCTGCCTGCCCGTCTCGCCCGCGCTGCTCGGAGTGCCCGATCCGGGCGGGCTTGCCCGCGCAAGGGCGTCAGTCCCACCCCGCCCGCTAGCGACCCGGCCGGGCGTGCGAGAAAGGCCCAGCTGCGAGGCGGCGCCCGCAAGGCCGCGCGCCGAGGCGTAGTCGCTCTACGCTGAGCGCGCGCTGGCCGAGGGCGCCACGCATCGCAGTCATGGCCTGCTCTACTCCCTGTCGTCGCGGCCGCGCAGGCGTCGGAGGAGCGCGAGGGCCTCGCGGTCGGCGCGCGGCTCCGGATCCTTCGGCGTCTCGAGCGCCATCGGGCACCCGGGCGAAGCGCCGGTCGTTCATCAGCCAGCCGGAACGCCTCCGCGGCCGAGGTGGCCGCGGCCGATCTTCTCGTGACGGTCGAGGCCGGAGCCCAGCGGCTGGCGTGCGTCGTTGAGGTGGAAGGCCCGCACGCGCCGCAGCGCCGAGCAGCCGGCGCGCACGCTCCATCGCGTCGCGCGTAGCCCGTCGGCGCGTGCGGATGTCGTAGCCCGCCGCGAAGAGGTGGCAGGTGTCGAGGCAGACGCCGACGCGGGCTCGGCGCTGCGCACCGCGGCCACGATGGCGGCCAGCTCCTCGAACGGACCGGCCGATGGTGGCGCCGCCGCCCGCGGTGTTCTCGAGCAGCCACGCGCACGCGATAGCCGCGCGTCCGCTCGTGCAGCTCGGTCGATAGCGCGCGACGACGCGCTCGATGCCCGCCTCGAGACCCGGTCCCGCGATGGGAGCCTGGGTGGATCACCACGAACGGAAGCGCCGAGCGCCTCCGCCCGCTCCAGCTCGTCGTGGAACGGCGTCCACCGCGCGCGCGTCCACCCGCCGGCACCGGCGCGGCCAGGTTGATCAGGTAGTTGGCGTGGGCGAAGACCGCCCGGATGCCCGTCGCCTTCCAGGCGGCGCGGAACTCGCCGGACCTCGTCTGTCCTGGTGTAGCGGACGGGCCGCCCACTGGCGCTGGTTCTTGAGGAAGATCTGCACCACCGAGCAGCCGACCTCCCGGCCCCGCTCCAGCGGCGCGGTGCGAGGCCGCCCGCGATGGACATGTGGGCGCCCAGGAGGTCAGGCATCGAGCTGCCGGGCGACGTCCAGCGAGCTTGGCAGCTCGCGCCGGCGCAGCTTCGCACCGCTCAGCGTCGGGGCCGCGCCGCTGCGCGCAGAAGCCCGCCCTCGACCAGAGAGAGGAAGGCGGCCGAGATCTCCTCGGCGCCCCAGCGGCCGGCCGGGTTGTACCACTTGTAGACGCCAGTTGAGCATGCCCGAGCACGCCGAAGACGACCAGGCGCGGCGGCGCGTCCCGAAACGCCCGACGCGCATGCCTTCGACCACGATGCGCCTCGACGCCCTTGTCGTAGCGGATCCTTCTGGGCGGCCGAGCGAGGCGCGCGAAGCGCGGCGGGCAGAGTTCGCCTCCTCGCTGAAGAAGCACGGTCAGGAACGAGCGGTTGGCGATGACGAAGCGCACGTGCTGCCGGACCACCCGCCGCAGCTTGTCCTCGGCGGGTCAGGCGCTGAGCCCAGCACCAGGCTGAGCTCGCGGGTGAAGGTCTCGATGGTCTCCCGCGAGATCGCGGCGAGCATCTCCTCCTTGGCCCGGAAGTAGCGTGTAGAGCGAGGCCTTCGACATCCCGAGCCGCGCGGCGATGTGCGTCGAGCGGTGGAGGCCTGGTAGCCGCGCTCCCGGAAGAGGTCGGCGGCGGTGCGCGAGGATCTTGGTCCCGGACCGCCTGGCGCCTGGCATTCACGGGCCCAGTCTACTTGACGCCCGGCCCGACCGCGTGGTAAAACTCGGTGAGTCTAGAAATAATACTCACCGGTTTCTCCAGCGAGGCTCCCATGGCCGAGCTCGAGCCGACATCGCGAGGCTCTCAGATGGAACGCCGCGTGATCCCGGCACGATCGACGACCGTCTTCGAGTTCGACTACTCGGTCCAGGCCGAGGACATGCGCGGCTCTCTACGAGAAGGCCAAGCGCGACCAGTGGAACGCGCTCCCGCGACATCGCCGTGGGACACCCCGGAGCCGTCCGACGGCCGCGCTCTCGCCGACGAGCTCGTGGACATCCACGGCAGCCCGATCTGGGCCAAGCTCTCGCGAGAAGGACCGCGTGGAGCTGAACCGGCGCATCGCGGCCTGGCGGCTCTCGGTGCTGGTCTACGGCGAGCAGGGCGCGCTCCTCGCGTGCAGCCAGCTCGTCAACATCGTCACCGGGCACCGACGAGAAGTTCTTCCAGGCCACCCAGGTCATGGACGAGGCGCGGCACAACGAGGTGCCTGGAGCGCTACATCCAGACACCGGCTCGGCGGGCTCCACTACCCGATGCCGGACAACGAGCGGGTGCTCTTCGACGCGATCCTCACCGACTCCCGCTGGTACATCAAGACCATCGCGCTCCAGCTGGTGGCCGAGACCTTCGCGGTCGCCATGTTCAAGATGATGGGCGAGTGCGCCCACGGATCCCGCTCCTCCGCGCAGGTCTGCACGCCGCATCCTGCAGGACGAGTCGCGCGCACATGGGCTTCGGCATGCTCGCCCTGCCCGGCGTCGATCCGCGAGGCGAGCGACGCCGAGCGCCGCGAGATGGAGGACTTCACCTGCCTCGCCCTCGAGAAGGTGCCTGACGGGCTTCTTCCCGGTCGACGCCTACCGCGACATCGGCTTCTCGCGCGCGCAGATCGACGAGGTGCAGACGTACCGGCGCGACGTCGCGGCCCGCAACGACTACGCGGTGCTTCCGGAAATACTTCAAGCGCGACATGCACACCTCGATGGTGTCACAACCTCGCGCGCGGATCGGGCCTCCTGACCGAGCGCGTGCGCCCGCGCCTGGCCGCCGCTCGGCATCAAGCTGCCAGCAGGCGGCTCGACGCTAGCATCCGCGTCCGCCCGGAAGCGGTCGCGCAGGCGCCGCTCGCGATAGGTCGAACGCGCCCGCTGATCTGCCGGCCGAACGCCCGCGGCGTGGGCGAGCGGCCGAGGTCCGAGCGGCGCCCGAGGGCGCGCAGTCGACGGTCAGGTGACGCCGGCTCCTGCGGCAGGGCCGCACGTGTCCCGCCGGCGCTCCCCGCGTGCCGCGCTCGCCGGCCTTCGACGAACCGATGCCGGTGCTCCCAGCGCGCGAACGGCCCCGACGCAGCTGCACGTCCACGAAGCGGAAGGGCGAGGTCGAACTCGCGGATCGATGCACGCGCCAGCGCGCCCGCACCGCCAGCCGCGCGCGCTGGAAGTCGAGCACCGCGCCCGCGGCCAGCCGGCCGGCGGCGGGCGCGAGCCAGCGCGAGCGCGCGCCCACGCCGGCTGGATCAGCGCGCGAGATTGCGCGGGTCGGCGAAGAACTCGAACACCTCGGCGCGCGGGCGCGGCAGCCACACGCGCCGCTGCGAGGATGTAGTCGGGCATGCGGGCGCCGCTATGATAGGCGGGTGCCCGGCCCGGGTCAAACGCGGCGCGTATCGCGGCGCTCACGCTCATCTCCGTCGCTCCTGGGGCTCCTACCCCGCGCTTCGCCAAGCTCGCCCTCGCCGCACTTCCCGCCCCTACGTGCTCGTCGTCGCTGCGCTGCGCGCATCGCCTCCGTCTTCCTGGCCGTCCTCCTGCTTCCGCCGCGGCTGGGCCGAGTTCCGCGAGCCTCCGCGCGGCGCGACCTGGGCGCCGCTCGCCTTCCTCGGCTTCGCCGGGCATCTTCGTCTCGACGGGCGGCACCTATCTCGCGCATCGCGCTTCAGCACCGCGGCCAACGCGGCGTCCTGCTCCAGGCCGGCCACGCCGGTCATGGTCGCCATCGGCGCGCGCTTCTACCTGGGAGAGCGGCCTGCGGCGGCGCGCGGCTGGGGCGGGGCAGTGGTCGCGTCCTCGATGGCGGGCGTCTGGACTGCGTCATCACGCGGGAAGCTGGCGCGGCCATCACGCACCTCGAGCCTCCGGCCCGGCGACTTCATCCTGCTGATGCTCGCAGGCGGGCTGGAGCGCTGTACACCGTCTACGGCAAGCAGGTGCTCGCGGTGCACTCCCCGTGGTCGCCGACCACGGCGCCTGCCGTACATCCTGGGCTCGGCCGATGCTGCTGCCGCTGACCCTGGTGGCCGCGCCGACTCTTCGCCCGCGCCCGACTTCACCTCGCCGGTCGCGTGGGGCGTCGTGCTTCTACCAGGCCATCCTCGGCTCGGTCGCCCACGTCTGGTGGTACGAAGCGGTCCACGCGGTGGGGCCCAGCCGCGCCGCGGTCTTCATGAACCTGCAGCCTGTGGTGGGCGTGGCTGCTGGCGTGGGCGATGCTGCGGGACGGATCGCGTCGAGCGGCCTGCTGAGGTCGGGGCCGCCGTTCTCACAGGCGTCGCCTGACTGGCGAAGGCGCCGGCCGGAAAGGCGTCCTCACCACCCAGGCGCCGGCGCTCCGCGCCTAGCCCAGCTTCTTGACCTCGGCCAGGATCTTGTCCGGATTCAGGCAGCTGCGCCCTTGCCGTACGTGCGCTCGACGACGCGCGATCGTGCCGTGCTTGTCGATCGACGAAGGTAGCCCGCACGTTCGCGTTCCAGTCCGGCCAGTAGACGCCGTAGGCCTGTGCTGGTCCGAGCGCTGACGTCGGAGAGGAGCGGGTAGTTCGAGATGCCCGACCGACTTCGCCCAGGCCTCGTGGCTGAAGGGGCTGTCCGTGCTGATACCCAGCACCTGGGTCTGCGCCGCCTCGAAGTCCTTCATGCGCTGGTCGAAGCGCGGCAT
>ERZ1370068.8777-contig-7605_pt1 | contig 54038 bp, 75 predicted proteins | sample MGYA00561227_ERZ1370068 | MGnify/ENA primary metagenome ERZ1370068 (study PRJEB38410, sample SAMEA6850437) | metagenome | study: Metagenomic assessment of the ecological functions of the soil: analysis of the soil microbiota associated with the... | reverse complement strand
TTGTCGCTTCGTTCGATTCACGTATTCGATCGCGCTCACCTGCCTGGCTCGCGCCAGCTCGCGGATCCGTTACGCCGCGGCGTGTGCGGCCATGGTGCTCATGCTCGCGATCCCGGCCGGGACTTTTCTGCGTCTCGTCGCGTCGCCGCCGGCCGGTCGTCGTCGCGCTCGATTCCGTGATGGATGCGGCTTCCGGACGCCTCGGCTACCGACGCCGTCACGTCGGCTAAGGCGGCGCTCGAGCCGCTGGTCGGCAGCCTCGATCCCGACACCAAGTCGGTCGAGGCCGACGCGTGCAACGCTCGCGACGTCGCACGCACGGGGCGACGGAGGCGCGCGCAGCGCGCGAGGCCATCACGCCGCGACGATGTTGGCGATTCAGGTCAGGGCGCGCCCGTCGTGATTCCGACCCCAGAACGAACTGCGCTCCCGCGCCCGAGGCAATGTTGCCCTGGCTCGTCGCCGCCTGGGGTTCGGCGTGCTCGTCCTGTCCATTCGGCTCTTCGGCGGCTGGATGCTGACGCAGCGCCTCAAGCGCTCGCTCATCGACGTGCCGGCCGGCGCGCTGCGCGATCGCGTGCAGGATCTCACCACGCGCATGAAGCTGCGCGACCGCGCGCGCGTGTGGTGCGTCGGTGCTGGTCGAGATCCCGACCGTCGTCGGCTGGATGCGCCCCGTCGTCCTGCTCCCACGTGAGCACGCTGACGGGCCTGAGCCCCGCGCATCTCGACGCGCTGCTCGCACACGAGCTGGCACCATCCGCCGTCACGACTATCTGGTGAACCTGGTTCAGAACGGTGATTGAGACGCTGCTCTTCTATCACCCGGCCGTCTGGTGGGTGTCGCGGCAGGATTCGCGAGGAGCGTGAGAACTGCTGCGACGACATCGCCGTCTCGATCTTCGGCGACGCGCGGCTCGTCGCGCGGGCGCTGGTCGAAATGGAAGAGCGCCGCGTGCCGCGCGCTGGCGATGGCGGCCAACGGCGGCTCGCTCCTCGTCCGCATGCGCCGGTTGATCGCGGGCTCGTCGACGCCCTTCGGCGACGGCGGCGGGATGGACGGCGAGGTGCGGCGATCGTGGTCACCGCGCTGGCGGTAGCGCATCGGGCGTTGCGCTGAGCCTGAGGGCCGGTGGCGCCGAGAACGTCGCCCCGCCGACTCCTACCGTCGTCGTTGCCCGCGTCGATGCCGGCGCCTCCGGCTCCGCCCGACGCGGACGCGGATGCCGAGTCCACGCCGTGCCCCGACGCCGACCCGTGTCCCGCAGGAGGCGTCGCCGACCGCGCCCGACGTGCCGAGCGTGCCCGGCGTGCCAAGTGTGCCCGCGGTCGCGCCGGTGCCCGCGTGCCCGCAGACCGCGTGCAACGAGCAGCCGACGCAGAGCGCGGCGACCCCGATGACGCCGATGACGCCCCTACCCTCTCTGCCTCAGCTCGATCAGTCGGCGATGGAGGGCTCCAGGGAGCAGGGCGTCGTGCGGCCTACATCCGGCAGATCCGCTCGCTCCGGTTACGCCAAGTTCACGGCGCAGGATTTCATCGAGCTGCACAGCCAGGGCATCGACGCCGCGCGTACCGTACGCGCGCTGAGCCGCGCCGGCCATCGCCAACCTGTCGGTCGACCGAGCTGGTGGGCCGCTGCGGCGAACCGGCATCGATCCCGAAGTACGTCGCCGGCACGTGAACAGACGCCTCACCCGTCGCGACCTGGGCGTCGACGATCTCGTGAACCTGCGCAACCAGGGGTCACGCCAGAGTACGCCGGCGCGTTCGAGTGGCTCGGCTTCAGAACCTGTCCGTCGACGATCTCGTCACGCTGCGCCAGCGGACTGAGCCCAGTACGCCGCCGACTGCGCGCGCTGGGCTACCGCACGATGTCCATCGAGGACATCCTCAAGATGCAGACGCAGGGCGTCGACCTCGAGTGGGTCGCGCAGATCCGGGCCGCCGGCTGCTGCAAGCCTCTCGGCCGACGAGCTGATCGAGCTGCGCAACCTAGCGGCGTCGATGAGACTTCGTGCTCGGCATGCGGTGCCGCCACGACGATGCAGTACACCGTCGAGGACCTCGTCGCTGCTGCGCGGGCACGGCGTCGCGCCGACTACGTGTCGTCGCTCGCGTCATCGGGATGCGGCGGCTGCCGGCCGAGGATCTTGCGCGGCTCCGCACGACCACGGCGTCTCCGCCGAGGCGATCGACAAGGCGCGGCGCAAGGGCTTCTACACGGGCCGGAAGTCGGTCCGGTGCGCTCATCGATTGGCGGAAGGGCGACTTCGGCTACGAATCGGAGAAGTACGAGTCGGTGCGAGTCGAAGAAGTACAGAATCGCAGATGAAGCGCTGAAACCACAATTCTACGTCAGGAACAGAGGGCAGCGCTGGCGACCCGCGGGCGTCTTCGCGCTATCCTGCCGCCAACCCCGCACGCTGGCCGGGCCGGATGCCCGGCATGACCCACGTCACGCATGGACGCAATAGCCACGCTCGGCGAGGAACCCCTCGGAGCAGGAGGCGGGAGACTCTCATGGGCAGCGTGAAGCCAGTTCCCGGCGGAAACCACAGCGTCACCACGGGCCCTGGTCGTCAAAGGGCGGCGAAAAGCAGGCGATCGAAATTGCTGCCTGCAAGAAAGCCGCCTTCGGCGCCCAGGAGCATGGGGCGTGTCGCGTTGTGGTCAACGGACGGCGAGAAGGTCATGCGCGCCGAGCTCAAGAGTCGGCGATCCCGAGGTTCTACCTCGGCGACGAGTTCCCCGGGAATGGGCGCGGTGTCGCCGGAGCACGCTGAGGCGGCTCGCCGTGCTCGCTCAGCATCTACACCGAGGACTGCGACGCCATGTTCCAGCACGGGCCGTCGCCCTCGGCTCTCGCAGCAACACGCCGCCGTCCGGCATCGATTCTCTGCGGACTGCAAATCCCTACTGACGCAAGAAGCTCACCGATCCGCTTCGGCCACAACTCGGGGGATCGCGACGCCAGGGAAGACATCGGCATCGAGGAGATGGAGCGGCGCGGTACAGGAAGCACATGGCCGCGCAATCGCGCCGACGCCAGCCGCAAAGGATCCGGCAGGCAAGCGCTGCGGGCGGCCTCGAGTGGCGAGGCCGCCCCGGAGCGCTGGTGGCCATGCATCGGAGTCCCAATGTTCGATCGCCATGCGCCTTGCGGCCGCTCCCGATGCTGCGAGGTTGCCACTTCGCTCCGAACGGGCGCGCGCGATGTCCCATGGTCTCGGGCGACCATGGCTCGTGACCTACGTTCGGAGGGCGCGACTCGCGCCGCTGAACGTCTCCGGCAGGCCGAACCGGCGGCTCGGCTTCGGCGGGGCGGCGTTGCCCGCACTCCTGCGCTCCTCGCTTTCTGTCGGCCCGCCGTCCGCGAACCCCATCGCCTTCCCACCGGCGCGATCCTCGACCCGGCGGGGCCGTCGGTGGCGCTCGGCTCGATGCCGGTCGCGATGGTGTTCTCGCCGGATTCACAACGCATCGTCGCCGTGCTCAGCGGCTACCGCGAGCAGGGTGCGCAGGTGATCGACTGCGCCTCGCGACGCGATCGTCAGACGATCACGCAGCGCGCGGCCTTCATCGGAGCGTGCTTCGCGCCGGACGGGCGGACGCTGTTCGTCTCGGGCGGGAACCGCGACCTCGTGTACGTCTACGCGTGGCGCGACGACTCCGCGGCGCTGGCGGACAGCATCGCGATCGGACCGGGCCCCGACTCGACCGGGGGCCGCGCTCTATCCGCCGGGCTCGCCTGCTCGCCCGATGGCGCGCGGCTCTACGTCGCCGAGAATCTGGCCGTTATCTGCTGGCCGTCGTGGACCTCGCGTCGAAGCGTGTGACGCAGCACCTGCCAGACGGGGGCGCTATCCGTTCGGCGTCGTCGTCGATCGCGCGGGCAGGTGTGCGCGTCCGCCGCGGGCGCGTCGTGGATCGCGACCTTCGCGCCCACGGCAAACGGGCTCGAGGCGCGCCGAAGGATCTCGGTCGGGCCTCACCCGTCGACGATGCTGCTCGATTCCGAGGCTCGGCGTCTCTACGCGACGTGCGCGTCGAGCTGATCGGATCGCCGTGGTCGACACCGACGGCGATTCCTGATCGAGGTGCTGGCCGATTCCGCGCCCGGCGGGCCGTCGGAAGGGAGCACGCCGAACGGCGCTCGCGCTCTCCCCGACGGCCGGAGGCTTTACGTCGCCGAGGCCGACAACCAGCGCCGTCGCCGAGTTCGCGATCGGCGCGTCGCGCGAGGACGCTGGACGGAACGACGAGACGCACCTGCTCGGGCGCATCCCCGTCGAGGTGGTATCCGACCGCGGTGCCGCGCAGCGCGGGCCTGGTCCTGGAGTGTTGAACGGAAAGGGCCGCGGCACGGCGCCGAACCCCAAGCTGCTCCAGCCGGGCATCAAGGGCCACGACGACCCGAGGCGGTACACGCTCGGGCAGATGAGCTGGATCGCTCACCTTCCTCGCGAGCCCGAGCGGAACGCGAGATTGCGGAGCTGTCGCGCGCGTCGCCGTCTCCGAACCACTGGGACGCATCGACGCCCGAGGCGGCCCTTCCGCCGTTCCAGCACGTGGTCTACATCATCCGCGAGAACCGCACGTACGATCAGGTGCTGGGCGATCTCCCGCTCGGCGACGGCGACACGACGCTGACGTACTTCCCGCGACACGTCACACCCAACGCGCATGCGCTGGCCGAGCGGTTCGGCGTGTTCGATCGGTTCTTCGTGAACTGGCGAGGTGAGCGGCGACGGTCACAACTGGACGACCGCCGCCTACGCCGCCGATTACCGTCGAGAAGACGATCCCGAGCAGCTACTAGAGCGCGGGCGGTCTGTACGACTACGAAGGATTGAACCGCGACGTGCTGGCGGAGGACGACGTCAACGAGCCTCCAGCGGGTACCGCGGGACCTGGCGCGGGCGTGGACAAGCGTCGGTGCGCAACTACGGCGAGTTCACCCGCCAGACGAAGGACGGGCGCTGGGTGGCCAACAAGCCGTGGCTCGCGCAGTGCACGGACGCCACCTATCCGGGCTGGGACTGATGCTGCCCGACACGCTGCGCGCGTCGCGCTGGCTCGCGGCGTTCCACGCGCAGGTCGCCGGCGATCTGATGCCGGCGCTCATGGTGATGTGGCTACTGAACGACTGCACACGTCCGGGCCCGCACCGGCGCGCCGACGCCGCGCGCCTACGTGGCCGACAACGATCCGCGCTGGGCCGTGTCATCGAGGCGATCACGCATTCGCCGTACTGAAGAGCACCGTCGTGTTCGTCCTCGAGGACGACGCGCAGGACGGGCCGGATCACGTCGATCCGCACCGATCGCCGCTACCGTCGTCTCGCCCTACAACCGGCCGGGGTCGTCCGTCACCGTTTCGCCAACACCATCGACGTGGTGATGACGATCGACCGCATCCTCCACCTGGGCGCTGTCCAAGTTCGATCGATTCGGCCGGCCTCTCGGACGAGATCTTCGCGGCCACGCCCGACACGTCGGTGTACGTCGCACGGATGCCCGGCGTATCGAGAGCCGAGGTCAACTCCGACAGCACGAAGGTCGCCGCGCTCTCGCGCCGGCTCGACTTCAGCCAGGAGGATCGCGCGGGACTTCGCGCTGCTCAATCGCGTCCTGTGGTGGACGATCAGGGGGAGCAACGCGCCTACCCGCAGCGCGCCGCCCAGCGCCTCCTGTCGCGTACGCTACGGCAGCGGCTTCACCAACCCCATCTGCCACAGCAGGAACGAGTACCGATCCGCCGCGACCTTGAGCGTCTGGAGCTTGGTAGAGCCGATGCCGTGTCCCGCCTGTGTAATCGACGCCAGCAGCACCGGCTTGCCGCTCGACGTCGCGGCCTGGAGCCGATGCCGCCATCTTCGCGGACATCCACGGCGTCGACACGCGGGTCGTTGGCGCCGTGCGCGAGCATGACGGCCGGGTATGCCGTTCCGTCCTTCACGTGCTGGTATGCGCTCATCTCGAGCAGGCCCTTGAATCTCGTTCTCGGTCCTTCACCGTTCCGAACTCCTGGATGTTGGGCACGCCGTTCATCGTGAACTCCATCGCGCGTCGCGTCCGTCGCTCCGACGTCGATCAGCGCCGCGTCGAACAGAGTCCGGGACGCTCGGTGATCGCCCGCCCGATCGTGATCCCACCGGCGCTGCCGCCCTGCCCCCCGCCAGCCGCGCGCGGTGACGTGTAGCCCTTCGAGATCAGGTACTGGGCACAGGCGATGAAGTCCTTCCACGTGTTCGGCTTGTTGAGCTTCAGCCCGGCGAGATGCCAGTCCTCGCCCAGCTCGCCGCCGCCGCGCACATGCGCGATCCGCGATGCACGCCGCCGCGCTCGAGCCACGCGAGGCGTGTGGGACTGAAGCTGACGTTCTGGCTGAGGCCGTATGACCCGTAACCGCTGAGCAGCGTCGGATTCTGACCGTCGAGCTTGATCCCGCTCTTGTAGATGATCGAGAGCGGCACCTTCACCCTGCGTCGTGGCTCGTGGCCTCGACCTCGATCGACTCGTAGCCGGGCACGTTGTCGTAGATCCCGGTCGGATTGAGCCCCAGTGTCGGTGAACGTCTTGGTCTTCGAGTCGTAGGCGAACGTGGCTCCGGCGCGCGTCCACGACGCGGTCTGGATCAGCACGCCGTCGACGTCTGGCGACGCGGACACCGACGACGCCCGCGGGGAACCCTGGGCAGCATGATCGGCTCGACCTTGGCGCCGGCGGCGTATGCCAGGCGGCCGATCTGCCCCGCGCCGCCCTTCGCGAACTGGACGTAGAGCGCGTCCGGAGGCTCGGCGAGCCCGTCGACGACGGCATCACCCTGCGGCACGACCACGGTCGCCTTCGCAAAGTCCGGCGAGGCGAGCGGCGTCTTCACCACCTTGAAGGCGCGACGCGCCGCGGCACGTCATCAAGTAGATGTCGCTACCGCGCACCGCGAAGTCGGTGACCGAGTCGGCAACGTCGCAGACCATCTTCCACGGCGACGACGACGTACCCTGCTTCGACAGATCGCCGGCCTTGCCGAGCGGTCCCGCATATAGCGTGAGCGGATTCGAATCGCCGTGCTTGATCTTGCCGATCGCGTACGTCGAGCCCGTGGTGAGCACGATGCTCGGGAAGTCGACGTCGCTCATCGTGACGTTGGGCCACAGGTCCACGGCGAACGCGAGCCGATCGTTGTCGGCCTTGTCGCCGACGCGATGAGGTACGACTTGGTGAGCTTGTAGCCCTCGGTCTCGGGCGCGTCGGCGGCGAGCTGGCGGCAGCGCGAGTAGTAGAAGCCGCTCCCGTCCGCGAGCCACTGCGGATTCGTGTAGCCGTCCTCCATGCGATCGGATCTCGTCCGTCAGCGCCTTGCCCGTCTCGACGTCGATGATGTGGAGCACGTCCTGTTCCGACCCCGACGCCGCGAGCCCGTAGGCGACACGCTTACCGTCAGGCGACGGAACGTAGAAGCTGATCGAGTAGTGCCCGCCGCCCGGGGCGTCGTCGCCGTCGACGGATCGACGAGCAGCTTCGGCCGCCGTCGCGTTGTCGCGCGTGTACAGCTTCTGGAGGTTCTCCTCGGCCTTGACCTTCAGGTAGAAGACGCGCCCGCTCGGCATGCGGCGGATCGCCGTCACGCGGTACGGGCGACCGGCATCCAGATCCTTCTAGGCGCGCGAGGATCTCGTCGCGGATCGGAACCTGACTCAGCACCGAATCCGTGTACGCCGCCTGCCCCTTCATCCACCCCTGGACCTGCGGCGACTTGAGGTCCTCCATGTAGCGATACGGATCCGAAACCTTCACGCCCCAGTAGGTGTCGTCGACGTTCTTCACGGGGGCGGCGGGTTGGCCGGAGCGGGCGCCGCGTGCATGGGACCGGCGGCGAGGGGTCAAGAAGAGCAATGCTGCCGAAATCGCGATGACGCGCATGTCAGTCTCCCATCGGGGCTGCGAGGCCCGGCGTGTTTGGGCGAATTCTGGGCGAGCTCTGAGGGAACAACAGCGCCGGCCGGGCATGCTATCAGATCATTCGGTCACGACCACACGCGTCGTACGTCGTTCCGAGCCTTGCGCCACGCGCGCAGCAAGTAGACGCCTGGTGCAACGAATGGTTCGAGCCCCACGCCGTGACATGGGATCCCGCATCGACGACCTCCATCTCCGCGCCGCGAGACACACCGGCCCTGGAGGTCGAAGAGCTCGAAGGCTACCGGTCCCCGTCGGGCCACGGAGTAGCTCACACGCATCGAGCCTTGGGAAGGAGTTCGGCGCCACGCCGACGACCTCGAAGCGTGACGCTCTCGGGACGTCGACCCACGTCGTTGGCGTCATGGTCGTGCCGATCTGCAGGCGGTAGGCGTAGCGCCGCCCCGACACCACGTCGCGATCCTCGACCGTGAAGTACGCCGTTCACGGCCTCGAGATCCGCGCGCTTCGACCAATCCTCGCCATCGGTCATGCGGTAGAGGGATGCGATCGAACTCTGACGGCGCGAGCTGTACCACGACAGGGACACGCGGTCGGATGCCGCGGTCGACGCTCACCAACGAGATCTCCGTGGCCGTGACCGCGTCGAAGGAGAGCCTCCCCATACGTCGTTCAAGAACGTCGTGATGTTCCCGCTGATCGAGCCGCCGAAGATCGCGCCACTGCGATCCCCGTCCGGATCGAAGGCCATCGCGCCGCCGTAGCGCGGTGGGGGCGCGCCTGTGCTCGTCGGCACGGGCTCCCATGCGGCATTCGAGTCCAACGGCAATGCCCACGGATTCTGGAGGTACGGGTCGAATCCGGATCAGTCGATCGCGGCGAGCATCATAGACCGCGTCTGCCCTCGAGGCTCTGTACCCGGGCCGGGCATCCAACTCACGGCCGAATCCGCCGCGAGCGAAATCACGTAACGAGAGCCCGGCGTGGCGCCGTAGCCGATCAAGCGATGACGCTTTGGGATCAAACCATGTCAGGAATGCGGTTCCCGGGCGGGTCCTTCGTCGCCATTTGCCGCCACTGCGGAACGCCATCAAGAGGAAGGGCCCAGAAGTCGTTCAGGTAACTCCGGTGAGGCTTCGTGACCTGATCCGGGGCGATCGGCGTGGAGCTCAGGTAGCCCCCCGTCTGCCCACCCCAGATCAGCACTTCATCGAACGCATCGTCGTAGGCGACGTGGAAGAGTTCCCGACCGCCCGGGCACGGTCCCACCAGTGCGAGGCGCGACCACTCCATCGGGTCGCCGAGAGATAGCGTCCACACCTCGTCCATCGCTACCGCGGTGAGTAGCGTTCGCCGATGACGACGAGTCGGTTCCGACGCGCGTGTCCATGACGGCGTGATAGCCGGACGTCGTGCCGATCGGGCCGCCGGGAATGGTGGCGTGAATCCAGGCCTCATCGCTCAATGAAAATGACCACAGGTCCGTCACGACGTGCTCGGGCGTTCTCCCGCCGAGCACGCATCAGCCGCTTCTGGAGCGGGTCGTAGAGTGCAGACGCCAGATACTGCCGCTCCGGCCGCAGGGGGTCCGGCGAGCACACGTCCACCCTGGGGGTCCTTCAGCGACATCGACCAGCAATCGGGCAAGTAGTAGTTGCCGACGCCGCTGAACACGAGCATCCGGTCGTCCATCGGATCGAGGACGGCGGTATGTCCCCAGCGTGGCCCCGCCGGGCTCGACGGATCGAGACAGCTGCCATGTCGGCGTTCCGGACATGGGCAGTGACCATGCCTCGGAGAAGCTTTGCCGCCCACGCTTTGATCGGTGGTTCCTCCGTAGACCACCATTCGGTCCTGAAGCGCGTCGTAGACGGCGCTGTGGCTATAGCGCCAGTGCGGGTCGCCCGCGCGTGGATAGCTGCGTCCAGGTCGGCGAACCCGAGAGCGAGAGGGGCCCATGTGTCGCTGAAGAAGTTCAGGTATTGCGCTTCGCCACCGTAGACCACCATGCGGTCTCGAATCGGGTCGTAGATGGCGGAGTGCCGCTGCCTCGCGGCAGGGCCGAAGGGGTCGTTCGAGGTGAGCTGGGTCCATGTCGGAGGGTCCGATAGCGAAAGCGCCCACACGTCGTTGGTCTCGTAGACGACACCGGCTCCGCTCGACGCGAACCCGCCGAACACGATCATACGGTCGTGAATCAGAGTCGTAGATTGCCGTGTGACCCGTTCGAGCGGCCGGCGGGGTCCCCGTGACCTGGAGGCAGTTCCAAATGGGATTCCCGCCCAGAGGAAGCTCCCACACGTTGGTGGTGCCGTCTCCCCGAACACGAGCATGCGATCCCGGACAGGATCGTAGATCGCCGAGTGATGTGCGTGCGGCGTCAGTGGGGGTCCCATCACCACCAACGGTTTCCACCCGACCTCCCCATCCAGAGTCATCTGCAACAGGTCGGGGCGTTGCCTGTTCGCCGCCGAAGACAATCATGCGATGTCGAACTGGATCGAAGATGGCGCTGTGTCCGAACCGCGCGGGTGGCGCATTGGGATCGGGTGGAAGCTAATTGCTGCCATTGAGCGACGCCGGGATCCTCCCGCGCGCAATGGAAACACCACCGCCGCGAACAGGGCGATCAGCAACCACAAAGATGAAGTTGGACGGGTGATGGGAGAAGACCTCATGGCTCTCACTCCGTTTTCGAATGACCGGGGCGTCATCGATTTAAGCCAGGTGCCGCGTCCGCTCCCCCATGGGCGCGCGAAACGAGATCAGCTTCCAGATCATTCGGTCACGACCACACGCGCCGTGCGTCGATTCGAACCCTGCGTGACGCGCAGCATGTAGACCGCCGGGGTAAGCGAGTGGTTCGCCCCCACGGCGTCACGTGCGAGCCCGCGTCGACGTTCTCGGCCTCCCGTCGCATGACGCACCGGCCTTGGAGGTCGAAGCAGCTCGAACGCCACGGCGCCGCGGGTCGGCAGCGAGTAGCTCACGCGCAACGCACCGTGCGATGGATTCGGCGACACGCCGAGGATCTCGAAGCGCGGCGCGTTCGGAACGTCGATCCACGTCGTGGGCGACGTGTACGAGCCGATCTGGAGGCGATAGGCGTAGCGCTGGCCCGGACGGATGTCTCGGTCCTCGGCGGTGAAGGTGCCGTCGATCGCGACGAGGTCGGCGCGTTTCGACCAGTCTTCCTGCTCCGTCCTTCGATAGAGCGACGCGGTCTGGCCGGACACGCTCGAGCCATACCACGACAGCGACACGCGATCGGACGTCGCGTCGGCACGGACGAGCGACAACTCCGTAGCGGTGACGGTATCGAAGGAGAGCGCCCACGCGTCGTTCATGAAGGCCCCACCGACCGCACCGGCGAATACGAGCGCTCGATCGTGGTCGGTGTCGTAGGCGATCGCAGCGCCGTAGCGCGATGACGGAGGGCTGGCGCTCGTCGGCACCGGCTCCCACGGTGCATCGGAATCGAGCGCCATGGACCACGGAATCTGAAGATAGGCGTCGAATCCGACGAGGCGATCCCGCAGCGGATCGTAGACCGCGTTGCCCGTGGGCGGCGCGGGACCGATCGAGGCGAGCGGGCTCCACACCCCGTCCGCGGCGAGTGGGAGCTCCCATCGAGAATTCGCGTCGCCGAACCCCACCAGCCGATGGCGCTTCCGGGTCGAAGTACGAGTTCGCCGCCGCGACCGGGAACGACGACGACGCAAGCTGCCGCCACTGCGGCGCACCGTCGAGCGCCAGTGTCCAACAATCGTTCATCGAGACTTGTCTGGGCTTCATGACCTGTTCCGGCTGCGCTGGTCCGGTGACTAGATTGGCCCAGGCGATCCCGCCCCAGATCACGACCTCGTCGTACGCGTCGTCGTATGCGATGTGGTAGTGCTGGCGTCCGCTCGGCAATGGCCCCGTCAACGAGATGCGTTTCCACTCCATGTTAGGACTGAGAGAAAGCGTCCACACCTCATCCAGTGTCTCGATGCCCTCGCTGCGCTGGGCGACGACGACGAGTTGGTTCCGACGCCGGTCGATGACGGCTTCGTAGCCGACCCATGACGGCGTGGGGCCGCCCGGTACCGGCGTTCGTATCCAGCGAGGGATACTCTCCAGCGACAACGTCCACAGTTCATCCGTCGGCCCGATGTCGGCGCTCGAAGCCGCCGAACACGATCATCCGTCTCTGGATGGGGTCGTAGTCCGCGGAGGACAGGTACTGCTCCGCTCGGCTGCGTCGGAGGCGACGAGGGCGTGAGGCGCGCCCACCCCTGCGGGTCCTTGGAGCGACAACGACCAACAATCGGTCATGTAATACGTCCCCACGCCGCTGTAGACGAGCATGCGGTCGGCCCGGGGTCGAGAACGGCCGAATGTCCCCATCGCGCACCGGCTGCGGGCGACACATCGAGCAGCTGCCACGCCGGCGGGACCGACAGCGGCAGCGCCCACGCCTCAGCGAAGCTGCCGCCGAAGCCTTGATCGGTCGTCCCGCCGTATACGACCATTCGATCCCGCAGCGCGTCGTAGACGGCGCTGTGCCCGTACCGCCAGTGCGGTGCGCCCGTCGCGGGCAACTGCATCCACCAGGACGGACCCGAGAGGGAAGCGCCCAGGTGTCGTCGAAGAAGGTCAGAACTGCTGTTCGCCACCGAAGATGATCATCCGATCTCGCACCGGGTCGTAGACGGCCGCATGACGCTGGCGCGCAGCGGGCTGTGTCGGATCGTTCGAGGTGACCGGAGTCCACGCCGGCGGATCGGAGAGCGAGAGCGCCCACACGTCGTTCGTCTCGTAGTTGCTCCCGGGGCGAACGCGGCGTACCGCCGAAGACGATCATGCGATCGTGCGCGAGTCGTAGATGGCCGTGTGGCCGGTGCGCGGCATCGGCGTCGCGCCGGTGGCGTCGAGCCTCGTCCACGCCATCGGCTCGGCCAGGGAGAGCGCCCATACGTCGGACGTGCCGTCGCCACCAAACACGATCATCCGGTCGCGGATCGGATCGTAGATCGCGGTATGACGCGAGTGAGCCGGTGGCGATGGACCGGTCACGGTGAGCGGCTCCCAACGAACGTCGGCGCCCAGCGTCATCTCCCATAGGTCGGGGCTGGCCTGGTCGCCACCGTAGACGATCATACGGTTGCGCACGGGGTCGAAGATGGCGGTGTGGCCGAGTCGAGCGGGCGCGGTATTGGGGTCCGGGGAAGCAGTCGCTCCCATTGAGCGACGTTCGGGTCCGCGGTCGCGGGTGACGAGCAGGCGGCGACGATCGCGAGCATCGCGACGGCCGACAAAGTCCGACGGCTACAGGGGAGAAGACCACATGGCTCCACACTCCGTTTTCGAATGACGTGGGGCGTCATCGACTCAACGGGTAGCCAAGGTGCCTTGCCTTCTCCTCCGGGGCGGGCCAGTCGCGCGTTTCCGACTCGAGGGCCGGAATGCTCTCGCGCTCGCGTCCTCGGCGCAAGGATCTTTTTCCAACGCCGACAAGAAAAAGAGAGCGGGGGTTCGGAAACCGAAGCCTCCCGCTCCCAATCCATCGTCCAGGCGCTACTTCCCCAGAATCTCTCCCAGCGACTCCAGACGCTCCGCCCAGAACGCCTTGATGCGCGCGGCGGCTCTCCTTGCTGGTGAGCTTGCCGTGCTGGATCGCAGCACTCGACTTGCCCGCGCCCTTCGACAGGAACACGACCTCGACCGGCGTCTCGTCCTCCCACACGATGCGCACCGACTTGTGCGGCGTCGCCTTGCGCACCGTGTACTTCGCACCCGACAACCAGCGCGCGCGCGTCCGCGCGACGGCGAACGCGTCGAACAACCTGGCCACGGGCACGGAGAACGTCTTGCTCTTTGTTGGCCTCGTACGCGCCGTCACGCCGCTGTCCGCGCTCGCGCAGGCCGCGAATGCGCTCGTAGCCGACGGTGACCATCTGCGCCCACCACGCGGGAACCTCGTACTTCTCGTGCAAGTGGGTCACGATCTTCCGTGCGGCCACTCGTGGGCCTTCGCGTAGTCGAGGTGGTCGACCCACTTCTTCCACGTGCATCCCGTCTTGGCCTTGACGGCGGCGTCGCTCATGCCCGCGATCTTGGCGTAGTCGCGCTCCGGAACGCGGGGCGGCGCCTTCGATACGGCGGGCTTGGTCTTGGTGAGGTGGGCGCGGGCGGCGGTGTAGGACTCGCCCGTCTTCTGCATGCGCCCGCGAACCAGGCGCTTGAGATCCTTGTGAGTCGGCATGGCATCGGTCCTTTGGTTTAGGCCACGGACACGCATCCCCCAGCGACGACGCACCGCGGCGTCACCAAAACCCATGCATTACCGACCCGGGAGTATGCCCCCTTTGCCTCGCGGAGGTCCGTGCTGGGGACGGACCGATGAGGTTGGGCGTGGATCGACGCCGAGAGGAACTATAGGTGGGTCACGATTCTCGAGGCAAGACAAACATGCCAGCCCCACCTCGAGATGTGACGATTTCGTGCGCTGCGGCGTTCCAACTCATGTGGAGCGAGGATCGCTCGCCGAAGCGCTGGGCCAGGGTCGCGGCCGATCTCCACGGAGCGCTGGCCGATTCGCGTCGCCGCAGCGAGGGAGGTGGATGATGCATCGGATGTTCGCCGTCACGATCGCTGGGATGTACGTCGTCGCCGTGTCATTCGTCGCCGGTACGGCCCGAGCCCAAGAACCCTGTTCGCTCTCCGTGCAGGTTCCGGTGAGTCTCCATGTCGCGCCACCGATCTGTGCGGGTCAGCCGCTTTCGCTACTCGCCGAAGCGTGCAGCCCTTGCGTCCAACTCCTGGGGTGGGAGCAAGACCCGGGAGGCCCTCTCACCATCAAGGCCCTCATGAGGCCCAACGACTGCCTCATCTTGTCACTCTGCGTGCCCGACTCACTTCTGATCCCGATCGGGACCTTCGCGGCCGGCCATTTCGTGATGATCGTCCAGGTGAACGCCACGATCGTGCGACCCGACAGCACGACTTGTTCCGTGGTGCAATCCCACGAGGTGTCGTTCGACGTACCGCTCAGCTGTTCCCAGACTCCCCTGCCCTACACCGACGTCATCCGCGTCGGGCCGCCGGCGCCCTGTGACTCGTGCCCGCCGCCGCCCATCTGCCCGGATCGCGAGATTCCGTTCTTCATCGCAGGGCACTTCGAGGACGACTGTCACGAGTTCCGTGGCCTCGAGCTCTTACCCAGTCCGATTGCGGGCCCCTCTCCGCAACCGCCGATCGCCCGCGTGACGGTCGCGGTCAACGACTGTCTGCGCAGGCTGTGCACGCCGACCCCGTCGCACTGGGAGGCTCGAGCCCTGATGCCGGCTCTGCCGCGCGGCGACTACTCGATGATCGTCGAGCTCCAGGAAGTGAGCCTATGCGACTCGACACGGGTCATCGGGAATCACACCACCATCGTTCCGTTCTCCGTCGCCAAGACGTGCAGTCTGCCGCCCGCACCTTCGTGCTTCCTCTACGCGTGGGGCAAGGATCCCAGCGATCCGGCCTGCAATACTCGCGTGGCGCCGGGGACACCGGGCCGGCTGGTCTTCAGCGTCTCGGGCTTCGCGGTCGAGGGCCTCCAGGGCCGGTTCGACGTGACGCCGCCCGCGCTGAGTCTCACGGATCTGCGTCTCGTCGGTCCGGGCGCGATCGGCATGCAGCTCATGTGGCGCCAACTGCCCGAGGGCGCGAGCTTCGTCGCGTTCCGTGACGGCCCTGCGATCTGTGGAGCCATCGAGTGCCCGTGGGGAATCGAGATGATCGTCTCGCCTCGCCCCGACATACCGATCCCGGCTCACACCACGGTGGATGCCGTGGACCTGTTCGCCACCGATGCGCTCGGCCGGGAGGTTCCGCTCTGCCCGACGCTGGTCCCGATCGCGCCGGCCAACGTTTGCGTGGGGCCGAGCTGTGATTGGAATGGTGACGGCCGCGTGGACGTGCGCGACCTGGTGTTGATGGTGCGCTGCGTCCGCGACTCCACGTCATGTCCGGATTCCACGCGAGACGGCTCCGACTGCAACGGCGACGGAGCGTTCAATCTGGACGACGTGCTGTGCTGCGCACGCGTGATCCTCTACGGACGCATGCCCGACAGCGTCGCCACCCGCCCGGCGCCGGACCTGCGCGTCGCGGTCGGCGTGCCGGTGACCGGCGCCGCGGGAGTCGACGTCCCGGTTCGCGTTTCCCGCGCCGATCTGGTCGGTGCGGCCCGACTCGCGTTCTCGTACCCGCACGATCGCTTCGACGACACTCGGGTCGAGGTGCTCGGCGACGCGTCGCAGTGGCTCCAGATCAGCGAGGACGTGGGCGGACAGATGGTCGTCGGGCTGATCGCCGCGAATCCCGATGTCGAGGTCGGCGGCGACATCGAGCTGATGCTCCACTTCCAGCTGGCGCCCGGGCAGTCGCCCTCGACGGACATCCGCCTCGCTTCGTCCGAATTCGCCGGACGCGACGGCGTGCCGCTGGCGCCCGGACCGCCGCAGACGTCGGTGCCCGAGGCGCGGGTCCGGTTGGCGCTGTCCGCGGCCCGGCCGAATCCCTTCGGCAGCACGACTCGCTTCGTGCTCAGCGCGAGCCGCGCCACGGAAGCGGACGTTGGAGTGTTCGACCTTACGGGACGCCGGCTGGTCACGCTCCACCGCGGGCCGTTGTCCGCGGGCGATCATGCCTTCACCTGGGACGGCACCACCGCCGACGGTTCATCCGCGCGCGACGGCGTCTACTTCTACCGAGCCTTCGCCTCGGGCGTGACGGCGACGCGGAAGCTCGTCTTGTTGCGGGGGCGATAGCGATTCGGGGGCGCGCTGCCGGCGGTCGACCGATTCGGCGCCGGGGCGGATCGGCGAATGTGACCCCCGAGCTGGGTTCTGCGTTGTAGTGTTCAGGGCCGGCTCGACGTGAGCCGGCCCTCGGGCACAGGACCCGATCGGGAAACGGAGACCTGCTCCAGGCTTGCCCACGGACTTGACCGATGCCGAGCTGGTCGCCCTCGTGAGGTCGGGTGACCTCGTGGCCTACACGTCCCTCGTGGACCGGCACCATGCCTCGTGTGCTCGCTACGCCCGCCGGATGACGGGAAACGCGGACGATGCGGACGACGTGCTTCAGGACACGTTTCTCCTCGCCTTCCGCGCCCTCAGCCGGTACCGCGAGGAGCATCGTTTCCGCGCGTGGCTGTTTCGGATCTTGATCAACCAGTGCCGCTCCCACGCCCGGTGGAGGGCGCGGCAGGCGCGACGGTCCGCCCCGACGTCGACCCCGATGCGATCGTCGAGGACCGAGTCGAACGCGATCCGGTCCTCCAGGACGCCCTCAAACGGCGATCGATTCGCTCGAACCGCTCTTGCGCGAGGCGCTCTTGCTGAAGTACGGCGAACAGCTCGAGTACGAGGAAATGGCCCGCATGACCGGATCGAGCGTCTCGGCGCTCAAGATGCGCGTGAAACGCGGGCGCGACGCAGTTCGCCCCAGGATCGAGGAGTTGCTGCATGACTGACGAGCGCGAGGACGACGATCCGGGCCTTCGCAGACCGATTCAAACGTGGATATCTGCAAACGCCCATTCCGGGGACGCGTCTCGCGAGCGGCTGGTGGATGCGTTGCGCGTCACGACATCCCAGGGGCGCGACCGACCTGGTCTCGCTTCCTGGTTCGAGCCCCGAGCGCTCGTCGTTCGTCCGGTCTTGGCGGTCGCAACGGGGATCGTGCTGCTCGCCGTGGGCGTGTGGCTCGGCCGTCTTGGCGCGCCCGTGCCCAAGCACGCCTCGCGCCGAGCCGTCGGCAGGCGTCTCGTCGCTACAAGCGGTGCGGTTCGTGTTCGTCGCCCCGCAGGCGAGCCGCGTTTCGCTGGTCGGAGACTTCAACAACTGGGATACCGGCGCCAATCCGATGCGCCGTAATGCGGCGAGCGACGAGTGGATCGTGACCGTCCCGCTCGCCTCGGGGTGGCACGCGTACGCGTTCGTGATCGACGAGACTCGCTGGGTCAACGATCCCCGCGCACCTCTGGCACCGCCCGACGGCTTGGGCGGTCCACGTTCGGTGGTGGTCGTGGAGGAACGCGGGATATGACCCGCCGCGAGACGTCCCCGCGTGTGACGGTGTCGCGTGTCCGAGCTTGGGTTGCCGGCTGCGCCCTGGCCGGCCTGGCGCTCGTAGAAGGTCCGGCGCGCGCGGAGGCCGATTCCCGCCTCGCCACCCGTCTCGACGCCGAGACGGCCGCCGCCGTCACCGACGTCGTCGATTCCGCACGCACCAGGGCTTGCCGACCGAGCCGCTCGTGGCCCGCGCGCTGGAGGGCTCGGGCCGACACGCACCGGGGCCTCGCATCGTTGCCAGCGTCCGAACCCTCGCCGCCGACCTCGAGTCGGCGCGCGCGGCCCTAGGGACCGGTTCCTCCTCGGCGGAACTCTTGGCCGGCGCCACCGCGCTTGCGGCCGGCGTGCCGCCCGACACTCTGGCCCGGTTGAGAGCCGCGCGGCCGACCGGATCGCTGGTCGTGCCGCTCGTCGTGTTCACCGACCTCATCACTCGTCGCGTCCCGATGGAGACGGCCGGCGCGGCGGTGTTGGCCGCGAGTCGGGCTCACGTTCAGGACCGGGAGCTGATGCGGTTGCGCGAGCGCATCGATCAGGACATCCGCTCAGGTGTACCTCCCGGCAACGCGACGGTCCTGCGAACACGCGGCCTGATCGGATCGTTCGAAGCACCCCCGGGCCGCGCCCCACGACGCCCGGACGGTCTGGCTCGGGTCCTTAGGATCCGTGTCGGGGTCGGGACGAGGGGCGTAGAATGAACGTCGTGAAAACTTCACGGGGTCTTCCGGCGACGCGGGAGCTCGGACCGCAGTCGCGAGCATTCGCCGCGTCCTGCCTGGTTCGGATGGTGGGCCATCCTGGGACTCGTGCTGGGCGGACCCGCGGGCGCCCAGCCGATCGGAACCGCGATGCCAGGTGACTGGATGTCCGCCGGTTACCGCGGGCCTCCCACCGCCGGGCTCACGCCTTCGGCATGGTGGGACCAACGCGGCCTCGGCGTCGGGCTGGGAGGGAATATCGCCGTCCAATTCGGACGGAACAATGAGCTCTCTCCTTCTGTGTCACACCGTTCGGCGGTGATGGAGCTCGCAGGCTGCGGCGGGGCGCGTCGCTCCCTGGCACGACGGGCCGCGCGGGAGCGCTTTCCGTTCGGCTCCATGCGCTGGGTCCGGCGGAAGGCATGTGGCTTGCGGCGACGGGCATCCATGCCGAGGGCACATCCGGGACGCTCCCGCTGCTCGGCGGCGGTGCCTGGCTGCAGCGCGGAAGCTTCACGTTCACGACCCAGGTCGTGCAGATGCTGAGAACGCTGCGGGTCACGCGATACGAGACGGAGGTCCATCCCGACTCGGGCAAGACCACCGTGGTGGATGTGCGGACGCGCACATTGATCGCGATCGACGACTATCGACTCCTGACCGGCATCGAGGCCGCGATGACATGGACTCGCGAGCGATGGATGCTCCAGTCGCGCGCCAGCATCGCGGTGGGCGACCACGCCCCGGCGCGATGGGGAGCTCAGCGCGATGTATTGGACCCGTCGCGACCTCGGCGTGATTCGCGCGGGTCCGCAGCGCAATGGATGTTCCCGCCGCACTTCGAGGCCGTGAGGGAACCGTACCGCCGCCGTCGGGATGCAGCTCACGGTGGGCGGCGAGGGCTCGCCGGTGCGCGCCCGACCACGCGCCGAGGTGCATCCGGCTGTCCGACTGGAACCACTCGGCGATTCTCGCTATCGCATCACGCTGGCGGGCGATGGTCGCCGCGTCGGGTTGTGGGGCGACGTGACGGGGTGGGTTCCGGTCGACTGCCGCAAGGTGTCGCGCCACCTGTGGGGGTCGTGCTCGTGATGACTCCGGGCGTCCATCGCATCGCCGATGCGGACGGACGAAGGGGCCGTGGCAGGCCGTGGCCCGGACTCCCGTGACGCATGACGAGTTCGGTGGTGAGGTCGGTCTGCTGTAGTCATGGAGTAGACGCGAGACTCCTGCGACGCGATCGAAGCTACCGAGAAACGAACGACAGGCTCTCGGCGGGCACCTCGACCGCCACTCCGCCGCCATCGACCTCGGAACCGGCCGGGCGCACGAGTGCAGCGCCCCTCGTAGGCGCCCACGAGCGAGCCGATCCAGAGCTCCGGATACACGCACACGACGTCGTCCCCTTCATCAGCTCGTGACCGTTCCGGTCATACGCGATGATGTCGCAGGGCTCGGTCATTTCTCGAAGCAATAGCGCTCCACCCCCGCGGCGACGAGGGCCGCGGGATCGAGGCTCCCACTGCAAGCTCGCCGGTCAGGCAGGCGGCTTCTGGCCCGAGGTTGAGCCAGCTCATCAGGTCATCGAATCCTGCCAGCACGTCCGAGGCCGAGAACGCCTCCGTGTGGCCGTAGAGATTGGGATCCGCTGCAGCAGGTTAGACGCGGACCCGGCGGCCTCGACCCTTTCCCTGAACAGCGTCCGTGGCCGGCCGGGACCGGGTCGAAGAGCGCATGCATCGTCAACACCGGGTTCTCGAGCACTCCGTCCGGAGCGTAGTTCTGCTCCATGAAGTTCTCGGCGTCCGGGGTCGACGTGTAGCGCACGACGCCCGTGTTCACTCCCGGAAAGCAGCTCACGTAGGTCACGTCGTGGTTGTCATACAACTGGTGGTGATGCGTCCTGTCGAACAGGTCCTCTGCCGCGTACCAATGGAAGCCCAGGACTCGAACGATGCTCTGCACGAACTCGGACCATTCCGGCCGAAGCAGGAAACCTCGGATCACGAAACGTACACGCGAGCGCCCCGATGCTCGTCGGATTCCCCGAGGACGCACTGGACCACCGCGTCTTGCGGGAACGGCACGTCCGGCACATCGGTGATGCCGCCCGGGAGCGGGCACGGGAACAGTCGGTCGAACAGGACCCGCACGTCTCCCACATACTGGATCTCAGCGCGGGTCCCACCCACGACGCCACTGACCAGTAGAGAGCCGTTGCGTACTAAATTGGGGTGGGTCTCGGCGAGCTTCAATGCGATCAACCCGCCTGAGCGAGAACCCGAGCAGCATCGTGCGCTTCGGGGCCGCGATGCGATCCGAGAAAACACCTCGCAGTTGGTGGAGTTGGCGCGCCTCCTCGGCGACCACGTATCCATTCTCTGAAAAGCTCGAGACGGCAAACGCGAAGTGTCGCGCGAGCACGCCGGCGCGGATCTGGGCGAAGTTGTCCGTCGTCGGGGGTCCCACCGGAAGCTGGGGAAGCGTGTAGCCGTGCGCGTACAGCACGAGATCGCCGTTCCAATCGGCGGGAACGTCGATGGAATACAACGCGCCGGGGCCGAGTGTGCCCTCGAGGTGCGTTGCGGCCTGGGCCGCGAGCGGCGCGACAGATCCTGCGAGATCTGGACCTGGGCGGCGTCGCGGTGGAGTCTCGCCGGCGCAGTGGCGACCGCGCATCGCACCCGCCAATCAACAGAACGCCGTCACGAGACTCGAACGAGAGAACGAGGTTTCATGGGCGACCTCCCCGAATGGGGCCGCATGGGGCTTTCTGGGGGACGTCCGCGATCTGCGGCCGTGGCTGAACTCAGCGGGAGAAGCCTCGGGCCCGGACGTGAAGGTAGGTCGAGCGCGCGCCGCGTTCCAGTGAATTCGCCCGGGTTTCAGCGCGCGGCAGCCGAGTCTTCCGGGACCCACCGTGGCGCTTACGGCCACCCGCGAGATAAGCTTCGTGCCCCCATGACGCGCCCTGCTTCCATCGAGTTCGCGCTCGAGGGCTTGCGTCCCAATCCGACGGCGGAGGAGCCCGTGGTCGCGTTCACGTTGCGCCGGGGTGGCGATGCATCGCTCGACGTCCTCGATCTGGCCGGCCGTCGCGTCGTGCATCGCGAGCTCTGGGGCTCGATCCGGGCCGCCACGTCGTGCGCCTCGGCCGTGCGCTGCCGCCGGGCGTGCACATGATCTCGTTGTCCCAAGCCGGCGAGCGGCGGACGGCGCGCGCCGTCGTGAGGCCGTAATCCTCGTGACGGAAACGCCGCGGCCGACGGATCATTCGCCCTGAACTGCGCGAACGGCCCGTCGGCCCCGTCGTCTCCTCTATCGAAGCGGGTCGCGACAGTTCCGCTCAGTGCCTTGCCATCGACTTGCAGCCGGTAGAAGCAGATCGAGTTCGGAACACGATTCCCGAGGGCATCCTGGCCGTTCCAGTGCATCACCTTCTCGCCGGGGTCGAGCCACCCTCGGAACAGCGTGACAACTTCCCGCCCCACGATGTCATGGATGGTGAGCGAGACCTTTCCAGCTCGCGGAAGGCCGAAGCGGAAATCGGCCCCAGTCCGCATGGGATTCGGCATGGGCGGTGCCAGCCACACCACGGTGGGCAGAGTTGGACCGAACACGCCGGTAGGCCCTGGCTCGAAGGTCGCGGAAATGGTGTGGTCGGCTGACAGGTTCGTGAAGGCGTAGGTCGGAAGCCGTCCCGCCGAAACGCCGTCCGCCAGGACGTCGCTGATCCCGTAGTCGGATTCACGGCGTGATCGTGAAGGTCTGCGTACACGTCGCAGAGACCGCACCCGAAGGGGAGATGGAGCCGTGAGGGCCGGCGCTGGCGTTGATCGTCACCGAAGCCCGTTCGGTGCGAAGCTGGCACTGATGGAGGTCCTCGGTGACGTTGGTGAAGGTGTAGCTCGAGACCGGCCCCACGGAGACGCCGTCCACGAGCACGTCCACGATGTGAGTGCAGGTGTTCGGTGCCACTGTGTAAGTCCGGCTCGCGCCCTTCGCGATCGGCGAGGAGCCGCCGGGTTTGATTGAGCTGTTCCCCACCACGTCGCGTGGGATCGTCATGATCGACGTGATGTCGATCACACCTCCGGTTCCCGGCCGAACGCTGAAGCAGGCGTTGCTGACGTCGGGCCCGAAGACTCTGGAAGGCTCCCGGCGTGCTGCAGTCCACCTCCACAGGTGACGCCGAGTCACAAGAATCGCCGCTCGCATTCACGCAATGAGCCTCGATGGGTGCGGGCGGAATGTTGGCGTGCCAAAACGACGGCGCCGGCCTGTAGATTCCGGTGCAGCTGCCATTCAGCGAAGGATCGCTGCAGTCGAATTCCACGGCCAGCTCCAACTGATTGTGTGGGAGTCGCCGAGTTGCGTGACGGCCCGAAGCTGACGGGCTCCCTTCCATGACGCCCGCCGCGTCGAAGGGCTCACCGTCCCGCAGGCAGACGATTCCCGCAGAGTTGAAATAGACCGCATAGCGATGCCCCGTGCCGGGCAAGACGCCGACGACGAACTGCACCGGCCCTGCGAGATCCGTGGGACCGAAGGGCGTGGTGCTGCTGAGTTCATCGTACATGAGGTAGAGGTCATCCAGTCCCGGATCGAGGGCGGTGTACGTGAAGTTCTGCCCGTGGTTGAACACGCTCGGAGCGATGTCCGACCATTCCTGGGCGTTGGTGAAGATCCCGTCCACCGTGATGGTGTACGCGCTCGGAGCCTGAGTGAGGACTTGAGCGTCAGCAGCGCGCGAGGGCCAGCGCGATGGCCAGCAGGATCCCGGCCTGAAGCACCAGGCGTTGCGCGTTTCGAGTTGACCTTATCATCGCGTCCCTCCTGTCTTGAGTCACCTCGTGCGTATCTGGGAGAAGAGCGGGAGTTGTGACGGACGTTCTCATGGAATGGAGTTGAGCAGGACCGACACCTTGTGCGCGCTCAGGTTCGCCGTCGTCACGTCGGGTTTGCCGTCGCGGTTCAGGTCCCCGGTGCAAATCCCGTTCGGTGCCCCCGCTGCGGACTCGCTGTGCGGCCCGAAGGTGCCGTCGCCATTGCCCGGCAACACCGAGATCGCGTTGGCTGACTGTTGCGTCGTCGCGAGATCCAGCCTGCCATCGCGGTTCAGGTCGGCAATCGTGACGGAGGTGGGACTGCCGCCCGTCGCGTAGTCCGTGTGCGCGCCGAGCCCCCTGCCCTGCTGCCGAGGAGCACCGCAACCGTATTGGAGCTGCGGTTCGCAGTGACGACGTCGAGCTTGTGGTCGCGATTCAGATCGCCGATCGCGATGCCGATCGGGCCGTTCCCAGTGGCAAACTCGGTCCTGGGCGCGAAGGACGGGGTCGCCTGCCCCATGGACGCGGTGTTGATGAGGACGGAAACGATATTGGCGAACTTGCTTGCGGTCACCACATCGAGCGTCCCGTCGCCGTTCAGATCCCCGACCGCCAGCGAAGCCGGACTGCTGCCCGTCAGGAAATCCGTGCGTGGGCCGAAGGTGCCGTCGTTATGGCCGAGCAGCACCGACACAGAATTGGAGAAATTGTTCACCACGACCAGGTCCGGTTTACCGTCCCGGTTCAGGTCCGCGATCGCGACCACCAGGGGAAGATGCCCGTGCTGAAGTCGGTGCGCGGCCCGAAGGCCCCTCCACCCGTCCCCGAGGAGGACCGACACGGCGGCGCCATCGCCATTCGCCGTGACCATGCTCGAGCTTGCTCGTCCGCATTCACGTCGCCGAGCGCGAGCCCATACGGTGCGCTTCCCGTCGCGAAGTCGCGCTGTGAGACCCGAAGCCGCCGCCACGTGTCGCCAAACAACACCGACGCCGTGTTGGACGAGATTCGAAGTCGTGATGTCAGGCTTGCCGTCGGCGTTCACGTCGCCGATCGCGCTCGAATAGGGCTGCAGACCCGTCGCATATTCCGTCCCCACGAAACCGAGAGGGCTCGTCGTTACCGAGAACGCGTTGAGCAGGATCGAGACGGTGTTGGCGGTGAAGTTCGTCGTGGCGAGATCGGGCCTGCCGTCGCCGTTCAGGTCCGCGATCGTGGCGTGGTACGAGGATAACCCGGTCGCGTAATCCGTCTTCGGACCGAGGTGCCGTCGCCGTTGCCGAGGAGCACCGAGACGGTATTGGCGTCGTTGTTGGTCGCGGCCACGTCGAGTTTGCCATCCTCGCTGAAGTCGCCCGCCACGACCCAGAGGACAAGGCCGGTAACCGGGAAATCGGTCTTGGGGCCGAATCCACCCGCACCGTTGCCGAGCAACACCGAGAGGGAGATCGAGCCTGGTTCGCGACCACCATGTCGAGCTTGCCGTCCCGGTTGAAATCTCCCATGGCCAACGTCGTGGGCGTGAAGCCTGTCGGGAAGTCGCTCTTCGCTCCGAACGTTCCGTTGCCGTTGCCGAGCAGCAGGAGACCGTATGGGCGCTCTGGTTCGCAGTCGCCAGGTCGAGCTTGCCGTCACCATTGACATCCCCGATCGCGACCCATGTGGGAACAGCGCCGGTTCCAAGCTCGGTCTTCGGTCCCGAGGGTGCCATCGCCATTGCCGAGCAGCACCGAAATCGTATTCACCGCGTGCGGTCTGAAACCGCCACGTCGAGCACGCCGTCCCTGTTGAAGTCTCCGAGCGCGAGCGATACGGACCAGTTCCGGTCGGACGCGTCGACGTGGGGCCTGAAGGTGCCGTCGCCGAGCCGATCAGCACCGAGACCGTGTTGTCGTTGTAGTTCGTCGTGGCGAGATCGGCCCCAGCCGTCCTGGTTCAGGTCGCCGATCACGACGGGAGGTGGTGCCATCCCCGTTATCACGTCGGTCTTCGGTCCGAAGCCTCCGGCGCCGTCACCGAGCATCACCGACACGGTATTGCCTGACGAGTTCGCCGTCGCCATGTCTGCTTTGCCGTCGCCGTTCAGGTCCCCGATGGCGACGGATGAGGGCTCTCCTCCTGCGGGGAAGTCCGTATGCGTCCCCAGGCCATCGGTCGCGAAAGCCTCGCTCCACGAACCGGCAATGAGGCATGCGAAGGAGAGCATCGCGGCGGCAAGCACGCGGAGCAGGGATGGGCACCGAGACCCACGAAGCCAACGGTCGCTGCCTACGGTGACAGGAGGATCTAGCCGTGCGACGCTTCCAACCCCACGCGGCCCGCGAACAAGACACGACCATACTTGCCCCTCCTCTCGGCATAGACTCTTCCATCGGGACAGTGCAGATCAGTTCGCAGGAGGGCGGGCGAGATGGGAAAACGCGGCAGCTCGCTGGACGACACTCGTGTACTTCGATCAAAGACTCGTATCGAAGTCACTGTATCAGGCGCAAAGGAGATCGTGTGGACGATCTTCCGCACCTTCGTTGCGGAACCAGGTTCCACGGGCGCCGTTGCTTCGAGGCGTGCGGTCATTCGGAAAAGACCGTCACGTTAGGAGGATTTGCATCACCGCACCTTGGTAGCCGCGTTCCTTCGAGAACTAAATTCGATCAGGATTGTAGAGAGGACAAAGTGTCTTGCCCGCAAAACAAGAACCCTCTGTGGACTGTCCCGTTCTTCGGACCAGAGTTATTACATCGCAGCCTACGGTGTAATCTCCGCCGCATGCGTCGGACTTGGCCTTGTGTGCGGAGTTTTCCTGCTCGCCGCATCCGCAAGCTGTGCCGCGTCGCCGCGTGACGCGCGTTTCTCCTTGTTGGGCACGTGGCGTGGGAACGCTGAATTCCAGGGCGCCCACCTGGATTTGAGCGTGCGCTTCTATCGCGAGGGCGACGCCCTCCGGGCGACCCTGAGCAGCCCGGACCTCCTGCTCCTCGACCAGCCGCTCGACGACGTCCAGAGCGATGGGCGACACGTGCGATTCACCACGCCAGACGAACACCCGCTCCAATTCGACGGCGTGGCCGACGGCGACTCGCTCGGTGGAACCGCCAGTCGTTCCGGCGGTACCGGGCGTCGTGGAGACGGGTCGTGCCGCGCCAACGCTTCCGTTTCGCGTTCGCGCGTGACATAACGACGACGGCCGTGCTGCCCTACGCGACGCGCGAGGTGCGCTTCGCGAGCGGCGCCGCTTCTCTCGCGGGCACGCCGCCGATTCCCACTCGGACTCCCAACACCATCCCGGCGTCGTCATCCTGCAAGGCTCCTCGTCCAATCTGCGTCGCGAGTACCGGTTCTACGCCGATCACTTCGCGCGCGCCGGGCTCGCCGGTCCTCGTGTTCGACAAACGGGGCAAGGGCGACTCCTCGGGCGACTACGGCGCGGCGACGTACGACACGCTCGCCGGCGATGCGGCGGCCGCCGTCGAGTTCTCTTCGTGGCCAGCCCGGCGTCGACCCGCGGCGCGTGGGCGTGTGGGGCCTGAGCCAGGGCGCCTTCATCGCCCCGTTGGTCGCCGCCCGTCAACCGTCGCTCAAGTTCATCGTCGCCGTGTCCGCCCCGGGACGACCGATTGGCAGAGTGCCGCGTATCAGGACAGCGTGCGTTTGACCTCCGCCGGGTTCGACGAAGCCGACGTGCAGCGTGCCGTGTCGCTCGACCATCGCCTGCTCACTTGGCTCCGCACCGGCCGTGAACAGACCGGGCTGGCGGCGTCGCTCGCGCAGGCGGCCGAGACTCCGTGGGGACGTGCGAGCTCGCTGCCCGCACGGCTCCCCACGGGCGCAGCGCTCGAGGGGGTGGTACTGGCGCGGTCGCACACTCGATCCCGCGCCCTGGTGGCGGGGCTTGCACGTGCCCGTGCTGGCGGTGTACGGGGCCGCGGACGAGCTCGTCCCCGCGAAGCCGAACGCGGAGTCGGTCGAGCGTGCACTGCATCAGGGCGGCAATCGCGACGCCACGGTGCGCGTCTTCCCCGCAGCCAACCACGTGATTCGCACGCTTCCACTCGTGGCCGGCGGCACGTGGGACTCAGCGCGCGCGGCACCGGGCTACATGGAGTTGGTGACGCGCTGGGTCTTGGAGCACTCGCAGCCCGAGACTCGGTGACGACGATCAGTGCCGGGCAGGTACGTCCAATACTCCTTGGGTCCGTCTTCACGATGCACCATCATGGTGCGGGGCCTCGTAGACCTGAGATCGCCCCGATGAGATGGGTAAGTTTTCTGGTTCACCTCGCCCTGTCGAATTCACCCATCGGAGGTCCCTATGTCCACGACACCGTTGTCGCTGAGCGATCTCGCTTCCGACCCGCGGCGGACGCGAGTCGGCGAGTGGCCACACCGGTCGATCGCCCTAGAGGTCCCTCAGCGTATGAGGCTGATGATGGGGCTAGCCGGCGCCCTCCTATTGATCTCAACCGCGCCGGCGCTTGCCCAAACCTTGGACTCGACGCTGTGGGTCACGAATGGCCCCGTGACCGCGATGGCCCGTGACGAGGGTACTCTCTACATTGGCGGAACCTTCAACATCGTCGGGCCACCCACCGGATGCGGGGCCGTCGTCGACTCTGCGACGGGTACGGCTCTGCAGCCCTACCCGCGAGTTGCGGGGTCGTGCGCGCCGTGGCTCCAGACGGGAACGGCGGCTGGTACATCGGCGGGGACTTCAGGATGGCCGGGGGAAGGTCGCGAAGAAACCTCGCCCAATTCGATGCGGGGGCCACCTGACGGAATGGGGTCCGTCCGCGGACAGCAGCGTCTACGCCTTGGCTGTGAATGCGGGCGTGGTCTACGTCGGTGGACTCTTCACACACATCAACGACTTGCCACGCAACCAAATCGCGGCGATCGATGCCGCGACGGGGACGGCGGCGGACTGGGACCCGAACGCGAGCGGCAGTTCGTCTGTCGTCTACGCTCTGGCGGCGAGCGAAGGCGTGGTCTACGCCGGGGGCATGTTCACCAGCATTGGTGGCCAGTCCCGCAGGGGCATCGCGGCGCTCGCCGTCGCGAGCGGGCTCGCGACGGCCTGGGACCCGAATCTCGGCGGCTCGCCGTTCCAAGTAACAGCCTTGCTCGTGGACCGCGACGTGGTCTACGTAGGCGGCGCGTTCACCGGCATGGGCGGCCAACCACGGAACAATATCGCGGCGCTCGATGCGGCAACCGCGACGGCGACGAACTGGAACCCGAGCGCGAGCAGTTCCGTAAACGCGCTGGCCTCGGCCCCGGGAGTGATTTACGCCGCCGGCTACTTCACGAGCATTGGCGGACAAGCGCGCAGCCGCATCGCGGCCCTCGATTCGGCGACGGGCCAGGCTACTGATTGGAACCCGAGCACAGAGCGCAACAACCCCGTCGTCGCCCTGGCGGTGAATGGTGGCACCGTCTACGCCGGTGGTTTCTTCAATAGCATGGGCGGGCAAGTGCGAAATGCTCTCGCCGCCCTCGACGCATCGACGGGTGCCGCCACGAGCTGGAACCCGAACCCGGTGCCGTTCCGATACTCCCTGGTGGTGGTATCTGGGTCTACGCACTGGCCGCGAGTGCAGGCCGAGTCTTCGTAGGAGGGCGACTTCGCCAGCATCTCTGGCGAGCCTCACACGGGTCTCGCCGCGCTCGACGCGATGACAGGAGTCGTCACGAGCTGGAACCCCAGTCTGACGTGGGGTGGTTACCGCCCATACGTTGGGGCGCTCGTGGTCGAGAACGGAACAGGTCTACTTCGGCGGCAAATTCACGGAAGTCGGAGGCGAGCCGCGCCTTTCGATCGCCGCTGTGAACGCTGCGACGGGGGCGGTCACTCCCTTGGGACCCGAATCCCAACTACTCTCCCGGAGGAGGCCCCGAGATTTACGCGATGACATCCAGCGGAGGCAACATTTACGTTGGGGGTTCTTCACCAGTATCGGCGGCCAGCCGCGTAACTACATCGCGTCGCTCGATGCTGCGAGCGGTGCCGCAACGGGTTGGAATCCGAATGCCGACAACCAGGTCCTCGCCTCTAGCGGCAGAGTGGCGGCACGGTGTACGCCGGCGGCTACTTCTCGCATATGGGCGGGGAGCAGCACATCTGTCTCGCGGCACTCGACATCGTGAGCGGCGCAAACACCTGGGGTCTAGCGTCGAGCCCGCATACAGCGAGATCCACGCCTTGACGCTGTCCGGGGGCACGCTCTACGTCGGCGGCGTTTTCAGCAAGATCGGTGGCCAGTCGAGAAACAACATCGCCGCGCTCAATGCGGTGACCGGCGCAGCGACGAATTGGGACCCCAACGCCAGCAATCTGATCGACGTCCCTGGCAACGGACGGTAGCACCGTGTACGCCGCCGGCGAGTTCTTACACATGATCGGAGGTCAGCCGCGCGACCTCGTCGCCGCGCTCGATGCGTCGACCGGCGCCGCGACGACCTGGGCTCCAAGACCTGGAGGCCATCAACTCCCTACAGCAATCTGGGGGTGCAGGCCATGACGGTGAGCGGGGGCACGGTCTACGTCGGTGGGCAATTCAACCGCGTTGACGGGAACCCCCAATCCAACCTCGCCGCGTACACCGTGGACCAGCCTACTGCGACGTTGCTGTCACAATTCCTGGCGAGCGCGAGTCCGGATGGGATCGAGCTGCGCTGGAGTTTCGGCGAACCTGGTCGTGTGGCCACCGTCGCCGTGGAGCGTGCGCCGGCGGCCGCGGGCCGTGGACTCCGATCGCACCCGAACTGCGCCCGGTATCCGATGCAACCATCGCTCTCGATCGGACGACGGATCCTGGGGAACACTTCTATCGGTTGATCGTGGGGCTGACGGACGGGAGCCGGATGGTGTTCGGTCCCGTGTCGGCGAGTATGAGCGGGACGATCTCGCACAGCACCCTGACGCTCGTGGGCCCCAATCCCACGGCCGGCCGTGTCGAGATCCAGTACGCGGTGGCGCGCCAGGGTCGAGTCCGGCTGGAGTTGCTCGATGTGTCGGGTAGGGTGGTCGCCACGCTGGCCAACGGGGAGCGGGAGCCGGGGCGGTACGGGGTCGCATGGGATCGCGGCGATCGTCTGTCCGCGGGACTCTACTTCGTCCGTCTCGTGGCGCCGGATGGCACCGCGGTGACGAAGGTCGCAGCGATTCAATAGCGAGGTGACGCGCTGGGTCTTGGAGCACTCGCAGCCCAAGAGTCGGTGAGACGTCACCGACTTGCGGCGTCGGGGCGACGAGCTCAGTAGCGCTCAGTCGCCCCGATCTCGCTCAGAACCTGTTCGAGCTCGCCGCCGACGTCGGGTTCACAACGCCCGCGGGCGAGCGGTAAGCGCTCACCGCGACATCACGACTCGAACCGCACCCCTTAGGCCCTGGGCGCGAATCGTCACCCAATAGACTCCAGGGGCGAGCCTCTGGCCGAAATCGTCCCGGCCATCCCACGTCAGCCCGTGGGGACCGGACGAGCGGGGCCCCGATTCCAGCCGCCGCACGTTGCGCCCGGCGAGATCCGCGACGAACAAGTCGACCTGCGAGGCCACGGGAGCTCGTAGGACAACCGCAGCGCGTCACGCGTGGGATTGGGTGCGCACGACAGACCAAGAGCGTTCGGTCTCGAGGGGTCATCCACCGACGTGAGCTGCCCCGCGCACGCCTGGTTTCCCGAGATGCAGGGTGAGTCGGGAATCAGGTAGACCGGGTGTGGGGAGCCGTTACCCGGCACCTGTGCGCGCAGTCCCATCCCGTAGTGCGCCTCCACGTTCCGCGGCTTAGGATCTTGCACGACATAGAGGCGGAACGGAACATTGCAGCCTTCGCACCCCGGATCGGCAAGGACCATGTGCCGGGAAATTGAGCGTGAACGCCTGGTATTCGTGAACCCCGTCGGCGACCAGCGCCTTCCCTTGGTTGATGGGGCGGTTCGCCATAACCCGGAACTGGACTCGCGACGCGTCCCCGTCCACGGGGGTCCGGATCTGGTAGATCCTGCAGGTGTTCCCCGCGTTCAGCAGGCGATCTCCGACCAAGCAGGTCGGATTGACCAGGAACTGCTGCGCCGTCAAGCAATTGAGGATGTAGGGGGCATGGGAGGACCCCCGGTTGCGCGGGGTGGTCCTGATCTCGAACATCGCGTCGATGTTGCCGGCCGTCATCGCGGCACCGGGGAAGGGCATCTTGACCATGACCACCAGCGTGCCTCCGCCGCAGACGGCGAGATTGGTGCCCGGGGCTCCCACGGCACAGCTGTTCCAACCCAACCGAAACGTGCCGCTCTGACCCCATGCGACACCACCGAACAGGGCGAGCGCTATCGTGGCGCCGGCAACGACGAGTCGCGGAATCATCCCGGAGCGTACGCGGGGACTGACCGGCTTCGCGAATCGAGCGGTGATCATGGGCAGTACCCCCTCCGAACGGAGTCGCGACGAGGTCCGTGGATCCGCCCAACTCGAGGTAGCGGCTCAGGAACGCAGCCAGGTCTATGCCGTTGACGATGCCGTCGTGGTTGAGATCATCCCGACCCCTGTACGGGGCGCCCGAGCCGCTCGCCCTGATCTCGGCAATGAGCACCTCGTAGTCGATGCCGTTCACGCCGTCCCCGACCGCGGCACCGTTGAGATCCGGCGTGGCGACCGTGCAGTTCCCCAGCTGGATGCCCTCCGCGAAGACCCTGCAGCACCCCGAGCCTGCGCCCGGGGCGATTGACGGCGGGTGAGTGGAGTCGCGACGTTGGCTGCTCCCATTGGGGTGAAAAAAGAAGCCCGACCGGCCGCGTCGGTCTTCGCGGTCAGCGTCCTGTTGAGGCAATTCAGGGTGACTCCGGCCCCCTGCGACAAGCTCAGCTTGGTGTCGGTACAGTTGGAGAAATCCAGTATCACCTCAGCGTTTGCGACTGGATTGTTCACCGCGTCGCGAACCGTGATCATAATCAGCCCCGCGGGGTCGGGAGTGCCTCCATCCGAGGCCGACCAGGTCGATGAAGGCGGGAATAGTGGAATGAGCGGGGTCGGGTACAAAGGCGGAAGCGACGCCGGGCACACAGGCCCAGGCGAGAAACGCGACCAATACGGACGGTCTCATCGGGTCCCTCCAGTGGAGGAATCTCGAGCCGATCCATGGACGGGGTTCCATCGGAGCGTCGAGGGCGGCAACAGACTATCTTCGAGTCCTACCGGAACTGTTCATAGCGAGTCGCGCGGGATGGGGGAACTACTGGTTCGGTCGCAGCATCAGACTCGGCCCGCGGATCGCTGAGCGGGAATAAAGTAGCAACGCGTCGTGGGGAGGCAAGACAAATCGCGATGGTGCCACAATGTCTCGGCGCACGGCGCGCGCGCCGTCGTGAGGCCGTAGCGAATCCTCGGGCCTAGCGGATGCGAACGACCGCCCGCGAGTGCACTCGGCCCTCGAATTCGAGACGGACGAAATACGGTCCGCTCGAGACCAGGCGACCGTCGTCATCGCGACCATCCCATTCGATCGAGTGTTCCCCGGCGGGATGGTTGCCCGCGGCCAGGGTTCGTACGGCGCGGCCGCCGAGATCGAAGACCCGCAGGCTCACGGGACCGTCTCGCGGCACCGCGAAGCGCATATCGTGTCATCCGGTCGAACGGATTCGGGTACGCCTGGGAAAGAGCCAGATAGCTCGGGCGCGACGCCGACGGGGCATCCAGAACGTGGTAGCCGATGAGGCCCAGTCGTCCACGGCCGCTTCGACGAGCGAGGGTCGCCGCTGTCCTCCGCGATCAAGCGCATCTTCATGTTGGTCGAAGGCGTCACATAGCGCTCGATCAGGAACACGGCGCGCTTCCACCCATTGTGCTGCTGGCCGTCGTCGCCTCGATCGGCACCCACGTCGTGCCGCCGTTACTCGAGATGTCGACCCTCCATGTGTCCAGGCCGGGCGCGTCACCGGTGTTGTTCGAGTACCAGCGCCAGTAGCTGATGATCGGGTGGAGCAGTGCGTCCACCGTCGCGTTGAACGCGTTGGTCGTCAGCGTCGTCTTGCCGCCGTCGACGTCGTCGAGTCCGGGATCGGGACTCGGGTTGTTCCCGGTGACCCAGCACTGCGTCCCGAGGACGCTGTGGTCGTCCTCCGGCTGCGCGATCGTGCCGTAGGGATCGGCGCGGACCCACACCCCGGTGGCCGCGAGGTCGTCGGTGGCACCCACGACCCAATTGGGATTCGTCTCCATGTCGAGCGAGATCGCCGTCGTCGACGGGCCGGCGACGAAAGCATGGATGTCGCGCGTAGGCGCGCCGGCGGGCTCCACCCGCGTGCCGCCGTAGACGTCCTGGGCCCGGATGTAGTACTTCACGATCCCGTACGACGTCGCCGTGATCTCTGCGCCGTACTCGTCCGGATTGCCGGTCGGGAGCATGGGACGCGACTCGAACGCGGAGCCGTTGATCGAGTAGAACAGCGTCACGGGTCCGGAGCCCGCCAACGGGGCCCGTGTACTGCATCGTCGCGGTTGATCGGGAACGGCCCCGACGTTGGCTGGTCGTCGAGCGGCGTGTGGCCGACGAGCACCCAGAAGTTGGTCCCGATGCCGTGGTTGTTGAAGGCGGTGACGATCGAACTGAAGTGCGGTGTCCCGTTCGACAAGTTGCCCGTCGTTGTCGTCCGCGATCAGGCACTCGAGGAACATCTCGTTGAAGGCGATCCCGTTGTCTGGGTCGTCCGGAAGCCCATACTTCGCGAAATGGTGCACGTGCTCCGCCGTCGGCATCCCCGCCAGGAGCCGTAGATCCCAGAACGCCCCCGAGAGGATCGTGCCCGCGGTCTGCGGGTCGGGGTTGTCGTCCTCCGGCCAGTGGTTGGTGTTGCACGCCGTGCGCAGGAAGGTACCCGGACCAAAGAACCCGTCGCCGATGATGCAGTCATCGCCCACGAGCGCTGAGAACGCGTCCGCCATGCCGTCGTCCAGCGCTTCGTTCGTCATCCCCAGCGGCGCGCCATGCGCGAAGTACAGCAAGAAGTTCACGGCGTGGCGCGTATTCGTGCCAAACCACGTCCGCGATCTGGCTCCGTGTTCGCGCAAGTAGGACCCGCGTAGGAAAAGTTGAGGGATTCCGTGACTTGGTCCCAGTACGCCGAGCACTCGTCATCGTTGATGTTGACGTTCGTCACGATCGGGAAGTCGTTGGCCAGTGTAGGTCGAGTCGACACGCTTCACCCAATCAAAAGTGCGCCCAGTTCACGTGATAGTAGGCGTCGCGCTCGGCGTCGGTGGAGTTATTATTCGGGGCCCAGAAGATGCTGAGGGTGGAGCCATTCGCGACCCCGCACTGGCTCATGCTGGCGCTGCTGCCGTTGTTGTTGACGACCCGGCAATAGGCTCCCGACAGCGACGCCGTGACGCAGACGGGGGAGGCGGGCGGTGTGGCCGAATAGTGCCCGGTGCTGTCCGTGATGGCTCGAACGCCCCCACGATCACGTAGGCGTTTCGGATAGCGAACGTCGAGTAATCCGTCGTCGGGATACTTAACCTGACGAACGCCGACTCGGCGCCGCTGATGGCGTTCGCGCGGCGCGCTCTTCCGCCACACGACGGCGCCGGTCTGGGTGTCGACGAGGTCGACCCGGCTCGAGCTGCGACCGAGACGACGCCATGGTCTTCGTGACGAGACGCAGCTCGGCCTCGCCCGCGGGCGTCTCGCACGGGAAGGGTAGAACAGGATCCGTCCCGCCTTCGGATCGACCGGTCGCAGCGTTGAACTCCGAGGCCGGCGCGCGTCGTGCGCGCGGGCCGCCGACGCGTCGATGCGCGGGCGGGTCGGGAGCCCGGCGGGGACGCGCCGTGCGTCGGCACCGAATGCCATCAGCCGTCCGTCGTGTGCTGACCCGAACTCCCAGTCCTCGAGCAGCACCGGGATCCCGTTGAAGGTCTGGTTGCAGCGCATCGTACCACACGCTGCCTTGCAGCTCGGTGGACACGGTCTCGAGTTCCGGTGAGCCCGCAAACAGCATGGGCTCGGAGGCGATGAACTGGCGGAGGGCGCGATCCACGGCGACGGGATCCGCAGCGAATCCGGCGAGCGGAATGCTGGGGCCGTAGGCGCGATGTGGCGTACCAGTGACCTCGTTCCAGACGGCGTGCCAATCGCCATAGCGCGCCTGGAAGGCCACCCAGTCCGGCCGCTGGGACAGCTCGCGCCGAACGCGGCCATCGGAGACGCGCGCGGTCTCGAGCGCCGGGCCCGCCGACCCGAGTTCGATGTGCTCGGGAGGTGACCGGAAGCGGTCGCGATGGATGCGACCGCGAGCAGGGAGATGGAACCCCACTGGACCACATGGCGCAACGGCATGCGCCCTCCTGCGCCTTCAGAGCCGAGGAACGACCGTCGAGGGCACGACGAGCCGATGGGACAAGACTACCTCGGATCATCGCGGCCGCGAAAGACTCGAAGTGCATGACTCGTTGAGGAACAGAGTGCCGGGAGCAGGACTCGAACCTGCACGGCCTTTCGGCCAGCGGATTTTAAGTCCGCTGCGTCTGACCAGTTCCGCCATCCCGGCATACGACGCCTTCACGTCAGCCGCGCAATGTCTTACATCCCGCACGGCGGAGTCCAGAACGGCGTGGCGCGGTAAAACGTGTTCATTCTGTGTTCATCCGCCGCCAGCTTCGCGCTCGTGGAACAACCCGGCGCCGCGGGCCCGTCGTACTTCGGACTCTTTGGCGCGCTCGCCGTCCAGCTCATGACTGCGACGGCTGCGGCCGCGGGTACGGCTCGTTGCTCAGCCTGCGGTCGCGAGGTTCGCGGTCGGGTGCCGGCGCTGGGAAAACGGATGTTCTGCGACAACTGCGGGCGGCGTGGAAGCGGTCCGCGCGGCACAGCAACATTACCGGCGTCTCCAGAGGGAGGCGCGACAGCCGCGCCCCAGGACGTGCCGGTGGGAAGAGATCGCGCGTCGGCTCAACAGGTCGGTCGCATTGATCGAGAGATGGACGGAACCAGGGGCGCCGGTGCGATAGCCGGGCCGGCGGTCCCCACTACGATCGAGGCGGCGTCGGGCTTCTGCCATCAGTCCAACCCCGCCGGACGACGTGGCGCGCGGTACGTACGCGGGGTCGCCGTCTAGACCTGATTGCGGGCGCGGCCCTGCGGCCGCAGTGGCGCTTGCCGTGCTGGTGGCCTCGTGCCCACTGCTCGTGATGATCACCGATAGATCACTTTGAGCCGGCCCCAACTTCGGCGCAGCGTCGGTACCACCGATTCGCCGCAGAACTGAATCTCGAAGACCAAATCTGCCGTGTCGTCTTCTCCCACCACCTGTGCTAGAAAACACGAGTTGGTTGCACGATTCGTCGTCCATAACAAGCCGTATGGATAATCGTCAGTCGTATCAAAGACCACCGTCCAAGGGACGCCCTGCCAACAGTTCTCCGCCTGCAGGAAAAAGGCGTACGTCCCCGCGCGTGGCAGAGCAAACGGCGGGTTAAAACTGAAGCGCATCGGAATGAGCTGGCCGGGGGTCGCTATCGTAGACATGTACGACTGGACCATCGAGGACAATGGAATGAACGTCGGGGTACGGAGGCGTTCCTGTTGTGTCGACGTCAGTGATGTAGAGTTTTGCGCCAATTACGCTCTGATTGCCAGCCGAACGCCACACCGTGAGAGATGAGATAAGCGTCTCAGGGGCAAAGAACGTCTCGGCCGTACGCCTGCCCGAGGAACGGTCCGCCGCGAAAATTGGCATGGGTGGTGTCAAGCCCGGCGATCACCGGAACACACCCCGGTTGAGGAAACGCTAATTCGGCGTGTACCGCCACACTCCCAGTGAAGACCCCGAAAAACGCCAGGAGCAGCTTTATCTGGTATGCGGCCACTCGGGCACCCGCCAATCGCATCATCGAACGACCGCCACACGGCCGAGCCAGTCGCTGCGTCCCGAAGTCAAGCCGGTATAGGCCATCGAAACTCCCTGCACAAACCAGTCGCGAGCGGCTTCTTAGACTACGGGGGCAGCCTGGCCTGACGAGCGCGCCTTCCAGCCGCGCGCGCAGGTGGTATAGCGCCAGCGCGGGCCTGAGTGCAACAAGATTCTGACGCCAGCGCAGCAGGGTCTCGGCGGGAGTTGCGCCTCAGACGGAGATTGCCCGACCTTCCACGGCCTCAAGCGTCGGCCAGCGCGCGAGCCGCGTGGGTAGCCAGGCCGCGGTCCCCTAGGCTCTTGAAGGATCAGACACCATGCCGAGTTGCACCCAATGCTCCAGACCGGCAATCGCGAGCGTCAACGGCCACACTCTCTGCGTCGAGCACCTTCGCTCGGTCCGTGAGTCGCGACGCGCCGGAGACCGCCGAGATTGCTGCGCTCATCAACTTCTTCCGAGATCAGATGGAGGCGACGACCGGCATCTGCAGGGTGCTGCCCCGGATGCAGGTTCCGCAAGACATCGCGGTCACGAACAGCGTCGTCGGCATGATCAACACTGGCACAGTCAACGACGCGAACATCAACATCCACAATCCGAGCGTCAACGTTGGTCTCTGACCCGCAGGTCTGGAAGACCTGTCACCAACTCGCGGAGACGATCACTCGGTCGCGCGTTCTCGACAGCGAGCAGAAGACGGCGGCCCTCGAGATGCTCGCGTACTTGCTCGATGAAGCGGTGATCGCGAAGACGACCGGCGCGCGTTCCGTCTCAGGTCCCACCGTCCTCGAATCGTTCGAACGGGATCCTGTCCGTCACGGCCGACCTCGCGACGGTGGCCCAGTTCGCGATCCCGGTCCTGCGCGGCGCACTCGGCTAGCAGACGCCGGAAACGAAGAACGCCCGCGGGACGGATCTCCGCGGGGGCGTTCAGTTTTTCGTCTGCGATCGCTGTGCCCTTCTTTGTGCCCTTCTTCGGAGCCACGCACCCCCGGAACCCGCCGCTGATGCCGCCTAAGTTGTTTGCTGCGTGTCGTGGCGTACCACCGTCTCCGCCTAGTTTCGGCTTTTAAGTCCGCTGCGTCTCGACCAGTTCCGCCATCCCGGCACATCGCCGACCGCGCGACCGAGCAATGTCGTACACCGGCCCAGCGGAGTCCAGGGGCAGGGAACTCTGTTCATGACGAGGGATTCTCTGCATCGGCGGGGTCCTTCAACACCGTGGTCCACCCACCGGACGCGTGACCGTCTGGACGCAACCGTAATTCCGTCACAGCAGGGCGCGACGGAGCTCACCCGTCGCGCGCCCTGCGCGAGTCATCGAAGGATGACGGCTCGCGCGCGTGCTTCCTGCAGTCCCATCCTCAGGCGCACGAAGTGCACGCCGGGCGCCAATCCTCCCGCCGGGCGAGATCCGCCACGTGGTTGCCCGGCCCCATGGATCCCACGTTCATCGTGCGGACGATCCGGCCGGCGACGTCGCGATGACGTCGAGCGACGCGGGCCGGACTCCGGCAGCACGAAGCTCACGAGCAAATCGCTGGCCGTTCGATCTCGATCAGGACCGCACCGGTTTCGCGCGACGTCTATCATAGACGCGACCCTACGCGCGTCAGTGCCTCGGTCTACCGCACACGCACCATCGTGCGCGAGGCGCGGAGGTCGCCGGCCACGATGCGATAGGAATAGAGACCGGGTGGTAGGCCCGACGCGTCGACGCGGACCTCGTGTTCCCCGGCACTGAACTCGCCATCCGCGAGCCGAGCGACTTCACGGCCGAGCACGTCGTAGACCGCCAAGCGCACATGGGTCGCGTGTGGCAACGCTGAACGGATGACGGCCTGGGTCGTGACGGGATTCGGGTGCACCGTCCCGGAGCAAGGCGACGGTCGATCCAGAACGGGGCCCGGCGTCCACGAGCTGCGCCGTTGTCGGGAACACGATGTCGTCGAGCGCGGCGACGGCGGTAATGGCGGCGTTGCTTGGCGCAGGTTCCACGTCAGCGTGCGTTCCGGCTGGAATCGAGAACGAGGCGGTGGCCCAGCCGTTGATGGAGGTCGAATAGGATCCGATCACCGTGTTGTCGACCAGGAATCGAAGCTTGCCGCCGGGTGGCTGCACGACGAGGAGCGTACGCGAACTGGATCGTCCCCGGCGCGCCGAGCGTGACGGTGGTCGTGAGAGCGCGCCACTGCACGCAAACGGCGCCACGGCGCAATAGCTACCGTGGTGTGCCGTGGTGGGCTCCGTCGATGGACCACGCGCTGTCTCCGGCGGTGAGCCAGTGGAACGGGGGCGCCCTCGGAGCGGTCGTGCCGTGCTCTCGAAGGTCTCCTCGTGCGGGCATCGGCGCAATACAACGTCGCGCGTGGTGTCCAGTGCTGAAGGTATCGGACGGCGTCGTGACCTGTGAATGAAGATGGATCGCGGTAATAGCCGGCGCGGTCGGCCCGGAAGGAGCTGATCGCGATCCGTCGTCGCCGGGAGACGGCGACGCCGTGCCGCCCGACGGCCGATCCAGCGACCATTGATAGTTCGCGATCGCACGGAGCTAACGCCCGCCCCGGAATGCGGGCCGTGAGACCAACTGAGCGCCCCGTCGTCACCACGTCGGATGGGCCGATGGCGACGGCCGGCAGGTACAGCTCTCTCGCGCGGATTGACGAGCTGAGTGCCGGGGAAGCCCGGTTCAGGATCGCTCAGGTGCGGGAACCCGGCGCCGGCAGCGGCAGCGTGACACCTGCCGCGATGAACAGCGCCGAATCCGCCGCGCTGGACGCGCCACTCGATTCACTGATGTCCCAGATCGAGCTCTGGAGCACATCGTCGCAGAACAGGGCGTGCGCATTTCCGTAGTCGAGCAGCTTCTGCATCGCGCCGCGGCCGCCGGCGAGCCCGTCCACTGGGAGATCGGCGGGGCGAGGTCGAAGTCTGTGCCGAAATCGGGCGAGTGCTTGTCGAGGTCGATGCACGCCACCCACAGGCCGTTAATCGTGCGCACTTGGTCTCGGGATGAACATGTGATTTCGCGCGTGGTCATGAGGTTCTGCGCCGTGCCGTCCTTGTTCGTGAATACCTGGCCCGCGGGAATGTCGACCACGAGTCCGGCCTCGGGCCGCGAGCGCGTTGAGGTCGCTCTGGAGCGGCAGGCGATCGGAGTGACCCATGATGTCGTCTTCGTGACCCGGAAGCGGCACCGTGATGCGCGCGTTCGAGGGCAGGCCCAGCATGCTGATGATCTCCGCGTGCGTGAACTGCGGGTACGTCGGCCCGCGCGCTCGCGAGCTGATCGGTATTGAGACTCGGAACCGCCGCCCTCCGGCTTCCACGAGCTGTCGGGCTGCCGCCGGTAGTCCGTGTAGCGATCGGGGAGCCCCATGAGATGCCCCACCTCGTGCCCGTACTCGGGGGTCGAAACGCTCCAAGCCCCCACGGCCGTGCCTGAGTTGATGGTCGCCGTCGGCGTCGTGGCGCTGACAGCGACGGACGGCGTGGTGTTCTTTGTCGCCGAGCAGGATCTGGTCGTAGCCCGCGTTGCCGGGCGCGGAGTTGCCGGACACGACGTTCTCGTGCACCTGGACGTCGATGGGCACGCCGTTTCCGCTCCAATGGTCCCACTTGGCCAGGATGTCGGCCCTGACCCCATTGGCGTTCGCCGTCGTCGTCATCGGGTCCGAAGAGGTCGAGGTTGAGGTCGAGCGTGAGCCTGCTGGCGGTCACTCCAGACGTGTTGTCGACCGTGAGCGACATCTGATCGCCGAAAAAGTTTCCCTTCGGATGTGAGCGTGACGATGCCGCGCCCCACGGCGTCGGCAAGCGAGATGTGGTAGGCCATGACGGCGCCGTAGCATCCAGAAGGTCCGCGGTTGTTTCCGGTGGGCCGTCGTGACCGGCGCTCGTGGCGGCGCAGCGTGGCCCGCTTACCCAAGCCCCGCGGCTCGAGCGGCATCAAGGTCGAATCCCGAGGTCGGCGCCGCAGGGCTGGGCACGAAGGCGGGGTTGCCGCAGCCGTCTTGCGTGGCGTGTACGCGACCGGCGGACTCGTCTCGTAGATCAGGTCGTGGGCGTCGGGCGTGAGCGAGTCCACGGTCGCGACGATGGCGTCGAATGCCGCCACCGCGATGTTGGTGGTGACGACGGTCCGCGTCGTCGTGGCACTGGCACGGATGGTGAGTCGCGCGAAGCTGCGTTCCGCGAACGAGGGATCCGGAATCAGCTGGTCGCGAGGCTGAAGAAGCCGTGGTTCGAGACGCTATGCCACACCTGGTCCACTTTGCGTCGCCGAGAGCGTGAACGCCACCGAATCGAGCGGCGCGAGCGTGAGCGAGTCGGGCTGTACGCGCACGTAGGCGCATTGGCCGGATTTCAGGATGTGCACCCACGTATTGTCGCTCCCCTGAATCGAGCCCGCCGGCCCAACCTTGAAGATCGAAATCCGAGGGTGCCGTTTGGGCGAGTGCGGTGGAAGAGAGTGTAAGGAGGAGGACGAGGCCGAGTCCGGTACGGCGAGCGATTCGAGCGACGTGCGGCATGAGGTGGAGGTTCCCGAGTTGGGGCAGGGGAACATGATCATCCTACATTCTGGGGCGCTGCCGGGAAGGGGAATGCTTCGGTCGCGGCAAAAGTCTTCACGCGCCGCGACCGGTACTCCGGGTCCCATCGAATAACGGAATCGCCCGGGCCTCATTGAGACCCGGGCGATCACGCGCGTCCAAGAGCAGCGCTCTAGTGCCCGTGGCCCCGGACTGCGCCAACGCATCGACGACCTTCACGGCGGGATACTTCGGTCAGGAAGCCCTGCACCATCCAGCCGAACAGGCCGAGGAATCCAATCGTCACGCCGATCTCGCCGGCAGGCCGATCCACACCTGATCGGGATTGAGCGACGGCATCACGAGCACGTGGCGCTCGAGCCACACGCCGGCGAGCACGATCAGAGCGTGAAGGTCGCGAGCCAGGAGCGGGTTCGCCTTGCTCTGTCTTGTTGAGCATGCCGAGGAACGGGATCAGGAAGATCGAGGCCGAACGCGGCGAACGCGAACGGGCGCCACGGCTCCTCGAAGCGCAGGAACACCCAGCCGGTCTCGTCGGGCAGGTTCGGCGTACCAGATCGGCAGGTACTGGGCCCAGAACTGGTACACCCAGAAGATGCAGAACGCGAACATGATCTTGCCGAGATCCCAGAAGTGGTTGGTCGTGATGTACGCACTCGAGGCCGGTACTTCGCGCGCAGCTGCGTCGCTGAGGAACGCGGTCATCGCGATGCCGGTGAGGAAGGCGCCCATGAAGAACCACCAGCCGAACAAGCGTGCTGACCCACTCGGGCGTGAGCGCCATGATGAAATCCCACGCCATCACCGTGAACACGACGGCGTAGAGCACGCAGATCTGCGGCGCGAGCGCCGCGAGCTTGTGGCGCTGCGAGACGAACTCCTCCTCGTCGCCCTTCCAGTTCCGCGCACAGCTTCTCGTATGCGGGCTTCAGCTCAGGGCGCGACGTGGTCCTTGAGCAGGATACGCGTCGGTGCGCAGTGACGGCGCGCACGAGGTCACGGCGTCAGCCACCACAGCAACCCGAGGCCAGCAACAGAATGCGCGCGTACAGGAACGGCACGTTGAGATACGCGCGCCTGACGCGGCTCGACGTGCTTGGTCCACGGCAGATAGGTCCAGATGCCGCCCACGAGCAGCACAATCATGGTGGCGATGCCGTACGGGCAGATACGCCGACAGCGACTCGGCGATGCGCATGATCGGCCCGCCCCAGCGCCCGTTCGACGAGCCGGATCGCGCACGCGAGCACGACCGCGCCCTGCGCGATGCCGAGCCAGTAGAGCGTGTTGATCGCGTACGCGCCCCACGCGCGCGTCGGGCTCTGCAGGAACAGGAACGCGAACGCCACGACGCCGATCACCATGCACGCGATCCAGATGCCGGCGCTTCCGCGTGTCGGGCTTGACCGGCAGCTTGGCGGCGATGTCCCTGAGGATCGCGTCCCGGCTCTTGCCGGCGTCGCCGGTGGCGGTGTCGCTCATCGCGGATTGGTCCTCTGCTCGTGCCGCAGGTAGTTGATCAGGTCGTAGGCTTCCTGCTCGGTCACCTGCGCGCTGTAGTTGGGCATGACCGCGCCGCCGTGACGGAGGTAGCGCATAGATGAAGCCGTCGGTGCGGCCGCGCGTGCGCGCGACCGAGCAGGTCGGGCGGCGGGATGAACTTGGCGATCGACCGGACCGTCACCCTTCATCGTGCGGGACCGTGGCACGGCACGCACGTGCGCAGGAACTTGCGCTCGCCGCGCGCGATCGGAGGAGTCGCTCAGTCGGCTCGGGTTCACGAACGTCTTGTCGAGCCGCGCGCGCTCGGCGCTCCGCCTCGGCGTCGAGATGTCCCACTGCTCGCGGCCGGTCGTCGGCACGCTCAGGCTGTCCGGCGCCTGGAGGCACGACCTTCTGCGGCATTCGAGCCCGACGGTGTGGCGCATGTCGCGGTGCTGCGAAGTAGGTCGAGGTGCGTGAGCGAGCGCTTGAGCGTCGCTGAGCAGCCGCGCTGAGACCGACGCGCCGCGCCACACGCGCGATGAAGCGCCATCACGAGCAGGGCGCCTTAAGCCATAGACGCGCACCTCCTCGGCGCCGTGGCCGCGCATCATCTGCTCACGCACGCGGTTCGCGTCGTCGCCCGAGCACGGCACCCACACGCCGATCTTGTCCTCGGTGAAGCGCGGGTCGTACGGGCGCCGGCGACTTGACCTGCGGCAGCCGCGCGAGCGCCAGCATGCCGAACAGGTTCGACAGCGCGCCGAGCAGGATCATCGCTCTCGTAGCCGATCACGACGAACGGCGGGATCGAGACCAGCTCCTTGCCACCGACGACGAGCGGCCACGAGATCACCGAGTAGATGCACAGCGCGAACCCGCCGGTGGCGCCGAGCAGCCGCCCGTCGAACGTGACCCAGCGCACGAGCGACGGGCCCTGCTCGAGCGCCTGCTCGATCTCGTGATGCGGCACCGGCGAGATACACGCGCACGTTCTTGATGGCCGTGCCTGCGCGCAGCGCGGTGCACGACGCCGGCCGACGTCGTCGACGTAGTAGAACACGCCCAGCACGCCCGTGATACTTCGCCGGGCGGGCCGGCGAGGACCTTGTCGATGCAGGCCGTTGATCATCGTCATCATGCCGCGGCTTCCTCCGGCAACGGCGCCGCCAGCGTCTCCTTGATCTCGGCGACCGAGAACGCGGGCAGCACGCGGACGAAGATCAGGAAGAACATGAAGAACCAGGCGAACGACCCGGCCAGGATCGCGGCCTCGGTCCACGACATCTTGTAGTTGATGTCCCACGGTAGCGGGCTCGAACGGACGCGCCAGCGACGTGACGATGATCACGAAGCGCTCGAACCACATGCCGACGTTCACGAACAGGCACAGGACGAACATCGCCGCCATGTTGCGGCGCACGTTCTTGAACCACAGCAGCAGCGGGATGATCACGTTGCAGCGTGAACATGATCCAGAACGCCCACCAGAAGTGGCCGGTCGCGCGCCACCAGAAGATGTCGCGCTCGTACTTGCTCGGCGCCGTACCACGCGCAGAAGAACTCGACCAGGTACGAGTAGCCGACGATCGTCGAGGTCAGCAGCACGAGCTTCGCGAGCTTCTCGATGTGGTCGACCGTGACGATGTGCTCGAGCTTGAAGCCCTTGCGGATCGGGATCAGCAGGTTGATCACCATGCGCGACGCCCGAGAAGATCGCGCCCGGCGACGAAGTAAGGCGCGAAGATCGTGCTGTGCCAGCCGGGGACCTGCGCCATCGCGAAGTCCCACGACACGACGCTGTGCACCGGACAGCACGAGCGGCGTGGCGAGCGCCGCGAAGAACAGGTACGCGCCGTAGAAGTGCTTCCACTGGTAGTTCGCGCCCGTCCAGCCGAACGAGAAGATCGTAGAACCACAGCTTGGCGATACGGGTTCTTGCGCGCGGTCGCGCGCGGCGGCGGCGTCGGGAATGATGCCGACCAGGAAGAACATCGCTCGACACGGTGAGGTACGTGCTGACGGCGAACACGTCCCACTCGAGCGGCGAGCGGAAGTTGGGCCACAGGCTGGCGCTGGTTCGGGTACGGGAACAGCCAGTAGGCGAACCACGGCCGGCCGAGGTGGACGATCGGGAACAGGCCGGCGGTGCAGCACGCCGAACACGGTCATCGCCTCGGCGACGCGGTAGACGGCGCGGCGGAAGTGCGAGCGGAACAGGAACAGGATCGCCGACACCAGCGTGCCGCAGTGCGCGATGCCGACCCAGAACACGAAGTTCGTGACGTAGCGACGCCCACATCACCGGCCGCGTGTGGCCGGCGACGCCGATGCCGTGCACGATCTGGTTGCGCTCGGCGACCAGCGCGACCGCGAGGATCGCGAGGTCGAGCAGGAACGATCGCCCACCAGATCGGCCCCGGCGTGCTGATCAGGCTTGAGCAGCGTCGTCGTTGAGCGACTTCTGCGTCACCGTCGCGTCGGCCGGCGGTCCGGCCGGCTCACGGTCGCCCGCGCTCGGACGGATGCGTGATCGCCAGTTCGGGCTCGTCGACGCCGTCCGCCTCAGGCCGTCTCGCGCTCGATCTTCTTGCAGATAGGTGACGCCGGGCTTCGTGTTCAGGTCGTTCGAGCACCCAGTAGCGCCGCTCGTCGCTTCGACAGCTTCGCCACCTGCGCTCTCGGGATCGAGCAGGTCGCCGAACACGATCGCCTGCGTCGGGCAGCGACTGCTGGCACGCGGTCTGGATCTCGCCGTCCCTGACCGCGCGGTTCTCGTCCTTCGCGTTGCCCTTGCCCTCGAGGATGCGCTGGACGCACATCGTGCACTTCTCCATCACGCCCTTCGAGCGCACCGTGACGTCGGGGTTGAGCTGCCAGTTGAGCGGCTCGGGGAACGCGAACGTGGCCTTCTCGGGCGCCGCGTAGTCGAAGAAGTTGAACGCGCGCACCTTGTACGGGCAGTTGTTCGAGCAGTAGCGCGTGCCGACGCAGCGGTTGTAGACCTGCGCGTTGAGGCCCTCGGGGTTGTGATACGTGGCGTACACCGGGCACACCGGTCTCGCACGGCGCGTCGCCGCAGTGCTGGCACATCATCGGCACGAACGCGCACGTCGGTCGCCGCGCCCGGCGCCGACGCGTCTCCTCGAAGCGCTCGATGCGGATCCACGTGCATCTCGCGGCCGCGCTTGATCAGCTCGGGGCCCACCGTCGGCACGTTGTTCTCGGCGCTGGCAGGCGACGACGCACGCCGCTGCAGCCGGTGCAGCGAGTTCGAGGTCGATCGCCATCGCCCAGCGATGCTTCGCGTGCCGCGTAGCATGCCCGTTGATCGACCGGGATTCGCCGCGGGCGCGCGATCGATCTCCGGCTCGGACGCGCTGATCGAGTGCGCGGGGATCGTCTGCCCGGCGTGGCGCAGCGCGCGGCTCGGTGTAGCTTCCCGAGCCTCGTCTGCGACGGGCCGAGTCGCATCGTGCGCCCGCCGCATGCGTCGAGCCGCGGCGTCCGCCGTCGGCCCGCCGCGCACCGTCGGCCGCCGCGCGCCGCCGCAACGATCAGCGCCGCGACCGGGATGATCTGCGCGACCTCGCGGTCGTGCTGGTCGATTCTGCGCGCTGCGTGTCGCGAGCCGATCGTCGGCCGCGGCTTCGCGCACGCGTGGCCTTGCGCGCTCAGGTAGGCGACCGCGCCCGACGCCGCGTCCTGCGCGGGCGGCAGCAGCGCGAGCGCGTTGACGCCGCGGCCGCTTCGCGTAGCGCCCGTACGCGGTGTGGCCCTGGCCGAGCGGGATCGCGACCACGTCCTTGCGCATGCCGGCGTAGACGTACGCCGGCAGCCTCGACCGTGCCGGCCTCGGTCTCGACCTCGATCGCGATCGCCGGTGCGCGACGCCGAGCTTCGCCGCGGTCTCGGGATGGATCTCGGCCCACGAGCCCCACACCGCCTTGGTCGTCGGATCGGGCAGCTCCTGCAGCCACGGCTTGTTGGCGCCGCGGCCGTCGTAGCAGCGCCGCGATCGGACAGACGCACCAGCGCGCAGGTCGCCGTTGCCGCTTGAGCTCCGGGCGCGCGAACGCCGGCGCGCCGCTCCAGCGCACCGGCGGGCGCGGCGACGTCCTCCCACACGCCGCCCGCCATGCAGCGTCTCGGTCCAGAAGGTGTCGAAGTCGCCGCCCGCGCCGAAGCGCGCCGTGCATCGGCTGCCACTGTCCGTGCACGTAGTCGAGCCAGGTGTCGGGCAGACCGGCGCCGAACCCGGCGCGCCTGCGCCGAGCGCGATCAGCGTGTCGCCCGCCGGGCGCGGCGTCGAACATCGGCAGCGGCTGCATCGCCCGGCTGCACGATCGCAGTGCGACGCCGCGCACCGGTCTCGGCGTCGCGCCAGCGACTCGAGCGAATGCGAGACCGGCAGCACCAGGTCGCAGCGATCGGTCGGTCTCGTCGATCGACGGTCGCGAGCGCGACCTTGAACGGCACCTTGTCGATCGCCGGCCGCGAACCCCGCCCACGCCGGGACCGCGTACGCGGGGTTCGCGCCGTACACGACCAGCGCGCTCGACCTGCCCCCTGCCCCATCGCGTCGCGATCAGGCGCTGGACGTCGGCTGAACGAGCGCGACCGCGTCGAAGTTCGAGCGCGCGATCGAAGCGCACGGTCTCGGCCGACGTTGCCGGCGACGTAGTTGAGCAGGTTGACGGCGGCCAGCAGCGCCACCGACTGCTCGCTCTGCGCGGCGATGCCGCCCGCGACCGCCAGGCTCGGGCGCTGCGTCGCGAACGCGCGCGCCAGACGCGCGCACGCGTGTCGGCGGGCACGTCGGTCTGCTCGCTCACCGCTCTCGGGCGTGTAAGCCGCGACCAGCGTCGCGAGCGGCGCGCGCGCCGGGTCGCGGCCGCGAGGTCCTCGGACGAGGATCACGTCGCGCCATGCCGAGCGCCAGCGCCATCTCGCCGCCGGGCCGGATCGCGACCCACTCGTCGGCGTTCGCGCCGGTGAGCGAGAGCCGCGGCTCGACCGCGACGAACGCGCCTCGCGTCGCGGTCGCGCGCGCATCGCGGCGAAGCCGCGCGCGTAGCGCGACCGGCGAGCCCCAGGTCTCGAGGAAGTCGGCGCCGAAGCGACGATCACGTAGCGCGCGCGGCGAAATCGTAGTGCGGAACCGTGCGCGCCTGCCGAACGTGCGGCGATTCGCCTCGCGCAGGCTCTCGTAGCGCGAACGGCTCGTACGACGAGGTGCTGTCGCGCCGCGCCGCTTCGCCCACGCCGCCGCGCAGCGCCATGGAGCGAGCCGGTCGCGTTGTCCGGTGACCAGCGCGATGCTTGCCGCGCGCGGTCGCCGAGCTCTGACGCCGGCGAGCTGGAGCGCCTCGTCCCACGTGATCTCCTTCCACGCCGTGCCGTCGCTTGACGCATCGGGCTCGCGATGCGATCCGGGTCGTAGAGACCCTGCAGCGCGCGCGTGGCCGCGCGCACAGCGCCGCCCGCGGTTGACCGGATGCGTCGGGATTGCCCTCGATCTTGATCGCGCGGCCTTCGCGCTGCTTGACGCAGGATGCCGCAGCCCGCCGGGCACTCGCGGCACGTGCTCGCGTACCAGTACGGGCACGCCGGGCAGCACGTCGTTGGGCGGCACCAGGTACGGAATCAGCCGCTCGGCCGGCGGCGTGCCGCAGCCGGTGGCCGCACCGGCGACGCCCGAGGCCGACCAGCTTGAGGAAGTCGCGACGATTGAACGACGACCGAGTCGGACATCGGGCTCGCCTTAGTGGTGGCAGATCACGCAGTCCATGCGTGGCCGGGAAGCTCGGGTCGTTCGAGGTTCTGCCGGTGGCAGCTGACGCACCAGCCCATCTTCAGCGCGACGGATATTGATAAACGACGGGCATCTCCTGCACCGAAGGACCGTGGCACGTTCCGACAGGCGACCCCGCGCGCACGTGTCGCTTTTGTGGCTATTGAAGACTTCACGTGATCGGGCCGAGCGATGGTGACCCTCGACCCACGGCATCTTCGGCTCGCGCCGCGCTGGAAGTAGCCCGTGAGCTTCTGGATCTCGGGACGATCCGCGGCGGCGATCTCAGTGGCAACCCATGCGGTGGTGCCGACCGCGGGGATGTTCGCGATCGCGGATTTCTCGGCGCCGGTGTGGGCAATAGAGACGGTCGATCCCGAGCTGGCACCGCGTGGAGCTTGTGGCTGTAGTCGATCGGGCCGCTTCGGGTCCGCAGCGGTTTGTCCGAGCTGGACTTAGAACGATTGAGTGAGGCTGCGACGCCGGCGGCGCGCGCGCGTCACGGCGACGATGACGAGGGCGAGGCTTCGTTTCATCGGCGGGTTTCCGACCGCGCGGAAGCTAGCGCACCGTCTCAGGCGTGCAACCAGCGGATTGTGGAATCCGCGGCACATACTTGAGGGAATCGCGCGAGCGTTCAAACGGCAAGCCCAAGCTGTAGGCGCCGGGAGAGAACGCGCGGGACGCGGCGAGTCGAGGCCGTCCAGGGGCCTTTGGGACGCGCCCCGCGAGCCCATCGGGCGGGCCGGCAGCGCCTGTCCGTGGACCGTCGGCGATCGCGCGCGGAGAGAGGTCGCGCGAAGGGCGGCGCAAAACTCGGTCGCGAGCCAGCGGACTTCCGCGAGGAACGCGAAGAGGAGCCCGATGATCACGAGGGTGAGGGCCAGCGAATCTCGAAACGAGATCGGACGAACGGCGGTCACGCGGCATCGCGCTCTTCCTCGAGGGTGGATGAGGGACGACTTCGTCCGCTGCGTACAGCCTGGCTTAACGGGGCCCTTCGTAAGCGATCCACTGAGCGGCAGGACAACGAGCAGCGTGCCGGTCGCGCCGGTGAGCGCGTAGTGACTCCGCGGCGCGAGCAGCGCGCTGAGCGAGATGACCGCGCCGGCGGTAGGCGCGTCGTAAAGCGCGTGCCGAAAAGTTGCGCTTCCACACGCGCTCCACGGCCGGACGTTCTCGGCCAGCGCGACCGCGAGCGGCGACCGAGCCGGTGTTCACGAGGTAGTACGCGGCCGCGGCCGCGATGAACGGCAGCAGCCGGAGCTGTAGAAGCATCTCCGGCAAAGTCGTGCTGTCCACCGGCGGAGCCCGTGATACGCGAGCGAAGCCAATCCGACGCGAGCGACGCCTGCGCATGGCGTTAGGTAGATCGCGCGCAGCGGCGGGCTTGCGCAGCACCGCGCGGTTTCCGCGAGACCGCCGCCGCTGAGCGCCGCGATCGCCATCGCGGCTGGCCGGCGCGGCAGGTGACAACAGCGTCGCGACATGGAAGCACGAGGCCATGCAGCGTCGGTCGCCTGTGTGGCCGAGCGGGGCAGGCGTTTAACCACAGCAGCTCGCCCGCAGCGAAGCAGGCGATGAACCAGAACCAGAAGCCGCGCCCGGGCGGGCCGGACCACGCGACATCATGGTCGTGCGACCGTCGCGAGCGCGAGCGCGCCGGACGATGCGCGAGAATGCGGCGCGCCATCAGTCGCTTCATCGCATCCCCTCCTCTCGTCCGATCCAGGCGCTGTTGTGGGCGCCGCTCCTCGCGCCGGAGCGCCGGCAAGCTACGTTCTGCGTGCGAGATCTCCTCTTCGTCGGTGCGCGGGCCAGCCCTGCCTTCGAATCGACGACGCCCCCACATCGAGAAGTGCGGCAGCCAGCCGGTGATCGCCATCGTGCCCGCGTTGCCGGTAGGAACCCGGCAGCTTCTGCCAGGATTGGCGCCCTCACGTCCCACGACGAGCACCCAGTCGTTCGCGTCCGCGACGCCGCCGCCGGAAGCGTTGACCGCCAGCTTCACCGGCGCGTTGAACGACCTCGAGCGCCGGCACTGATGTCGAGCGAGCACTGCAGACGGATGCGGATCCCGGGCACCGCGATCAACACGGTCGCGAAGCCCCTGGAACGCGCCCGGCGGGGCGGCTGAGCGTGAAGCGTCCGACGGTCACGCGACCGCCCCCTGAGCCCCGTTGATCAGCGCGCCGCCGGACTGGGCGACAGCGCCGGGCCGGCGCGGGCACGACTTCAGATTCGGGCACCAGCCGTGTCGGTCGGTCGGCGTCGAGGGATCGGCGGCGCTTCCTGGCCGGGGCCTGACCGGGCCGCGCCCGGACGAAGCGCGCCGCCGAGAACCGGGTTGGGTCCAGCCGGCGACGAGACCGAGCCAGAGCCCGGCGAGGATCGCGATTCGTTTTCTCCCCAGGGTGCGAGCTTCGCCGGCCTCTCTCCTCTCGTTCACATCTCACGGAGGCTCCGAGTCGGGGATCGAATCTGACGCCCCTCAACCCTTGGTGGGAGCAGGGCGTGTGCCCGCGGATCGGTGGGCCGGGCGTTCCGGGAAGCGGGATTGCCGCGCAATCCGGTTGGCGGCGCGCCACGAGCGCTCACGCGCTGGACCTGGTCGGCGCGCAAGTCGTGCAATGGCGGAACAGCGCCACGCGAAAATGAGGGAAAGTCTACGCGCGCTTGGGTGGTGGCGCCCACGCGCGCGGAAATCGAGACTCGGTCGCGGAGGAAGCCTAGGCGCGGCTCATCGCGGGGTCGCCCCCGGCCGGTGTGGAGCACTTTGATCCGCTGGCCCTTGCGCATCGCCTGATCGGCGTTGCGTTGTTGAGAATGGCGACTTCCTCGACGTCCTTCTGTCGATGGCTCGAGGCTCTTGACGGCCTCCTCGAACGTCGTGTTCGCTCGCGAGCGTCGCGGACGCGAACCCGACGCGGCTCGGATGGGCCTTGCAGGGTCGGTCAACGGGCGGAGCGAGGCGGATGCCTGAAGATCTTCTGCTCGTCGGCGTCGCCGACCGCGCTCGTCTGGCCGAGTGCCTGAGCATTCGGATCGGGCGACGTGCGAATGAGTGCCGCGACGAGCACTCTCTGGGCACCGTTCTCTCCCGGCACCGCGATGCGTCCGACCCACGCCGGGAATCCGCCGATCGTCTCGCTGCGACCCTCGGCGTTGGTGACCTTCCCGTGCTTCGGGCTCGTCGATGAACTCGGTCGGCGAGCGCGTGCCCGTTCGCGAGTCAGGAGCTGCCATCACCGCCTTCTGATTGGGCTCCGCCGCGCGGCGAACTCGCGCAGTCCTGCGTGCTCCATCCGCCGGGAACGTCAACTGGATCTGCGAGCTGCACCGGGTGGTAGTAGTGCGCGCCGTCGAAATAGCCCTGGCGAGGATCACTGCCGAACAGCACGCCGTCCAGCCGGGCGACATACGGAGCATCCCGCACGATCAGCCCGGTCTTGCCGGCGGCCGCGGCGCGCGCGAAGCTCAGCTCGGTGCGAGCCTCGCGGTCGCCGGGATCGGGATGCGGTCGACGAGGAACCCGGGCATGCGCTGGCCCGAGCGATCGCCGACGCGCTTGAGCGTGGCGTAGGTCGACGGGATCTCGCGCGGGTCGTAGCCGCGCCTTGCGTCGCGTAGCCGACTCCGAGCTCGTCGGCCTCGTCTCGTCGTCGCGGCTCGTAGCTTGAGGAACAGCAGACCGGAGCGCCTGCTGGGCGCGCCTCGACCGTACCGCCGGAACGTCTGCGAGACCGACGCGACGCGACGCCTGAGCCCCGAGGCCCGGTGAGCTGCTGCTGCGTCATCTGCGCCGCGCGCTGTGCCGCGCGGTGACGTGGCCGATCTCGTGGCCGAGCACGCCCGCGAGCTGAGCCTCGGAGTTCAGGTGCGCGAGGATGCCGCGCGTGATGTAGATGTAGCCGCCCGGCATCGCGAACGCGTTGACGGCCGGATCGTCGAGCACCGTGAAGTGCCACGTCTGAGGTCCGGGCCGATGCGAGACGCGCGTCGCGACGCTGCTGGCCGACGCTGATCGACGTACGCCGGCGAGCCCGCGGAATCTCCTCGTAGAGCTCCGATACTCGCCGAGCAACCGCCTGGTGAGCGCTTCGCGACCCCTGCTGCAGCTCCTGCTCCGCGGAACTGACGAGCGATGAACTCGCGCTGTGCCCGCTGACGGGGTTCGTCGCGCACCCGCCGCGACGACGCACACTCCGGCGATGAACAGGCCGACGACGCCGGCGGCCGCAAACCGCGATGGGCTGGCATCTTGCTCCTCCGTGTTGCGGGAAGCCCGCCACGCCGTTCGCAGCGTCCTCGATCAGTATCGGGAATCGGGGTCCACTTCCCGAGACCAGGCGTCGATTCCGCCACGCAGGTTCTTCAACTTCCGGAACCGGGCAATGGCGCCATCGAGCGCTCGCATGCTCCGCTGTCCGTGGTGGCAATGGAGCACGATCTCGCGGCTGCTGTCCAGCTCCGCGAGTCGCGCGCCGGCAGCGTGTTCAAGGGAATCAGCGTCGCCCCTCGATCCGCGCGATCTGGTACTCATGCGGCTCGCGGACGTCGATCAGCACGGGTGCCGACTCGCTCCGCGGCAGACGATCCAGCTCGCGCCGGACCGATCTCCCAGTTCTCCGCCTCCGCGCTCGCCTCCTCGACCGGGTGAGACCACAGAACCGCTCGTAGTCGATCAGCTCGCGGATCGTCGGGCGCTCGCCGCAGAGCGGGGCGCCGGATCCTTGCGGGTTGAGCTCGCTA
>ERZ1370068.9825-contig-8574_pt1 | contig 54052 bp, 88 predicted proteins | sample MGYA00561227_ERZ1370068 | MGnify/ENA primary metagenome ERZ1370068 (study PRJEB38410, sample SAMEA6850437) | metagenome | study: Metagenomic assessment of the ecological functions of the soil: analysis of the soil microbiota associated with the... | reverse complement strand
GGCGTGGATCAATGCCGTGGTGCGCTGTTTACGTTTATTCATGATCGACGTAAAAAACTGGGGTGGTGTGCAGCAAGGCGCATAATACAGATACGGATCCATCTCTGGGGGTGTAAAGTAGTGCTTACGTCCGTCGGCACCGGCCTTCGAACCCCGCAACCTGTGTGATCGCCTTCGTGCCCGCGTGGGCACCCTCGCAGGTGCGTGTTTACTATTCCGCTCCCGCTCGGCGGTGCGCTCGCTACGTGCCGAGCTGCTGGCTGCGTGCTGCTGGCGATCGGCTGGCTGCGGTTGGCGTGGACGTTGGCAGACCCCGGCCGAGCCTGACCTGCAGTCCCTGACTTTGGGCGTCCGGCGTCGAGACTGTGAGCCGGCGATCTAGTGCGTCGCTGGCATTTTTTTGCAGCGCGCGGCACCTCGTTGGGCCACGAAAGGGAGCGCCATTGCCGCCTTTGCAACGGCGGACTCGGCACCGCAAATCGCGGAAGCCGGCGCGGCCAGCCTCGAGCGCCGCTCTGGCCCGGGTGCGAAGCCGCCGTGAAGTCCGCTCCGGCCGGATTGCATCCGGCCAGAACGTGTCGCCGGGCGCCGCCCAGAGCTGATGGTGGGGGTAGCGTCGGCCTTTGGCGAGCCTTGCTCAGGAATGGCGAGGATCGCAGAATCGACAAAATGCCCTCCATCGCCCGCAGCGCTTTGACCGCAATTTCCGCAACAACCACGGCCGCACCGGCATGGCGCCAGTTCCCGCACCTGCGCGAGCGAAAGTCTGGCGGGACGGATTGGCTGGCGGTTTGCCCTGCGTGGCGCGCAGGCTCGCCGATCGTTGGCACTCTGACCGCCGCAAGGGCGGCAGGAAAACGGCGGCCAAGCGGCAGAGGAGGCTCGAGCCCACTCACTGCAGCTCTTTGCCGACAGGACCAGCGTTTGGAAGGCGCCGCGTCATCCAACAAGCGCACGAGCCCACAAGGCAGCGATCATCCCTCGACACTGGTCTATTGCAGGGACTGCCGGCGTCGGCTGGTCGTGATTTATCGCCAAGCTGCCGACTCGGCGCAGCCCGCCCGCCGCTACGGCTCGACAATCTTGTTGCGGATGGCGTAGCGCACGAGACCGGCGGAAGAGGACAGAATTGAGTTTGCGCATGATCGCGCGCGCGGTGCGTTTCGACGGTCTCTGAGGCTAATGTTGAGGATGTTGGCGATCTGCTTGTTCGTGTGACCTTCAGCGATCAGCTGCACCACCCCGCGCTCGCGGTTGGTCAGCGTCGATCCCTCCCGCGCCGGTCGCGCGAGGAACGAATCGAGCAAGGCCTCGGAGACCTTGGCGGTGAAGAAGGGTTTGTGGCCAGCGAGCGATTCAATGGCACTCGATCAGGTGTCGCTTCGCATCCGACTTCAGCAGGTAGCCGCGCGCTCCGCCTTCAGCAGCTCCTGGATCAGCGTTTCGTTGTCGTGCATCGTGAAAGATCAGCACCTCCGTCTTAGGAAGGCGGCGCACGAGATCTGTCGCGGTCGCCTCGATGCCATTGATCAGAGGCAGCGAGTAGTCGAGGCACGGCAACATCGGGCCGCGTCTCGCGTTGCCTTGTGAATCGCGTCCCGTTGCCACCTGCTCGGCGACGACCTCCCAGGTCGGTTGTGACTCTAGAATCTTGCTGAAGTCCTCGAGCGCACCACCTCGTGGTCGTCTGCAATGAGAATGCGGATCATCGTAGTCGGCGCTCCATTGCGACCCTAGCGATGAGCTCTACTCCAACGAAGGGGCCGCCAAATTATCAGCCTACAGTATTTGCGTCCCCATCGCCCAGTAGAACTAACCGGATGCCCTAAGCTTTAAGACCTGAGGAACAATTTGATCTTTTCGCTTCAGATGGGGCCAGTGTTTCATCAGTTCAAGCCATTGCAAAGCCCGATGCTCGCCAACTGAGCCGCGCCAGTATTGGCACGCCCGTTGTCCGCCATCGACCGAAACTGCGAGCAATGGATTAACCAGCCGCTTTACCAGCAGGCCGAAGTATTCCGGCTACTGTTGGCCCGATACCGTGCCGTAGGCGATCGCGCCTGGATTGGCATCTGGTTCAGCCATAGCTCGCAGGCTCAAGCTCTCTTGAGGCCGGACTTTGGAACGGCACCGGTGGACCACAAAGTCGGCGTGGGCGCGCGCTCCGCGGCGCGTCCCGTTGCCCGGGGTGGTCGAGGCGCGCGAGGCACCGACAGATGCCCAGCACAACCCAACGCGCCTCGAGACGCGCGCTGGTTGGCGAGGCTGCCTCGCCCGGTCCTGTGACGTCGGGAGTTCTTCATCAAGCCGCCGGGGTAATCACCGATTTCAGAGCTGGTTAGGCCGTGTTGGGATGCTGCGATCGGTTAGCCGATCAACGAGAGTGCTGAGTTGCGCACCGCGCCAGTTGGGAAGGACTTCATGGCCAGCTGGGTGGCGTCCCATCTGCGCCGCCGACCCGGTCGCGTATCGCTTGGCAAGGCTACCGGCACCACACCCAGCTCACTGCTGCGGGCCCCGCGTCGAGATACTCGCCAGGCCTGCAGCGAACTTGCAGATCTGCTGCGGGTTGCGCAGGACCGCAAGCCTCGACATCGCCGCACCGACGGCAAGTCAAGCCACGCTCTGAGCAGCACACCAATTGCATTAACATCGAACAAGGAGGATGACCGTGGCGACCTCTGTAAACACCCACCCACCCTTTGCGCCACTGGTTCATGCTGCACGCACTGGCAAAAAACTGGTGGCTTATCCTGCTGCGCGGGATTGTGCCCATTCTATTCCGGCGTACCACCTTCATCTGGCCCGGCGTCACGCTGCTGACGCTAATCTTGCTTTACGGCGCCTTCGCTCTCGTCCGATGGCATCCTGCCCTTGCCGCGGCGGATAACCGGAATACTCCGACGCCGCGCTGGCGGCTCGCCGGGTCGTCGGCGTGCTCGGGATCGCAGCCGGAGCCATGACATTCCTGTGGCCGGGTCTCAGTCTGGCGGTCGTGCTGCAAGTGGCTCCATTAAGCTGGTGCCGGCGCGTCGCCATCGGCTTCGTGCAGATCGTCGGCGCAATTCAATTGCGCAAGGAGATCAAGGACGAATGGTTGCTTTGATCGCCGGCGGCGCTTTCGATCAGCGTTTGGCTTCATTCTCCTGACGCGGCCCGGCGCTGGTGCGCCGGCTTTTGCTCTACGTCATCGGGCAGCTATGCCGTCCCCGGTACGGGGATCCTACCGGTGTGGCTCTCACTGGCGTCTGCGCAAGCGTAGCCACCAGCACGCCTGTGAGCAGCCAACATGTTTTCCTGGGGACCGAGCGGACCCGCCGAAGTCAGCCCTGCCTCCGATCTTTGCCGCGTGCAGGCCGTGGCGAGTCCTGCTCGCGCACCCGCGGTTTGGTCCCGCGACCGGCTGTTCACGGCAAGGAGCTGAGAAGCCATGAGACCTTCTGGAATCGATGTTGATGCGGCACTGCAGCTTTGCGCACACCCCGCATCGCAAAGCCCTGGGGCGACAATATGGTGTGGATCCCAGGCGGCACCTTTCGCATGGGGTCCAATCGGCACTATCCCGAGGAAGCACCCCGCACCGCGTCGCGGTTGCCGGCTTCTGGATTGACCGGCACGCCCGTCACAAATTCGTGCAGTTCTTCAAAGTTCGGGCTGTGAGCGCCACGCGTCACGTCGCTTTTGCCGAAATATCGCCCGATCCGAAAAACTATATCCTGGCGCTCCTGCCGCAGCCATGCTCCACGCCGGATCACCGGTATTCCGGCGTCCCTCGAGCGCGTATCCAAGCCGACCACTGGGGTCACTGGTGAGCTTTACGAGAAGGTGCCGACTGGCGCCACCCGCCGGGCCCGGGCAGCACCGATTGAGGGCCTTGGTGACCATCCCGTCGTTCACGTCGCCTATCAAGACGCGCTGGCCTATGCGCGCTGGGCCGGTCGGGATCTGCCCACCGAAGCGGAATGGGAGTTCGCCGCCCGCGGTGGCGAGAGACGACGCCGAATTTGCCTGGGGCGATGAGCCCACCCCCGGCGGCAAGATGATGGCCAACACTCGGCAGGGGTCGGTTTCCGGCAGAATTTGGCTCAGACGGCTACGAGCGAACGTCGCCGGTCGGGGCCTTCCCGCCCAACGACTACGGCCTCCACGACATGATCGGCAACGTCTGGGAGTGGACTCTCGGACTGGTTCAGTGCGCGCCACCAGCCGGATGCTGCCAGCCATGCTGTAGTCTCGAAGAACCCGCGCGGCGGCGAAGAGAACCAGAGCTACGATCCCTGCCAGCCCGAACGCCGCATCCGCGCAAAGTCCTCAAAGGCGGATCCTACCTGTGCGCCCTCAAACTATTGCCGGCGCTATCGACCGGCGGTTACCATCCGCAAGCCGTCGATACATCGGCTTGTCATGTCGGCTTTCGTTGCATCGCGCGCAATCGGCCTGCTGTCGCTGGCTCAACGCGCTCAGCGCTCTAGACCCGGCAGCGGGCAGGGCACGAGCTGCGCGCAGCGGCGCCGCCAGGCCTGCTGGCCGCTTGCTCGCAGCCAGGTGGCGTTGCGTAACAGTGCAGCTATGCGACGCGGCGCGATAGCGAGGAGCTTCACGGAGCTGCGGCAAAAAGCGGCAACCTCCTCGTGCGCATGAAGCGGCCCCGCCGCTAGCGGCGGAAGTTGGATAAAACCGGGTGCGCGTCGGCCATCCCCTTAGGAGAACTGGCCCAGTGCGAGAGAGTTATCGTCCCGCCGCCGAGGCGCGTCATCACCCTGACAGCAACAAAATGCCACAGCTGAGCATCAGCACGTGAATGGAGATAAAAACCAGGCAGGCCTCGCCAACAGCGCGTAGTCATTTTGTCATAACCTCGACACAGGCAGGGGACCTTTTGGCCAGGCGGCTATCTCTTTAGTGTGCCGCGATGGTGGGGCGCGACAGGCGTGTCGACCGCGGTTGTTACTGGTGGGCGTATTGCGTCCCTGAATTCCGGCGAGACGAAGTGCGGAGTTGCCGGCCGCGCAGTCGGCGTCGTTGCGGTATCGAGGATGAGGCGCCCATCACCGCCATTGTCGTGCTGCCAGCGCCCCAATGGCGCAGTCGAGTGAATAATGCCATCCTCGGCGAAGCCGAAAATGAGCCAGGCTCAACAGCGCCGGCGCGATCCCGTCAGGGCCCCAAAGCACCTCCGTCATGGCGCCAATTGTTTTACCGGCGCGGTTGTGGACGTCGGCTCCTTGAAATTGCGCGCTTGCATTGAGGTCCGCGACATGAGCCAGAACCCGCGGGCGCGCATTGGGCTCCGGCGGTCGAGATCACAACGTCGCTGCCCCCGCCGCCGGTTTGCTCGATCTTGGCAGCGAGCACGTACCAGGCGAGGGCCGCCGAGTGCGGCCAGCAACACCCCAATAGGCCTGGCCGTCAGGGAACGTCGGCGAGCAGACCTGTGCTCAGATCGGGAATCGGCGTGCGGGCGGTTCCGACACTGCCGATCATCGATACCTCCGCGCCCAGGACGACGGGAGGACGTTGAGCACCGAGGCAGGCTCGACAACCCGGCGGGCATCGCCGCCGCGATACAGGTCCTTTTCGGCGTTGAGCAAATCGGCAAAGCCTTTGCCGCCGGCCTTTGGTTTCTGGCCCTCGAGCGAGGCGTGCCCAGGATTGTCGATGTCAGTTCGTCGAGAAAGGCATGGGCTGAGCATGCCGGTGCTCCAACAACCCGGCCAATGGCCGAGGCTAGCGCGCCGGCGTCCTCACCACCGAATAGTGCAGGTAATGCCATCACCACGACCGTCCGGCCCCGGCCGAGCTGGCCGACGCCGCCCCGCGAGCGCGTGCGACAGTCGGTGCGACGCCGCTCGGTCGGGCGACGAGCTCGGTCAGGGCGGTTAAGATCGCCGCACACCGAGCTCGGCCGCCTTTCGCGCCGACGCGCGGTCCATCTCCGCGCGCTCCGCCATGGCATCGATCCCGTCTAGCGTTAACGCTTGCGCAATCGTTGCCAGCACCTTTCCCGACATGACCCAAGTCCGCTTCCGGCAGTTGCCGTTGCACGGCGAGCGGCACCCGACGCCAAGGCGCGAGCGCGCGGGCCCTGCCGCGGCTTGTTTCGCCCAAGTTCGCCTAAGGGTGACCGGAGGAGGACCGCGGGGCTATCCGGCGCATCCCGGAATCTAGGGAACCACGAAGTGCTCAGAAGCGCTCACCGTACCGGGGCGGCAGCGCGAGATCGGACAGTTGCTCCGCCAATCAATCCCGCGCAAACCGATTGCCGCCCTAGCGGCAAAAGAGAACAATGCCGTGGCGAATTTGGACACGCACTCGCAGAACCGGGAACGGCTGCAAGCGATTTATTTTTCGCGCAACACCGATCGCGCCACGCCCGTCCCACCCGCAACACAACGGGCGGTGCTTTGCTCAGGCCGGAGTGCCGCCGTCGTGCGGCGGTAGCCTACGAAGCGCTGAGGCAGGCGCCCTTGCGGGAAGGTGGCGGTGAGGCGGGCAGGGTATGTATAGGTGGAGGCGGTGTGCCGTAGCCGCTCCCCCATGGACGACGGCAGGGCAATCGATTGGCAAGCGGGCCGGGCGTCATGCAGTGAGCAGTCCCACGCCCGCCCTTGCGCGGACTTCCAGCCGACACCGGGTCGACCAGCTCTAGTGGCTGGCGGCCTGCCTCACGACCACGGTTCGCAAGGCCGTGAGGAGATCTTCGGCGCTGAAGGGCTTCTGCAGGATGACCGCGGCCTTCTTTAGATCGGCGGGATCGCGTATCCGGAAATGACGATGACGTGGACACCCTTTCTCGTGAAGCTCGACGATGAAGATCGCAGGCCATCTCGCGTTTGAGATTGACGTCGACGATTGCCACCGTGGGCATTTGTGTGCCGCAACCAGCCGCTTGGCATCGCTCGTGGTCGACGCCGGCCCGGAAACCTGCATTTCAGCTGTTTTAGCGCGCACTCGAGTGCTTTTGCGACCTGCCAGTTGTCTTCAACCACCAGGACGTTCACATCTCTCAGGACCGAGAGATCGGAAGTACCAAAGCTTCGCTTGGCGGAATGTGACATGTGGCCCCCGACCCTTTGGATGGACTATACGGTAAGAATAGCCGTTACGTACCGCATAGCGGACAAGCGAGGCGACTTGAGGAAGCGCGAGCGTTGCGCATGATCGCAGCCCGGTGTGTTTCCACCGTCTTGGGACTGATGCTGAGAACATTGGCAATTTGCTTGTTCGTACAGCCTTCGGCAATCAATTGCACGATCGCTGCGCTCGCGGTTCGTGAGGGTGACTGACTACTGCCTTCCCGCCGTCCCCGGCACAGGACACACTGTCCGTGAAATAGGGGCCTGTGCATCGCCAAAGACTCCCGATCGCTCGGATCAGGTGCCGCTTGGCGTCGGATTTGAGGAGGAAGCCACTGGCCCCGGCTAGCTGAATACCCTGAATCAGGGTGTCGTTTTGATGCATGGTGAAGATCAGGACCTCGGTGCGCGGCAGGCGCGCGCGGATCTGGCAGGTGGCCTCGGTGCCGTTGATGATTGGCATCGAGTAGTCCAACAGCACGACGTCCGGCTGTGTTTCGAGCGCCTTACTGACGCGGCCTTCTTTACCATCACAGGCCTCGCCAACCACGGCCCATCGGGGCTGGGCCTCCAAGATGCTGCGGAGGCCCGAACGCACCACTTCATGGTCGTCTGCGATGAGAATTCTGGTCAGGTCGGTTTTTTCCTCGCGCCTATTGTCGAACAAGCACTGCTACGGGCATCGGTGGAAACCCGGTTCGAGGGAACGGTAAATGCCGATATCGCGGCACGGGCCCACCGGAGCTGAGCTGAGGCAGAGGCCGTTTCTGCAGGTGGCGTCGGAGTGGCGACGTTGGAGACGGCCAACAGCAAACGACAGCAGCGCGCGTTTTAGTCCACGGGCACGACGACGTGTACCCGGGTGCCTTGAGAGCTGGTCCGGATCCTGAGGTCGCCGCCGGAGCTGGTCGACGCGCGCCTTGATGCCACGCGGATACCAATGCCGGGACGAAAATCCGCGCTCGTCGCGTTCCACGGCGCCTGCCGCACTCATGACCGTTGTCCGTTATCACCATGGCGAATAGCGCTGGCGATCCAGCGCAACTGGATCGAGACGTGCGATGCGGAGGCGTGGCGATAGAGGCGTTGGTCAATGTCTCTTGCAGGATGCGAAAGAGCGACTGCTGGGTACGGAACGGCAGGATTGTCGACCTTTGGGCTCAGCTTGAAACCGAGATGGCGAGCCGGCGCGACTGGAATGTCCGTCGACATATTGCTGCACGGTTGCTTGCAGACCGTCGGCGCGCAGCAGGGCCACGGGATAGAGCAAATAGGTGAACGTGCGCAGCTTCCTCAGGCTTCGCCCATCGACGCCTCAACCTCGTTCCAAAGCCTCTCCTGGTCGCCTTTCAGTCGCCCTTTCGGCCTGAGCCCCATCAACGTGAGGCTGGCGGCGACCGAGGTGCTGGGCCGTGGAATCGTGCAATTTTTGGGCGATGCGCTGACGCTCTTCCTCCTGAAGCGTTATCAACCTTTCGGAGAGTTCCCGGGTTTTGCGCTCGAGCACCTTGCGCGGTGATGTCCGGCAGCCACGCCAACGCAGACGTTGAGGTTCGCCGTCGGGTGCGAATCTGAATCCTACCGTCGAGGCTGCAGCCAGCGCCGGGAGCCGTTCTTCTCGGTTTGATGCGGCAGATGATATGGAAATTGCCTCCTCGACCGCAGGGCATATCTTTAGGCGCCTTCTCGAAGTGCCGCAACGTCGTCCGCGTGCAAATATCTCTCAACGAACTGCCGCCTGCTCAGCGTCCATCGGCACGCGCATGCCCGAAGATCTCGCTACATGCGGTCAGTTAACCCAGATCGTCTGATCTGCCTGCATGTCCCATTCCGAACACGCCTAGCGCGGCCCCATTGGTGGCAATACGCAGGCGCGCGCCTCACTTTCGCGCAGCGCCTCTTCGGCACGTGTTGCGCTCGGTGATGTCGAAAATTTACGCCAACGATCCGATCCGGCTCGAATCGCGGCATGCGCGCTGAGCCAGCGCTCGGCGCCATTGGGCATACGCAGGCGAAACTCGTGATGATAAGCCTGCGCGTGCCGCTCCATCGTCCTTTTCGGCATCGCCTCGCCTCGCAGGTCTGCCAGCGGTAATCCGCGCGGCGCAGCTCGTCGACGGAAACAACGCGCGTGTCCTCCGGTAGGCCGAGCAGACGCGCCTCCTGGGCATCGATCGTCGCCGTTTCGCCGGCAAATATCGGCCTCAAAGGCACCCATTTGCGCCGCTTCTAGCGCCAAGCGCAGCCGAAGTTCGCTCTCGCGCAGCGCCGCCTCGGTCTCCTTCAGGTGGTGACATCGATGCATCGTGCCGATGGAGCGGGATGGCTTGGCGCCCATTGGGCGTGTCGCGGTAAAAGCGCCGCCCGTGAATGGCCACCCAGCGCACGACCCACATCGGCCCGCACGATGCGATGCTGAGACCGTCCCATTTTGCCCTCGTCGGCGGAGAGCGGCGCCGCCTCCACCTGCGCAGCTGACGACCGCCCGGTCGCGCGCATCAAATAGCCGGGAAGCCTCGGCGTAGGTCATCTCCGCTCCAGGCGGAGGCCTGAATGGCGCAAAGCTCTGGCGAAAATCGGGTCTGATCGTGCTCGGAAGTCGGAGTCAGGCAATGCCGATCCCGCCGACCTGCACGGCCAGGCGCAAGAGCTCGTCACTCTCGTCCGGTAGCCAAACGGCGAGCGCGTGAGCTGGCGGTTTGCTCAGTGAGCCAACGTCGCATGTCCAGCTTTGGTGCGGTTTGCATTCCCGTGCAGTGGTATTGGTGAGATCCTGGTGAGGCCCCAGTTCCCGGACACTTCGCGATGGTCACGACTTAGGCGTGACCGCCTGATGATACTCGCGCCATCGGGTGGTTCCCTGATGCGGACTCTGCGTTTTCTGCAATAACGGTTAACACCTGGGCTAGGGCACATTTGCGGGGAAGGGGCGGCGTTATCCTTGCGCCGGAGCTAAGCCGTTGCTGGGCGCTTGGGGGCCCGGTGAAGCCACCGCTCCGGTCCTTCCCCTGATGTCGCCCCTCTGCGAAAAGGCCAATCTTGATGCGCGCCGGGGCGGTAAAACGCTCCTCTTGGGGCCCGCTTTTGCCCGAAAAATGAAACGAGTTGACTTAGCGGTGTAGATCAGCCGCCATCGCCACAGTTTGCTTTGCTGCGGGCCTGCGCCTGATGTTGAGGTAGGGGCCTCGTTGGCGCCGAGCGTTGCCCACGGCGCTGGCGCAAGGCGCCGCGCCAACGGTTCAACTGACGGCCCGACCAACAAGCCATCGCGTCGACAAAATCGCGTAGCCGGCCGCCGTACCGGGGCGCACGCGCTACGCGGGCGCGCTGACTGACAGTATTGGCTCTGAGTCACGCTGCCGCTGGGGGACGGCCAGTCCGTCACCTTGGTGAAGAGGGGGTCTGCTGCTGCAAAAGGACGGCGCGGCGAGGTCGCCGAGACCGGGGAGCGCGCGATGCTCATGCTGTGGAGCAATGCGCTGCTGACCGGTCACTTTGTCTTCAATGGAAAGATTTTCATGGTCGAAAGCCTGGGCGGTGGTGTCAATGCCTTTGCGGAAATGGATCGCCGCCGGCTGCCGGCCGACCATCCCGAACCCGACGGCAGATACGACAGCGTGCCGACGGCGAGCCCGCCGGCCGCGGCCAAGGAGCGCCCAGCACTGCGGCCCCCACTTTTGCCGCCGAACCTGCCGTCGCCCTGCGCGGATTTGGAGCGACAGGCCCAGAGGCGAAAAGTGTCACGATCGATGTGATGGTGCGCTTTACGCCGCCAACGTTGCAAAGCGCTAGGCGCGTGAACCTGCTGATCTGCTGGCCCTCGCGATCGAGGAGGCCAACGCAAACGGCTAGGAAACAGCGGCATCGGCAACGTCACTCCCTGCGGCTCGTGCACACCCAGATGATTGAGTATGACGAAACGGAAGACGACCAGTTCACGCATCTTTACACCATGGTCGACGGCCTTGGCCCCATTCGGCAACGCTTCAGACAACTACGCGATGAGAAGCACGCCGATATTGTCGGCTTGATCATCGACAACCCAACGGGTTGCGGACTGTCGACGCGCATTGGCCCAACCTCGGATGAGGCATTCTTCGTCGTGCACCATGCCTGCGCGGCAACCACCATGTCGATCGCCCACGAGAGTCGGACATATGCCTCGGAGCCCGGCATGATCGCTTTGCAGACGAGAACGACGCACCGGTCGCCTATGGGCACGACTACGTCAACGTCAGCAAAATGGCGCGACATCATGAGCTACAACGCCGGGTGTGGAGGTTGTCCGCGCATTCCCCTATTGGTCCAATCCCAGGGTCCTCTACAAGGGTGAACCGACGGGCACGCCGGCCGCCGACAATGCCAGGCTGATTCTCGAGCTGGCCGAACGCGTGTCGAACTTCCGCTAGCAAGCGCGAGCCGTCCCCGTCCAAGGCCGCGGCCGACACCGAAGACGCCGCCCACGCACCTCGAGGTGCCGGCCGCCGGGCGGCCTGCCCGGCCACCGCAAGCTTGGCGCCCGCCGCCACGGCCGGTCGGCACCCCTTTAGGGGAAGCGCCGGCGGCCGAGGGGCGAAGCCAACGCGGTCCGCGAGCAAGCGCGTGGCAGCGCGGACGGCGAACTCAGCGCTTGCCACCGCCCAGGCCAAAGGCAAGGAGCTTGCGGGTCTCGCTGAAGCCAAGGCGCCGCAGGCCCAGGGTCAAGCCCTGCCTTCCAACACGTCGCTCATTCAACGCGAAGTGGCCAAGCGCTGGTCGGGGAATTTATCCATCAACATGTATGGCAGCGCGCCGCTTGCGCTGTTGCACCTGCCCACGGACGAGTCGGCAGCCCGTCCCCCGCGCTAGCGCGCAACGTCAGCTGCGCGCCAGATTGGCGTAGCGCCGGGTGGCGCCGACGAGCTCATGGATTACGCCCGGCTCGGTCAGTGGCATGGCCAGCATCCGCGACGATGCGCAAGTCGGCCTCGGGCCAGGTCCGCGACAAGTCCCATGCGTTTTTGACCGGTGTTACCACATCGTAGCGTCCGTGCACGATCGTGCACGGCAAATGGCGAATAACGCCCACGTCGGCAAGCAGCTGGTCGTCGCGCCTGAAGAAACCGCGATTGACGAAATAGTGACACTCGATGCGTGCGAACGCGATCGCATAGTTGTCGGCGCCGAACAGCTTGATCCGCTCGGGTCCTGCACCAGGGACAGGGTGCTGCCCTCCCACACCGACCATGCCCGCGCGGCGGCCAGCTGCACCTCGCGATCGGGATGGGTGAGACGCCGGTGGTAGGCGGCGATCATGTCGGCCTGCTCGCCGGGCGGGATGGGCTTGCGGAATTCGCTCGAAGGCTTCGGGAAACAACCAGCTGCAGCCGTCCTGGTAGAACCAGGCGAGCTCCTCGCGCCGCAGCAGGAAAATGCCCCTGAGCACGAGTTCGCTCACCCGTTCGGCATGCGTTTGAGCATAGGCAAGGGCCAGGGTGGAACCCCAGGAGCCGCCGAATAACTGCCACCGCGTCGATATCGAGATGGCTGCGCAACCGCTCCATGTCGGCGACCAAATCCCAAGTGGTATTCCGCTCTCAGGCTGGCGTGCGGCAGCGGAGCGCCCGCAACCGCGCTGGTCGAACAGCACGATGCGATAGCGGGTGGCATCGTGATAGCGGCGCATGCTGGCGTTACAGCCCCCACCAGGACCGCCGTGAACGATGACGACCGGCTTGCCCCGCGGGTTGCCGCACTCCTCGAAAAAGATCTCGTGCTCCGTATCGACCTTGAGATGCTGTTGGCGATAGGGCTCGAGGGGTGGATAGAGACCGAGCCGCTCACGTGCCGACATCACTGGTCGCTTCCTCTGTCGCTGCTATCTTCGGCAACGTCGCCGAATTCCCTGCAGTGCAGTGCGAGTGCGCGGTGAAGGCAAGTTCCCGCCGCCGCGCGCCAGCCATGCCGTCAGGAAGGGCTGCGCGATTCTTCAGGCGCAACAGGCGCATCTCGCGATCGTAAACTGTTTCCCTCCCGGCATACGCATCTCGCGCAACTGTTCGAGCACGTTGAGCCCCGCTGCGGAGCCAGGAGACTGCCAATGATGGTGACAAGCATGGCGCAGGGCAGGCCGACGGGCACCGGCAAGAGCGCTTGGCAAGGCGATGGCGCCGGCTTGCCGACAGCAGGATGGCCGCGCCCGCCACCAGCAGGCCACCAGCATGCCCGCCATGGCGCCCAAAGCCTTGGTACCGCCGCCACCAAATGGACAAAAACAACACCGGAAAGCATGTCGATGCGCCCAGCGTCGCGGACCAAAGGAAGAGCTGCAACGGATCGGCCGGTGCCGCAATCGCCAGCCAGATCCCGACAAAGGCCAGGGCGGCCAAGGCAAGGCGCGCGCGACCAAGACGCGCGCGGTCCGATGCAACCTCTACCGGCGAGGCGCGCACCACATCTTCGGCCACGATTGCCGCCAGCGCGAACAATGATGCCGAAAGCGCCGCCAGGGCGGCCGCGAGGGCGCCAAGCAGGCTCAGGTAGATCAGCTACCTGGGGATACCCGCGCCGCAATTGGCAGGGCAAAGAGGACAGCATCCCGCTCGAAGCCGAAGCGGCCCAGGCTCACGGGCTCAGCGCCAGGTTCGATCTGGGCAATGCCGGCCTGCTGCAAGATTTGCATCCACGCCGGCAATTGTTCCGGTGGCTGGCCGACCACCTGCTCGAATAACAGGAAGCGCAGGTAGACGGCGACCGCGGGTAAGGTCAACAGCACGACCCCGGTGACGAGCACCGCCCAACCCAGCGACTTTCGTGCCTCGTAGACGCCGGGCGTGGTGCCCGACCGCGGCAGCAGGACGGGCGAGTGCGGCTATGCCGGCCGCCAGCACCAGCGATGCAAGCACGAAGCCGATGGCGGCCGACGCTTCCGAAGGATTGCACGAACCTCTTGGCCAACGCCTCCATGCCAACCCCGGCCAGGTCGAGCGCCAGCGGTGGGGCGATGAGGATCGGGACATTCCGCATCATCTCCATCCGCGTCAGGACCCGCAAGGGTATTGCCGTGCGTCATCTGCGGCAGCGGCAGATTGATGCCATCAAGCGCAAAAATGGTGGCTGGAACGGCCAGCGCCAACAGCGCCGTGATGGCCTTGGCGACGCTCGACCAAGTCAGCGAGCGCATGCCACCGGCGGCCAGCACCGCGGCGACGAGCGCGATGAGGACGGCCGACATCAAGTGCTCCGGCTGACCCAGCAGCCAGGCGCAAGCGTAGCCGGCAAAGCGAGTCTCCGGCGATCAGCAGCAGTAAGATCGGAGGACATAAAACCGCCGCGGCGACGACGCGCACGGCGCGGCTGTCAAACCGCCGACCGAGGAAGGCGGGAACCGTATAGGTGCCGAACTTGCGCACGTAGGGGCGAATAGCACCGCCATGAACACCAGGCCGGCACACCAGCCGATGCTCGAAACATAGGGCATCGAAGCCCGCGATAAACAGCGCACCTGTGAGGCCGAGGAAGCCCGCCCCGCCCAGCGCCGCGACCGCCGAGCACGAGCCCATTGAAGAACGCCGGAACTCTGCGGCCGGAAGCGAAGTAGTCGCGGCCTCGCGCGCACGCGCGTTGAAGCCGATCGCCGCATAGAGCAAAAGAGGCGCCGCAAACATCAAGGCGCGCAGCAGGCCGTCCGCCACGCCAAGTTGCTCGAACATCAACGCCATCAACACCAGCGCCACCGAAGGCGGCCGTGAAAAATACCGAAGTAGGTGCCGAGGCGCGGATTGACGAGCCGGGTACGCGAAGTAAACGCCATGCCGTCAGAAGTCCTCGTGCGCCCCGGTGCCAGTGGTCGATGGCGTCCTGCCGATTGATGAAGACGGCAACCGTGATGAAGGCAATCACCATCAACCCGTGGCAGGCGAGAGAAATACCCGAGCGGCATCCCGAGTATCCGCTTGTCGTTGAAGGCGTCGGCGTAAATGCGGCAGAATGATCAATGGCCAGCAGAAACGGCAGCAGGCTGGTCAGCATCTGCACTTGGTGTGCCGCCAGTAAGCTTTGCGCTCGTTGCGCTCGATCATGATGTTGGCTCGTGGTGAACGCCGGCGGAAGATGGCGACCTGGCCCTACCGGTCGTGTCAGGACTGCTTGCGATCCGTGGTTCAAGTGAGGCGGTTGGCACCCGCACCGGCGCGGCCGTGGGCCGGGATGGGTTAGGGCATAAATGCACCGCACAATTAGCCATTTCGCCAAGAAAACCGCTAGATTGCCGAGCCAGCTTGCCGAAGCGGCCAGCGGGCGCGACGCGCCGTTTCGCAGGCTCGACGCGTAACGGATCCAGAGATGGCCGCCTACAAGTTCATCATCGTCGATGACCACCCATTGTTTCGAGGGGCGCTGAGCCAGGCCCTGCGAGCCTCGTTCGAGAACGCCGCAGGTGCAGGAAGCCGGCTCGCTCGACGAGCTCACCGATCGGCTTGGCGCGCGGGCGGAGATCGATCTCATTTTGCTCGACCTCACGCATGCCGGGCGTCCACGGGGTCTCCGGTCTGCTCTATTTGAGGGCCCAACATCCGGAGGTCCCCGTGGCGATCGTGTCGGCCAGCGATGACCCCGGCACGATCCGGCACATTGCCTGGATTGCGGCGCCTCGGGGTTCATCCCCAAATCCCAGCCCGTGGAACGCATCCGGGAGGCGATCTGCAGCATCATGGGTGGCGAAATTTGGCTGCCCGCAGACGTCGACCTCAGCCAACCGGTCGGTGAGTCAACGGAGCTGGTGGCGCGTTTGTCCACCCTTACGCCGCAGCAGGTGCGCGTCCTGATGATGCTGGGGAGGGTCTGCTCAACAAGCAGATCGCCTTTAAGCTCAATGTCTCGGAAGCGACCGTCAAGGCCCACGTGTCCGCCATTCTGCAAAAGCTCGGGGTCGATAGCCGCACGCAGGCGGTGATCGCGATCAACAGAATCAGCGGCAGCAACGACTGGCGCGCGCCCAATTGAGCCGATCGCTTGCGCAGCGAATGGCGACCGTTGTCGGCCACAGGCGCCAAGCGTCAGTGCACGCAATCGCCCGCTCAATCACTCGGCGGCAATGGCGCGCCGGGCCGTGAGCTGGTGCATCAGGCGCGCGCAGCGCCGCCGCCTTCAGCGGTTTGCGCAGGAAGGCGTAGCCTCGTCTGCGAATTTCGCGCTGCACCTCGGGCGTGTGGTCAGCGGAGATGATAATAACCGGCGTGTGCGAGCGCTCGGCCGGTGCGAACGGCGGCGACGGCCTCGAGGCCGGTGCCACCATCGAGGTGATAGTCAGCCAGGATGATATCCGGCTTGGTGTCGACCGGGTTGCAGCCGGTCGATGGCTTCTGCGGCGTTTTGAGCCGTTATGACCTTTGCAGCCCCAGCCGCTCAAGCAGACGCACATGCCGTCGAGGACCGCGCGTTCATTGTCGATGCAGAGCACGTTCAGGCCGGCGATCCGCCCGGCCGACACGGGCGTGGGTGCCGGTTCGGCCACACCGGGCGCCACACGCGGCAATTTGACCGAAAAGATTGAACCTTTGCCCGGTACCGAGCTGTAGGTCTACGTGGTGATCCAGCACCTTACCGATGCGCTCCACGATCGACAGGCCCGAGTCCGAGCCCCCGCACCGAAGCGGCCGTTTCCTCCAGGCGCTCGGAATTCCTTGAAGATGACGGCGCGCTTGCTATTTGAATGCCGCGGCCGCGTGTCGCAGACCTCCACGGTAAGTTCGCTCCCGTGTCGGCGCACGCCCAGCAGCACCTTGCCCTTCGGCGTATACTTGATGGCATTGGCCAGCAAATTCTGCAACAACGCGCCGCAACAGGCGACGGTCGGTGCGCACCCACAATCGCGTTGCCACCACGCGCAGCTCGAGCCCGCCTTTCGCGGGCGAGCGGCGCAAACTCCACCTTCAGGCGCTCGAATACCTCATTCGAGGGGAAAGGACGTGATATCGGGTTCCAGTCGGCCGGTATCGAGGCCGCGAGATCTCGATCAGAATGTTTAAGATCTCCTCGACCGCCTCGAGCGAGGCATCGATGTTGCGAACGAGCGTGCGCCTCACCGCTCGCAAGCTCGCGCTCGACCAGGCTGGTGACGTAGAGCCGCGCCGCGTTCAGTGGCTGCAGGACGTCGTGGCTTGCGGCCGCCAGGAAGCGGGTCTTGTCGAGGTTGGCTTCGTCAGCCTTGCGCTTGGCGATGGCGAGGGCCTGATTGACCTCGCGTCAGCTCGGCGGTGCGCTCCCGCACGCGCCGTTCCAGCGTCTCGTTGGCGCGCGCCAGCGCCTCGGACGCGCGCGACCCGCTCGGTGATGTCCGAGTAGGTCGTGACGATGCCGCCCTTGCGGCAATGGACTGGTGCGGATCTCCGAGGATGCGACGGCCGCCGTCGAACTGCTCCTGGAAGGTCTCGTGCGACACGTACCAACTTGGCATGAGCCGATCGGCGGCGAGCTTGTCGACGTCGCCTGCGCCGAAGTCGCCGCGCTCCGCGCAGGTGCGCAAGATGCGATCCAGCGGCGTACCGACGCGACCCAGCTCCGGCGGCAGAGTTGAGCAGCTCGCGGAACTGCCGGTTCCAACAGATCAGCCGCATGTCCTTGTCGAATACGCTCGAGCCCATGGCGCACCTGGTCGAGCGCCGACTGCAGCAGGTCGCGGTTGTACTGCAGCGCCTCGGACGCATCATCGAGCAGCCGCAAGGCGGATTGGCTGCCGGCGTCGCCTCGCGCGCAGCAGCAGCGAAAGCACCAGTCGCGCCGATGCGCGCCCCGATGGCACTGGCCAGCAGATGCTCGGTGAAGCGCAGCAGATGGATGTCGGCCTCCGCTTCCGGCGGACAGCGGTGCGTTGCGGCTTTCCGCGTACTCGGCGAACGAGCGCTCGGCGCGTTCGGCGCCCAGATAACGCGCCACCGTGTGCTGCAGATCGCCCGCCGTGACGGACGTGCGCCAGAGGCGGAACGACGGCGACGATCGGCGGACGCGGCAGGTCATCCAGCACGAACACGTGCGCCTGCAGCCGCTCGACCGGCTCGGGTGCCTTCAGCAGCGAGACCGCGACGAACATGAGCACGTTGGCGGCCATGCTCCACAAGCACGCCGTGCGTGAGCGGCTCGGCAGCGCAGGTAGAACAGGCGCTTGCGGCGACAGGAAGCTCAAGCCGAAGGGCCCGTCGGTCATGATCGAGCGCGGCAACCCAGCCGGCCTCGATGACCCAGGGCAGCAGCAGCGTGTAGGCCCACACCGCGAAGCCGGCGACGATGCCGGCGATGGCGCCGCGCGCCGTGGCGTTGCGCCAGACCAGCCCGCCGAAGAATGCCGGCGCGAACTGGGCGATGGCCGCAAAGGAGACGAGGCCGATGGAGGCCAGGCCGTGCGTCTGGCCCAGCAGACGATAGAACAGATAGCCCAGCAGGATGATGGCGAAGATGGCGACGCGGCGGATGGCCAGCAGCAGCCAGGCTCATGTCCTTCTGCTGGCCCTTGGGCTCGTCGACGACGCCGGCGCAACGACAAGCGGCAGCACCAGGCCGTTGCAGACCATGATCGCCAGCGCCACCGAATCGACGATCACCATGGCGGTGGCGGCCGACAAGCCGCCGACGAATGCCAGCAGCGTTATGGCTTCGGCGCCCGCCGACAGCGGCAGGCCGAGCACGAAGGCTGTCCGGCATCGAAACGAGCCCTTGGGCAGGGCTATGAGGCCAGGCGGCGGCGATGGGCACCACGAACAGGTTGATCAGGACCAGATAGACCGGGAACAGCCAGGCGGCCCGGCGGATCTCGTTCTCCGAGTTGTTCTCCACCACGGTCGACGTGGAACTGCCGCGGCAGCAGGCACGATGCACACCAGGCTGAGGAACGTCACGGTAATCCAGGTGCCGCCGTTGAAGCCCTGCGCGAACACGCGCTGGATCTCCGGGTGCGCAGTGGGCGCGTTCGAAGAAACCGCTGAAACCGCCAAACACGGAGAAGGTGACGAAGAAGCCCGACCGTCAGAAAGGCGGCGAGCTTGACCAGCGATCTCGGCGGCGACCGCGACGATCAGGCCTTCCTGGTGCTCGGTGGCGTCGATGTGGCGCGTGCCGAACAGAATGGCGAATGTCGCCATCGCAATGGCGATGATGAAGGCGGTGTCGGTCGGCAGATTGAGCTGCTGCAGTGGTCGCGCGCCCAGCAGGGCGTCGACCGAGATCGCAACCGCCTTGAGCTGCAGCGCGATGTAGGGCAGCGTTCCGGCCACGGCGATGACCGGTGACGATGGCGGCCACGGCCTGGCTCTTGCCGTAGCGCGCGGCGAGAAAGTCGGCAACCGAGGTGATGTTCTGGCTCTTGGCCAGCGCGCACGATGCGCAACAGGAAGCGCCAGCCGAACACGAAGAGCAGGATCGGGCCCGAGATAGACGGGGATGAAGTCGTAACCGGTCGACGCAGCGAGGCCGACGCTGCCGAAGAAGCGTCCAGGACGTGCAGTAGACGGCCAGCGACAGGGCGTAAGATCAGCGGCCGATCCTGGCCCGGCTTGGTGCGCGTGCGCGCGGCACGGTCGGCGTACCACGCCAGCGGCGAACAGGATGCTCACGTAACCGATCGCGAGGGCGACGACGCTCCAGCCTTCGATCATTGCAGCCGACCTCCGCGTGGCCGTGCATTGGGTAAATTTCCGCGCCAGCTCAGGTGGTTATCATTCAATCGAACCGCAGCATTGTGCGGCAAGGCCATGGCCTTGTCCAATGCCGGGCCCGAGGCGATTGGCAGGGGCGGCAAACTCACGCATAAGAGGGGGTGGCTGCGCGAGGTCGCGACAGAGGAGCATCGCCATGAGCATCCTGCAGGAGTTCAAGGAATTCGCCATCAAAGGCAACGTCGTGGACATGGCCGTTGGCGTCATCATCGGCGGGGCCTTCGGCACCATCGTGTCGTCCCTGGTCAAGGACGTGATCATGCCGCCGATCGGCGTCATGCTTGGCGGCGTGGACTTCTCCAACGTCAAGTTCCCCTGCGCGCCGGCGCGCCAGGCAAGACCCGGTGGCCATGAACATCGGCGTGTTCATCAACAACGCGTGATCAGCTTTATGATTGTCGCCCTCGCCGTCTTCATGCTGGTGAAAGCGATCAACGAGTTGCGCAAGCGCTTCGAGCGAGGCGAGGAAGGCCGCACGCGCCACCGCCACCTCGCAGTCGGAGATCTACCTGCGCGAGATCCGCGACGCGCTCGTGAAAAAATAGGCCGTTGCGGTAGGCGAACCCGACCGTCAGCGCCGGCCACCTGGCGCGCCCGACGCTTCAACAGACGCATAATGGACAGACCGGGATAACGACGACGGCACCCAGCAGAAAGTAGCCGAACGCCGAGTGGAACGCATCCAAGCCCAGATCGAGCATGCGGCGGACCAGCTGCTCTATGCGCTCGATCAGGTTGAAAGGCGTGATGCCGAGCACCGAAAAGACGATGCCGACCACAATTGAGAGCAGCACCAAACGGACCAAAAGTGCGCGCAACACTATTACCGAAGAATTGCTGCCGATCCATGCAGCCGTCCCCTCGCATCCTATTTGCTGCGCCTGCGCGCCTGCCCCTTTAACATAGTCTTGCATCGCGCAACAGACCGCAGAGTTCTGGCGCGGCTGCCCACGGATCGATCGAGGCTGGCTGCATGCGTGGCGGAGCAAGGCGCAATCTACGGCAGGGCAGCCCACCCAGGCGTGTGCTGCACGCTCGGCGCGGCTGCCCCCGCCGTTCCTCGACTGGTTCAATCGCCGGGGCTGGCACCCCGCGCGCACCAGCTCGGCCTTCTGGCAAATGTGGCCCAGCGCCGCTCGACCCTGCTGATCGCGCCGACGGGCGCCGGCAAGACGCTCGCCGGGTTTCTGCCGAGCCTGGTGGCGTTGACGGACCGCGCGCGCCCGGCAAGTGGCCGCTCCATCCATACGCTCTATATCTCGCCGCTCAAGGCCCTGACGAGTCGACATTGCAGCGCAATCTGATGGTGCCCCTGACGGAAATGGGCTTACCCATCACGGTCGAAACCCGCACGGGCGACACGCCGATTGCACGCAAGCAGCGGCAACGTCGCGCGCCCGCCTGACTCTGCTCTTGACGACGCCCGAGCAGATCGCGCTGCTGCTGTCGCATGCCGACGCCCAGCCGCATCTTCGCCGACCTTGAGCACGTGATCATCGACGAGATACATGCCCTGACGCCCAACAAGCGGGGTGACTTGCTCGCGCTCGATCTCGCCCGCCTCGCAAACATTGCGCCCGGCGCAGGTGCGCATCGGCCTGTCGGCGACGGTCGCCGCGTCCGAGCGAGCTGCGTGCCTATCTGGTGCCGCAGACCGAGGTCCGCGTGACACGCCTGGCGGACCTGCTCACGGCGCCCGGGCGGGGCAGCGCGCGACATCACCGTGCTGGAAACCGATACGGCTCTGCCTTGGGCCGGCCACACCAGCCGCTACGCCGCGACCTGACATCCTAGAGGCCATCAGGGCGCACAGGCTGTCGTTGCTGTTTGTCAACACGCGCAGCCAAGCGGAGCTGCTGTTCCAGGAGCTGTGGCGCCTCAACGAGGACAGTCTGCCGATCGCCCTGCATCACGGCTCGCCTCGACGCGGCGCGGCGGCGCAAGGTCGAAGCGGCGATGGCAGCCGGACGCCTTGCGCGCCGTGGTGTCGACCTCAACCCTCGATCTCGGCGTGGACTGGGGCGAGGTCGACCTCGTCATCAATGTCGGCGCACCCGAAGGGAGCGAGCCGGCTGCTCCAGCGTGTCGGCCGCGCCAATCATCGCCTCGAAGAGGCGTCGCGGCGCCTTGCTGGTGCCGTCGAATCGCTTCGAGGTCCTTGAGTGTCGTGCCGCCATCGAGGCCGCCGAAGCGGGAGTGCACGATGCCACAGCAGCATCGGACCGGTGCGCTGGACGTGCTGGCCCAGCACCTGCTGGGCATGGCCTGCAGCGGCCCGATTAGGCCCGAGCGCCCTCTATCGCGAAGTGCGCAGCGCCCAACCCTATGCACGTTCTGACGCGGCAGAACTTCGATCGTGTTCGTCGATTTCGTTGCCACCGGCGGCTACGCGCTACGCGCCTACGAACGCTATGCCCGATTGCGGCGGATCGGCGCCGGCCGACTCTGCCTCGCCGCACCCACGGCTGGCGCAACACTACCGCATGAACGTTGGCACCATCATCGAAGCACCGATGATAAAGATCCGGCTGGCCGGGCGGCGCGGCAAACGCCGACCCGGGATTGGGCCGTTGGCGGGTGGCCGACCCCTGGGCGAGGTTGAGGAATATTTCGTCGAGCAGTTGAAGTTTGGCGACACGTTCGCTTTCGCGGGTGAGGTGCTGCGCTTCGAAGGCTTGCAGAATACCGATGCTTTCGTTTCGCGCACCAGCGACCCCGACCCGATGATCCCGTCCTATGAGGGCGGCAAATTTCCACTCTCGACGCATTTGGCCCACCGGGTTCGCAGCTTGCTGGCGGAGCTGCGGCGCTGGCGGCAACTACCGCAGGCGGTGCGCGACTGGCTTTGCGTCAGGCCGGAGGTGTCCGACCCTGCCCGACGCCCGGCGAAGTCCTGATCGAGAGCTTTGCACGCGCGCGTCGGCATTACCTGGTCGCCTATCCCTTCGAGGGCCGGCTGGCCCACCAGACGCTCGGCATGCTGCTGACGCGGCGCCTCGATCGCGTGGGGGCCAAACCGTTGGGCTTTGTCGCCAACGACTATGCGCTGGCGATCTGGTCATTGGGCGATGTGGCGGACTTGCAGCGGCAAGGACGCCTCGATCTTGGCCGCCCTGTTCGCCGAGGACATGCTGGGCGACGATCTCGAGGCTTGGCTGGCCAGATCGAGCCTGATGCGGCGCACGTTTCGCATCAATGCCGTGATCGCCGGGCTGATCGAACGCCGTCATCGGCGGCAGGATCAAGAGCGGCCGCCAGGTCACCATCTCGTCAGATCTCATCTACGACGTGCTGCGCAAGCACGATCCGCGCCACATTCTGCTGGAGGCTGCCTGGGAGGACGCGGCAACGGGCCTCTTGGATATCCCTCGGCTGGGCGAGTTTTACGGCAGCATCAAGGGGCGCATCCGTTACAAGGCCCTAGACCATGTGTCGCCGCTGGCCGTGCCCGTGCTCCTCGAGATCGGGCAGGAGCTGGTCAATGCCAAGGGCGCGGCGGAGAGCATTCTGCGCGAAGCTGCCGACGCGCTCGTACGCGAGGCGATGCAAGAGGGTTAGTCCATGCTTGAGCTCAAGTCCGAACGCCTCACCCTCTTGGCCGAGCGGGCGGAGCAGGCCATTTCGATGTGCGGCAAATCCCTGATCGCGGACAGCACGGGGGCGATCTACTGGCCGGCCGAGGCGGCTCTGCTGGTCGCAGACCTCCATCTGGAGAAGGCTTCGGCCGGGGCGCAGGCGGGGGCCTTCCTGCCGCCCTTACGATACCCGCGAAACCTTGATCAGGCTGGCCGAGGCCATCGACCGCTATCAGCCGCGTCAGGTGATTGCGCTCGGCGATAGCTTCCACGATCAAGGCGCCGCGCGCCGCATTGGCGCCGATGATCTCGAGCGGCTCAAGATCCTGCAGGAGGATCGTGAGTGGATCTGGCTCAGCGGCAATCATGACGGACGCGATCGGCGCGGAGTTTGGCGGCCGGCTCGACGATGAGATCAAGCTCGCGGGCATCACGCTGCGTCATCAACCGGCTTGCGGCTCTGCCACGCATGAGATCGCCGGACACATGCATCCCGCCGCCAAGCTGTCGCTCTATGGCACCTCCATCCGCCGACCCTGCTTCGTCGGCAACGGCCGGCGCATCATCATGCCGGCGTTCGGCGCCTTCACGGGCGGCCTCAACGTGCTGGATGATGCCTTTCTGCCGCTGTTCGGCAACGGCGGCATGGCCGTGTGGATGCTGGGACAGGAAGGGCTCTACCCCGTTGCCACGCGCCTGCTCAGCCGGGACTGAACCGCGCGCCTGGCCGCCGCGGCTAGGGCATTGGTAGAGCCTCGTGCTCCTTCGAGCACGCGGCCCTATCATCGCGGTTTCGACCAGCTTCACCCGATAGCCCCACAGCTGGGCGAGATACTGCAGGGTGCGCTCCGGCCTCCGCCTTGTCGAGCAGGATACCGTTGCGCACATGATGGGTGAGCACGAGGCGCCGGCTTCCGGACAGATCCGCATCGGTTACCTGCAGATCGGGATCCTGGACGGCGACATCGTAGTGCCGCGCCAGCCGGCGGCGTATGTCGCGGTAGCCCTGCTCATCGTGGATGGCGGCCACCGCATGGCCGCATCTTTGCGCATCGTCGCTGACGGCAAACAGCGCGGAAATCGCGCATCAGCTTGGGGCTCAGATATTGCAGGATGAAGCTCTCGTCGCGGTAACTCCGCCCAGGCCTGGCGCAGAGTGCCAAGCGCGTCGCCGCAGCCGGCGAAATCCGGGAAACCAGGCTCGGTCTTCATCGGTGGGCTCGGTGGCAGATGCGCTTGATGTCGCTCATCATGGCGAAACCGAGCGCATAGGGATTGAAGCCGCTGAAGCGGCGATCGTTGAACGCAGGCTGGATAGATGACGGAGGAATGCGAGTGCAGAAATTCCAGCATGGTGCCGTCGGTCAATAGGCCACGCTCGTAGAGCCGGTTGATGATCTCGTAGTGGACGAAGGTGGCGCAGCCCTCGTTCATCATCTTGGTCTGGCGCTGCGGATAGAAGTATGTGCGAGACAGGCGCACGATGCGCAGCAGCTCCGCGCTGCCAGTCCTCGAGCTTGGGCGCGTTGCTTCTCCAGGAAGTAAAGCAGGTTCTCCTCCGGCAGGCCGAGGCGCCGCTGCTCGTTCATGGACGTCGTAGGCTCGGACGACGCTCTCGCGCACGATTTCGGGTAGCGTGCGATAGATATCGATCGTAACGTCGCCTCCTCATAGGCCCGGCGGCGTTCGCGCCTTCTCCCGCTCGCGCTTGACGACGTTGCGCGGCCGCGGCCTGCAAATCGCGGCTGACGCCCTGGTTCATCAGCGCATGCGCGGCATCGAGCACGCTTTCGACCGCATCCTGGCCGTGCCGCTCCTCGCATTCGGCGACATAGCGCTTGGCGAAGCTCAGATAGTCGATGATGTGGTCGGGCTGGGTCCACAGCCGGAACTGGTAGTTGTTCTTGAAGAAATGGTTGTGGCCGTAGGCGGCGTGCGCCATCACCAGGGCCTGCATGGTCATGGAGTTCTCCTCCATGATGTAGCTGATGCAGGGATCGGAATTGATGACCAGCTCGTAGGCGAGGCTGCGCATGCCGCTGCTTGTAGTAGGCCTCGTCGTGGGCGAACCGCTTGCCGAACGACCAGTGCCGGTACATCAGCGGCATGCCGATCGAGGAATAGGCGTCGAGCATCTGCTCGGCGGTGATGACCTCGATCTGATTGGGATAGATGTCGAGCCCGAGCTCGCCGAGGGCGATCTCGCCCATCGTATCGTAGATCCTTCGCGGATCAGCTCAAAGTTCCACTCCGGCCCGTCGAACAGCGGGCGCACGCGGACTTTGCGTCGTGGAAGCATGCTCTGCGTGTCGCGTCACAGATCCAGCTCCCTCAGGCACTGCCTGGTCGTTGGCCGAAAACAGCTCGTGGAACACGGGGTAGATGTCTCTCCGGTGCGGCCACGCGCCGCATGGCGAAGTTCTTTCGTGCCCGGACGATTTCCGCGTAGCCGTGCCAAACCGGCGTCTCCGACGGATCGTTGAAGCGTTCGCCGTGCGTCGTCTCGATGTAGGCGAAATACTGGCAAATCGGCAGGACCTCCTTACTCGAGAGGCTCGCAGCGTCAGCGCGGCATATCGTCGTGGAAATTGTCGCCATCGGAGGCCTGCGCCGCATAGATGTTCCAGTCCGCTGGCGAGTAGCGATCGCGTCACGACTTTCAGCATCTCTTCGAGTGCCGTGGAGATGACCGTACCGCCGGTCTCGGTGCCGCGGAAGAACGTCTCCTCGTCGACCTCGACGGCCGTGCTGGTGTGGCGTATGAAGACCAGGTGCACCTCGCGGTAGTAGCGCGAGAGGAACACGTGCAAGAGCATGAAGAAGCGCTTGGCCAAGTCCTTGAGCGGCTCGGTCATCGACGCGGAGGCATCCATCAGGCAGAACATCACCGCCTGGGTCGTCGGCTTTGGCACGCGTTCGAACCGGTTGTACTGCAGATCGATGCGGGTCGATGTAGGCGATGGTGCGGCGTAGCCGCTGCTTGTGTTCGACCTTGAGCGCGCAGCGTCGAGACCTTCGCCTCACTCGCGCGGCACCTCGTCTTCCGCCGCCCGCTAGTTCGGCCTCCAGGCGCTTCGATTTCGGCCTGGCTCGGTCGATGCAGCGCCAGGCGCCGACCAGGCTCTTGCGCATGGTGCGGGTGCGGCTGAGCCGGGCCGGCGGTCCGTCGGTGGTAAAGCCGGCGCGCGCAGACTTCGGCGCCTTGAGGTCCTTGAGTCTGACCTTGATCAGGTTCGGCAGCTTCAGATCGTCGAAGAACAGATCGAGGAATTCCTCCTTGGTCAGAGTGAATGTGAACTCGTCCTGGCCCTCACCATCGGGACTGCCCTGGTTGCCGCGTCCTCCGCCGCCACCCTGCGGCTTGGGGATCTCGTCGCCCGACCCGGTACTCCTCGTTGCCCGGCAGAACATAGTCGCGCGGCACCGGTCGAGCGGCCGAGGGAGAAGACTGGGCTCGCGCAAGCTCTTGGAGCGGATGGTGACCTTCTCTGCGCCCTCGGCTTCCGAGACCTTCGCGCGATCTTCGAGCAGATCCTTGATGGCCTCGCGGATCTCCGCCTTGGCTCGCCGCAGGAAGCGCTGGCGATTGCCAAGGCTCTTGGATTTCGGATTGAGGCGGCGATCGACGATCTGCATAGAGTTTCCTAGCCGCTCGCATTGCCCAGGCGCGTACGCGCTAAAGCCCGGCATGCGATCGCAAGCGCCGCCAACTGGGCGACTGGCGCTGAAGCTCCGGCAACCGCCTCGCCGTCGGCCGATCAGCTCGATTTCTTCACCCGCATGTACCATTCGACCAGGCGACGCACCTGGCGCGGCGGTGTAGCCGCGCTCGACCATGCGCTGCACGAACTCCTCGTGCTTCTTTCGGTCTCGCTGTCCTGCTTCTTGCCGAAGCTGATCACAGGCAACAGGTCCTCGACTTGGCTGAACATGCGCCGCTCGATCACTTCGCGGATCTTCTCGTAGCTGGTCCAGCTCGGATTCTTGCCGCCGTTCTTGGAGCGCGCGCGCAGAGAGAACTGACCACCTCGAAACGGAAGTCCTTCGGGGTTGGCGATACCTGCAGGCTTCTCGATCTTGGAAAGCTCCTGCTCAAGCACCTGCCGGCTCATCAGCTGTCCGGTATCGGGATCCTTGAAATCGTGGTCCTCGATCCAGGCGTCGGCGTAGGCCACGTAGCGATCGAACAAATTCTGGCCGAAGTCGTTGTGGGATTCCAGGTAAGCCTTCTGGATCTCGTTGCCGATGAACTCCGGCATAGCGGGGCGACAGCTCTTCTTTCAAGAACTCGAGCCAGCGCGCTTCCGTTTCCTCCGGCAGCTGCTCGCGGCGCACCGCCTGCTCGATTACATAGAGCAGGTGCACGGGATCGGCCGCTATCTCGTGGGTATCGAAATTGAAGGTTTCCGACAGGATCTTGTAGGCAAACCGGGTGGAGCCACCGTCCATGCCTTCGGTCACGCCGGCGGCGTCGCGGTACTCCTGGATCGTCTTGGCGTGCGGATCGGTATCCTTCAGGCTCTCCGCCGTCGTAGACCCGCATCTTTGAATATAGCGATGAATTCTCGTGCGCTTTGAGCCGCGTCAGCACGGAGAAGCGCGCCAGCATGTCCAGCGTACCGGGCGCAATATCGGCATCCTTGAGTTCGCTCGATGCCAAAAGCTTCTCGTAGATCTTTTTCTCCTCCGCCACGCGCAGGCAATAGGGCACCTTGATGACGCTGATGCGGTCGAGGAAGGCCTCGTTGTTCTTGTTGGCGCGGAAGGATTGCCACTCGCTCTCGTTGGAGTGGGCGATGATCAGCCCCTGATACGGCATGGCGCCGACATTCTCGGTACCCACGTAGGTGCGATCCTGGGTCGCCGTGAGCAACGGGTGCAGCATCTTCAACGGCGCTTTGAACATTTCGACGAATTCGAGAACGCCCTGGGTCGTGCGATTGAGGCCGCCCGAATAGGAGTAGGCGTCCGCGTCGTTCTGGCCGAAGTGCTCGAGTTTGCGAATGTCGACCTTGCCAACCAGGGACGAGATATCCTGGTTGTTCTCATCGCCGGGCTCGGTTTTGGCAACGCAGATCTGTCGCAGCTTCGAGGGCTGCAGCTTGATGACCGAGAACTTGGAAATGTCGCCGCCGAACTCGTCGAGCCGCTTCACCGCCCAAGGCGACATATTGCCCATCAGAATGCGCTGCGGAATCCCGTAGCGGTCCTCCAGCATGGCGCCCATCGAGATCGGATCGAACAGGCCGAGGGGACTTTCGAAGATCGGACTAATTCCGTCGTTGGTGGCAAGGACGTAGACGGGACGCTTCTCCATCAGGTCCCTGAGCCGATCCGCCAGCGAGGACTTACCGCCGCCGACCGGACCCAACAGATAGAGGATCTGCTTTTTCTCCTCGAGGCCCTGCGCCGCGTGACGGAAGAAGCCGACGATGCGCTCGATCGTCTCTTCAAGACCGTAAAAGTCACTGAACGCCGGATAGACCTTGAGCGTCCGGTTCATGAAGATGCGGCCGACCCGCGCGTCCTTGGCGGTATCGACCAGCTCGGGCTCACCGATCGACCGCTGATCATGCGTTCGGCCGTTCCCGCATACATCGACGGATCGGTCCGACAGGTCTCCAAATACTCGCGAAGAGACAGACGGTGCTGCCTCTGGCTCTCGTATGCCTGAGCATAGAGGTCGAAGATGCTGTCCTTCGTCGTCATCTTTCATCGCCTCTGCAGTCGGCGCATTCCTACCAAGATTAGACCAAAAAAGTGAGGCGGGGGTAGGCACCTAACACTTTGCTCACCCGGCGTTGCCGGATCGCGCCACAGCGCTGCCCGCTTCGCCACGGTGGGCGATGAGAAGATGGGGATTGTTCGCCGTTCAGGCAATCATCTTTCTCAAGCAGATCCAAGTTGCGCGCACTGGCGTATACGTAACAGAGACGAGCCGAGGCCCCGGGCCCGCTGCAATCCACTTTGCGCTTTTGGCAACGATATTTCCACAGCCGGCGCAGCGCATGGTGAAGGCCTAGTCACTCCTGGCTTGCACTGTGCCCGAATCACTGCGGTGAGCGCCGCGATCCAGCGCAAGTGAAGGAGCTTTACGCCGTGGCGTCAAGGCGCATGGGCAGACCGGCGGCCGCCATGTGCCGCTTAGCCTCGGCGATTGTGAACGTTCCGTAATGGAAAATCGAGGCGGCCAATACCGCGCTCGCATGGCCGAGCCTAACCCCCGCCACGAGGTGATCGAGCCTACCAGCACCGCCCGAGGCGATGACCGGCACCGGCACGGCATCGGCGACGGTCCGCGTGAGTTCGAGGTCGAACCCGGCCTGAGTCCCATCGCGATCCATTGAGGTGAGCAGTATTTCACCGGCACCCAGCGCCACGACCTCTCGGGCATAGGCAACGGCATCAAGCCCGGTCGGGTTCCGGCCGCCATGGGTGAAGATCTCCCAGCGCGGCGCCAGGGGTGTGGGCGACCCTTCTGGCGTCGATCGCAACCACAATGCATTGGGCGCCGAATTTGTCGGCCGCTTCGGCCACCAGTTGGCGGCGGTTGACGGCCGCCGTGTTGATGGAAACCTTGTCAGCGCCGGCCCGCAACAATTTGCGAATGTCGGCACTGCTGCGCACGCCGCCCCCGACCGTGAGGGGCATGAAGCAGCGCGGAGGCCGTGCGCTCGACGATCTCGAAGATCGTGTCGCGGTGTTCGTGGCTCGCGGCAATGTCGAGAAAGCACAACTCGTCCGCCCCGGCTGCATCGTAGGCGGCGGCCGCCGCCACGGGATCGCCCGCATCCTTGAGGTCGACAAAGTTGATACCCTTGACCACGCGCCCGTCCTTGACGTCGAGGCAGGGAATAATGCGGATCTTGAGCATGGACAGGTTTTGCGACGCCTCGCAGCGGGGCGCAACAAAAACCCCGTCATGGTCGTGGTTTGCATCACCGACCAGGGCTTGCGTGGCAGGCCAGCAAATCACCCCGCCTGCCGGACCCGGCCGACCCGCCGGCCGTGTGGAGGATGGCGCGGCGTCTGGCTCGCAGCGTCGCGTGCATGGGGCGGGACGACAGCCCTCGCCCTGTTTTACCACCCGGCATGCGTTGATCGCTCGCCGGCGCGGGCGCAAAGCGCACCGAAGGCGGCCGAGACGGAGACCGACCGGCCGCTCAAGGCTTGCCAAATTTCTGGTCACCGTCGCCGGCCCCGATCAGGGCCAGAGCCGCGCGCGCGTCGAGCCGCCCGTCGTAGAGGGCACGCCCGGCAATGGCGCCCTCCAGCAACGCGTACTCTGCTTGCAGAAGCGCCTCGACATCCTTGATGCCGGCAAGACCGCCCGAGGCTATGACGGGAATGGCGGTTTCCCGGGCGAGCGCCGCGGTCGCCGGCAAATTCAGCCCCTTGAGCACGCCATCGCGCGCCACATCGGTATAGACGATGGCGGCGACGCCGGCGTCTTGACAGCGCCGCGCCAGATCGAGCGCCGACAGCTCGCTGGTGATCGCCCAGCCTTCGACGGCAACCTTGCCGTCCTTGGCGTCGATGCCAACAGCGATGCGCCTGGAAAGCGCCGTGCGGCTTGCCGCACCAGTTCAGGGTCACGCACCGCGATGGTACCGAGAATGACGCGGCTTACGCCCTTGTCCAGCCAGGCCTCGATCGTGGCGAGATCGCGGATGCCACCGCCGAGTTGCACCGGGATCCCGACGCTCTTCAGAATTGCGCCGACGGCGGCCGCGTTGACCGGGCGTCCCGCGAAGGCGCCGTCGAGGTCGACCAGGTGCAGGTAACGAAAGCCCTGTATCTCGAACAGCTTTGGCCTGCGCCGCCGGATCATCGTTGAAAACGGTGGCGGTCGCCATGTCGCCGAGCCTGAGGCGCACGCACTTGCCGCCCTTGAGGTCGATGGCGGGAAACAGGATCACGTCGAGGTCTCCGCGAGAGCGGCCGGGCGCGGCCATCAGTTTGCTGCTTTCATCGGCGATCAGTGCGGGATGTTGTTCGACAGTCAAGTGTGCAATTCGCTCGATGGCCGCCCGGCGGCCGCCACGGGGACGTCCGCTCACGGAGCAAGATGCCATCGACATTTGGATCGCTCGCTGGCTCAGGATACGCCGCAAGCGACACGCTGCTGCGCTACGGCTGCGACCCGCGCCGCCTCTATGAGATCTGGGAACAGCGGCGATTTGCAGGGCAGCCGGGACAAGGCGCTGGCGGAATTTCAGGCACGCTATCCGGGCCTGGCGGATCGGGTCGATTTTGGCCCGCATCAGCGCGTTCGCGGCGGCCGCCATCCGACCTGCAACCGTGTTTGTTCGATGGCGGCACGCCCTAGCTTGCCGCCGGCCCTGCGGCCTTGCGCGCTTGCGGTGCTAGCCGAGCGCGCGGCCGCATCAATATGCGCCGCGAGGCTACCGTCAATGCCAAGCTGGGCCGCCAACGCCGTCAGAAAGACGTGCTCTTCCTCGCCATCGAGATCGACGGCGATGCGCGCGGCCGTATAGACCTGGACGGCCTGTTCGGGCGAGGACACCTCGCGGGCAAGATCGGCCGGGGACGCCGGGCCTTGCACCTCTTGCATGAGGAAGCGCTGCGCCTGCGGCAGACCCGGCTCTGCCTTAGCCACCGAGAATTCTTTGACGTTCGCGTGGCGTCAATGCGCCCATCGGCGGCAGCCGCCGCGATCATGGTGCGGGATCAGCAGGCTTGCCCCGCATCATTGCTGAGCGCGCCGGCCTCGAAGCCGGGCCTACCGGTGCCGCCGTCAGCTGGTGCTCCTGATCGGACAAGCGCGCCCGTGAAGGCCGGTCGACCGGCCTGGTAGTTCATCAGGCCTTCCAGGCAAGGCCGCCGATCGGGGCGAGGCCGCCGAGTTTGGCGGCCCGTTGCTGCCAGCGAGCGGCCGGCCTAGCGTGCCGAGAACGAGGGCGCCAAGGCCCCCAGCGCCGCGCCGGCGCCAAACGATTGTCGGCATGCCAGCGCCTTGAGCTCGGCAGGGTACTCGGCGGGGTTTTGCCGGTCGCTCGTCGCGATGGCTTCGCGCAGGCATACTTCGAGGCCCCGTCGCCTCGTCGAGACGCCGGTGCCCTGGCGCACCCCGGCGGCGGCCTGCCCAGGAGCTCCCAGGGCGTCGAGGAGGCCGCCGCGGCCCCCGGCCGCCGCGGCCCCACGCCGCCGCGGCTCTGGGCTCTCCCTGCCCTTACCGGCTGCCCAACAGGTCGCCGAGGCCCCTCGCCAGCGCTGCTCACGCCCATCCCGGCAGCCTGTGGGGCGCCGCGAGGTGCTGGCCTGACGAGGGCATGCGTGTGAAAAAGGGCGTACGTGCTCGCCCCGTCGTTCTCCGACATGAAGTGCGCCCGCACCACCGGGACAACCGTGACGGGGTGCAGCCAGCACTTTCTTCGGACGATGGTTGCGTCGGCCGCTTCGGCGGCAGGTTGGACGATGAGCGCAAGCGCCGCGCCGCAAACCGCAAGCAGCACCAACATCCCGATGAACAGCCGCTTTCCAGCATTTATCCCTCCACCGCCAGCGACTTGAGGCGCCTTCCTCATGACCTCGCTCTCATGGCCTGGGATTGAGCAGCGCCTCGATCAGCCTGAGCGCCGCGAGGCGGCATCCGCTCGGCGTCAAAGTCCCTATCGACGGCCCGGCGCTAAAACATGCCGTCGGCGCACGACCATGAAGGCCTTGACCGTGACGCGTGGGGATGTCGAGCGCGGGCGCAATGCATCCCGCCTGCTGGGCGCGCGTGGAAGAGCGTCTCGAAGCTGTCGACGATCATAGCGATCAGAACCGGCGGAAGATCTCGCCCACGCGGGGTTGCGCGTCGCTTCCAACCGATGTCGATCGACATGCGGTGGTCTTTGGCCGCGTCGTCGAGGAAATACTGCTCACCCAGAGCGTGCAGGGCTTGCATGAAATCGGGCGCCCCGGCCGAGGCCTCGAGCCGCTCGGCGAACTCTTGCCGATCCCGCTCGGAAATCCCCGCGATCAGCGCTTCACTGCTGTCGATAGTAAGCGTAGAGCGCCCCGGGACTGATCGCCGCCGCGCGGCAGATATCCTGCATGGTCGTGCGGTGAAAGCCGGTGTTTGCGATGCAGCGCTCGGCAGCATCAGAATGGCTCGCGGCGCGCCTGCTGTGTCTCGGTTTGAGTTTCGGCACGGTTTTTCCTTGCTGTGATCAAGCTGTTCCTATTCGGTTTCGCCGGAGGAGGACGGCCCGACTGTGCTTTGCACAAAACAAAACGAATGATCGTTTCATTTGCAAGGAAGGCGGCGACGTCAGGCGCGACACCGAGTGCGTGGGCCCGTGCCCCTCACGAGGCGCGTGAAGAAGGTCCTGCGTTGGAGGGTGTTTCGCCGGTGGCGAGGGCCGGGAATCGCGAATAGCCGGGAGCACGAAAGAAAAGGCAACCTCGGCCGTAGGCGTTGGTGCCCGGAGTTGAAGCGTCAGTCCGGCTGTGGAGGGAAAGCGAAGGCCGGACCTGGCCTACCAACGCGGCGTCCGGCGGCGGCGTTCCACGCCAGTGGGCACCTTGCGCTTCCCAGCGCGTGTTGAGGCTCTACGTGCTGCCACGCGGGTATCCTCGTCATCCGTGAGCCCATCTCGCTGATCCCCCTCGCTCAAAGGTTTGCGCATCCTTGACTGTGACGTCGGTCATTCTGGGTTCCCTATCGCGAGCCCAGATCTTGAAGGCGACCTTGGCAGCGGCACGTCGTCAAAATCGAGCCCCCAGGGTGACAGCATGCGGCCGGTGGCCCCGTGGCAGCGCCCGGCATCAGCGCCATCTTCGCCAATAACAATCGCAACAAGCGTTCGATAGCGCCTCGACTCAAAAGCGAGGCGGGTAGAGCCGCCCTGTTCCAGAGCTTTGCCGACACGGCCGATGTGCTGCGTGCACAACCATGCGCCAGGAGGCCATGGACAAGCTCGGCCTTACCTTCAGCGCCGTACGCGCTGCCAGTCGAAAATCATCTATGCCGCTGCGGTCGGCTTCGGTCGGCACGGCCGCTACGCGGGCAAGCCGGCCTACGATGATGTACGATCCAGGCGGCCTCGGGATTTGCCGGTTTGTTCGAGATGCGGGACGGCACGCCCTGTTACAGCGCGCGGCGATTGCCGCCGACAAGATTTCGGGCCTGCATCTTGCCTATGCTTTTGACTGGCGAGCCTCACTTTATCGGGAGCGCAGCGGCGAAGTACCACGGCTACATCGAGGTGCCGATCGTTTGAACTGATGGCAGCATTCAAAGCCGAGCGAACACCTTGGCGCGGCGACCTTTGAGGATCGTGGCAGCGTTGGCTACACCGCGCGTCCTTCCCGGGGTCGGACGCCCCTGCCAGACAAAGGACGGCTGGATCGGCGGGTGCTGCCCTATACACAGGCGCAACTGGACCAAGGTCTTGAGCGAGATCGGTCGCGCGGACGTCTGCGGCGAGCAGGCCTCGGTTCGGCAATGCTACCGAGCAGCCAGCGCGCGTCGACGATCTTTACGAGATACTGGCGGCGGCCCCTACCCTCGTCCGCGCACCTCGGCCGAATGGCTGACACGCTTCAAACGGCTCGACATTCCCTCCCAACGCGCGCGCGCAAGCCGAAGCGATCTGCTGGAGGATCCGCATTTGGCGGACGTGGGCTTCTTCACGCCCAACCGTCCACGACACGCCGGTCACGCGCAACGCTGCGGCAGGCCGTCAGCGTCGAACATCTGCCCGTGGAGGCTCGACCTGCCGCCGCCGTTAGCCGGCGCGGACCACAGCCGACGTGCTGCGCCAGGCTGGCTGCAGCGAGGACGACATCGCCCGCACCACGGACAGGCGCGGACAAACTTGTTGCCTGACAGCAGCAGGCATCCTGACAGCAAAGGCATGAAGCAGCGTTGCGCTGCCGTTAGCGCCGCTGCGCGCGCCGGCGATTGGCGTCCGCCCATGCGCTGCGCAATGGGCTCATGAACCATGGCAGGCTTGGAAGTGCGGCTCGCTGGCGTTCCGGTTGCGTCGGTCGCGCTCAGCCTCGGCTTCCACGCAGCTGGCGTGCTGAGAAACGAGCAGCGGGCCTCCATCCAGCGCACCTGGCTCGATGACCAGCCACGTACCACATGGGAGATGGTGCGAGCTCATCGACTTCTCCTCCCGGCAAGGCAAGCGGGAGCTGCAAAGTGGCGCGCGCACTTTGCGCGATTTCAGTGCCCCTGTCGTGAACCTCATGGAGTTTTGGCTGCCGCCCCGCCGGGCCTAAGCGGCTCGTTCGGTCGTCTCAGGCACGCGCGCTCGCGCGCTGAAGCCTAGGCGCGCCGTCAATCTCACATTAGGGGCGGTTAGCTCTCGGCCGCGCGCAATGGCACGGCGAAGCTTAGCTTCGGCGCTCGCAGGTCATCGGCAATGCCTGCGCCTTGCCCGTCGAGATAGCAGCGCCAGACAAATTGTCGGGGATTTGCGTCCTGGCTCAGACCGAACCAACAGCCAGATGGGGATCGGCCCGCACAAAAATTCGACAAGCGCCCGTGTGGGGACAACGCTTCGTGGTGATCACGCCCGGCCTCGCTCGGTCGTTCGTCTCTCTCCCCTTCCCACGTTACCGCCTTGTATCCCCTCCGTGCGCGCTACGCTATCAAAACGAGGCATTATTAATAGCCCGTCACTTCGGCAGTGCAATATTCCGCCCCAATTCCCGCCAGAATCACCACCAGAGCAATCCCCGCCAGAGCATTTCACCTCAAGCCTCGCAGCGCTCAGGCCAGGACGGTCGGCCAACCCTCGCGATGTGCCGCATCCCATCAACTCATACGCGTTCCAGAACGGCCGCGATGCCCTGGCCAACGCCAATACACATGGACACCAGGCCGTAGCGCGCATCGGAGCGCTGCAGCTGGCGCGCGGCGGTCAGCGCAAGACGGGCGCCCGAAGCGCCGAGCGGATGGCCGATCGGCGATCGCGCCGCCGTTGGGATTGACGCGCGGGATCGTCGAGGGCAGGCCGAGGCCCCTGAGGCAGGCCAGCACCTGCGCCGCAAAGCGCCTCGTTGATCTCGATGACGTCCATGTCTTTGAGCTCTAGGCCGGCGCGCTCCAGCGCCTTCTTGGCTCGCCGGCACCGGACCGAAGCCCATGATGCGCGGCGGCACGCCGGCGACGGCCGTGGCAAGCACGCGCGCGCCATCGGCTTGACGCCGGCCTTGTCGCCGGCATCGCGGCTGGCAACGACAAGCGCGGCTGCGCCGTCATTGATGCCGGAGGCATTGCCGGCCGTGGTCACGCCATCGCGGAAACAGAGGCTTCAGCTTCTGCAGGCTCTCCAGGGTCGTTTCGGGGCCGCGGATGCTCGTCGTTCGCAACGACGATATCAGCTTTGCCCTTACGCCTGCGGGATCGACACCGGCTTGATCTCGCTCTCGAACAAGCCAGTCTGCGTTGGCCTTGGCATACTTCTGCTGCGAGCGCGAAGCGCGAAGCGGTCGCAGGCTTCGCGCGAAAGCTGATAGTCGCGCGCCAGATTGTCGGCGGTCTCCGGCATGGTGTCGGCGCCGAACTCGCTCTCGATCTTTGGGTTGGGGAAGCGGGCGCCGAGAGATGAATCGATACACCGTGAAGTTCTTGCTGAAGGGCTGATCCGCCTTGCCGACCACGAACGGCGCACGCGTCATGCTCTCCGACGCCTCCGGCGAGACACACGTCGAGCCTCGCCGCAGGTGATGGCATGCGCGGCCGCCGACCATGCGCGTTGAGCCCCGACCCGCACAGACGGTTGTGCACGGAGCCTGGCGTCTCCACCGGCAAGCCCGCCAGCAGCAGATCGCGTGGCGGGCGACGTTGCGGCTGTCCTCGCCGGCCTGCGATGGCGCAGCCGACGGACACGTCGTCGATGCTGCTCAGGGGCGAAGCCCGAGCGCGCCACGACCTCCTTGACGACGCCGGCCAAGCAGATCGTCCGGCCGCACGCGTGACGAGGGTGCCGCGCATGTCGAGCCGAAGGGCGTGCGCAGTCCGTCATAAATGTAGGCTTCGAGCATGGTGCATGTCCTCCCCGAGCGAGCTCGGTGGCGCGGCGGGCTGCGAAGGAAATGCGCAGGCCGCCTTGGCTGGCTTGCACTCCTTTGGGCCGCGCAAGGCCAGCACCAGCTCCGCCATGATGGCGATGGCGATCTCCTGCGGCGTCTGGGCGCCGATATTGAAGCCGATGGGACAAGTGGATGCGGCGCAATCTCCGCGTCGCTGAAGCCAGCCTCCTTGCAGGCGCTGTCGTGCGCTTGGCGTGGTTGCGGTTGGAGCCGAGTGCGCCGATGTAGAAGCAGTCGGAGCGCATGGCGAGCTTCAGCGCCTCGTCGTCGATGTGACCCACGTGCGCCAGCGCCACGACCGCGGTATAGGGTCGAGGCCGATCTTCGGGATCGGGTCCTGCGGCCACTCTGTATCGAGGCGGACGTCCGGAAAGCGCGCCTCGGCGGCGAAGGCCGTGCGCGGATCGATGACCACCACCTCGTAGCCGGCCATCGTCACCAAGCTGGGCCAGGATCTGGCCGATGTGCGTGGCGCCGATGATGAGCACGCGTGCGGGCGGCACCATGGCGTGCAGAAAGATCTCGCCCTCGGGCGTCATCTCGAGATCGCTCTCGCCGCTTTCGAAGCGCTTGCGAAGTGTGGCGTCAAGACCGCTGATCGTCGCGGGCAAAGAATGTCGTGGTGGCCGTCCGTCGAGCCGGGTTCGCACCAACAGACCGCGACGACCATTGCGCGCCTCGAGTGCGCGTTCAATTAACGGCAATCCGTCCCGCTTTCTCCAGGCGCTCGACGAAGACCTGGATTTGCCCACCGCACGGTGAGCCAACCTGCCAAGCCGTCTCGTCCGCAACACCGAAACTCAGAGTTTTCGGCTTGACCGCTGCCGAGAATGTCCTCGGCTTCCGCGATCACCTCGCCCTCGACGCAGCCGCCCGAGACCGAGCCCTCGAAGCGCCCATCCTGCGCCACCACCATCTGCCCGCCGATCCCCACCGGCGCCGATCCCCAAGTCCCCACCACCGTCGCCACGGCGATACGACCGTCCTCATCAAGCCAGTCGCGCGCCGCCCGCAAGACGTCATGGGTTTGCGCCCGGTGTAGCGCGCGTGGGGGTTCGGACATGGTGTTGGCCTCTTGCCTGAAAGCGTGGTCGCCAGGGACGGCGGGAAGCCGCCCCGACGGCACCGGGATCGATACACGAAAATAAGCGGCCTCGGGCGTGGATGCCAGTGCAGACATTGCTGCGCCGGGCTGCAGGGCCAGCGGCAAATGTGGGACAGGGCCGCCAACGTTTCGCCGACCGAGGCTCAAGGTCGATGCACCGGCCCGAGCAGCCGCGACGCCAAAGCCTGTTCGCCGGCCTTTTTTAGGGTGCAGAAAGGGCGGCGCTGTTGCCGATGGGCGCGGCCGCTGCGCGGCGACAGGCCCAGGGCCGAAGCGCGCCCTTTGCGACATTTGGCTCCTCCCCACTAGCGAACTTTACTCGACACCAGGGTAACTTCAACCCATGCCCGAATGCCGTTGATCTATCTATAGACATTTAGTGGCGGCAAAGGCGATGTTCCACTGGCCGGCAGCCCTGTCGCGCCGCCGGGTCGGGCTTTTTTCGCCATTGACCCCACTGGGCACCACCCATTGGCAAGGAGGGCGCCCGGGAGGCTTGGCGCGCGAGGGCCCCACCGCGCGGCTGGCACTTTGCCGGTGCCGTAGGCCGCGATCGACGGCGCCCACGGGCGGGAGCTTCTGAGCGGCAACAAAGGCCGGACAATTTGGTGGGCGGCCCGGTTTGATTACCCCAAGTTTGTTACCCCGGTGTTACCCCATGTCTCCGGGCTCGGACAATTTGGAAGTTGGAGCGGGCGATGGGATTTGAACCACGACCCTCACGTTGGCAACGATGCTCACCCCTGAGCTACACCCGCGTCCACCGGCCGGTATATGCAGCAAAGGCCTAAGGTTGCGCAAGCGCAGGTCTCCCCGCAGCGGCATTGTGTTGGGGGGTTGGTCATCGAGTAGGCGTGCGTGCACATGAACGGTCGCCTGCGCGCCCAGCGTGTGGAGCATCATGCCTGCCAGCCGTCAGGATCTATTGCGCGCGTTTGGCGCGCCTCGGGATCCTCACCGAGACGGTCGAACACGAGGCCGTTTTCACCGTGCAACAAAGCTCAGGCTGCAGCGCACGCTGCCGGGCGGGCATACCAGAACCTGTTCCTGAAGGACAAGAAGGGTAGGCTGTTCTTGGTGGTGGCGCTCAGCAGGGCGCGCATCGATCTAAAGAACCTGCACCAGATCTTGGGTAGCGACCGCCTCAGCTTCGGCCGACCTGAACTGCTGTTGGAGGTGTTGGGCGTGCCTGCCGGGTCCGTGACGCCCTTTGCGCGCTGATGAACGACACCTTAGCTCCGTGCCGTAGCATTACGGCAGGCACGCACTATATTCTGCATTCTGCGCGCGACCTGCAGCTGGAGAGCGAGATGGTTTTCGGTTTTGGCAAGAGCACTGAGCAAAAGGACGGAGTTGGCGCACCCGGCGATGTGGTCAAAGATACGAGCGCGGCAACTTTTGCCAAGGACGTGCTGGAGACGTCGCGCAATGTGCCGGTACTGGTGGATTTCTGGGCGCCATGGTGCGGACCGTGCAAAAACAACTGACGCCCATTCGCGAAGGTAGTGCGCAGCTACAAGGGCAAGTGTCCGCCTGGTAAAAATCATCGATGAACCAGGCGATCGCGCACCAGTAATCCAATCCATTCCTCTTACCGCCTGCGTGGTGTTCCAGTGACGGCCGGCCGCCGGATTTTGGCTTCCTATGGGGCACAGCCGGAAAGCGCCGTGAAGGTTTTTCGTAGACCGCTTGCTGGCGTATTTACGGTCGAGGAGGTTGCGGTGCCGGTCTTGATCCGGCGGACTAGGCCTGAGGCCGGCGACGTGCAGGCGCCGCCAAAATCTATGCCGCAGTGCTGCAGGAAGAAGCCGCGGCACTGCGGCAGCGCTCGCGGGCCTTGCGCGCTGTTACCTGAAACGGGTGATCTGCCGCGCGCCGAGCAGACCATCGGATTAGTCCCCCTGACAAGCAGCACCTTTTGCCGTCGTCGCCAGCGTTCGCGCCGCCCCCTTGATCCGGCCCGCAGCGCCGAGAAGGCCGGTGACGTGGCCCAGCTCGAGGCGCAAGTGCAGGCGCGCCCCGCCGACCACCAAGCGCCTTTGATCTGGCGACGGCGCTCGCCGCCAAGGGCAAAGCCGGAGGCACTCGATCAGCTGCTCGGAGGTGCTCCGCCGCGACCGCAAGTGGAACGAGGAGGCGCGGCGCGCAAGCCCTCGTGCAGCTGTTCGACGCCTGGGGGCCAAAGGCGCGCCCGCCACGCTCGAGGGCCGGCGCAGGCTGTCATCCATCATGTTCTCTTGAGGCTGGCAGCAGGTCCGAGCTTTGTGGAAGATCTCGGAGCGCTATCGCGGGCCGCGGTGACCTGCCGCAGCGCATCCCCGTGTTTCCGCTCGCCTGGCGCGCAATTCTGCTGCCGCGCGCCACGCCTGCCGCTCAACATTTTCGAGTCGCGCTACCTGCAGATGCTGGAAGACGTGATGGCGCCTCGACGCGTGCTGGGCATGGTGCAGCCGAGGGGGGACGACGAGGAGCCCGTTGCGCGCACGGCGCCGCTGCGCCGGGTCGCGATGCGCGCGGCCGGTGACCGGCTACCAGGAGCTCGACGACGGCCGCCTTGCTCATCACGTGTCTGGCATCGCCCGGTTTCGTGCTGGCGCGACGAGGTGCCGTTGGCGAAATCCTATCGTATCTGCACGTGAGCTTCGAGCGCTTCCTTGGCGACTTTCGCCGCCGGCGCCGGCGGAGGACACGGTGGACCGCCAGGGCTTGCTGAGGCGCTCAAGGCTTATCTGGAGGCGCGGAACCTGAAGCGCGGACTGGTCTGGCCATGTCCAATGCCTCCGAACGGAGACGCTGGTGAACTCGCTGGTCGATCGCCAGCCCGTACGGGCCGGAGGAGAAGCAGGTCTCGCTGAGGCGCCCGACCTCAAGTCGCGCGCCGAGATGCTGGTGGCGCTGGCCGAGATGGAGCTGGCAGCTGCAGGCGCAGGCGGCTCGGACCGTACGCTGCAATGACGGCGACGGCGCAGCGCGGCGAGGGGGCTGATTCATGGCCGATGAGGAGCGCGCGGAGAGCCAGGTGGCCGTGGACGCCCCGATCCGGCGCATGCTGGAGCCCTGGTGTGCCCGCCGCACCCGAACCACGCTCGTGTCGATGACGCGGCGCGTCAGGAGCTGATCAGCCGGGCAGCGCGGCGGCCGGCCTTGCCACCGATCCTGCATGGCATCCGCCGTCATGGCGCGACGGAGCGAAGCGCGGGCCACCTCGAGCCGAGCGCAGGAGCTCGCAACCCTCGCTCGGCAAGCGTCGACGGTCGGTGGCGCGGAGCGCGCCTGGTCTCGCCAGGGCGTGATGCCACCACCGCAACATTAGCCAGGAAATGCAGCGCGCACCCCGTGTCCACGTACCGGTCAGATCTTCAGGGAGGAGCACGAGCTTTTCCGCAAGACCGTCAAGCGCCTTCATCGATCGCGAGATCGCCCCCAACTACGAGCGCTGGGAGAAGGAGGGCCAGGTCAGCCGCGAGGTGTGGCGCAAGGCCGGCGAGGCGGGCCTGCTGCTCACCGACATGCCCGAGGAGTACGGCGGGGCCGGCGCGCGACTTCCTCTACAGCGCCGTGATGATCGAGGAGATGGCCAAGCGCGTGTTCGCCGCGCCCGGCTTCCGCCTGCACTCCGACATCGTCGCGCCCTACATCCTCAACTACGGCAGCGAGGAGCAGAAGCGCACCTGGCTGCCGCGGATGGCCAAGGGCGAGGTGATCACGGCGATCGCCATGACCGAGCCCGGCACGGGCAGCGACCTGCAGGCGATCCGCACCACGGCGCTGCGCCAAGGGCAACGAGCTGGTGGTCAACGGGCAGAAGACCTTCATCACCAACGGCGGGCTCGGCCGATCTCGTCATCGTCGCCGCCAAGACCGACACGGCGGCCGGCGCCAAGGGCGTGACGCTGGTGCTGGTCGAGGCCGACCGGCCCGGCTTCAAGCGCGGGCGCAACCTCAAGAAGATCGGCCAGAACGCGCAGGACACGGCCGAGCTGTTCTTCGAGGACGTGCGCGTGCCGCCCTCCAACATCCTGGGCGAGGAGGGCCGCGGCTTTGCCTGCCTGATGAACCAGCTGCCGCGCGAGCGCCTGCTGGTCGCCATCGGCGCCGTCGCCGATCATGGAGGCGGCGCTGGGATGGACCATCGAGTACACGCGCGAGCGCAAGGCCTTCGGCAAGTCGATCGGCCGAGTTCCAGAACACGCGCTTCAAGCTGGCCGAAGTGAAGACCGAGGTGACGGTGGCGCGCGTGTTCCTCGATCACTGCCTGGAGCTGTTCCTCGCCGGCGAGCTCGATGCCACCACGGCGGCCATGGGCAAGTGGTGGCTCACGGAGCTCGACAACAAGGTGCTCGACACCTGCCTGCAGCTCTTCGGCGGCTACGGCTACATGCTGGAGTACCCGATCGCGCGCGCCTACGCGGATGCCCGCGTGCACCGCATCTACGCCGGCACCACCGAGATCATGAAGGAGCTGGTGGCGCGGGGCTGTCAGCCGGGTCCCCGAGCCTTGAGCAACGCGGTTCGCCCCCGGCAAGCCCGCCCCCCTTTGCAACCGGGGAAAGATGCCGTGTTACTCTGGTGTCATTGGGCCACTCGTGGCAGCGTTGCGGCATGTCTCGGGGCGAGCCAGCCGCGCTGAAACGCGCCTTGTGCCGCAGCTGCTGCCAGATCGGGGAGGTCATCGATCGGGTATGTGTGCGCTGCGGCGCGGGGCGGCTTAATCGCTCATCCCGAGATTGGAAGCCCTCGGCATCGCCCACATCGACTGCGATGCATTCTACGCCTCCGTCGAAAAACGCGACCGGCCGGAGCTTGGCGCGACGAGGCCGCTGATCGTCGGACACGCCGGCGAGCCGCGGCGTGGTGGTAACAGCCTGCTATACCGCGCGCGCATCTACGGTGTGCGCTCGGCAATGCCGATGTTCCAGGCGCTGGAGCTCTGCCCGCAGGCGACGGTGATTGCAGCCCGACATGGCGCAAATACAAGCGGGTTAGCGAGCGAGATCCGCAGCATCTTTCCAGTCAGCCACCCGATATCGTCGAGCCGGTATCGCTGGACGAGGCCTATCTCGACCTCGACCGACGACTACCGCACCGAGGCGCCGCCGGCGGCGCGAGGCGCTGGCACAGATCGCCGGCGCGAGTCGAGACCGAGGTCGGCATCACCGTCTCGATCGGGCTCTCCTGCAACAAGTTCCTGGCCAAGCTCGCCTCCGAGCTGGAGAAGCCACGCGGCTTCTCGGTGATCGGCCGGCGCCGAGGCCGAAGGCTTCCTGGCTCCGCTCTCGGTGCGCAAGATCCACGGCGTCGGCGCGGTCACGGCGCGGCGGCATGGAGGGAAGCGGCTCTGCGGACCATCGCCGACCTGCAGGCGCTGTGCGAGCAGGCATCTGGTCGCACGCTTCGGCAAATTCGGTCACCGGCTGGCGCTTTATGCGCACGGCGACGACGACCGCCCAGTCACGCCCTACCAGCCACGTCAAGAGCATCTCCGCCGAGACCACCTTGAGCCACGGACACCGGCTCGGCGGGCCGAGCTGCGCGACATCGCCGGCAGACTGTGCGAACAGCGTCGCCGGCCAGCTCGCTGCGCAAGGGCGTGGCCGCCGAGCAGCATCGTCCTCAAGCTCAAGACCTCGGATTTCCGCGTCCTGACGCGCAGCCGGCGGCTGTCGCATCCAACCCAAAGAACCGACGTAATGTATGGGAAAACGTGGCGGCGCTCATCGACAGAGCCGCTGACGGTCGCACCTTTAGGCTGATCGGCGTCGGCGTCGCGGACATCGAAGCCGCCGCGCGCGCCGATCCGACGGACCTCTTCAGCTTCGGCACAGGGCAAAACGAGGTAAAGCGAGGAGACCTGGCGGCATTGGCGGGGAGGCGTGAGCGGCCAGCAAGCGGTCGGCAATGGAGGGGAACGCGGGCGCATCCGCAGAGCCGGTCGCCGCACCCGTTCGCAATGCCGCGAGCTTGGCCTTATACTGAAGACGGCGCGCGCAAAGATGCAGGAGCAGGCATGATCCGCAGTGATGATCGCATTTTGACGACGCATGTGGGCGAGTTTACCGCGTGACAAGGTGCTGACGGATCTTTGATCCGCCGTGAAGCGGGCGAAGGCCGTCGACGTCGGCGTGATGTGGGCGAAGCCATGGATCGCGCGGTGCGGGCGACTGTGGCGGCACAGGCGGCGGCCGGCATCGACATCGGCAACGACGGCGAGCAGCAACGCGTCGGCTTTCAGACCTATATTCCAGCACGCATGTCGGGCTTCGGCGGCGAATCAAAGCGCAAGGTGGGACGCGATTTCGCCGAAGTGCCCGAACTGATCGAAATGTTCCTGCGGCGCTTCCAACCCGCAGCAAGATTTCCAACGCCCCGCAGGCGATCGGCGAGGTACGCTATACCGACACCAGGGCATTGAAGACGAGATCCGGCGCTTGCAGATCTGCGCGCATGCGCAAGCCACCCCGTTTGCGGAAATGTTCATGACGGCGCCTTCGCCGGGCATCGTCGCCACGACTATGCAAAATGTCCATTACGACTCGCACGAAGCCTACCTCATGACGCTCGCCGAGGGTTGCGGTCGAATACATGGCCATCCACCGCGCGCGGTCTGTTGTTACAGATCGATGCCCCCGATCTGGCGATGGAACGCACCATGACGTTCCAGGACCAAAGCGACCGTGAATTCTTGCAGACTTGCGAACTGCACGTGGCCGCGATCAACACGGCATTGGCAGGATATTCCGAGGCACCGGATACGGCTGCATTGCTGTTGGGGCAACTGGGAAGGCCCGCACATGTCACGACATTGCGCTCGCGCAAATTCTGCCGATGCTCTATCAGGCACACGCCGCCGCACTGACGATCGAGTTTGCCAACCCTCGCCATCAACATGAATACGACCGCCCTGCGCGCCAGCCGCCTGCCCAAAGATTGGCTGCTCATTCCCGGCGTCATCGACACCACCACGAATTTTGTCGAGCACCCCCAGGTGGGTGGCGCGGCGCCTGCTGGAGGCCGTCGACGCGGTAGGTGAGCGCGAACGCGTGATTGCCTCCACCGATTGCGGCTTCGGCACCTTTGCCGGCCGCGAATGGGTCGCTGCCCCTATTGTGTGGAAGAAGCTTGCCGCCCTGCGCCGAAGGCGCTGACATCGCCTCGGCACAGCTCTGGGGCTAGCCGGTCCCAATTCGCCTCGATTGCGCGCGGGCCGGAAACGCGCGGCTACCGGAACTCTTGGCAGAGCCGCGCGCCAGCGCCGCCAGCTGCTCGGGATCTGTAGCCTCGGCGGCAACTTCCACGCCATCGTCGCGCGCAGCTCCATAGAGCACGACCGCGCCGGCCACATCGCCCGGCTGCAACTGGCGAAACCGCTCTTCGTAACGGTAACCCATGACCTGGCCGGCTCCGTTGGGGTGATCCGAGACCGATTGCGTGCCCGATTTCATGCGCAATCGTGTAGCGAATGTCGTAAGGTTCTCAAGTCACCATTGAAGCCGATTTTCCAGGCTTTGGAGGGATTGAGAACACACGAGCGCTTTGGAAATCGGCTTCAGCCGCTCGCGCGATGCGGCATCGTAAAACACGTCCGCAAAGGCATCGCCCCGTCGGGTCCACTGCGCACAAGGACGATGTCGGCCTCGGCGGGACTTTCCGCCTCACGGAAGTGAATGTCGGCTACTGCCTGCCACATGGCAAAGGCGGCAGCGACTTCGTCGCGAAAGGTGGAGATCGTCAATGCCGATGCCGCCAGCAGTTCGTCCGGGGCGGTTGGCTTCTGGCAGTTGCGCGCACCGGAAAATCCATGGACTGGGTGGCGATGGCATAAGTAGCTGACCGACGCCTTACCGACGACGGGCTGCCAGCGGACATTGTTCCCATCGAGCCGCAGGATCTTGTCAGCTCTCTGCGGTCGGCCGCACTGGCGCTCCGATAGCCGCACCGATGACGGAGCCCACAAGCCCCGCCGCAGAGGCCAAACGTCAGTTTCAAGGCTAGCCCCCGATTGCTGCATCGGTCTGTGGCTCGAGACCGCAGTTCCCCTCCGAGTGCTTCGCGGATGCAGAACCACCTGCTTCGGCGCCTGATGCAAAATTGGTAAAAGTGCTGATAAAACCCCGTCAACGATGCGGATCTGAAAGCGGCCGCAATGCAGCATGCTGAGCGCCGAAGCATCGGTATTAAAAAGTCAACGCTGAAGGGCCTCCACGCTTTCCCAACATTGTCAATCACATTGACGTGAAGGAGCGCAAGCTTTGCCGCAGGGGTGCGGACCGAGGCCGCTAAAACAAAACGCCCAGCCACGGCGGGGCAGGGCTTGCCGGAGGCTCTTTGCGGGGTTAGTCGCTCGGATCAGGAGCGCCACCTGGCGATCGTTGGGATCGAGAGTGACGACCTGATCCTGGGCGACCACGTAACGATAGGAGCGCGGCTGGGGTAGCCGTTCGATGAACGCGATCGGGGAAGGTCGTCACCTCGACCGAGCCGGGAACGCCTCTGCACCGAGCGCCAGCTGCACGCGGATGTCGGCCGAGTGCCCCTTGTCGATGCTCGTCACGGGACAAAGCGCCGCTCGTCGGCCGACAAGGCGAGGTGAGCGCGCGAGACCCGGTGCCTCGGCCCGCTGCGTGGAGGCCGGGATGACGTCAACAATGACATACGTCTGCCGGATCGACGATGCAGATCGGTTTCGTCCTCGAGCACGACATAGCTGTAGCCACGGTAAAACCGGGGCAAAGCCAATGATCGCTGCGGACAGAGGATGCAACCGCAACGAGCGCGGCACACGGACGCCAATATTGACTGCGACATTGATTCTGGCGCGCTCAACTTTGCGGTCGCGCAGAAGATGCTGGCGGACGTCCGCATGCTGCTTTTCGCTGCCTTGTACGCGGTTCGCTGGCTGCAGTGGGGCATTGCCGTCCGGGGTCCGGCCTTGGGCCACCTTGCCCTGGTCTTTGCCACCGATCCGTTCGCTGAGCCTTGTCCTGATCCCTCTGACGAGAGACTGCGCGGCTCGCTCTGATCCCGATCGCGGGCCTTCTCGTTCTTGTCGCGTGCCGTGCGCTGCGCCTTGTCCTGGTCTTTGTCGCGACCGGCGCGCTGAGCCCTGTCCTGGTTGCGCTCGCCGACCCTCTTGCGCCGAGCCGGTCCTTGCGGCCCTCTTCGGCCCGATCGGTCCTTGCCGCCATCCGGGCGCGCCGACCTGTTGGAAGACCGTTCACCACCTGGTGCACGCTCCGACATGCCTCTGTTGGCGCCACCGCGCTCTTCCGATTGGCTCATGCCACGCGATGGTTGTCGGCTCTCCTGACCGCCGCGGGCCCCACCGGGTTGGCCCTTTCCATCCGTTCCGCAGGGGCCTGCGATCCCCGCCCATGCCACCCTTGTCGGGGGCCTGAGCCGAGGCCAACGATGCCGTGCAAAGAAGCGCGGCGAGGCGATACCACGCTAGCGATTGCCCGAACTTCATACTGAGGCTCCTTCTTCTGATTCAGGTGATTCACGGACGTCACTCACGTGTCTGTGACGCCAATCCCGGTGGTAACCGTCACCCCACACCCCCTGTTCCACCTTGCTTGTTTGCTGGCCAGATTGGCCGCCGCCCGGCGCGGGGCATGCCAGAGGACACCACCTCTGCGCTTGCGTGTTGGTGGGCGCAAAGTGGCCAAAATATGCCCGCAGTTGCGCCGTTCATCGCACGGCCTCCGGCGGTGTCCTCGGCGGCGGCCCGCGCCCAACTATTTGGGTGGGGTGCCGGCCTCGCAAGCGTGCGCCCGATCGCTGGAAGTTGCAGTGCAAATCGAGGCCCGAAAGATGGAACCTTAAAGCGCGGTTAAGAGGTTGAAGTAACTGGCATCCAGCAGGCCCGGAGCTAGCTAGCGAGTAGAGGGAGCCAATTCGATGACAGAGATGTTTGCACAGAGGCGACCTATTGATCGAACGGGTTGCTGATGTCGAGCCCTCGGGGACCATTTTGACCGCCGAGGCCGGCGGAGCGGTCGTGCTGGCGGAAGGCGAGGCGACCGGCCACCGGCATGCCACCTACGACCAGGTCACAATGTTTCGGGACGATGCCCTGGCGCGGGAGAATCCCGGCGGGGTAGTATCTGGGTCATCTCAAGGTCTGGCGGCGGGCTCCGCGACGGTGCGTGCACGATGAGCACGCACCGTTAACCTTGCTTGAGGGCGCGGCGTAACGCTCATCGCGTGCGGCGTCAGCGCGAACTTGAGCCCAAGGATGCAGGCGCTTGTCGCTGATTGAACTGCCGCGAGCTGTCTGCCTTTCAAAAAGCGGCGCTGGCAGCCTACGGTGAGCGGTGGTCAGCGTTGCGCCGTTTCCACCTCACCGAAGTCGACCGGCACGAAGGCAGAAGCCGGCGTCGCCCGATCGCCTATGAGGCGGCGGGGCTAGCCCCGCCGCGGGAAGTCACCTGGGGCGCTAGCCCGCGCAGGATCCGCCAACCTGTGGAGTTGCGGCACACGATGCCGCGTTGGCGAAAACGTAAGGTCTGTGGTCGTCGATCTGATCCGGCGCAAGGCGGAAGCCGCCGTCGATCGGGCGATTGGTGTCGCCGTGCACGGCCGTTGGCGAAGAGCCCCGCCTGTCACGGGTACCGGCTTTTTGTACGAGCATCGACGAGGCGGTTGCCCGCGACTGCGCCAGCATTAAGCCGACCCTACGCAAACGCCTCGCCGCCCTCATCAGTTTGCGCCAGCGACCAAGCCTCGGATTCCCCGCGGCGAGCTTCGGCTTCCAGGCGACATCGTCCTTGGGGGTGCTCGAGTACTTCCACGACGTTTGCGGCCTGCGCCGGCAGACGTCGGCGCTGAGCGGCCTATGGCAAGTTGCCAGAACGCCGCTTGAGTTTTGCCAGCATGAACGCCTGTGCTGGTTATCGGAGCGGCCGACCATCCGCCTGGCGATACCGATGCGCAGGTTGCCAGAGCGGAAGCCGACGGCCCAGCGCTCGGCTTTCGCGACGGCGCTGGTCGGAAAGAGCGCTTGGAAGGGCGTTTTGCTGCCGCCGTGGATCATCGAGCGGCCGAACGACGCATCAATGTGCGCATGCATCGCCGCCAACCACGATCCTCCAGATCCGGCGCTGCGCGATCGACATTCTCACACCACAACGCTTCTATCGCCGAGGGCGGCGCTCTGTCGGGTCTCTCGCAGGATCGAAACCGGCATCTTGTGGCGCCAACGCTGGCGCTGGGAAGCACCTGGGCGGCCGTCGAGGTCGTCAACGGCACGGCGGAACTTCGACGGCACGCGCCAGCACTATTTCCTGCAGGTCCCGCCCACGGTTCAGGTCCGCGCGCGAGGCCGTGGCCTGGACCTACGGGCTGACCGAACAACGCTACCGTCCCAAATTGCGCGCTTGACTGCAGCCGCCAGCTGCCCGCCCTTCGGCGGCGCCGCCTTCTGGCCGGGCTGACGCTCTGCCAAGGGCACGACATCCAAGTGGCCCGAAGGTGGCCGCGGGACTGGCGAGGGGACGCCATGACGGAGAGTGCTGTTTTATCATCTCGAACACCAGTCGTTGGAGCGCGCTTTGCCGGCCCTGGTGGAGCGCCATCGCGCCCAGCGCAGCTGGCGGGCGGTGATCCAGGGTGGGTATCCGAGGAGAGGGTCGAGGCCCTCCGATGCCCTGCTGTGGACCTATCGCGAGGAGAGCTTCCTGCCGCCGCGGAACACGTGGCACCGACGGCCGTCCCCGAGCAGCAGCCGGCGTTTCTGACGAGCTCTGAAAGAAAATCCGAACAACGCGACGGTGCGCTTCTTGGTTGACGGCGCTGAGGTGGCTGATTTCATGGCCTATGCGCGGGTCGTTTATTTGTTCGACGGCCGCGATGCGGGCGCGGTGGAAAAAGCACGCGAGCAATGGAAACTCGATCAAGGCAGCGGGGCTGCGAGGTTACCTATTCGGCGGCAATCAGCCAGAGAGACCGCGCGGCAGAAAAAGGCCCTGAAGCCGCTCGCGGCAAACCCAGCGCAACACTGCTGACAGGGGCGCGCGAGATCAGGCAGATAGCCGCACGGGCCCCTTCTCGATCGGGGCCCAGCGTGGAAAGAGTGCCCGTTCTTGCAACCGTAGGGCCTGCGCGGTAGGAACAACTGCGGGCCTTTTTTCTTACTTTCGCCCGGTGGCTAGGGCGTCCAGACCACGGCAGGAGAGAAGGCCCACGAGGTAGCCCAGCGCGGCAAGACCAAGATTGCTGATCGCCTCCGACCACGAAATAGGCGGTCTTTTTGCTGCTGATGGCCCGCGGAGAATGCCGCAACAGGCCAAGCCTGCCCCGCCAGCCCCCGATCGTGAGCCCGAAAGGCACCCAGGAGGATGAACCGCCCGGGCCTCGGCATAGCCGGTTGTAGCCGACGAAAGGATGACGATTAGCCAATATCCGGGTACGGCGCGCTCCGCCAGCGTCGAGGGGAGCGCCCGCCGGGCCGCGTGACGGCGCATCTTCCCAAATTGGGCTGACGGAGGCCAGCGGCCAATAAAGCGCCGAGATCGCCGTCACGTCGCCTGCATCGCTTACGCCTTTGCCCTGGCGCCGCCGACAGGCTTCCATGCGGGCGATCGGCGGGAGAGCAAACGCATGGCCAGTGGCCACACAGCGACCGATCGACCTCTCCAGCTGACACCGCCAGCACCGAGGCCCTCGGCGGGCATGCGCGCAAAGCCATGGCCGAAGCAGAGGTCGGTGACGAGCAAAGCGCCGCCGACCCGACCACGAATGCACCGTGCAGGACCGCGTGGCCGACCTGCTTGGCAAGGAGGCCGCGGTGTTTCTGCCGTCGGGTACGATGTGCAATCAAATCGCCTTGCTCGTGCACCGCCGGCCTGGCGACCAGGTTATCGCCGCCGATCTTGCGCACATCTTCACCTCTGAGGCGGGTGCGGGGGCTCCTGCTTCGCGGGCGTGCAAACCCTGGCCGCTGGTGACGACCAAGCGCGAGTCTTTTTTACTCCGGCGACATGACGGCGGCGCGTGCGCGGCCCGCCGCAGTGGCCGTCACAGCCCGCGCTCGCGCTGCTCGCTCGCTCGAGCAGACCGGTCAATCGTGGTGGCGGCGCCGTATGGCTGGCCGCTTGCGGCTATCGTGGCCGATCGCGCACGCGGCCCGCGACGCCATGGCCTCAGCGTGCACATGGACGGCGCACGCCTCCACGCCGCCCAGGTCGCGAGCGGCGTAAGCGCAAAGCAGATGGCGGCCGCATGCGACAGCACGTCTGGCTTGACCTCCTCGAAGGGGCTCCCGGCTGTCGGTCGGCGGGGTGCTCGCCGGCTCACGCAGCTTTATCGAGGCGGCCTGGGGCCTGGAAGCACCGGCATGGGTCGGAGACGATGCACGTCCAGTCAGCGTGTTGGCAGCGGCAGGACTTTATGCCCTCGAGTGCTAACAACATCGAGCGGTTGAGCTGAAGACCATGCCAACGCCCGGCGCCTGGCGGCGCAGATGATCAGCGAGTCTCCCCGGCATCGGCATCATGAATCCAGACGTCGAAAGCAACATCGTCTTCATCGACCCGGGCCCGGCGGGCGCAAACCGAAGAAATCGTCGCCGCCTTGGCGCAGAATGGCGTGCGCATGAGGCACCTCCTATGGCGGCGATCCCGTGCGGTTACACATCTGGACATCACTAACGACATAGGAGCCGCCGCCGTTGCCTTCGCGCGTCCTCAGCGCGCGGCCATAGCCCGGCGCTTTGCGCGCCCGCGCGCCAATGTTGACTCGCCCGAAGGCAGCGCGATCCACCATTGGCGGGCAGATCGCAGATCGTGCTGGCAGCTCTACTTGAGCCGTTCCAATGCCGAGACGTCCGCGCCGCTCGCAGATACGCGGGGTCCGTCCAGCCGTCTTCGTCGTAGTCGGCCATGCAGCTGTTCGACGAGCGCCTCCATCTCCTTCGAGCGAGCCCGAGACTTGCGCCTGCTGCAGCGGGAACAGGCGCACCAGCTCGTGGCTGCCGGCGTAGTTCATCTCGTAGAGCTCGTGGCGGGCGCCGAACTCGCTGCCGATCGCATCCCACAACAGCTTCATGACCTTGATGCGCTGCCTTGTAGTCGATGCCGCTCGAGCCGCGCACGTAGCGCTGCAGATACTTGTCGATGTCCGGGTTCTTGAAGTCGCGCGCGTGGCTCGGCAGATAGATGAGCCCCGAGGCGATCACCTTCTCGACGATGGAGCGCACCGCCGGATAGGCCTCGGTGGCAAACAGGCGATAGGCCACGGACGCCCGCAGGTTTGGCAGCAGCGGCGCCGCCGACCCACGGATCGGGATTGCAGGCCATGGCGTCGCTGAGCGCCCAGAACAGATTGCGCCAGCCGATCACCTCGCCGATCTGGGCCTGCACGCCGCGGAAGGCCTCCGCGCCCGTCGCGCGCGCGGCCTTCATGAGCAGGCCCGGCGATGAAGTCGAGCTTCACGGCAAGCCGGGTGCAACCCTGCATGGTGAAGCCGTTGACGAAGCCCGAGCGCGGATAGAATGCCTTCATGCGCTCGATGTCGCGATGGATGAACACGTTCTCCCAGGGGATAAAGGCGTTGTCGAACACGAAGATGGCGTCGTTCTCGTCGAACCGGCTGGTCAGCGGATAGTCCCAGGGCGATCCGGTCGCTGCCGCCGCCAGCTCGTAGGACGGCCGGCAGATGAGCTTGATGCCGGGCGTGTCCATGGGCGCCATGAACATCACGACCATGCTTCGATCGTTGATGTCCTGGCCCATGTTCTGGCCGAGGAAATTGTAGTGGGTGAGCGCGGAGTTGGTGGCCACCACCTTGGCCCCGGAGACGTAGATGCCGGCGTCCGTCTCCTTCTGGATCGGAGATGTAGACGTCCTTCACCTGCTCGACCGGTTTGGAGCGGTCGATGGGCGGATTGACGAGCGCGTGGTTGACGTAGAGCACGGCTTCCTGGCCGCGCACGTGCCAGGCGCGCGCGTTGTCGGCGAACTTGCCGTAGAACTCGGCGTTGGCGCCCAGCGTGTTGAGGAAGGCCGCCTTGTAGTCGGGGCTGCGGCCCATCCAGCCGTAGGTGATGCGGGCCCAGGCGGCGATGGCGTCGCGCTGCTTGATCGACCTCCTCGCGCGACCGGGCGGCCTTGAAGAAGCGATGCGTGTAGCCGCCGGAGCCGGTGTCGGTGGCCGTTGTCAGGGTGTCCTTGGAGCTGGCATCGTGCAGCGCATCATAGAGCTTGGCGACCGAGACGGCCGCGTTGCGGAAGGCCGGGTGCTTGGTGACATCCGCTGACGCGCTCGCCGTAAATGTAGACCTCTCGGCCGTCGCGCAGCGTTGATACTCGGCCCGTGAGCGGGCGCTTTTTTCCTGCAAGGAGACGCTCGGGAACGTCAGACATTGGTTCAACCCTAAGTGGTCGAGGCTCGCGACAGTCCGCTATCCTGAGCAGCACAGGGTAGGTCGAACAATGATTATCGAGAACGAGGCCGCCGTCACCACCGCCGTGATCGAGGCCACGTTCAACCGCACCGGAATCCACATATGCAATCCCCTGAAACGGCTCTCGTGCGCCATTTACGCACGGCTTTGTTCG